>WNFE01003147.1_pt1 | contig 13833 bp, 12 predicted proteins | sample 5400451 | NCBI WGS metagenome assembly WNFE01 (sample SAMN13153344, study PRJNA577476) | soil metagenome | isolation source: 200 cm saprolite under Douglas fir tree site 2 hole 2 | place: USA:California | collected 2015-04-18 | reverse complement strand
ATCATGGCCAGTGCTGCTGCGCTGGATCGCGTCTCTACGTCGAAAAGCCGATTTTCGACCGGGTCGTCGAAGGTGTGGCCGAACAGGCCAAGAAAATCAAAGTAGGTTCCGGCCTTGATCCGGAAACGCAGATGGGGCCACTGGTTTCAGAAGAGCAATTGAGCCGCGTGTGCAGCTATCTGGAGTCCGGATTCTCCCAGGGCGCTACCGCTTTGAGCGGCGGCCACAAGGCGGCGGATAAGGGGTACTTTGTCGAACCGACCGTGCTCGTGAACACCCGCGAAGACATGAAGGTTGTTCAGGAGGAAATCTTCGGGCCGGTCGTGACCGCCATGCCTTTTGAGGACCCGGAGGAAATTGTCCTTCGTTCGAACGACAGCGACTACGGTTTGGCTGCTGCCGTTTGGACGCGCGACATCAGCAAGGCCCATCGTATGGCCGAGCATCTCCGGGCTGGCACTGTCTGGATTAACTGTTACAACATCTTCGACGCGGCTCTGCCATTTGGAGGATACAAACAGTCCGGATGGGGCCGCGAGATGGGGCACGATGCCCTACAGCTCTACACTCAAACTAAGGCAGTCTGCACCAGGTTGGCGTAGGATCCTGGAATCCAGCAAGAGGACGACGGGTCTTGTCTGCCGTCCTCTGATTTCCTTTCTTCGTGATGGTTCGCCGCGAACGGCCTACTTCTCCATCAGAAGGACCTTGTCAGTATTATCAACTTCGGTCAATTTCACCTCAATCACTTCGTTGACGGTGGTCTGAACGTGGCGTCCCACAAAGCTGGCCTCGACTGGGAGCTCGCGATGGCCGCGATCAATGAGCACACACAGTTGAACCTTTCGCGGCCTGCCTTGGGAAAAAAGAGCATCCATCGCTGCCCTCGTCGTACGGCCGGTAAACAGAACATCATCTACCAGAACAATGTTCTTGTCTTCGATCGAAAAACCAATCTCTTTTTCCAGCACCACGGGCTTGGGGCCCAGCGTCGAGAGGTCATCGCGATAGAAGGTAATGTCCAGCGTACCCACAGGAACCTTCGCGTTCTCAATGCGTGCGACAATCTTGCCAAGTCGCTCAGCTATCGGCACGCCGCGACGGCGGATACCGACCAATCCAAGCGCATCCACGCCACCATTTTTTTCCACGATCTCGTATGCCAACCGTACCAGTGTCCGTTCAATTTCAGATGCGGACATCAACTGGGCCTTCTGGCGCAGGGCTATCTTGCGGGAGGGGTTCTTGGCGTTCATCGTCGGGTGTGCCTTGTCCTTGACGTGGAGTTTAGTTGAACTCGGTCTTTCACTGTATTCAACGCTGCTCGTTCGGGTCAAGCAGAGCGTTGCAAGCGCTTGTTTTCGCCGAACACTTTCTGACCCAGGTGGCAATCAAGAATTTAGCGGTCCTCGACTGGCGCCGAGGCATGCGCTGCACCACTTCGACTGTAGTTGTGTTGGGGGCAGTCGGTTTTCACGATCCGAATTAAGCTGCTATGCTCATTTTGAAGCGCCCGCAAATCGAAAGCCTCGGTCAGCGCCGCCCCTTCCGCGGGTAGAACACCGACGGCCTGATTTCTTCCCCATGCCTTGGATGGATAAGGTGTCCAGCCGATCGAGCACGTTTTTCGTACCCTGATCCCGTGCCCGAGGTCGAATGGCTGCGATGCCATCACGTCGAGAATGCGGCTGCAAAAGGCGGGAATTCCTAAGGGGTCTGAGCAACGCGTCATTATCAAGAACTCTTCGCCGCCCCAACGAACCAGCACATCCGATTTACGCACGACCGTCAAGAGCCGTTCCCCCACGCGTTGCAAAAGTCTATCGCCAGCGGGGTGGCCGTAGAGGTCGTTTACCTCCTTAAAAAAATCCATGTCCACCATTATGAAGACAAGATCTCGATGATCTGCGCCGTGAACTTCATGGCTGTTCTTGCGCTGGTAGTTTCGCAATACTTGCCCAGCCTCGGCCGTGAGAATTTCTTCCAGATAACGCCTATTCCAGACACCGGTCAGAAGGTCAGTGAACGAGATTTCCTGAAGCTCGAGGTTTTTTCGTTGGAGTTCCAGGCTGTGCCATCGCAGAGACTGTTCTTTGTTCTCCAGTTCGTTCTTCAGACTGCACATTTCATCCAGATTCTGTCGTGACAGGTCAAGCAGGCCAAGCAACTTTCTGTCCAACAGGTGCTGCTTGAGAAACACCAGGGCTCCCAGCACAATCATTACGGCCACTGTTAGAACCAAACGGTACGTGCGCACCCGCTGTGGCGCGTGTCCGCCGAACACCGCCCACGCCACCGTGAGTGGTGTGGAGAAAACCGCGAGCATCGCCAGGCGCGCAGTCCATAAGCCGTGACCCTGAACGGTCGCATTCTCCCTCGGCTCCATCGGCAATGCTTTACGCGCCCTCAGCCCAACGCCGGCAAACCATGCCATGGCAGCAACCAGCGGAACATCGTAAAGACTGCCGGTGTAGTAAAGATGGGCGTCTATGGCTGCACTGGCTGGAGCCGATGCCGTAAAGAAGTGCGGCGCCAAAGAACTGAGCATAGATCCCTCGCCAGGGGTCCGCACTTTTTCGCCACACCAAGACTAGCGCCAGAATCAGTACCATCTGCTCGACGGCATAAAGCACGTCGAAACTGCGGCCGTAGGCAGCTTCGATGAAGTAGACGTATTGCCACGGAATAACGATGAAGACATAAAGATAAAGCCACCAGGTGAGCAGCAAAAAGAAATCGAGAGGTCCCCCGCGCACTGACAAGTCGTCCTGCTGGATGTGCGGCCGGACGGCCACTGCAGCCATGATGGGAACGATGTGCAAGAACAGGATCACGTCGCCGACGAATGGGTTAGGTACTTCCTCGCGCGCCAGTACTTCAAAATAGGTCCACAGCACCTGTGCACAAAGCCACATGCCGAAGCCAATCGACATCAGTAACCAAAAGAATTTTGCCTTCTTCTGAGCAATGGCGACGTTGGGGAGAACGGAAAGTGTGCAGCAGGCCAACAGGAGGCATTGCGTCAGGTCGCCAAAGGCGGTGAGCCCAAAACTCCGCGGCACCACCAGAGACACCAAGATGTATACGCACGCGACCGCGCACACCACTGCTGTCCACTTCTTGGCGTACTGAACCGGGACAAGCCTCACGGTAGTGATTGTATGTTTGGACCGAGGAGCGTCCGTGTTACGGGAGTAACCCAGAGAGTGCCAGAACGCACTTGCCACCAATTTAGCGATGATGAGCTATGAAAGTGAAGCTGTGAACCGCCGTACGAATCGGTAAACATCCAAGTAGGAGTTATAGAGAGGCACCGGAGCAACCCGGAGAATGTCAGGTTGGCGCCAGTCGGCAATTACTCCTTGTGCGGCAAGGCGTTCGCACAAAGACTGGCCGTGGCGCAGGATTCGTAGCGAAAGTTGTGCACCACGTCGCTCTGGTTCGCGCGGGCTCATGATCGAGAAAATCGGCGAGGAGTGCCGGCCAAGCAAAAACTCCAGGTAGCCCGTCAGGGAAACACTCCTCTCCCGTACGCGGTCCATGCCCGCCTCGCTAAAAATTTCCATCGACGCGCGCAATGCAGCCAGGGCAAGAATCGGGGGGTTGCTCAACTGCCAGCCCTCAGCTCCTGCCATGGGTTGGAAGTCAGGGTCCATTTCAAATCTCGTTTGTTCATCATGGCCCCACCACCCCGCAAAACGCGGCAGGTTCCAGGCATTCGAGTGCCGCTCGTGGACAAAACATCCTCCCGCGCAGCCGGGACCGCCATTCAAATATTTGTAACCGCACCACACCGCAAAATCCGGACCCCACTCGTGGAGTTTCAAAAGCAAGTTTCCGGCGGCATGGGCTAAATCAAAGCCCACGACGCACCCTCGCGCTTGCCCGCTTCGCGCAATTGCTGCCATGTCAAACGCCTGACCCGTGGCGTAGTTCACTCCTCCCAACAAAATCAGAGCGATGGAGTGACCTTCACGTTCGATGGTCGATGTGACATCTTCGTCGCGGATGCACTCCTCACCCGGGCGCGGCTTCAATGCGATCAGCGAAGAGGTAGGATCGAGTCCATGAAAATGCATCTGCGACTTAACCGCATATCGGTCCGATGGGAATGCGCCGTGCTCGATCAGAATCTTGTGCCGCTTTGCGGTTGGCCGGTAAAACGAAACCATCATCAGGTGAAGATTCACCGTGAGCGAGTTCATCACCACGACTTCTCCCGGCTTTGCTCCCACGAGCATAGCCGTTTGTTCAGTCAGTAGCCGGTGGTAGGGCATCCACGGGTTCCGGGCTCGGAAGTGGGCGTCAACTCCAAGTTGCGCCCAGTCCTTCAGCTCCTGCTCAATGTAATCTTTTGCTCGTTTTGGCTGCAGACCAAGCGAGTGGCCGCAAAAATATATGCAGTCGTCCCCTTCGGCCGTCTGCGGAAATGAAAATCGCTCGCGATAGATCGCCAGAGGATCACGAGCGTCCATCGCACGTGCGAAGTCGTCGGTTTCCTCAAAGGTCATGGCATTCACTGCACCTGCTCCAAGGCAGTAAGTTGCGTCGTGATGAGGCGTCCTGCTTTGGCCCAGTCGAGATCCTCAATGCGGCCAATATGATCACAAATTTCCGTCAAGATACGGTCTTGAATCGCTCCCCGCGCAAGGGCAACCGAGTATGGAATTCGATGAAACGTCACCATCGCATACTTTGGCACGAACAGGCGGGGATGCCGCGCCTCCAGGGCCAGCTCCACCTTCTTTCTGAAAAGAAATCGCGGATCCGCGACCCGGTCCCTCATCTCAGCAAAGTTTTCGATGGCCAGATCGGCGATCGCGTCGGTATTGATCTTGCGCGCTTGATCGAATTCCTTAAACACGCGCCGCCAGTCTGCGCCATAACGGTCCAGCAGTTCTAAGAGCTGCGTGCAGTCTTCGAAGCCGCAATTCAGCCCCTGCCCGAAGAACGGAACAATCGCATGGGCCGCATCACCCAGAAGAAGAGACCTGCCTTCCACGTACCACGGCGAGCATTTGATCGTGACCATCGTTCCAGTAGGGTTCGTGAGGTAGTTATCGGTGAGATGTGGTGTCAGTGGAACTACATCCGGAAAGCGAGCCTCGAAAAACTTGACTACATCCCAGTGCGTGGCCAGCGTGGCAAAACTATCCGGTCCCTCGAAGGGCAGAAACAAGATACATGCAAACGTGCCGTCAACATTGGGCAACGCGATCAGCATGAAGCTGCCACGAGGCCAAATGTGCAGCGCATGCTTCTCTAAAGCATGGCTGCCATTGGGCTTCGACGGAATGGTGAGCTCTTTATAGCCGTAATCGAGGTATTGCTGAGAAAAGTTGAATCGATTAAGTTTCGACATCTCGTGGCGAATGGCCGAAGCCGAGCCGTCGCATCCGATCACAACCTTGGACTCCAGGGTTGTTTCTTGATGCGACTCTTCATGGCGCAACTGCAGTGCGCCACTGTTCAATTCAAATCCGATGCAGCGCTGATCAAAGTGAATGGCTACGCCCTGCGCTTCGGCCGCATTCATCAATGCGACATTCAATTCAGCGCGCGAGATCGAATTGATGACTTCTGCTTCATCCTTGCCGTAGGGCTGAAAAGTTAGTTCCCCAGCGATCGAATGCATCATCCGTCCTTTCATGGGAATGATGAGGTTGCGCAGAGAGTCCCACAGCCCAGCCTTCTGCAATGCATGAATGCCGCGTGTAGACAGCGCGAGATTGATGGATCGTCCAGTGTCGATGCGAACGCGACGCATGTCCGGACGCCGCTCATAGATCTCGACCCGGAACCCCCGCTTCGCCAAGGAGAGGCCTAGGAGCGGGCCGTTAAGTCCAGCGCCGATGATTGTGATGGTTTGGGGCCTACTAAACATTCGCAGGAGTGAGTATTACAGAAGTTCAACTGCAAATCTGGGGTTACTCCGTCAGCAAGGTCCTCGCTTCCCACAATTCAGGAAAAAACTTCTTGTCCAACGTGTGCTGCAGATAGGATGCCCCGGCACTTCCGCCCGTGCCCATTCGAATTCCAATAATGCGTTCGACCAGTTGAATGTGCCGTAACCGCCAACTCACCACTAGTTCGTCAAATTCCGTCAGGCGCTCACACACGTCAATCCAGTAACGGTAGTGTTGCTCATTTTTGTAGAGGGACAGGATAGCGCGAGATCGAGTTTCGAATTCCTGTTCTTCGGATGCCCCCGGCTCCGGAGCTGGAAGTGTTCCCATCGCCCGTAAGGCTTCGAAGAAAACCTGGTGTAATGATGGTTCGCGCAGCCTGCGTTCGAGCCGCCGATGAGCTTCCGGAGTGGGCTTGTGGTAAGCAAGCATCTTAGCGTCTTTTAGACCGCACAAGAACTCCAACTCACGAAATTGCTCAGACTGAAATCCGCTCGCCGGCTCCAGCTTGTCGCGAAACGCCAGAAAGTGCGTGGGCAACATAGTTTCGAGGATGGTGAACTGCTCAACCAGTACTCGCGTGATTTCTGTACAACGTCGCAACAGTCGCGCCGCCTCGTACACCTCGTCTCGCGACTCCGGATTTGCACTGGCCCGTTGCAGATTCGCAACCACTGCGTCCAAGTCGTGGAGCAACTCCTTAAACCACAATTCGTAGGTCTGATGCACGATGATGAAGAGCAGCTCATCGTGATGTGGCGGCGAAGATTGAGGATGCTGCAAGTCCAGCAACTCTGCAACCTCAAGGTAGGAGCTATAACTGAGTTGCTCCGAGTGACCGGTCGACAATCCCCCTTCCTGGGTTGATACGTCATTACTCCCACCCGCGTCCGCCCCTAATTCCAAGCTGAGAAATTGTTTTGCGTTACCGCCTAGCAACTGAGCCTTCTCACGACCGGATAGATGACTCTCGCGGATCAGCGCGCCGACGTGCTCTTCCCCAAGGGGAAACGGATAATCAGAGCCAAGCAGGACCCGCTCAGCACTCATGGCACACACCAGGAATTGCAATGTGGGTTCGTCAAAGACGACGGAGTCAACATAGAAACGATTCAGATAATGGCGTGGTGGAAATTGGCAAGCTCCTCGCGCTACCGGATGACGGTGCCACGCGTTCTCCAGCCGACCGAGCAGGAAGGAAAAACTCCCACCACCATGCGCAAAACAGATCCGTAATGTCGAGGGTAGCCTGTCGAAAGCTCCGCTTAAAATCAGCGCCACCAGCGAAAGTTGAGTCTCGGCCGGCATGCCCACAGTCCAGGGCATCATGTAGTTCGGCATGCGCTGCTGGCCCATCATGTCCCACGGATGGACCAAGACCGCAGCGCCTTCATCCGCACAATGATGAAGGAAGGTCACAATGCCCGGATCATCCAGGTTCTTTGCCGCAACGTGATTTCCGATCTGCACTCCGAGATGTCCGGCGCGCATGCAGCGGCTCAGTTCTTTGCACGCTGCGTCAATATCCTGCAGAGGCACCTGGCACAACGATTTCAACCTGCCTTTCCCGTGGCTGCAAAGTTCGAGCGCGGCGTCGTTAAACAATTGCGCGGATTCCAACGCATGTTCCAACGGACGCTCATACGCAAACAGGACCGGTGTCGCCGAGATCACTTGCATGTCGACGCCATCGCGGTCCATTTCCAGGAGTCGTACCTCTGGGTCCCAGCAAGCCGAATAAATATGGCGAAAAAAGCGATCGCCCACCATGATGTCCGCTTTGCCTGCCCCAGTGTGCTTGATCCAAGGCCAGTTTGGCGTGCCGAAGCGCTGAGCAAAGTCAGGCCAGGAAGGGGGAAAGAAATGGTTGTGTATGTCTATCGCCTGCATTTTATCTGCCGGGATGAACCGTGCCACAGTGTTTGCATTTGCGCAAGGTTTCGTTGTTGTAGAACTGATCAAACAGCGGCGGCAGGTCGCGCACTATACTCTTCAGTTTCACCTCGGCGCGGTGCAGCAACTCGTGGCAGTTCAGACAATACCATTCGAAACCGTCAAGAGCTCCTTCGGGGCGTGGCATCTCGACGACGACGCCGATACTTCCCGCCTGTCGCTGCGGCGAGTGCCGCGCGTGTTTTGGCAGCAGGAAGACGTCGCCTTCATTGATTGGGATTTCCAGCGGGGGTTTGCCCGGCGCTTCCATCACGCGAATAAAAATATTCCCTTTCAGCTGATAAAAGAATTCTTCGGTCGGGTCGTCATGGTAATCTCGCCGCTGATTTGGTCCACCCACAACGGTCACCATCATCTCGCCGTCTTCCCAAACCTGAGCATTGCCGACCGGCGGCTTGAATTTTGCCTTGTTCTCTTCAATCCAGCTTTGCAGATTGAATGCCTTCAGATTTTTTATGGATGGCATTTACGCCTCCTGTCTCACTGGCTTGTAAGCCATGGCTCTAATCTCGATCAGCAAGTGCGGATGCGGTAACTGATGCACAGCAACCGTCGTGCGCGTTGGACCCTCATAGCCAAAATATTCGCCGTACACTTCGTTATACCCAGCGAAGTCGTTCATGTTCACCAGGTAAGCTGAAATCTCAACCACGTCTTGCAGTTGGGCTCCTTCGCTTTGCAGAATATCGCGGATGTTCTCGATAACGGCGCGAGTCTGTTTACGGATGTCGAGCCGACTCGTACCGAACTCGTCCACCTCCGTCCCGGCGATTGTGTTGTCCGGCCGGCGCGCGCTTGTGCCCGAGACAAAAAGAAAGTCGCCCGCACGTTTGATGTGAGGAAACTTGCCCCGCGGCTTAGCTTTTCCCTCTACAACTTTGCCTCGCATCCCGCTCCTATTTGATATAGTCCAGCCGGTACTCAGCGCACTACAACCGAATGCAAATATTGTTCAGCTGGGAGTAGAAATTCAGCGAGTGCATACCACCTTCGCGGCCGATGCCGGACAGCCCAACGCCACCGAACGGCGTTCGCAAATCGCGAAGATACCAGCAATTCACCCACGTGATCCCCACATTCATCTTCTGCGCCACCCGATGCCCACGCGTGAGATTTGTTGTCCAGATCGACGCTGCCAATCCGTATTTCGTGTCATTTGCCATAGCAACCGCTTCGTCTTCCGAGTCAAATGGCGTGATATGGCACACCGGGCCGAAAATTTCTTCTTTCATGCAGCGTGCTGACTCAGGCAACCCAGTATAGATCGTCGGCTGCACGTAGAATCCGTTATCGCGAGCATCTCCAAATTGAGGAACACCCCCGCCAACAACCACGGCTGCCCCTTCTTCCCATGCCAGGCGGTAGTAAGAAACCACTTTGTCGCGATGCTGGGCGGAGATTAGTGGCCCAATGTCGGTATCCTTATCCATCGGCCACCCGGGATGAAGGCTTTCCGCTTTGCGCTTCAAGGCCGCGACAAACCGATCGAAGATCCCACGTTCTACATAAACGCGCTCGGCGCACAGGCAAACTTGTCCCGTATTTAGAAATATGGCGTCACTCAGCCCGTTTATGGCCTCGTCAAATTCGCAATCCGCGAACACGATTGCGGCATTCTTGCCCCCGAGTTCAAACGAGACTGGCTTCACCGAGCAGGCAACCGTCTTCATGATTTCCGCGCCCGTTCGCGATTCACCGGTGAATGTAATTGCGTTCACATCAGGATGGCGCGTCAAAAATTCTCCTGCCGACCCTGACCCCAAGCCATGAACCACGTTATAGACTCCCTTCGGAATTCCGGCGTCATGCATCGCCTCCGCCAGCAACGTCGCGCTGGCTGGGGTTTCTTCCGAGGGCTTAACCACAACGGTGTTCCCGCAAGCCAACGCAGGCGCGACTTTCCACGTGAGCAGAAGCAGAGGAAGGTTCCACGGCGTAATGACTCCAATCACGCCCAGCGGCTTGCGCACGGCGTAATTCAGAGCGTTCTTTCCGTCGGAAGTTTCAGTCTGAAACGATTCCAATCCCGCCATCTTGACGAGATCGGCAAAGACTCGAAAATTTGCTGCCGCGCGGGGTACGTCCAACTTGGATGCCAAACTAACCGGCTTCCCGGTGTCTGTGACTTCTGCTTTCACAAAACAATCAAATCGCGACTCAATTGCGCTAGCGACCTTGTGCAGTCGTTCTGCTCGATCGCGCACGCTCAGACTGCCCCATTCTGCGTTCAACGCGTTCCGGGCCGCGCCCACCGCCTCATCGACTTGACCCTCGTCGGCTTCCGCAACCTCCGCAATCACCGTACCATCCGCAGGATTCACATCCGCGAACTGCTGCTTCCCGCGTACGAATTGGCCATCAATGTAGTTCAGGATTGATTTCACGAAGGCTTCCTGCTGCGTGACGTGACCGCCATCGACAGAATCGTAGGGCACTCAAAAAGAGAGATTGCGCATGATTCGCAGCGTCTCGCGATTCTCGCCTGAATCGTAGCAGTATACGACAGCCGAGGCAATCCCGACGACTAGCCTTTTAGCCATTGCGCTGTCGCAAATAACGCTGTAGAGCATCGCCCCAGGTCGGCATTTCGATTCTCAAACGCCGCAAACTTTCCGGGGAAAGCACCGAATACACAGGGCGCGGTGCCGGCCGCGCCATTTGCTGGCTACTTACCGGACGCACGGTGGTCGCGAGGCCGACCTGCTGCACGATTGCAGAGGCAAATTCAAACCAGGTGCACTCGCCCGCGTTCGTCACGTGGACAATTCCGCTCGCGCTTTCGCAACATAGCCGGATGATCGCGCGTGCTAAGTCCACCGTGTAGGTAGGACAACCGCGCTGATCATTCACCACGTCGAGCGTCGGGCGGCTTGCCGCCAGCTTCAAAATCGTATCCGCAAAGCACTTGCCGCCCAAGCCAAATAGCCAGGAAGTCCGTACGATACAACTCTCGGGCATCAACTCGAGCAGTTTGATCTCTGCTTCGGCCTTTGATCGCCCGTAAACGCTCTGAGGATGTCGCGCATCATTGGTTTCATAAGGCGACGCTTTCTTTCCATCGAAAACGTAATCCGAGCTAAGAAACAGCAGCTTGGCCCCAGTTCTCTTTGCCGCCTCGGCTACGTTTGCCGCGCCATCGCGATTTACGGTAAACGCCAAATCTGGATTGTTCTCGCAGCCATCGACATCAGTGTATGCCGCCGCCAGGACAATCCACTCCGGTTCCGTATCCTCCGCGATGGCCCGCACCGCAGATGCATCGCGAATATCGACATCCCGCGAACTAAAACCAGCTATGGCGTCGCCGCTCCACTCGCGCATGAGCGCCTTACCCAGAAGGCCAGAAGCGCCGAAAATCGCGACTCGCATTTATGAATTCCTAACCCTAGTCGAAGGTTTCGGCGTTGCGAAAGGCAACGCCGCGCTGGTCCTTCGCTGAGACTTGGGCTGCTCCCTGCAATTCCCAGTTGATTTTCAGATCGGAATCGTTCCAGGCAAGCGTACGTTCGTATTCCGGTGCGTAGTAATCGGTGGCTTTGTACAGCACATGCGCCCACTCGGTTGTCACCAGAAATCCGTGGGCGAAACCCGCGGGAATCCACAGCATGCGCTTGTTCTCGCCAGAAAGTCGCACGGCTTCCCATCGCCCAAAGCTCGGGGAACTTCTGCGAAGGTCCACAGCAACATCCAGAACTTCGCCGTCGGCCACCCGTACAAGTTTTCCCTGGGCTTGCTTTATCTGATAGTGCAGACCGCGCAACACATTGCGATGCGAACAGGAGTGATTGTCCTGTACGAATCGTTCCTGAATTCCCGCTTCGGCCATTGCTTGCTGATTGTAGCTCTCGAGGAAAAAGCCTCGATCGTCGCTGAAAACGCGCGGTTCAAGAATGAATACTCCTGGCAGCGAAACCGGAATTTTCTTTATATTGTCCATCGAGCAGGCAAGCCCCGCCTACATCCAAGTCAGAATACTTTTTCTCGTAGCAGTTGCAGAAGGTAAGAGCCGTAACCGTTGTTCTGCATGGACTGTCCAATCTTTTGCACTTGCTCCGCCGTTATGTAACCGGACCGATAGGCAATTTCCTCAGGGCACGCCACCATCAATCCTTGACGTTTTTCAATGGCCTGAATGTAGAGCGACGCGTCCATCAATGACTCATGAGTTCCGGTGTCGAGCCACGCCATGCCACGTCCTAACACTACTACTTCAAGGTTGCCGCTCTCCATGTATGCTTTGTTGACGTCAGTGATCTCTAGTTCTCCGCGAGCGCTCGGCTTGAGCGACTTTGCAATGCTCACCACGTGATTGTCGTAGAAGTAAAGGCCGGTAACGGCGTAGCGCGACTTCGGCTCTTTCGGTTTTTCCTCGATGCTCAATGCGCGCCCCTTGCCGTCAAATTCCACCACCCCGTACCGCTCTGGATCATGTACGGGATAGGCGAAAACTCGCGCCCCGTGACGCTTATTTGCCGCTTCGCGTAAGTCTTTGGCGAAGTCGTGCCCATAGAAAATATTATCGCCAAGCACTAGGGCGCAGGCACTGCTACCGATGAAGGCCTCGCCCAGCAGAAAGGCCTGCGCGATTCCCTCTGGCCGCTGCTGTACTTGATAGTGAAGGCGAATTCCATATTGGCCGCCATCCCCCAGCAGCACTTTAAACCTTGGAGCGTCGTCCGGCGTCGAAATGACAAGGATGTCTCGTATGCCCGCCAGCATGAGGGTGCATAGCGGGTAGTAGATCATGGGCTTGTTGTAAACCGGCAGCAGGCTTTTTCCCATGGCCTGCGTCACCGGATAAAGTCTGCTTCCGGATCCGCCAGCCAGAATTATGCCCTTGTACGGCGCGCTCCCAGTAGCTTTCATGATGCTGATCGTCCCGACGCTTTTTGCTGCTGATAATTGATGTTGAATCCTGCCAAATCTACTTCGAGTAATGAGTCTCAATCCATTGCCGGTAGTTCCCGCTAGTGACGCCGCGAACCCAATCTTCATTGTCCAGATACCAACGCACGGTTTTCCGAATCCCTGTTTCAAACGTTTCTTTGGGACGCCAACCCAGTTCGCGTTCGATCTTGTGCGCGTCCATTGCATATCGCCGATCGTGCCCTGGGCGGTCTTTCACAAAGGTGATCAAATCGCGGTGGCGTGCCCCGGTCCGCGGCGCCATCTCGTCCAGAATGCCGCAAATCATTTCCACGATCTCGATGTTCCGTTTTTCGTTCCAGCCGCCAATATTGTACGTTTCGCCCACCCGCCCCTGCGCCAGCACGGCGGCGATAGCCTCGCAGTGGTCTTCCACGTAGAGCCAGTCCCGTACGTTCTGCCCATCACCGTAAATCGGCAGCGATTTTCCGTCTCGCGCATTGAGGATCACCAGCGGGATGAGCTTCTCTGGAAATTGAAACGGCCCGTAGTTATTCGAGCAGTTCGTCGTGAGGGTCGGGAGTTCGTAAGTGTGATGATATGCGCGAACAAGGTGGTCCGACGCCGCCTTCGACGCCGCATACGGACTGTTCGGAGCATAGGACTTGGTTTCACAAAACGGAGGATCGTCCGGGCCTAGCGAGCCATAAACCTCGTCAGTTGAGACGTGGAGAAACCGGAAGTCTCTGCGCGCCTGTTCAGTTAGGTTCATCCAATAGGCGCGCACCTCTTCAAGCAATGCGAGAGTTCCATCCACATTGGTACGGATGAAATCCTCGGGCCCTCGAATGGATCGGTCGACATGGCTCTCCGCAGCAAAGTGCACAATCGCGCGTGGCTGGTGCCGTCCTAGAAGCGCGTGCACCAGGGCCCGATCCCCGATATCGCCGTGCACAAACTCGTATCCCTTTTCGCCTGCGATTCGATCAAGGTTCCGTACATTTCCGGCATAGGTCAGCTTGTCCAGGTTTACAACTGGAGCAGTGTCCTGCTCCATCCTTTGCAGAATGAAGTTGGAGCCGATGAAGCCCGCTCCTCCGGTGACCAA
>WNFE01002381.1_pt1 | contig 13834 bp, 9 predicted proteins | sample 5400451 | NCBI WGS metagenome assembly WNFE01 (sample SAMN13153344, study PRJNA577476) | soil metagenome | isolation source: 200 cm saprolite under Douglas fir tree site 2 hole 2 | place: USA:California | collected 2015-04-18 | reverse complement strand
ATAACCACAACGGGTTGTATCAGCTCTTTCTACGACCAGCTTTCCAGAAAGCACGTCAACATCGAAGACACGGTGAGCTGCTACACGGATACCATCATGGTGGTGAAGATGAAGGACGCTGGAAAGGCATTCGAGGCGCTGACAGAGCTGATAGACGAAGAGAAGAGGAAACTGGGCGAAGCCTCAGTTGACTGAACGGCAACCTGTTACCCATTCGATTCTCCGAATCCTTTAGACTTGCCTACTACAAGAGGGGCATCGCTTCAATCATCGGCTCAGGACTGGGGACCCTCGTCGTGGCCACTCGCGGGTAGCCTAGCTACAACAGCACCGGCCAAGAACAATAACAGGCCGGCGGAGATGAAGGTGACGTGGAAGCCGGCAAAGATGGAGATGAAACCAGACGCCAGAGAGCCCGCCAGGGTCGCTACCCCGATGACTGCGCTGTACACGCCGAGGGCGGAGCCCGCGTTCCCCCTCTGGATTGCGTTAAACATCATGGTGTACGTCGAGATGTAGTATGCCGCGAACGCCACACCTGAAGCGAGAGGGTAAAGTATCAGAGCCGGAACCACGTACGCTGGACCTGCGGCGACCAGAGCGAAGACCCCGAAGAGCACGTAACATCCGCCCCTCAGGAGAAGGCCCTGAATGGAGCCGGACACCAGGGAGCGTCCCTCGAAGTACCTCCCCGCGTACTGAAACGCGAGGGTCTGGACGAGCATTCCCGACAGGATGACGGCGAAGACCTCGCCCGTGGAAAGCGAGAAGGTGGAGAGCGCCGGGACGAGCGAGGTGTTGAAGACCCCGCTTGACAAGTAGAAGCAGACCGTCGAGATGTAGAAGAGTGGGAGGTAGCTGGTGAGGCTGAAGCGGAGGCCCCTGAAGAGCCGCCTGAAGTCCAAGAGCCCGGGCGTGGTGAGAAACATCAGCGGCAAGGCCAAGAAACGGGTGAAGAAGCTGGCTCTCCGCCGGACGATGGTTTCCCTCTCAAGGATGAAGGCGGGCTCGCTGATCGTCGCGAAGGCAAGAACGGCCGATGCAAGAGAGAAAGTGCCGAGTGGTATCGAGAGCAGGATTAGGGGCAACCCCTGGACCCCCCAGAGTGTGCTGAGGACCAGGCCTCCAACGCTTCCCAAGCTCGACATCATGGACAGTCTGGCGAAGGCCCTCGCCCACCTTCCCTTCTGCTCGGTCTCCATGATCAACAGGTTCAGCGGCGTGGCTGCGGCTGCAGAGATGAAGGAGAAGACAGAGTAGACTAGAATGGTTCCCGGTGTGTTCCTGAGGAAGAAGAAGGCGAAGAGAACCAAAGCGGTCAGCGCGTAGCTGACCACCACGATGGTCCTGCGATTGTGCAGCCTGTCCGTAGCGTATCCCCAGAACATCGAGGCTGGGATGCTCACGCCGTTGAAGATAGCGACCGCGAGGCTCGCGTAGATGGTGCCCAGGGTCGGACCGTTGAGCTGAAACAGGTAAAGCTGGACGAGCGTCCCCAGAGGGCCCGTCGCCAGCGAAACGGGGAGCACACAGTAGACCCACCCGACCCTCTTCTTCTTTTTCCTACCCGCGCTTATGCCCTTGTCGTTCTGCTGTTGCAAGGTTCGTGGGCTCGGAGGACTCGTTCATCTACTTATTGAAGCGGCTCGAGGATTCGTCCGAAAAGGTCTCTCTCGCGGAGGGATTCCCGGAAATCGGTCACGAGACGATTACCTAGCCCGCCTTCAGCCGCCGCCTGAGCTCCTCTGGGCTGAGCCGCTCCTCCTTTCGTTCATTCATGTCCCTGAGAGTGAGTTCGCCCGAAGCGAGTTCCCTCTTCCCTATGATCACTGTCCACCTCGCTCCGAGATCGCTCGCGTCCTCAAGCTGTCTTCCGAGGCTCTTTGGTTCGAGCGCAGTCTCCGCCTTGACTCCCTCGCTTCTCAGTTCACTCGCAAGTTTCACCGCATTCTTGCGCAACGAAGAATCTGTGTACGCCACAAAGACGACCCCCCTGGGTTCAGCCTTCCCCGTCATCAAGAGAGCTATCCTTTCGATCCCTCCGGCAGCTCCCGTCGCCGAGAGGTCGGGTCTCCCGAAGACCTTCGGGAGGAGGTCGTACCTCCCTCCGCCGCAGAGGGAGCCGAGCTGTGGATTCCTTCTGTCGACAACCTCGAAGACTAGTCCCGTGTAGTAGTCTATCCCTCTCACGACACTCATGTTGTACTCCACGTTCCCGATATCCCTGCTCTTCAGAGAGTCCCAGACCCGTTCGAGGCCTTCAGACGACTTCAGTTGAAGCTCGTTGACGACCTGGATCATCTTCTCGGGGGCGCCGTGTAGCCTCCCGAACTCGAGCAGCTTGCTGACCTCGTCCTTGCCTACCCCCCTCGCCTCGTACTCCTTGATCAGTTCCCCCTCCGTCTTCCTCTGAACTTTGTCGAGAGCCCTCATCAACTCGATGAGCTTCTCCTCCGATGAGACACGAAGCGACTTTCTGATATACTCCTCTACCACGCTCCTCTCTCCAATTTGGATGAGTAGGTTGTCAAGTTCGAGCCTGCGCAGGATCTTGTCGCAGACGTCAATCACCTCCACATCGGCTTCTGTGCTCGCACTCCCGAAGATCTCAACATCCCACTGATGGAACCACCTGTACCTGCCGTACTGAGGCTCCTCGTATCTCCAGGCGCCGCCGTAGCAGGCCAGTTTTATCGGTGGCTTCAGGTCTCTCCTGGATGATACGTACCGAGTCAGACCCACGGTGAGGTCGAATCGCAGCCCGACGTCGCGCCCCCGCTTGTCCTTGAAGGAGTAGATCTGCTTCGCAACCTCCTCTCCACTCTTCGCGCTTAGAGTGGAGAGGTACTCTATCGGGGCGGGCTCCATCATCTTGAAGGTGAAGAGGTCTGCGACCTCGTAGAACGCCTCCCGTATCCTCTCGTAGAGAAGATGCTCCTGGGGCTCGATGTCCCTGATCCCTCTTGGGAGAGAGAGGTCCAGCCGCGGCTCACTCGCCCTTCCTGCCCTTCAGAGCCGAGAGCTCGGCGAGCATGGCGGTCAGCTGGAGCTCTGGCTGGGCTCCCATGACAAGCCTGTAATCGTACTCGGCGAGTATCTTGATTGCATCCCCCAACCCATCACCCTTCTGGTTGGTCAACTCCTCGTTCGCGAACTTCAGGAAATCCCTCTCCGGTATCCCGTAGACCCGTGTGAGCTCGACCATCTTCAAGCGAGCATTCTCGAACTCGCCGTCGAGGGCGAGTCTTACAATATCCCCGACCCTCCCCTTCACCGTCGCGCCAGTCACGGCCTTGACTTTCTCGAGGGAGAGCTCCCCCGACGCCGAGGCCGCCTGGAACAGGTTGATGGCCTGCCTCAGGTCACCGTTCGTCGACTCGTAGATGGACGAGAGGACTCCGGGCTCGAGGGGCTTAATCTTCTCCTTCTTCGCAATCTCCTTGAGGTGCGTCGTAACCGAACCCTCGTCCAGCCGCTGGAACCTGAAGATCGCGCACCGACTCTGCAGGGGCTCGATGATTCCCGACGAATAGTTGCAGATGAGGATGAATCTGGTGAATTGGGAACTCTCCTCCATTATCCTGCGAAGGGCCGTCTGGGCGTCGGCCGTCATCGAGTCGGCTTCATCTAGTATGATCAGCCTGAAGGGCACACCGTCCCTTCTGTCTGAGTACCTTGCGAAGTTTTTCACTCGCTCACGGACCATGTCGATCCCCCTTTCATCGCTCGCGTTGAGCGAGAGCGTGTAATCGCTCGAAAGGTCTCCCAGGATCTCCTTGACGATGATTAGGGCAGTCGACGTCTTCCCTGAGCCAGGCGGTCCAGCAAAGAGGAGATGCGGCAGCTCACCCTTCCTCTCGAGAAGGGGAGTGAGCCTCTCCTTCATGCTAGCTTGGTTCACCAAATCCTCGAGCTTCTTCGGCCTGTATTTCTCGACCCACATCATCTCCTCAAGTGGCATCGTTCAGCACTCCTGTTTGCGCCCTCTCACTTACATTCATGAAGAGCGGCGAAGTGATATCGTATTTATTCCTTGAAGGGGGGATGGCCCTGCGACATGCCCCAGGCGAGTATGGCGGCGAAGGTGTTACGAGATTTGTACAAGCCTATGAGCATCCCGGCGACAGGTGTCTCGGCTTCGACTGCGTCGTCGTAGACTCGTGCCTTCCTCCCCCAGGACTCACTCGAACCTGTCTCGGTCTCACCAGAAAGGCTTTGTCCGTCCCCATCCTCTGACTCCTCGCTCCTGGCAGAATTATTCTCGAGAGCGCGTCTGATACCCTAGCGTCTCTTGATCTAGTATCGGGTACGCTTTATCCTTGAAGGTCTAGTGTGAGACAGCAGCTGCACCCTTCTCGCTCACCAGCCTGTCCTCCCGGAATCTCGAGAGTCTGAACGGTCTGATGATGTCAGGAGTCCTCTTTGTTGCGATCAGTTCGGCGATCCTCTTCCCCGACACTGGTCCTGCCTTGAAACCGTAAGTCCCCCAGCCCACATCGAGGACAAACCCCTTCAGGCCATCTACCTCCCCAAGTATCGGGCTGTAGTCAGGGGTCATATCGCACAACCCTCCCCACTGCCTCAGCACCCTCACGTGCCTCAGTCCTGGAAAGAGCTCGAGCGCATGAGCTACGATACTCTCCAGAGTCTCGAGCGTGGATCCCTGGCTATACGACGAGTACGGGTCAATCTCTGACCCCATGACGAGCTCACCCCTGTCAGTCTGGTATACATAGACGTGAAGGTTAGCAGAGACGACCACCTTGTCCAAGAAGGGTTTGAGTGGCTCTGTGACACACGCCTGGAGGGGGTGGGTCACCACCGGAAGGTCGACGCCCACCATCTTCGAGACGGTGGTGCAGTACCCTGAGGTTGCGTTGACCACGCAGTCTGCCCTTATCACTTCTCCCTTGTCGGTCCTCACACCGGTGACCTGGTGGTCTTTCACGTCTATGCTGATAACCTCGGTGCGAGGGTGAACCTCTCCCCCATGCCTCTCAACCCCCCTTGCATACCCCCAGACGACCGCGTCATGCCTGATCACCCCTCCGGGGGCGTGGTAGAGTGCCGCCTTCACAGGATATCGAGGTCTGTCACTGGTGTCGAGCGCGGGAACCAGCCTTTTTATCTCGTCGGGCCATATGACCCGGCTGTTGACTCCAAGAGCCTTGTTGACCTCCGCCCTCCTCCAGACGCCATTTACCGTCGAGTCCGTGTGGGCAAGGCTTAGGTGGCCAATCTGCGAGAAGAGAAGGTTGAAGTTGAGCTCCTTCGAGAGCTCTTCATAGAGCTTCAGACTCTCGCTGTAGAAATGTACCCCCTCCACGGTCATGTAGTTGGCCCTGATGATAGCGGTATTCCTACCGCTGTTCCCACCGCCCAGGTAGACCTTGTCCAGGACCGCTACATCAGTGATATTGTGATTCTTTGCAAGATAGTACGCAATCGAGAGACCGTGAACTCCCGCACCGATAACTACAACGTCGTATCTCGGTTTCAGCTTATGTCTCTGCCACATCTTCTCCTTTCTGAACAAGGCTCGCAACTCAATCGCCCCTAACCTGACGACCTCGAACCGCCCAACCTATCGTGAGCGTCGAGCCCGAACGGGGCGATTCCATACTCATGTCCAGCCTCGATGATAGCATCCCACACATACTCCGCGTAGTCCCTCCCACAGTAGACGTCGAAGGCAATTGTGCCTCCTGAGGACTTCCCATCGAATCGCACTATTGTTGAGTGGACCTTTGCGAGGCCGGCCTCCAGGCAGAAAGGTCCGCCTGTCTCTCTACCCGACAAGTCCACTTGAACCAGCTTCCTGAGAACCGCCTCGCTGGACGGCCCCCCAACTGTGAACCCAGCAAGGATCGGGGAGACGTTGGTGAGATTTGCTCCGTCCTCCAATTTCAGCATACCCTCAACGTCAAGGACAGAGGTGGACTTGAACGGTTGCGTGAGGAGGAGCGCGTGCTCCTTCGTCAGCCTGCAAGCGTAAATCAAGGAGAAGCGCTTACTCCTCACATCTCGCTCTGATACCTGACTCGAAAGCTTGACCTCTCCCGCCTTCCTTGGGATGACTACAGAGGACAGGTTCTTCTCCATGACCTTGTCGATCTCGGTCCCCTTGACGTCAACCTTCCCGTAATGGCTGATGTCGCATATTCCGACGGAACGGAGAACATCCTTGAACTCGTCTTCCGCCCCTCTGTAGAATCTCGGAAGAATCCATCCATCAAGGTCTGCCATCTTGGCACCCAACTCCACGTGCCTGCGGTGGAGGGCTGTTCTCCTACTTGGCATCTCGCTCACCCATCCTGATGCTACCCCACTGCTTCGTCATGCCCTCAATCTCTTCCCCTCTGGGTCGTAGAAGGGCGCCAATGTGACCTCCGCACCATTCAGCGCATCGTCGGACTTTACCCTTATCAGTGAACCTTCCTTGTAATACTCTGGACTGACGAGAGCCATACCCACGCATCTGCCGACTTTTGGACTGAACCTTGAGCTTGTCACGAAACCGATGTGCCGGCTCCCCTCCTGCGAGAAGACTTGGTCGCCGTCGTGCGCAACCATGGAGTCCTTCATGACGAAACCCACAAGCATCCGCTCGGGTTCCTTCTTCTCGGCTGCGACCAGCGCAGCTTTACCGACAAAGTCCTACTTCTCGAACTTCACGGTCCACGCCATGTCCGCCTCGAACGGATTTGACAGTGCGTCTGTATCTTGCCCTACGATAACGTGCTTCTTCTCCAGCCTCAGGACCCGTTGTGTCTCGACCCCGAATGGCTTAACTCCGAACTCCTTTCCGGCTTCAAGAAGGGTGTCCCAGAAATACTCGCCGAACTCGGCAGGGAAGTGTATCTCCCAACCGGTCTCGCCCACGAATCCAATTCTGAGCAGGATGCATGGGACCCCGGACACCTCCCCTTCGGCGGAGTTCATGTAGGGGAACGCCCCACTGGAGAGGTCGACGGTCGTTAATTTTCGAAGGAGGTCTCTGGCTTTCGGACCAGCAACGTTCACCGCACCCAGACCAGCGGTCACGTTGGTGATGTAGGCGTCCAGCCTTAGTGCGGTAGCCCACCAGACGAGCCACTCTTCGACGAACTCTACATTCCCAGTCGTCGTCGTGATAAAGTAGTGAGTCTCGGAGAGCCTTGTCACGGTCCCGTCGTCCAAGACTATTCCAGCGTCGTCGCAGATGACTCCGTAGCGGCTCTTTCCGACCTTGAGTGTCGAGAATATGTGCGTATAGACAAAGTCCAGAAGCTTCCCGGCATCTCTTCCCTTAACATCAAGCCTCCCCAAAGTGCTGACATCGATTACCCCAACGCTCTCCCTGACTGCCTTGTACTCCTCTTCCACAGAGGTGTAGACGTGAGGCCTCTTCCACTCCCCCATGTCCATGATTCGCGCCCCGAGTTCGATGTGCTTGTAATGTATGCCTGTGAGTTTCACTGGATGAAGCTCGGCTCCCGCGAGTGCTCCCATGGCGACGGGCATGTAGGGTGGGCGGGAGACCGTCCTCCCCGTCTGAGCTATCGAGCGCCCCGTAACTCTGCTGCAGAGATGGAGCGAAGGCATGGAGCACATCTTCCCCTGGCAAGGACCCATCGTCACCGTACTGTATCGCTTGAGGGTCTCTATATCGTCGAACCCCTCGAAGGTCGCGAGCGAGATATCCTTCGCCACGACATCTTCGCAGACGCACACGAACCTCTTCCGCATCTTGTCGGATCCAGGATATTCAACGACCAGCACCTCGGGACCTCTCGTGCGTTTCATCCCCTCCCGGTATTTGCCCTCATACTGAGAGACTAGCCTGGAGTAGGTCTCGAGCGACTTTCTTTGATACTCGACCTTCAGTTCCGAACTTCGCGCCATCGCGGGGAGATTGGCGGCAGCGCTCAGCCCCGCAACCTTGCCTTGCATTATTGCGACGTTGAGATCATGAATCCCGGTCAGGTCGCCACAGACATAGACGGTGGATTTGAGTTCTCGAGGGATAAACTCCCTCAAGAGCTCGTCATAGATCGTTCGAGAACCAGTCTGATTTAACAACCAAGCTTCGGTCTCAAAGCCTGTCGAGAGGCTTACCAGGTCGCAGCTCACAACCCTCTCCGTACCATGTACTAACTCGCCCTCGTTGTCAACTTCGCATATCACGACGGAGCTCACGTGCTTCGACCCTCGCGCCTCTTTCACCGCCCATCCCAGAAAGGTCTGAACCTTGGCGTCCTCAATCTCGGCCAGTGTTTCAGGCGCTCCGACCGCCTTCCTGGAGTCGATGTACGCTTCCAGCTTGACGCCTGCATCCATAAGCGTGCGAGCGACGCCGAGACCTGAATCGTTGTTCGATACGACTACTGCCCTCTTTCCTGGGATGACACCGTACAGATTGATCAGACGCTGCATCCCCCTCCCCAAGAAGACCCCGGGAAGGTCGTTATTCTGGAAGACCGACGGGAATTCGTGAGCTCCAGTTGCGAAGACGAGTTGTTCGGCGCGTAGCCTGATCACACTGTTTCCCCGTACGATGCCAATCAGGTTCGACTCGTATATTCCGAATGCTGTCGAGTTGTCGAGGACTGTCATGTTAGGGCGGTCTCTGACAGCCTTCTCGAGTGTTGAGGCCACGGCGGAGGACTTGAGCCCAGAGTACGCCCCCTCGCCTGTCGCAACGTCTATGCTCAAGGTCTCGCCGGAGTACCGGAGGTGCCCTCCGAGAGCGGGTTGGTCATCAACCAGTACAACCCTCGCCCCGGCGTTGCCGGCCTCCAGCGCCGCGAAGATGCCACAAGGTCCGCCCCCAATCACTGCCACGTCAGCCTGGAGATTGAGGTGCTCGAAGCTGCTGGAGTGAATAGATCGACCATCCTTCGGACCCTTACCGGTCGCAGAGGCGATCTCCTCCTCGATGTCGCCGATCCCGGTGAGCCGGCGGATAATCCCCTCAACCCTGGGCCATTCGATTGGTGGGTTGATGAAAGTCTTGTAGTAGAACCCGACGGGGAGGAACCGGCCGATCTTGTCGATAACGGAAAAGATGTCATGCTCAAGTGAAGGCCAGCAATTCTGAGATTTGACCTTCATCCCCGCCCTGACTCTCTCGGTGCATGCCTTGATGTTTGGGACCCCATCCACGCTCATCAGGCAGTTGGGGCATCTTCCCGAGACGCAGAGTAGGCCTCTCGGCCGGTGATACTTGAAACTCCTGCTGAAGATCCTGACCCCGGATGCGTAAAGGGCAGACGCGACAGTATCACCCTCAAATGCACTCATTCTTCTACCGTTGAATTCGAAGTTCAGCATCTTCGACCTGTCGAGGAGTTCAGATGGAGAAGGCTCCTTACTCCTTCCATCCCTTTCTTCGCTATTAGTGGGGCGGGCACCCTCCATCGTTAGACCAGCTCTTCTCCCATCCAGAAGGTCCTCATCACGGAGTTGTCCCGAGTATCTCTTATCGCGAGAAACCACTTATGACAGCCAAGCCTGTGAAACCACCACTCCTGTTGAACGCCTGCGACGTTCTCCCTCATGTATACATACTTCATCCACTCCTCGGAAGAGGAGTTGACTCTCGGCCTCCTGTGAGCCTCCCCCCCAAATCTGAATTCGTATACGTCTCTCTTGCCGCAATTCGGACACTCAAGCAGGAATCCCATGGTATCTAGCTCACTTCATCCCTCCAAGCTGATAGTTTTTGTACAGTGAAACCATCAGAGGTACGTCAGGTATCGGTCAACTTCCCACTGACTGACTGTGCTGTGATACTCGTTCCATTCCCTCATCTTCATCTTGGCATAATACTCCGCAAACTCCTTCCCGATCGCATCAAGACTCACTCTGTCCCTCTGGAGCTCTTCGACAGCTTCCTTTAGTGATCCGGGGAGTAGTTCGATCCCGCGCTCCTCCAAGTCCTTCTCAGTCGTCCTGTACATGTTCCCCTTATTCATCGGTCCCGGGTCGAGCTTTCTGTCTATCCCGTCGAGGCCTGCCGCGAGCATCGCCGTGGTTGCGAGGTAGGGATTGCAGGCTGAATCGGGAGTCCTGTTTTCGATATGCTCACCCGAAGCTACCCTGATCATCTGCGTCCGGTTGTTCCCGCCATAGGAGATGTAGACGGGTGCCCAAGTCGCCCCCGAGGCCGAGCCGCCAGCCACCAGACGCTTATACGAGTTAACGGTTGGAGCGGTTAGCGCGATATACGCCTTGGCATGTTCGAGTAATCCACCGATGAAATGGTACGCGGTCTTCGAGAGACCTAGCTTCTGCGGGTCCCCCTCGTCGTAGAAGAGGTTCTTTGTCCCCTCCCATAGGCTCATGTGGAAGTGAGCTCCGTTGCCTGTCCTGTTGGTGAAGGGCTTGGGCATGAAAGACGCTACTGCGCCCATTGTACCAGCAAGGTAGGAGACCGCGAACTTGAAGAAGGTATACTTGTCGCATGTGGCCAGGGCGTCATCGTACCTCATGTTGACCTCATACTGTGCGGGTCCGTCCTCATGGTCCGTGGCCTCGCTGTGCCATCCCAGTTCATCGAGATAGTTGTTCAAGGTCTGGAGGAAATCGAGATTCCTCCCGAGAAGCTTGAGGTCGTAGCATGGCTTTGCAATGTTCTCTATGTCGTCGTACGTCCGAATGCGTCCGGCCTCCCTTTTCACGAGGTAGAATTCGGGTTCAATACCTGTCTTGAAGGAAAGCCCCCTCTCCTTCTTCACTCTCTTCAGGAACCTGTCGAGTATCGTCCTGGTGCAGTAAGGCCAAGACTTTCCCTCGGTGTACAGGTTCGCCGCAAACCAGACGGTGTTCTTCTTCCAGGGGAGGACCGTCATTGTGTTGAGGTCGGGTATCGTTATGAGGTCTGGTTGGTGTGGCTCCTGCCCCATCTCGGTGCTTACGGCGAACCCGGCGAAACCCACCCCGTTGGTGACCAAGTTCTGGAACTCAGAGACAGGAACCATCTTCGCCTTTGGCACCCCGTTGATGTCGACGAACTGAGAGAGCACGAACTGGATCCCCTTGCTCTTCAGGGCTTTGACCACTGAGGCAATTTCCTTCGTGCTTGCGCCATTCAAGTTCAGTTATTCACCTGCAAGCCTGACCCCGCTCATCAGAGAAGCTTCGAGCGTGAGGGCGGAGAGGTCTTCGTATTCCAGACTGTGTACATCCCCTTTACCCAATGATCTGGCCAATAGAGCAATCTCCATCGTCATCGAATTTATGAATTTTGCAACTCTTATCCCTGTCCCCGGCTCAATCTTCCGGTTCGGGCGGCCCTCCTCTGCTATTTCGTTTGAAGAGTTGTAGTATCCGAGAGCGATCAGCGCCGCTTCATCGATTCTCACAGCGTCCGCACCCAGAGCGAGAGCCTTCGCCGCATCAGCACCGTTTCTTGTCCCTGTCGCCGAGATGAGGCTCACTTCTCCGAGTACCCTCCTCTCGCGCAGTGCCTCCCTTGCCCTCGGGATTCCCGCGATGATCGGAACCCTGCAATAGTCGAACAGGTCCTCTGGCCTCGTGATAGTCGAAGTCTTCAGGCCTTGGAGGACCAGACCGTCGGCCCCGACGCCTACCGCGGCTTTGACCTCGTCCTCAACCCGTGCCCCTGGGCAGCTCACAAAGATGGGGACCTTAACAGCCCCCCCTCTTCTGAGATCCCTTATGAGGCCGTGCAGCGCATCGACAGTCGTCCCAAGCTCGAGGTTGAGCTGAATTGCTTCTGCCCTGAGGGAGGAGACGAGCCTCGATGCACCCTTCCGGACTGGCACCTCGTAGATCATTCGGTGAGCGAGCTTCCTCTCGTCGCGATTCACCTTGCCTTCCAGGGAGATCGCAGAGTTTGCCAAACTACTCCCCCTGGCAAGTTCCAGCCGGGCCCTGTTCTCCAGAGCCGATGACGCGCCGACGTAGATGGGAGTCTCGAGAACGAGCGGGGTTGACGCGGTTCTCAACCCGAGGGTGGTCTCTGTCTTGCATTTCTCCTTGTATCCCTCAAGCGGAAACCTGGTCAACCCGGACGCCAAGAAGACGAGTTCGTCGAATGTGGGCAGGTCGCGGAGAGGCCTGAACCCGCTCAGCCGGTATTGGCCTTGGGCCCTGCTGTGAATATCCGCGATTGTCTGGGGTGTCCAGATCTGACTATGAGGATAGATCAATGCCTTCACTTTCCCCTTCCCGCACTCTTCAGCAGAGTCCCACCACTTCCGACCATCGGAACCTTCGCCATCATCGACGCCTCGACGTTGAGCGCCGAGAGATCGTCTACCGTCAGGTCGTGGACATTCCGTTTACCAAGTGCATAGGTGATCAGCTTCATCTCGAGTGTCATCGAACTCAGCAGGCTCGCGACCCTGACGGCCGCTTCATCGATAGCCAATCGCTTCTCGAGGCGCGGGTCCTGGGTGGTTATCCCGACGGGGCACTTCCCCGTGTGGCACTTGGTGCAGTATCCTGCAGGTACCCCTACCTCTCGAACAAAATCGGTGATTCCAGGAAGCTCCCGGTTGCAGTTCAACGCGATGATTGCCGCCTGTCCTATCGCGACGGCGTCCGCACCAAGTGCGATGGCCTTCGCCGCGTCTATGCCGTTCCTTATTCCACCGGATGCTACAAGGTAGACCTTCTTGAGAAGACCTAGCTCTTCGAGTGCCTCTCTTGCGAGCACGATTCCCGGAAGCGTCGGTATGCCGGAATGGTCGAGGACCACCTCGCTCGATGCTCCCGTCCCAGCCTGCATGCCGTCTATCACGATCCCATCGGCGCCGGCTTTTGCGGCGAGCTTCACGTCGTCCTTCACCCTGCAGGCTGGAATCTTCACCTGCACTGGGACCCTCCAGTCTGTCACCTCCCTCAGCATCTCGATGAAGATCCCAAGGTCGTCTGGACCAAGCCAGTCCGGATGCCGCGTGGGAGACCTCTGATCTATCCCTGGCGGCAGCTCCCTCTTCTTTGCGATGATCGCGCTCACCTTCTGACCCATCAGTAGGCCGCCCGTGGCTGGCTTGGCACCTTGGCCTACGACAAGCTCGACAGCGTCACCGCTGATCATGTCCTGTGGTGTGACGCCGTACCTGCTCGCGTTCACCTGATAGATCATCGTCGCCGAGTACTTTCGCTCCTCGGTCAGCATCCCGCCATCGCCCGTGCAGGTGGCAGTCCCGACCTTGGCAGCTCCCTTAGCAAGAGCAGTCTTCGCGCTCCTTGAGAGTGCACCGTAGCTCATTCCGGTGATGTAGACGGGAGTGGAGATACTCATCGCGTTCCTTGCGTAGCGGGTCCCCAGAACTGTCTCTGTGCTGACGTCAGCCGGCCGCAACTCAACCCCCTTCCCAGATAAGTACCTCGGAATGAAGATAATGTCGTCGAAATGGGCTATCCGCTGGAACGTGCTAAAACCCCTTATTCTGTAGCGCCCGAGGTCTGCCTTCACCTGGAGGTCCTGGAAGACTTCATTGGTCCAGCCCTCGCGCCGAGAGACTTCATCGGATACAATCATTCGGTTGGTATCACTTCAGCGCTGGCGGCTCCAGTGAATTATACTTTCTTGGAGCGTTAGGGCGGCTAGATGACCAGTCTTTCTCTCTCCAATGGTTCGAGAGAGTCGTAGTGGTAGAGCCTCTTGGCCGAGACTATCTTCCTGAATCTCCTTGGAAGAATGTCGTCCCGGAATTTCAGGGCCTTCAGATAAGCCCTCAATTCTACCTCCTCACTTCGGGTCGCGGACTCGGTCTTCGCATCTACGCCGAGTGAGCCGATCTCCCCGCCGACGTACACGATTCCCTCGTACATCGAGTCACCTGCAGCGTCTCCCACACCCCCCATGACGATTATCCTG
>WNFE01002380.1_pt1 | contig 13837 bp, 11 predicted proteins | sample 5400451 | NCBI WGS metagenome assembly WNFE01 (sample SAMN13153344, study PRJNA577476) | soil metagenome | isolation source: 200 cm saprolite under Douglas fir tree site 2 hole 2 | place: USA:California | collected 2015-04-18 | reverse complement strand
GGGATTTTCCTTGCGCAAGCAGCTCTCTGGGATTCCATTCGTGCCGGACTGTTGGCCGGTCGAAGCCAGAGGCCACAAGGCGCTCGAGGAAGTGGTGATCTCACAGGGTTCCAGCCAACCGACGAAGACGATATCTTGCGAATACCTGGCGTGCGGCTTCCATTTGGTGCCGAATACTGAGCTTGCTGAACTATTGGGATGCCGGGTTCGAGATGATCTCGTGCAGGTCGATGATCTTCAGCAGACTTCAGTGCCAGAAATATTTTGCGCGGGAGAACCAACCGGCGTCGGAGGTGTGGAGCTGGCGCTAGTCGAGGGTCAGATCGCCGGTCTCGTGGCCGGTGGGCGCTCAGAAGCTGCACAACAATTCTTTGGAGTGCGCAAGAAACTGCGCAGCTTCGCCCATGCGCTCGACCGGACGTTTGCTTTGCGCCCGGAGCTGCGGAGCTTGCCTCGTCCGGAGACAATTGTTTGCCGGTGCGAAGATGTGGTCTACTCGCGCCTTGCGCGGCACCGCTCCTGGCGTGCGGCCAAACTGCAGACGAGATGCGGGATGGGGCCGTGCCAGGGACGGGTTTGTGGACCCGCGACCCGTTTCTTGTTCCATTGGTCTCCAGACTCGGTGCGACCGCCCATTTTTCCCACGCGTTTTGAGAATCTCAGCGCGATGGCACGCAAAGCGGAAACCGAACCCAGCCAAGTGACAGGAGGACGAGCATGAACTGGAAGGGCGTGATGCCCGCGATTACTACTTGCTTTGACCAGAACCTGAAGGTCGATCATGACTTGATGGCGAAGCATTACCTCTGGCTGCTCGAAAACGGCTGCAGTGGGATTGTTCTCCTTGGGTCATTGGGTGAAGGAGCGACGCTCTCGTTCGACGAGAAGCTGCAGATTGTGCGGAGCTGCGTAAAAAACGTGCGACGGCGGGCGCCGGTTGTGGCGTCGGTTTCGGCGCTCTCCACGGCCGACGCGGTGTCTCAGGCAAAGGCCTTTGCCGACGCGGGTTGCGACGGATTGATGGTCCTGCCGCCCTATGTCTATCAAGGTGATGACCGGGAAATGGAGGCGCACGTTTCCGCCGTGTTCCGCGCAACGCCGCTTTCCTGCATGCTTTACAACAATCCGATCGCATACGGCACTGACTTCGTTCCCGAACGAATTCAGGAGTTGGCCGTGCAGCACGAAAACCTGGCTTGCGTCAAAGAATCCAGCGCCGATGTGAGGCGTGTAGCGGCCATCCGTGCTCTGCTGGGTGATCGCCTGGAGGTCTTCGTCGGAGTGGACGACGCGATCGTGGAAGCGATTTCGGTCGGGGCGACGGGCTGGATTGCGGGTCTAGTCAACGCTTTTCCTCAGGAATCGGTGGAGCTCTTTGACTTGGCAATTCGAGGCGAGCATGAGAAAGCCTTCGAGTTGTACCGCTGGTTCCTGCCATTGCTCCGCATGGATACCGTTCCCAAGTTCGTCCAACTGATCAAGCTGGCGCAGTCTGAAGTGGGCATGGGAAATTCGCGCGTGCGCCCGCCTCGTTTGGAGCTGGCCGGCGAGGAATTGAGGCACGCCCGCAATGTAATCACACAGGCTTTGCAGAACCGGCCGCAGATGGCGGGCAGCCAGCTTCCGAGCAACCAAGTTTCGAACACGAAATAGTTTGGAGCCACAGCTTTGAAAATATCGGGACAGTCAATCATTGGATTCCGGCAGGCAGGATTCAGCCAAGCAACAAACGCTGGAGAATCTTTCGGAGCAACCAATCCACGCACTGGAGAACCCGTCGGGCCAAGCTTTTTTCCCAGCGGGCCCAACGACATAGATTTGGCGGTAAGCCTGGCCGATAAGGCTTTCGCCATCTATGGCCGCACCTCAGGCCCCGAAAAAGGAAAGTTCCTGCGTACCATCGCGGACAAGATCGATGCCGCCGTAGATGCGCTGGTTGAGCGGGCTGAGCTGGAGAGTGCTCTGCCCAAACCGCGCCTGATCGGCGAAACGGCACGCACCTCCGGTCAGCTGCGCCTGTTCGCGGATGTGGTGGAAGAGGGTTCATGGGTCATGGCTCGAATCGATGGCGCGGATGCGGATCGCAAACCAGCTCCCAAACCGGATTTGCGATCGATGCTTCATCCTCTGGGATCGGTCGCTATTTTCGGGGCGAGCAACTTTCCCCTCGCATTTTCGGTGGCGGGTGGAGACACGGCGTCGGCACTGGCGGCGGGCAATCCTGTGATTGTGAAAGCGCATCCAGCGCATCCTGGAACCAGCGAACTGGTGGGCCAACTGGTGCAGGAAAGCGTTCGGGAGTGCGGTTTGCCGGAAGGCGTTTTCTCTCTCCTGCTTGATTCCGGCAACAAGGTAGGTATTGCTCTGGTCAAACACCTCTTAGTGAAAGCGGTTGGGTTTACCGGATCGCGCAACGGCGGAAGGGCGCTGATGGATGTGGCCGCTGCGCGTCCTGATCCCATTCCGGTGTTTGCCGAGATGAGTAGCACCAATCCGGTGTTTATTCTGCCCGGCGCGCTGCGTGAAAAGTCCGATGCCATCGCCAGCGGGCTGCACGCATCTTTCACCATCGGTGCCGGCCAGTTTTGCACCAAACCTGGAATGGTCTTTCTGCCGGAGGGTGTGAGCGACGAATCTTTCATTGCCAACCTGCAGAAGCTGGTCCACGAGTCGAAACCGTTCAACCTCCTGACGGCGGGCATACGGTCTGCTTATCAGTCGAACGTTGCACGCCGCAAGACGGAGAAAGGCGTGACGCTGTCGGCCGAAAGACCTTCGTCCGGTAATGGCTCGGACATCGGCGTCAATCCGGCGCTCTTTGAAACTGATGTCCAGTCGTTTCTGCAAAACCCGGAATTGGCGGCGGAGGTCTTCGGTCCCACGACTCTGCTGGTTCGTCACTCCAATCGCGCTGAACTATTGGAGGTGGCCTCCAATCTCGAAGGCCATTTGACCGCGACTATTCATGGGACAGAAGACGATCTGCGCGAGTTCGGCGACCTGCTCGCGATTTTGAAAACCAAGGTCGGCAGACTTGTGTTTAACAGTTTCCCGACAGGAGTTGAGGTGTCGCACGCAATGGTGCATGGCGGCCCCTATCCCGCGACCTCTGATGGACGCTCGACCTCGGTAGGCAGCCAGGCGATCTTCCGATTCTGCCGGCCAGTCTGCTACCAGGGATTTCCGCAAGTGGAGCTCCCCGATGAACTGAAAGACAACAACCCGCTGCACATTTGGCGAATGGTGGACGGAAAAATGACGAGGGAGCCTGTTTCCTGATCCAGGGGCGTTTACGACCCTATTTGGCAGGTTTCTCCGCCGATGAGTCAACCGGAAGCGCAAAAGCAACGATGCTTCCGCCTGAGGACGCGTTCGACTTGCCCCCGCCCGCTGCGATGACCACAAACTGCCGCCCACCTATTTCGTACGTGGACGGCGTGGCATTTCCCGCCGCCGGGAGCGTAGTTTCCCAAAGCAATTTGCCGGTGGCTTTGTCGAACGCGCGAAATTTCTTGTCGAAGTTAGTCGCCGCAATGAACAACAGTCCTCCCGCAGTGACGACTGGGCCTCCATAATTTTCGCTGCCGGTTTTAGCAATGCCCCGCTCAGCCAACTCGGGGTATTCGCCAAGCGGAATTTTCCATGCAATTTGTCCCGTGCTCAAATTAATCGCATTCAGAGTGCCCCAGGGCGGCTGGATCGCGGGGTATCCATCGGCGTCCAGAAATCTGTTGTAGCCATCGCTGAGATACTTCATGTCGAACGGCGAAGGGCCCTGCTTTTCTATGGAAGAAATTTCGCCGTGAGCGATAAACCTCATCACGGCGCGAAGGCTTTCATCTCCTAGGCGAGCGAAGCCTGGCATCCTGCCCGAACCTTGAGCGATGAAAAACAGAAGGTCGTCGTCCTCGTAGCGCTGGGAGATGCCCACCAGCGAGGGGAACTCCGGCGGGCTGCCCTTCATGTCGGCGCCGTGACACGCCGAGCACTCCTTTTGATAGATGGTCTGCCCTGTCGGATGGTCGGTCGCCGGCCTTTGCTCGACCATTCGCAGGACCCACGCCATCTCGTTTGAGTTCACGTAAAGCAAGTCGGTCGTCGGATCGAACGCAGGTCCGCCCCATTCCGCCCCACCGTCGAAACCGGGAAAGATGATGGTGCCTTCCCGGCTCGCTGGGACGAACTGGCCCGAGCTGCGCAAGCCCTTGAAGCGTTCGATTGCCGCCCGGTGCGCTTCCGGAGTTCGTTGTGTGAGCATGTCCGCGGTCAGGTGCTGGCGCGCGAAGGGAGGGGGGCTCAAAGGAATCGGCTGGGTGAGGTTGGTTACTTCACCTTCGAGATCGGACTCAGGGAACTTGCGATACTCAATCGGGAACAGGGCCTTCCCATTCGCCCGGTCAAATAGGAAAACATAACCCGACTTCGTGGGTTGAGCTACTGCCTCCACTTCGTGGCCATCACGCGTGACGGTTACCAGGCTTGGAGGTGTGGGGAGATCACGATCCCAAATGTCGTGCCGCACCGTCTGGAAGTGCCACACGCGTTCGCCGGTTTCCGCGTTCAGCGCGATGAGCGAGTTCGCAAACAGGTTATCTCCAAGACGATTTGCGCCGTAAAAATCATATGAAGCGGAACCTGTCGGAACGAACACTAGTCCTCTTGGTACATCCAGAGACATTCCGGCCCAATTGTTGACACCGCCGGTGTACTTCCAGGCATCTCTTGGCCAGGTTTCATACCCTACCTCACCGGGATGAGGAATCGTGTGAAAGGACCAGCGCAGTTTTCCTGTGCGGGCGTCGTACGCGCGAATATCTCCAGGCGCAGCGGGCAGGGTTTCACTCACGCTGCTGCCAATGATGACCAGGTCCTTATATATGATTGCCGGGCTGGTCATGGCTACTGAATCTCTGGCTTCGCGCCCCAGGTCATCGCGGAGGTCGATCCGGCCTCCAGTCCCAAACGTTTCAACCACTCGGCCCGTATCCGCGTTGAGAGCGTAGAGGTATTGACGGGCGGCAAAGAAGATGCGGCGGTCACTTTCGCCGGCCCAATAAGCCACACCTCGATTGCGCAATTTCCCCACGACCTTACGGCCGGCGTTGGGGTCGAACCGCCAGCGAAGTTTTCCCGTCGCAGCATCCAACGCTACAAGATTGTTTTTCGGAGAGGTTGCATATAACACGCCTCCCAGAACGATCGGATTACATTCCATTTCCGACCCCGGATAGCTGTCCCCGGTGTCGAAGCTCCACGCTACTTGCAGGCGGTTAACATTTTCCCGATTGATTTGGGCGAGGTTCGAATAGTGAGTGTTTTCCGGACCACCGCCATAAGACGGCCAGTCGCGGGATCCGCTGTCCTCCTTTGGCTGGCCACTGCGAGCGGAACGGACAGAAAGAATGCATAGAGCGAAAAGTAGCGCAACACGTGCCTTCTTGTGTCGACCATTCCTCTGTGCAAGGGAAGTGATGCATTTCATGTTTGGCGACTCTATGTTCTCGGCACGCTACCATTGACACGCTTTGGAACGTCGCATCACTCATCAGTGGCGAGGGACGCTGACCGCAGGAGGTTGACTGGCGAGCAAGATCATCGCTTCTAGCGTCCTCACTCGTTGTTCATCCGTCACAACAAGATAGCGGTGATTGCCACCAGCGGATTTGTCAAAGCGAGAGCCGCCATCTGGCAAGACGGTAATTGTCCCGGGCGGCGAAAGGGAGAAGTATCCTTGATCGGAGCGGACAGCATAGAGCACTGCGGTCAAATCCCAGGTGGGGCGATCGTATGGCATTTTCATGTAGGAGCGGTAGGCATCGGCAACGGGATGGTCCTGAACATAGGCGAAATCGTGTTCGATGCGGAATGCAGGAAAAGACATCGCAAGTCCGATTTCAAAACCGCTCACGACAATCGGAGTGGGCCATTCGTGGAAAAGCTTCGCCGCTGAAGGCACATCTTGTGCCAGATTGAATTCGGGTTGTCCGTTGGAAAAATTGCCCGCCATCACTGACAGCAGCCTAACCTTCTGGCTGACGAGGGTGCGCCCATCCTGCGAACTTGCGGCATCGGGTTTTGTATCGAGCAGCCGGGCGAGATTTGTGCTGAAGCCGACCTGAACAATCACGACGCTACCGTCCGATTGACCTGCCAAAGTTCGGCGAAGCAAAGATACGGCATCCGGCGCCTCAGCGCCGTCCAGGATGCGGCGCGGATACACAAACGTGCCGTCGGGACGTCGCCGCTCCGATGGGAACTGGATCATGGGATTCGATTCCGGAGTCTTTCCGTTCCGAACTGTGCCGATGGGAATCTCGGGACGACCGTAGAAAGTATTGACCAGATCCACATAAGGGGCCGCCCATTTATTGTCTTTGGTGACGGTGACGGCAAGCAGGTTGACCTCGTGGCGGCTCTGAAAGGCGTGCAGCATGGCGAGCGCCAGCGCGTCGTCGACATCGTTGCCCATGTCGGTGTCGAAGATAATGTTGACTGGCGCGATGACTGGCGTCTGAGACATTGCCGAGGCGGTGCAGAAGAAAACTGTCAGACAGGTGGCGAGAAAAATGGGAAGCTTCATTGGGTTCCTCGTTCACTTCTGGGTGTTGGGAGCTTGCTGCTCACTGGTTTGAGCCACCAGCCCAATAATTGCTTCTGAATAGCACGGTTTCCGCTGCCGCCGGGTCCTTCAGGCGCACGCGAATCTGATGCAGTCCGGGGTGCGGATTCTTCGGCTCGAAGCTGAGCAGATAGCGGTTGTGCAGGTGATTGGAGAAGCTGTTCATGCGCGTCTCAAAGCCTTTGCGGGAAGAGAATAGCTCGTACTCGCCACCAGTCATTGCCGCAATCGCCTTCGGTATGTTCTTCTTCATCGCCTGTCTCGCCATCAGCAGGGGGGCCACAACATTGGGCGGAGCATTCCAGTAAGCCTCGTCCCTATTACTGCCGCGCTCTGTATCCAGTACCTGGGACAGCGATGGCGAAAAGGGGAGTGTATACACCGCCGTATTCGTAACCCCAACCAGCGTAATCACGTCATCGAGCTTTGCAAAGTGGCTGCCGTGGTCGCGGGTTTCGCTGATCAACAGCAGGACGCGCTGCTGGTTTTCCGGCAACTTGGCCAGTAGCTTCACCGAGTAGGCCACCGCGTCGAGAATCGTCGCCCCGTTATCCCCAGGTTGCAGGTTCTTCAGGTCCTCCTCGATCAGGTCGCCATTGTTCGTGAAGTCGCGCACGAGGTTCAGTTTGCTGTCGAAGAAGAGCAAAGCAGCCTGGTTGTTTTTATCGCTGAGAATAGGATCGAGCATGGAGGCAACACCACGCATTCTGGCAAACTCACGCCATGCCCTGCGACCGCACTGGACCGCGATCACCAGCGAGACGGGCGCGGCTTCTGCGGCTTCGTCCAGGTGGACCGCCTGTCCGATGCCATCGTCCTCGATGATGAAATCCTGTGCGTGCAGACCGTAGACGATATTACCCTTGTCGTCTCTAATCATCGTGGGTACGAGCACCAGATTGGATTGCGAACTGAAAGTCGGCTCCTGCTGTGCCGTGGCAGGCCCGAAGACCAGCACGAACATCAGAATATGCAAGCTCGCTCTGAAGATGTTCATGGGATTAAAGGTCAGAGGAGCATAACCTGAACCGGCTCGCGGACTCCAGCCCTACCACTTTCCGGTTTCACGGCCCTATGCTCTGCTTGTGGGGCTGGCTTGGTGGGTGATCGGAATACTTTTTGCCTGCACTTACTTCTTCATTATTTATCGCATGTTCCGGGGCAAGGTTTCCCTGGAAGGCGGCGGCTACGAGCATTAGGGAGGACCTTCACAGCGTTCGTCTAAGATAGGAGATTCCCACGGCGGGAAGCCCGGGACTTACTGACAGCCTAAGGCTACTCCCACAGCCACCCCATGTTTGTTAAGATCAATAGTGGAGGGGGTTACATGGCAAATCTGAAAGGACTGGAGTCAGTCGTCTCGCAACTAAGAGGGGAACGAACCAATTTGGTTAACCAACTAAGACATGTGGACGCTGCTCTTTCAGTTCTGGGCAAGTTGGATAACGGCCGTTCCTACACAAAACCTCGGCGGAGAACACTCTCTGTCGCTGCCCGAAGAAAAATCGCCGCCGCCCAGAGAGCACGTTGGGCGAAGGTGAGACAGATGAAGAAAGCGGCCTAGCGGTTGGTTCGATTTAGAAAGAGGAAACCCCGTCGGGTAGTAGCCTGACGGGGTTTTTGTTGAATACGATCTCAGAAATTAATAACCGTGAGCTAGGAGCACTATAGGCTGCAGGGAAAGCAGGTCGCTCCACTGCGCTCGCTTCGCCCCGGCCGGGATGAGAGTTCCGGCTGGATTTCTGTTCACGAGCGTAGTTCACTTACCATTCCATTGGCAGACCCACATAGTTTTCCGCTAGGCTCTGGGAGGCGGCGCGAGAGCTGGTTACGTAATCCAGTTCGGCGAGCTGGCGCCGATTGTCGAAGAGATTGTCGTCGGGGAAACGGTGCAGCATCGAAGTCATCCACCAGGAAAAGCGTTGTACCTTCCAGACGCGCCGCAAGCAGGTTTGAGAATACGAATCAAGCAGGTCACGACGCCCGGTGGTATAGAAATCCGCGAGCGCACGGGCCAGCACGCGAACATCGGCGACCGCGAGGTTCAGTCCCTTGGCGCCGGTCGGCGGCACGATGTGAGCGGAGTCGCCTGCAAGAAACAGCCGGCCGTATTGCATTGGCTCAACCACGAAACTGCGCATCCCAGTTATACCTTTTTGCAGAACTGGGCCCTGGGTCAGATGCCATCCGTCCGAGGCGAGGCGGGTATCCAGTTCCTGCCAGACCTTTTCGTCGGGCCACAGATTGATGTCTTCATCCGGCTTGCATTGAAGATACAGGCGGCTGATTTTCTCTGAGCGCATGCTGAGCAAGGCAAAGCCGCGATCGTGATAGGTGTAGATGAGTTCTTCAGAGGAGGGCGGCGCTTCAGCCAGAATGCCAAGCCAACCGAAGGGATAAATCCGCTCATACTCGGTGAGAGTGCCGGCGGGAATGCTGGGCCGGCAAATACCGTGGAAGCCGTCGCATCCGGCAATAAAGTCGCAGGTCAGCTCGCAGGCTTGGCCATCTTTCTGATATCGGATTTTAGGTTTCGAACTTGTAGATTGTGAATCATCGAAGTCGTGAACGCTGACATTTTCGACCTCAAACAGAACCTGACCGCCGGCGGCAAGGCGCGCGTTGGTGAGATCTTTGACGACTTCATGCTGGGAGTAGATGGTGATTCCTTTTCCTCCGGTCAGATCCTTGAAATCGATGCGATGACCGCGTCCATGGAAGCGCAACTCGATTCCATGATGAACCATGCCTTCGCGCTTCATCCGTTCGCCCACCCCGGTTTCTGTGAGCAGATCAACCGTCCCCTGTTCCAGAACGCCGGCGCGGACGCGTTCCTCGACATATTGCCGGCTGCGATTTTCGATCACGACCGATTCAATTCCCTGCAGCTGGAGAAGGTGGGAAAGCGCCAGACCAGCCGGTCCCGCGCCTACGATTCCGATTTGGGTACGTGATGGGATGGGCACCGCGTTCTCCGACGTCGCGAGCAAAGACTGCTTGGATAGTATCCCCAACTGCCGCTGTATGGCCACGTCGGAAGTGCGCCGAGCAACGACAAAACTAAAAGGATGATCAGGATAGTTCCCATGGATGTCTTCCTTGAAGGTTCACACTATCAACGTCGGCTGCGAATCTAAAGGCACGGCGAATGACGAACAATCCAGACTAGATTGTAGCTGGCGTGGAAACGAAGCTCAGAAGGAGGCAAATACTTGCGCATATGCGGGACCTGCGCGATTAGAAATAGGGACTCATGGTTCGGAGGGAAGGCCCGCTAGTGCCCGATGGACTTATTCTAATCGGGCTTGCCCGCGGATGGTTTCTCATGCTCAGCAGGGGATGCGGGTTTTTGTGAGTCTTCATCAGCATCTTTTACGATGTATTGCACAATCAAAGTAATGCGGCGGTTAGAGGGGTCAAGCGGATTGTCCTTCTTCCGCAAACTCTGATCGGCGAACCCGCGGACCTGTGATACCTGGTCTTGTGCCAGGCCCTCTTGTTGCATCAAGCGCCGGGCGGCATTGGCACGGTCCGCCGACAGTTCCCAGTTGCCATAGTCGCGAACGCCAGTGTAAGGCTTGGAATCGGTGTGTCCTTCGATGGAGACCTTGTTGGGCAGCTTCCCCAGCTCTCCAGCCAGCATGGCCAGTAACTCCCTGCCCTTCCCACTCGGCTTGGACTGCCGCTGTCGAAAAAGGTCCCAGATTCGGTTTCCAGGAGTTCGATGCGCAATCCTTCGGACGTGATCGTGATCTCGATCTGATTCTTGAGTTTGTCGAAGTCACTCATCTGGCGGATTGCCTTCTGCAACTCCTCCTTCAGCTTCTGCATGTTGTCTTTGGTCAGGGAGAAATTTTCTCCCGAACCGACCAAACTAGTGCCAACCTTCTTGGATGTACCCGACGGATCTTTGAAATAACCACCCACCGCTTCTTGCACCTGCTTGCTGGAATTGAGTAGCCAGAGCACGATGAACAGCGCCATCATGGCGGTGACAAAGTCGGCGTAGGCGACCTTCCACGCGCCACCATGGTGTCCGCCGTGGGCGGTTTTCTTCTTGATGATGATGATGGGGCGAGCGCTTTTTTCCACAGGGTTTCCGTCCTCGTTTACGCCGACGCCGCCGCTGCGACCTCGGGCTGGGTTTCGCCACCTCCGCGGCAAGCTTTTTCCACTTCCTGAAAAGTAGGCCGTACGTGTCCGGGAATGGCGCGGCGAGCGACCTCCACCGCCATGATGGGCGCGGTCCCCTTCAGGAATGAAAAAATGAAAACGCGTAACACGTGAAGGTAGGCGCTTTCGTCGTCGGTGGCTTTGGTCATGTTCGCGGCGAGTGGAGCTACCAGCCCATAGCAGAGCAAGATGCCGAGGAATGTGCCTACCAGTGCAGCCGCGACTTTCTTTCCAATTTCTTCCGGCGGACCGCCCAGTGCTCCCATGGTGATGACCACCCCCAGCACGGCCGCAACGATCCCCAAACCAGGCAGGGAATCCGCCATGGTGCTCAAAGCCGCGATGGGCTGGGTCGCCTGGTGGTGGTGCACTTCCATATCGAGTTCCAGAACCTGGTCGAGGTCGAAGGGCTCCATCCCGCTTACCGCCATGCGCATGGTGTCGCAAAAAAAATCGCGAACATGGTGGTTCTTTACGAAGAGAGAATTTTTCGACAGGATCGGACTCTTGGAAGCATCCTCGACATCGGCTTCCAATGACACCAGTCCTTCCCGGCGCGCCTTATTGAGCAGGTCATAAACAGTCTTGAGAGATTCCAGGTAAGCCTTCTTGCTGAATTTTGATCCGGCAAAAACGCCCGCTACGCCTGCGGCCATTTGTTTAAGGATGTGAAGCGGATTGCCAATCAATACGGTTCCAATCGCAGCCCCGCCTATGATGACCAGCTCGGCAGGCTGCATGAGCACCTTGAGGTTCCCGTGTTCCATCAGGTATCCGGCGATCACCGCGCCGAAAACAACCAGGATTCCAATAGTGGCAAACATAGTGACTTAGCTCTTCGAACTAACTGCAGCCGTTCGTCGTTGCAGTGGAGGCGTGCCGACCCTTTGCTCCGCCCTCTCCAGAAGAGACTCGATCTTGTCATCGGGCTGGACCATGGCTCGTCCCACAGAAACGGTGACGGATAACAAATCTCCCCACCACTGGATTTCTGAAGAATTTACGCTGGTCTGGATACTGTCGCCTGTCTTGTGCAGTTCGGCGCTGGTGCAATTGGGCACGATCGCCACAAATTCATCTTCAGTCCAGCGGCCCAGAAATCCGGCCGTGCCGAGGGCGCGCTTCATACTCTCAGCCACCACGTGGAGGATGTCATCGCCGGCCTCACGACCATGGGCGGTCCGGAATCGCTCCAGTTCTCCTATCCGAATGGATAAGATCCCGAAGAGAAGGTCATACTCGGTGAAGAAGGCCAAGTGCTCGCGCAGGTAGGATCGGGTCAACCCCTGATTCATGACGCCCGTGATTACATCCAGGCAGCCGTGCGCCGCAAGATTGATTCGGCAGTTCTCCGCTTCAGTGCCAGCATTTTGTTCATCGAAGCTTTCCGCAATGCCGACAATCAAACCCTTCTGGTCCCGGAAAGGCGCGGTCCGAACGTGCACGTGCACCCGATGACCCGCCTTGTGGCGGAAGAACACGTGAGCATCGCTGGCTTTGCCTTCGTGCATGGTTCCGGTAAGCGGACATGCGACGCTGCAAAGAACACAGTGCTGTTCGTTGCAATGTACCAGGATGTTCTCGCGGCAGGAGCGGCCAATCACTTCGTGCCGCCGGAAGCCGGTGATCCTCTCGGCGCCATCGTTCCAGAACAAAATTTTCCCGTCGCGTCCGACCAGGTACACGCCCGTCTGCAGGCTGTCCAAGACGGCTCGGAATATACTCGGATCCTGGAGTTCCGTCATTTGCCGGGGAGTGTCGCGTTCCTCTCAAATCTTTCATCGGCAAAGGCGGATGAAGCTTCAGGTCCCGCCTGAATGCAGGGTTCTGCCACCGGGCAGGCGCCGGCACGCGAGGGTAAGAGCTCGAACCCCTGGACTCGCTTGTGGATGATGCTGCTCCCGCCTGCTTAGCCAGCCGGCTGCGCCGCAGCCGCCGTGCCTGGCCACGCTGGGTTGAGGGTGGTGCGAATCACGTCCAGCAGTTCGTTGTTATCGGCGGGCTTTTGCAGAAAGGCGCAGGCCCCCGCTTTCATTGTCCGTTCCCGGTTGAATTGGGGATCCCGCGCGGTCAGCACGATGACCGGGATCGAGGAAAGCTGGGCGCTCTGCTGCAGGCGGTCCAGCACGATGAAGCCATCTCCCGCGGGCAGGCCGATGTCGAGAATGATCAGGTCCGGCCGCTCCTTTTGGGCCATGGCAATTGCCGAAAAGCCATCTGTGGCATAAGCGGTATCGAAGTGGTTGGCGCGCAAGCGCAGGTTTAGACCCCGTCTCAGGTCGGGGTCATCATCAACAATCAGGATTTTCGGTTTATCCATGGTGTTCTCTCCTTAGATCTTCTGGGCTGCTTTCGGTCCTGACAACGGCGCATCTGCGGTCAGTTCGCGGAAGATTGCCGCCACCGCAACGTTGTCATACTCATCTCTGTAATGTTATCGGCAACTTCCTGCACAAACTTCTGCACAGGCTCCTGGCGCTGCTGTGATGGCAGCTTCAAACCCACGGATGAGACTGTGAACACACAATTTGCCCTCAATGGCTCGGAGCGCTCGAGTTGCTCGAGAATACGGCTCGCCACTACCCTCGCTCCGGGCTCGTCGGCGGAAACTACGAGTAACAGAGTCTCACTCGATCCTGTATCGCCCAGGGCCGGCAAGATCGCATCCTTGTCCCGGAGGATGCAGGATTGCATGATCTGCATGCAGTGCTGCCGGATCTCTCGCCAGTTGCCGGCAAACGGGGTGAATCGCGGCGCAAGCTCAACCGAGATCACGGAAATAGAATCGCGCAAGCGGCCCTGGCTGGTAATTACGGGAAAAAGATATTTCGCCAGCGAAAACAGGGGCAGGGTGAAGGTGAAGGTGCTGCCATGGGAGAGCTTACTTTCCACCCAGAGTCGTCCGCCGTGCAGCTGGACCAGTTCCTTCGCGATGTATAGTCCGAGTCCCAGCCCCTTGCGGCTATCGTCGATCGAATTTGGATCCTGGTACAGGCGTTCGAAAATCATGGCCTTCGCTTCTCGATCGATGCCGCGGCCGGTATC
>WNFE01006194.1_pt1 | contig 13842 bp, 7 predicted proteins | sample 5400451 | NCBI WGS metagenome assembly WNFE01 (sample SAMN13153344, study PRJNA577476) | soil metagenome | isolation source: 200 cm saprolite under Douglas fir tree site 2 hole 2 | place: USA:California | collected 2015-04-18 | reverse complement strand
AGCTTCGACCACTTCCAGCCGGTCACCAAGAAGTTTTCCGTGTTTGCTCTCGGCCTGGCGGACAGCAGTTTTGGACGGAAGCTCACCTTCTACGACCAGTTCGCTGTGGGAGGACTCGGCCAGCTGGACGCTAGTCGCTATCAGGAATTTCATGCTAACTCAGCCGTGGCCGCCGGCGGCGGATTGATTTATCGCGGGATGAATCCTACGAATGTCACGTTCCGCCCCCTTCTGGCGAGCTGGTATGAAGGAGCCCGCCTCGATCTTGGCTCCCAGGGCTGGCAGACTCATCAGAGCACTTCGGTTGGAATTCTGATGCCGACGCCGCTGGGCCTGACCGGCCTGATGCTTGCCTTCGACGAAAAAGGTGGCGTGAGGTTGCGGCTTTCCCTGGGCAGTTTCTGGAATCGCCCGTGAGCGCTGCGGCGGTGTTCTTGACCAGACATTGGATTGGATTGATTATCTTTGTGGCCACCATCGGCGATAAATAATTCAGGAGACCCGTTAATGCACCGCGCTCTGTCTGGCTGCGATGTGAAGTCCACCTTGTGCTGTCGAATTTCAAGAGCGGGGCGGAACCTTTGGCTGGCTCTTTGCCTGCTGACCGCGGCATGGGCCGCGCCGGCATCGGCTGACCGTAAGGCACTGCAGGTTTATTTCATCGATGTCGAAGGCGGACAGGCCACGTTGTTCGTAACTCCAGCGCATCAATCGCTGCTGATCGACACCGGCTGGCCGGGCAATGACGCCCGGGACGCAGAGCGCATCTCCGCCGGGGCGAAGCTGGCGGGGATCAACCAGATCGACTACGTGCTGGTCACACACTATCATTCCGATCACGGTGGCGGCGTGCCCCAGCTCACGGAACGAATTCCGGTGGGAACTCTGATCGACCACGGCCCCAACCGCGAGACGACGGATGCGCCCACAGTAGCGGTTTGGGAGGCCTATCAAAAAGTCCTAGCAACCGGAAAGTTCAAGCGCCTGATCGCAAAGCCCGGAGATGTTCTCCCTATTCGCGGCATGCGTGTCGAGGTCATAAGTTCGGACGGCGAACTGATCAGCCATCCCCTGCCGGGAGCCGGGCAGGACAATGCAAGCTGTAAGAACGCCGAGCAATATTCGGTGGATAAGACCGAAAATTTCCGTTCCCTGGGAACGCTTATTACTTTCGGTAAGCTGCGACTGCTGGACCTGGGGGACCTGACCAACGATCAGGAACTGAAACTAATGTGTCCGGTCAATAAACTTGGCAAAATCGATATTTACATCGTCTCGCATCATGGATGGTCGCAGAGCAGCAGCCCGCCTCTGGTTTATGGAATTGCAGCGCGACTGGCCATCATGGACAACGGTGCGAAAAAAGGTGGGACTCCTTCGACGTGGGACGTTATTCATAAATCTCCCGGTCTCGAAGATCTTTGGCAATTGCATTTTTCCGAGGAAGGCGGTGCCGCCCACAACGTGGCTGACGAATTCATCGCCAATCCGGAAGGGCCCGACGCGGCAAACTATCTGAAATTGACGGTGCGACCCAACGGAAGCTTCGCGGTGTTCAATTCCCGCACGCAGAAAACGAAGGAGTATCCGGCGAAGTAATGGGTCTTCGACGAGTGTAGCGCCGGGGTCCCGCCGGCTGTCTGGTGGGCATCTTGCCCGCCGCGCCGAGGGCGGGACGCCCTTCGAGACTGCGGGCCACGGTCAAATGCGCGCTCGACAGCGAACCGCAGCGGCTGAAGCAGCCACGATTCAGAAGGCTTTGTGGCACGACTGAAGTCGTGCCCTCCCGTCTTGCTGTTTCCCGTCTTACTTTCCCATCCCGCCTTTCCGTAGTGCCTTTCGCGTCCTGTCTTTTTCGTCGCGCCTTTCCCCGAGGCGATCGGAATTGGGGTGCGCGGACGGCTAATCAGAGGCAGCCAGAGCGCGGTCGATTCTCGCCAGTCCCTCGCGGAACATTTCGGTGTCTACGCCCATGCCGATACGAAAATGGTTGGGCAAACCGAAAAAGCGTCCCGGCACCGCCGAGGTTTCGTGTTCCGCACGCAATCGGGCAAGAAACTGCTCGACGTTGCCGTGGTTCAGACGCAGGATGGCAGTCGTACCAAATTCGGTGCGCGGCGCCGAAACCCTATTTTGACGGGCGAGAAACTGGTTCAGTAGTGCTCGATCGGCTTCCACCAGCTTGCGGGCTCGCTCGCGGATCTTGTCAAGATGTTCGAAAGCTATGACGCTCAACAACTCCGCGGGGTGGGCTGGGATTGACGCAAAAAGGTCATTCAGGCGCCACATGGCGCGGGCCAGATCAGGCTGCGCCAGAATCCATCCACAGCGAAGCCCGCTCAAGCCGTACACCTTGGTCAAACTGCTTGTGACGACGAACTCGGGGCCCAGGTGGAACGACGGCTTCGGCGTATCGGCGTAGACAGCGTCGAGATAGACCTCGTCGACCAGCACATGCGCTCCTACACTGCGAGCCAGATCGCCGACCTCGCGCAGGGTGGACTCTGGAGCCAGGACGCTACTCGGATTGTGCAGGTTGGTCAGGACAACTAATCTCGTCTTTGCCGTTATCACGCGACGAATTTGCGCAGGATCGAGGGCGAATCCGCTTTCTTCAGTCCGGGCAAAGTCCTTTACTGCCGCACCCAGATACAGGGCGGTGGAAGTGAGCAACTCATACGTGGGCTGCTCGATCACTACCTCGTCCCCCGGGTCGATAAGAGCTGCCATCGCCAGATGGTTGGCCATCGAGGTGCCTGCCGCCGCTACCACGCAGTCCGGATCCACTCCGCTTTTCTTTGCGATCGCGTCCTGCAGCGGAGCATAGCCGTAAGTGCTGTCGCCGTTGATCTCCAACCGCTCGAGGGTGACGGGGAGTTCACGCAAAGGAAAGGAACCTACGCCACTGGTCGCGAGATTGAACCTGGCGCGGCCCTGCGTTTTCGCCCACAGCATGTAGTCAGAATGTCGCTGTCTCATAGGTCGGCTTGAGGCGGCGCCGGTCGCGCAGTGCGGCTCCAGTACAAATATACCGGGATGCCGGCCAGCAGAATAATCAGGCCGATGGCCGAGTTTGCCGGAAACGTCGCGATCGTTGTGATCACGATGGCGGCGCAGGCCGCCACAAATAAAGCCGTGGTGTAGGGATGACCCGGCGTGAGATAAAGCGCCTGCGATGACGACGGATCTTTCCGCCGGAACACAAACAGCGAGGCCGCAGTCAGGCCAAAGGAGATGAAATCGATGGAGATGACGTAGTTCAAAATCTGCTCGTAGCGTCCCGAAAGCGCAATCACGGTGGCGGTCACACCTTGCAGAATGATGGCGACAACTGGAACCCCAGTTTTCGGAGAGAGCCAGCCAACGCTCTTGAGTGTGGAGACTGCGATACCCAACGCAATCCACTGCGCCCCCCGCTCACCCAGCGCCTTGCGCATGACCGCGGATGCGGGTGTGCGGGTCGTAGCCAGTCCGGCCGGACCCAAGACGCGCAGGCAAACAAAATTGACTGCGAGATAGAGCACCACGACCCCGATCACGCCGATCACCAACCCACGGGACAGATCGCGGCGCGGATCACGCATCTCGCCGGCCACAAAGCTCGCGGTCTGCCATCCGCCGTAAGCGAAGGCGACGGGAATCATGGCTGCACCAATGGCGCTTCCAAGTCCTAACGAAACCGGGCTGTCGAGCAATGGCAAAGGGTGTACCGCGCCGCAACCCCACAGAATTCCTGCCACCACCATGGCCGCGATTGCAGCCGCTTTGAGGAGCATCAGCGCGCTTTGCACATTGCTTCCCGCGCGAACTCCAAAGCAGTTGATCGCGGTCAACCCCATCAACGCCGCGGCCGCAATCGGCCCATCTCCCGCCGAAAAGCCCGTGATCTCGCGATAGTAGCGGCTAAACGTGACTGCGACCGCCGCCATGCCTCCGGTCTGCGTCACCAGCAGCAGCACCCATCCATAAATGAAAGCAACCGACGGGTGGTAGGCTTCACGCAGATAAAGATACTGTCCGCCGGCTCCCGGCAAGCGTGACGCGAGTTCTGCCCAGATGAACGCGCCCAGCAGGGCGAGGCCACCACCGAGGAGCCATACCCCGAGGATCAGAAAAGGAGTATGCACTCGTAGCGCGACTACGTAGGGATTAATGAAGATGCCGGAACCGACGATGCCGCCCATGACGATCATGGTGGCGTCGAACACGCCGAGCGATTGCCGAGGTTTGACAGGGTCCAAAAGATCAGCTCAAGGAAGTCGTCGTCACGCCTGTCGAATCATGTCAGCTGGCTTTCAATCACAGGCCTGACCGCGATCACCTTACCATAGCTCCTTAATTGTCCAAGGGCCGAGTTACGCAGCCCGGGCGTCCTACCGCCACCTGCGTCGTTAATTGCCGGACGCAAATCGGACTTGCGTCTGCTCAACGCTGATGAGCGCGGTATTCGGATAGTAATGATCGAGAATCGCATGAAAGCCGGATCCCGCCTGTGCCATAGCCTTCGCTCCCGCTTGGCAGAGGCCAATCCCGTGTCCCTGGCCGGCCCCTTCAAGAACCACACCGTGTCCGTCGTTATGCGCGGCGAAGTTGTTACTGGGCACGGCGTCCCAGCCCAGGCGGCGATCAATTTCCAGCCGGGAAGGCTCTCCACGTTTGAGCAAATCACCAGCTTCGGATTGCGACACCCGGCGGCTCCAACGCGATGGATGTCGTAGACAGTACTCGCAGGCCACGGCGAAGTAGGGGTAACCGCCAGTCGGCAGGCCGATTTCTTGCGGTGTTCGCGTACGTCCTCCGCAGCTACGACTGAACATCGCAGCCACCGCCTGTTCACGATAAGCCAGCACCAGACCTCGCGTGGCGACGGCGGCGCGTAAGGCATCGCTATCCGGAGCCGGGGGTTCGCGTAGAAACTGGCAGTGCGTGGTGTCGCAAAAATCGAAATCGTGATGACGTCCTCGTGCCGCGGCGAAGTAAGATCGTGTGGCCACTGCCTGCGCCTTCAATGCTTCCAGTGGCGTATCGGGCGCACTCTCCGCTTGAACAGCAGAGGCCACCGCGGTCTCCAGATCCATGGTGACAAATGAAACCAGAACGCCCGAGGCAGATTTTACTTCCAGCACTCCGTGGTATTGGCGGCTGATTTTTCCGGGGATCGCGAGAGCGAAATCAGTGACGCCATCGCTACGGCTCGCAGCACGAATTGCAGACGTGCGGATCGACCGATCGCCGAGCTGCAGTATCAGTTCATTGCCGGACGCCGTAATAGTTGCGGCGGATTGTCCATTGCTTCGTTCCAACGTGAACATGTCTTTGCCCGCTCGAACGACCAATGCCTGTGTAGGCGAAGGTCGTAACGTGAGTTGATGTGTCCGAAAGAGCCCGAGTACTCCGATGCGAACTTCCTGTGCGCAGGCAAGTTGAGTTGTCACAACTACACAGGTGAGCAACTTGAGTTTGAGGGACACTAGCGTCACTCCTCGATCCGGCTTAGCATGCGCCCCGCGGTTACGGCCGCCTTTGCGCCCGGAACGCCATGCACCCGGACCATCAGCAGGAATTCAGGTTGCTCGGCTGGCGCCAACGCAACGACAAAGCCGTCACCTGGAGCGGGAGGGTGATGTGTGCACGCGGCGGTACCAGTTTTTACCAGGGCACTGGAGTGCCTCAGGGCCCGGCCGACCTCTGACCCAGTGCCCTGCCGCGCGGACTGTGCCATTCCGGCGATTACTTCGCGCGCTCCCGGCTGGTCGCGACGGCGATTTAGTTCCAGGTAGGCACGCGCCATGTGCAGAGGCGAAATCAGCCAACGATTGCCCACGCCAATCAAATCCTTCCCCGACAGATCCGGTATGGGAGGTTCTAGTCCGAATCTTCTTGCTGAGGGGACAACATCCGCGCTTCTCATATTTGCCGTAAGCATCCGGAAATACGAATTGCACGAGTTGGCGACAGCCGAGGCAATCTCGATCTCACCGTGTCCACGTGGCAACCAGCACCCGCCCGATTTGCCTTTGCACACGTGAGCCGGATAGCGGAACTGATGCTCCTCTCCATAAGCCAGAGCGACGAAGGGTTTGATCAGCGAACCGAGCGGAATCGGTTGCTCGGGGTGGTCCCAACTAGAGGCCATGACGGTCCCAGTTCGAGCATCCAGCAGGAGAAAGGAGACTTCCTTGTTCTGGAACTCACGCTGCAGAAGTTGCGCCGCTGATTGCGCAAACAGCGGGCTTCTGCCAACCGCACTCTCTGCGACCGGACTCGGAAAAGGCTGGCTGCCGGCTGGAGCCAGGGCCAAGGCCACAAGAAGCAGCACGGCCGCGATCTTTATTACTTGGACCATGTCATTGCGACCACTGGTAAGTGACCGTCTGCAGTACCTTGTCGCCCGCGTCGCGAACCACGATGTTCTCCGACGACACTGCGGCCAGTGTTGCACTGAAGCTGGCGAGGTTCTCCGAGAAGAATTGCGGCTGTCGCTGTATTCCCAGATTACCGAACAGGCCCGCGTCAGGTCGATCCACCACCGCTGCGAAACGGTTAAAGTTTGCTCTCTCGAGTTTGTGGTTAAATCCCGCCGCGAAAACGGTGGGCTGCACGTTGGGTTTTCGATTCACATTGGCCAACATGCCGCTGATCAGCGCGGAATCGTCAGAAACTAACAGATACTTGCCGCGCGCTGCGGCCAGCAGCGTCTGCAGGCCGTCGAACTCGAAGTAGCCGTTGGCTTGTCTCCAGCCCACTCCCAACTGGCTGGCAGTCAGATTCGGCCGGACGAAATTGGTTAGCGCGGCACGTACCGCGGGCTCGTCCCAATCGGATCCTCCGGCCAGGGCAACGGCCGTGTGAATTCTTACAAATACGCCGGCGCCGCTCCGCTCCGTTGACTGCACCTGAAGAACGGCGCGGACCTGGTTTTTCTGCAGCAGCTGTTTCAACAGGGACGCGACGTCCGCACCTTGCGAGCGCCGCATGGGCGGCTCGTCGATTCGTGTCTCCAGGTCCGAACTCGTGCCCGTCTCGCCCGACGTCAGTTGGGCCTGCGGCGCGAGTTGCTGCGGAGGAGCAGGCCCGAGGTGTGGCGCCAGGATCTTGGTTTCCAGAGGATCGAAACACGATTCGATGGACGGGCAGTTTTCCGCCTGGTAAGCGCCTGCCTTTTCTGGAACCAGGCGGATGAGGTCGCTAACATCGTTGGGCACATTCGCGGATGTGACACCGCCGGCAGCCTTCTTCAGCAACACGCGTTCCTCGCGATATTCCTGACTGGAGCGGGACAGATCAGAAACTGCCACAGCGTACCGCTTCATGTCAGTAATATTCTGTTGCACCCAGTACGATCGGAAATATGGGCTGGGTACAATCTTGTCGAGATTCAGCACCATCCTCAGATCTCCGGCAGCCCCAGCCGCCGCCACCGACTGCGCCCACCAGGGCTCGGCTTCGATGCTGCGGTCGTTGTTCTTGCTTCCTGCGTCCTTGCTTCCCGCCATCAACAACAGCGCGCCAGCCATCAGATCTTCACGCGTTGCCAGCAGGAGATAATTTCCGCTGACGGCAAATTCCACTTCCCGTTCCGATTCTGGATCGCGTCGCACATAAAACGTCGCGTCCCCCACATTGCGAGTCTCGAACTTCGCACGGGTTTGCCAGAGTTGGCTCTGCATCGAATTCGCCGAGGTCAGGCGCGTGATGTAAAGGAATTGCAGTTTACCGATATCGTAGAGCGCCAGCGCACTCTGGCTCCCCGCCACTTGAGAGAGAAAATTCATGTCCGGGGGGAGTCCAGCGGCGGTGGCGAATTGTTTGCCGGCTTCCCTCAAGCGGAGAAAGAGCCGCGAGCGGGAAAAAACCTCATAGTTGCTGCTCCCCAGCCATTCGCGCTTCTGTGGCGATCCGTTCCAGTCAGCAAGTAATGACGAAAAATCCTTCGCCTGAAGGTATAGAAGTGCTCCGGACGGAACATATTTGGAAAGCGGCGGCTCGGCAGCAGCGGCTGCCTGGTGGGCCGTCCAAGCGAGGCCTATGCTGATTACAGCAATCAGGAGGATGGTCACGATGCCCTTCATTGCTTCACGCCTTTCTGAGCCGCCGCCTTGGCCGGGGGTGCGGCGTGGGCGAGCAATCGTGGACGAACCAGGCGGTCCTGCTCCAGCGCCTCGTGCAGAATCGGCTGCCGAGCTGCGTTGAGTTGCTGACGACGCAGCCGCGCACGGACGTCCGTGATCGTGCGGCCGATCTGTTCGCGCCGGGTCGGCGCCTTTTCCAGCCTGCGCGCTCTTAGCAGGTAGGGGAGCGCTTCGTTCAGGCGGTCAAGTCTGACAAGTACCTCACTTAGAGTCCACGCTAGCTGCGCCTGTTGCGCAGTAGGCAGCTTGAATGCGGCATTCATCTGGCTGGGCCCTTCCGCTTCTTCGGCGTCGGCTTCGTCAGAGCCGATGATTTCCTCATCGCCAGTGATCACTGAAGGCGCTGGACGAAAAGACTGCCCGCCGAGCAGAGGCTCGACCACGCCGCGGGCGAATTCATCAGACCTCGCGCTGGCAGCCGCCAGGAATAGTGGGATGCGGGCCTCGTCGCGGGCTGGAGTCTCTGCCAGCGCGTTCCCGAGCAATTGCACTTTAACCCGCGGGTCGGCGGCAGCCTGCGCCGCCTTGAGCCGAGCGTCGTAGAAGAACGGTTGGTCCGCAGCAGAGACCGAAATCTCACTATCGCCTTCCGCCAGCAGGTTCAGCTCCTTGCTGCCTAGTTCAACCGGATGACGCTCAACCTGATGAACGCCGGCCAGCGCTACCGCTGCCAGCGTCCGAACGCTGTAGGAAATCTCAGCACTCGAGGCAATGGCCGCGAGTGCATCCTGTGCGGTGCCCGCAGTTGGGATCGAGCCCGCACCTCCTCCAGTTGCAATTTTCGCCTTCGCCAGGCGCAACCTGTAGGCGGCTTCCCACGGCGCCGACTTGACCAGTTGTTCAAGAAACTCGATGGCCTCGGAGTTGTGGCCCGTCTTCTCCAGCAGGGTTGCTGCGGGATCCAGATTCTCAAATGGATTACCGACGACTACAACCAGGCGGCGCAGCAGTTCCACAGCGCCGGGGGTGTCACCCGCTGCGATACGGAGGTCGGCCAGGCCGAGAAAATTGGATGCTACCAGCTTGTGATCTTCAATCTCACGCGCAAATACGAACTCCAGCACTTTGCGTGCAGACTGCTTGTCTCCGTCGTCAAAAAGCTGCCGGGCTGCTGCCCGCAGCACTTCGGAAGAAGGTGCAGTCTGAGGGTCGGCGCGATAGCCATCGATTTTCGAATCGAGGCTCCCGAGGTGCGCCGCAACCTGAAGTTCAAGGGGCACGATGGCTGCCGCTTCCACAGTGCGGGTCTGGTTGGAAAGTGAAGCAATGGCGTCGGCCGCCGACGGGTATTGCTTGGTGGCAACCAGGTACTTGATCCAACGCACTTGCCATGAGCGCAGATTCTGTTGCGCGCTCTCTTTTTCAATTCCTTCCGCCTTCAACACAGCTTCCTGTTTTGCCTCCAGGATGTGCTGGTAGATCGGCGCGCGCTGCGCCAGTGGAATCCAGGGCGTCTCTACCACGTCGGCCAGCACGGCGCTGGGGTCATGAGCGGCTGCGGCCATGTCCAGAAGCCAACCCGTCGCTGCCGCCGGATCTCCGATGGCAACGTAGGCACTGCGCAGCAACGCGTTGGATCGATAGTTGCCATTGCGCTGCAGATAGTGGCGCAGCAGTGCATCGACGTCAGGCTTCAGATCGCTAAATAGTCGGCGGGTACGCAGGTGATCGCATGCGCGCGAAAAATCTGTCCAAAAGCTCTCCGGCGGGCTCGCACTGTTTACCTGTTGTTCCAGAATTGCGAAGACCTGTCTCCATTGAGCGATGGCCTCTGCGCGCGCTCCCTGCTTGAAATAAGTCAAGGCCAGGCGGTCGTGCACATCGGCTCGTCCCGGGGCCAATTCCAGAGTGTGCTGATAATCGGCGATGGCGTGGGCGGTGTCTCCACTGTCCATGTAATAGTCGGCGACATCCAGATATCCCGAGGCGCTCGCCGGACTCTGTTCCAGAATGGCGGGAATGAAATCTTCCGGGTTACCCTGTTTGGTCACACCGATATATTCGCCGTAGCGCGATCCGTAGTAGAACCAGGTGTTACCGGCAAGCTGTTGCGTCCGGTCAACCGGTTTCGCCAGACGCTCGCCAATGCTGTCATCACCAAGCGCGGACAGGAAAGCGCCATTGACCTGGGGCGTCCGTTCCGCAAAGTAGAGTCCTACCAGGGCGTTGTATGACCTTGACCACACCTGCGGACGAATACGGCCACGAGATGAAACCAACGCGTGCGCCAACGCTGCATCTCCGTTCCCTACCAGATAGTCGGCCGCGTCTTGCCCGGGCCCCGTCCAATATGACGCCCGCTTCACCAGTTCCTGTGGATTGCGGGCCAACAGCAGCTGGTGGAGGCGCATCTGCTGCTCACGTCCGCCGGTGTCGAAGGGCATGCTGGCGAGGACCCGCAGTTCGTTTTCCGGATCGCCAGCAGAGCGATAAGCTTCGGCACCGGCGATCCAGACTGAATAACGCTGCTGCGACTCAATCCTGGGAAGAAATTGATCCAACTGGGATCCCAGTTCCGCGAACTTCAAACGCCGTCGCTGCAGTTCGACAAATGGCTGCATGCGCGCCAACAGGATCCCGGAATTCACTCCCGACTCCATCATCAGCTCATAGCGCCAGCGAGCTTCCAGCTCAGCCAGCCCCGCACTTTGCGCCAGTGGGACAGCGAACGCGCCTGTATCCGCCAGGTTCATGCCAGCGCGCTTCGTCTCCGTAAACTTGGCAAAGATGACTTTTTCCTCGGGAGTAAAATACGCAGCCACCGTATTTCCCATTTCGCTCAGAGAAACACGCATGCCTTCACGGGCAGTCCTGATACGGTTCTCCTGGGTCCGTTCGCGCCACTCCCTGTCGGTGATCGCGGCGATGCCCTCTCTGGCCACCTGCTCCCTGATCACCGGCAGAGCCGACGATGCAGCGGAGAGTGCAGTCTGCAAGGTGGTGTAGGCCTTTTCCTGCTGGCGCAGACGAGTCATGATGCGGGCGTAGAGTTTCGCTCCGGATTGCTGGTCGGCCGTGGCGAGCAAATCGGCTCCGGCAGTATTGATCCCTTGTTCAGCGAAGCTTCGTGCCTGGTTCAACATTCCCCAGGATTCCAGGCGGCGCGCGACCTCAAAATATTTCCCTGGGTTCTCCGGGGTGCCGTCGACCAGCGCGGTTTTCAGTGCGGCGACCACGTCGGCGGTTCGTCCCTGGCGAGCCCGAACTTCCGCCACCTTCTCCATCCACTTTGGATCCTTGTAGGCCAACTGATAGACGCGCTCGTAGTCAGCAGCCGCGTCATCAAAGCGCATAACGCGTTCTTCCAGCCCGGCACGCGCCACCCGCAAGTCAACCCGATCCGGGCGGACAGTGATCGCCTTGCTATAACTTTCGATTGCCGCGGGATACTGTTCGAGGTTGGTTTGCATTTGCGCCAGCACCATCGGCCAGCGATAGTCGCGTGGCGACTGGACAACTGTTTTGGCGTAGAAGTCCAGCAGTTGTTGCTGGCGCTGGTAACGCAGAGCATAGAGAGCCGCCTCGCTCACCAGGCCTTCGTCCTCGGGAAAATTGTTGATGAGTTCGATGTACTGGTCCACAGCGCCCCCGTAGTCTTTCATTCGGGTCAGCGCTGGAACCAATCCGCGACGCAAGGTGGCGATTCGCGTCTTACGTTCATCGCCGGAGAAGGGTGCGTTGCGGAAGAGCGCGATCTTGTCCAGATAGAATTGCCGCAAACCGCGATCATCGCCGGCCCGTGCGTAGGTGTCGGCCATTGCGGCCAGATATTGACCGTCGTACGGGGAATCATTCAGAAGTCCGGCTAGCAGGTCCCGCGCCTGCTGGTACTGAGCCGCTTCCGTAGACTTGCGCGCCGCCTCAAAGGCAAACTGCTTGCCCATCTGGGCGTACGCGTCTTTCGCAGCCTGCAGCAGAACCGCGATCGCCTGCGGGTACATTTTCATTCGCCAGTAAAAGTCGACAGTAGAGCGGACAACTCCCAGAATTTTGGGATTCTCGTGGTACAGGGCTTCGACGTTCCGTTGCGCCGATTGGAAATCCTTACGGCTTTCATACAACTGCACCAGCTTGTAGCGCAGTTGCATCCGGTTCACCGGATCAACAGTGAGCGCTGCCTGTTTTTCCAGGGCATGCTGACGAACCCCTTCCAGCGACTTTTGTTCCGCGAGAACCTCGATTTCTTCCGCCTGCCCGATGGAACTAGTGTTGTTGATCACGTTTCCTGATCGACCAGATCGCGAAACTTCGGCCGGCGGGCCAACTCGAGCAACCTCAGGTCGGCAGGTGAGCCCGCCGCCCCAGCCAGTGCACCCTTCGCGTATTCGTCGATCGCGCGTGCGTAGTCACGCTGGTTTTCGTAGATGGCTCCGGCTTCGTAGTTATAGAGATTCTCGTCGCCGATTTTGTTTCTGCCCGCATTGAGCAGGCGGAGGGCGTTATCAAAATCGAAATAGTCCCAATAAATGGTGGCCGCCTCCAGGTATCCGCTGGATTGGCCCGGATCGACCTGTGGAATGCGATCCCAGTACGAAGCGGCCTTGGCGAACAGATCACGGTCAGCATAAATGTCGCCGATCCGCGACATGATTTCCGTGTTGCCCGGATTTGCCTGCAGCAGATTGCCTTCAATCTTGACTGCGATATCCGTCTCTTCTGGCTCGAAGTAAGCCAGCGACCGGTACACGGCCGAAGCGGTACGCCCGGTTTCAAAATCCGCCGGATATTGTTCCGCCAGAGCCTTAAGCACGGGTGCACTGTCTTCAAAGTGGGACCGCCACAGGTCGGCCTGGGCCAGAAATTCTCCCGCGGCCGGATTCGTGCGGACGAGTTCGTCCCACCCGCCTTTGCCCGCAGGCGAAATCTTCTGGCGCAATTCCGTCATTTCGGATTCCAGTTGTCCGCGCGCCGAAAGGTATTCGAAGAACTCGCTGCGCAGATCGGATTCCTCAAACCAATGCTGGCGCAGGACTGATTGCCATGCCAAGTCGTTATAGGTGTGAGAATCGTGATACGCGCTCAGCAGATTGCGCACGAAAACCGGGTTGTGAGGGAACCGGTGGTTCGCGTACTGGTTCAATCGCAAATAAAGCACAGGGGTGCCACCGTAGCCAGCGCTCTCGAAGTAGCGCTCCAGGTCCGTGCCGCTGAAGGTCTTCACAGCCTCTTGTGTCAGATTTTCGAACTCGGCATCTTTTTTGTAGCGCAGATAGAAGCGGGCCAGTTTGTCATACCAGGAGCGGTCGGGAAACCGCGCTAGGGCTCGCTTGTAAATTTCCTCCTGTTCGGCACCCAGTCTGTTCTGGTCCAGAAATATAGCCAAGCGTTCATACAGGCCAGGATCATCCGGGTTCCGGTCAATTTCACGCCGGAGCGCCGCCAATGCCTCGGGGATCTGCTTCAACTGAACCAGCCGGGCCAGGTAGCGCTCCAGCACTCGCGAATATTCTGGCGAACGCGCCCCACCCTGGGTTGCAGCCACAGTTCCACCCACCTGAAACGCTTCGCCGCCCGCTCGCTGCTGAATTCTGCCACGGACTAACGTTTCATTTTCCGACTCGCCATCCGAAGCGTTCCCGAAGGTCCCGCGTTCATATTCACCCGCTCCATCGACGCCCTCGACGCCTTTTCCTAACGGTACGTTCCGTGCTTTGGCCGCCAGTTCCTGCAGAACGGAATCGTAAATGGCGAATTCTTCCTGCGTTTTTCC
>WNFE01002376.1_pt1 | contig 13844 bp, 13 predicted proteins | sample 5400451 | NCBI WGS metagenome assembly WNFE01 (sample SAMN13153344, study PRJNA577476) | soil metagenome | isolation source: 200 cm saprolite under Douglas fir tree site 2 hole 2 | place: USA:California | collected 2015-04-18 | reverse complement strand
GGGACCCCGGCCCACTTCAGCACCTCAGGCGGTCCGTATCCAGTCATCACAACCGCGTTGGGCATAGCAGTTCCTTCCTAGTAGCGGCCTCGGTATGGCCGCGAACGGCAACTTGGGGTTCCCGTAGTACTTGGACAATAACCAACGTTAAGAGTGTAAAGCCACTTGTAGAGCGGAGAGAGATATCTCCGCTGAAATCTTCCGGTACCGCTGATACGACGCTTTTTCACGCGGAGTCAACAGGATGCACCTACTGCTAATTATATGGTGCAGATGCCAAACGTTGCTTTTTGTCCACCTGCTACGGGAAGGCCTGCTGGAAGTAGAAGCCCGTTTACGGCGCATCGGCCAACCACTGCCGTCACACCCGTCACTTCCCACACAACAGATGATGACCCGTCTGCCTCGATCAGTCGAAGCGATGATCGGCTTCATCACGGAGCATTATAGGGAGCCACTGCAACTGGGACAAATCGCCCAGGCGGTGGGCCTGCACCCAGGCTATGCGACGGACCTCTTTCGTACCACGTTGGGGATCACCATCATGGACTACCTCGCACAGCAGCGCGTGGCACACACGCAACGTTTGCTCGCGACTACCGATCAAACGGTACTCTCGGTAGCTATGGAAGCCGGCTTCACGTCAGTCAGCCGTTTCTATGCCACGTTTCAGAAAATCACTGGCCTGTCTCCCCGTGCCTTTTGTTCGTCTCTCCTGCCTTAGTGCAGGCTACTGCAAGGGCATTGCATAGCTGATGCCAGCTACGAGACCTGGAACGCGCCTACCCGTGCGTTCCCGTCTTCCAAGAGAAGCCTTCACTCCTTTGCAGCCCATGACACCTGACGGAGCACCGGGCCAGGAAGGCAGCGGCGACCTTTTCCAGTTCTCGGCTTCCAACCCAAAGGCATGAAGGCGAGGCAAACGGGTCGTAATGCTATGAAGCAAGAACTGGCCTTGCTTGAGAGACTGACGCATATCTTCGCCAGTTTTGGCTCATGACGCATAAAGGCCCGTTTTGGCAGGAAAATGAGTCAAACGACAATAATTATACAGATTCCAACAGTTTAATCTTGGGATTTACACTCACATACTGACAAGAGGCTCCCTATGCTCGTAGCATATCTGAAAGATAGAGATATGCTATGAGCATTGTTTTTGTCTTTACATCTATGCTCTTAGCCTATATGCTTGAAACGACGCAGACCTCTCCCAGCCGTAGGAGCGTCTTTTCAGCACCGGTCCTATCGTCAACAGAGGAGAACAGTATGGAAAGTTGGTTTCTGAGTGGCAGCCATGCTCAAAACTATGAGGCATGCATTGATCCAACGACTCCCTACCAGGGGAAGAGCAGTGGCTACATTAAGTCTATCGGAGAAGAATGCAAAGGCTTTGGAACGCTCACGCAAATGTTCAAAGCTGATGCTTACCGCAACAAACGCATGCGCTTTGCTGCCGTGGTCAAGTCGGAGCGCGTTGCCATTTGGACAGGACTGTGGATGCGCATTGATGGGCCGGAGGATGGAAAAGCCCTTGGGTTCGACAATACGCTCAATCGGCCAATACAGGGGACAACCGACTGGCAAAAGTGCGAGGTGGTCCTGGATGTCCCCCAGGAAAGCGTCTATGTGGCCTTTGGGATCTTGCTAGCTGGATCAGGACAGGCCTGGCTGAGTGATGTTTCCTTCGAGGAAGTCGGTACCGCGGTACCTGTCACCGCTCCTGGCGGTGAATCTCCTACTGATGTGCGTGTCGCCTCTTTTCAAGGGTGTCCCGATCACCCAGGAAATCTCGACTTTTGTTCCTCGCCGCATTAACTTGCCAGTTTGCCATTTCCGCTAGCCACGGCCCCTTATCCTGAAGAAAGAGAGCAAAATTGATCAATTGTAAGTGTTTATGCTGTAGATGATTGGCGGTTACCAGTTAGCAAGCGAAAGGAAACTCAAAATGGCAGGAATTGACGGTTTCACGCAATGTGTCAGTAATGCGTTCCAGAAGTATGTCGAAACAGGAGACTTTTTCACACTGGCATCCGAATGGTCAGACTGTAATATGAACTACTTCAAAGAGCTACAACAGGGGGGAGCTGCAGGTCCTTTTGCGGATTTCTCCGCCTTATTCCAGCTTCTGAATGCTCATTCCCTTGTGCTGTTTGAGGCGCTGCAACGAGAGCAGAAGCTCATCAAGGAAGTCGAGCAGCTCAAAGCACAACGAGCTGGGGCAAGGGACATCCCGTGACGGGAGGACGGATACGACCCCTGAAGAGCAACAGAACAAAAAAGCACGGGAGGGGAGAAAGCCTTCCCGTTGGGGAGCGTGCCTGAGCGGATACCTCGAGGCGAAGCTTCGATTTTGCTCATGAGACTCTGATCATCCCGATTTGATGACGATCAAGCGTGGAAGGAGAGATTCTCACTTCTTTAGCTCTGCCATTGCTTGACTCCTAAGCGGCAAAGAATTGCGGCAAACCGGTTGTGAGGACTGATTGCCAAATAACCGTGCTGCGTTGCCGCATAAAGACGGCAGCAAGAACAGATTTTACAGGCACATACGGCTTGCCTTTTTCCAAACAGGTGAAGAATCCTGTTGGCAGTCCATAAGTGGCAAACGGCACTTTCGGCAAAGAATACTGGCGAAGCCCCGTTTTTAAGCTCCGCTATTCATGCTCAAGAAGTGGCAAGGTTATCTGGCGACGCTGGAATCTAATCGTGGCAAAGCACAACTTTGCACGCGTGCCAGAGCACGGCATGTTCCAGAGAGGAATCCCATGAGGCAGTCACTGAAGAGCTTCAGGCTTTCCCTGGGCTGCGCTGTTCTTCACGATGCAAGATCTGTGGCCGCAAGAGATGACATTGAGTTCTTCCGACCACGAGGTGAGAGAGTCCTGCCTGGTGCTCGACTGCGACGGGGCCACTGAAGCGTTGTGCCGGACGAGGGCGGTACTTGTATTGACATACCGGCTAGAATCACTCTCAGGAACACTCGCGCGTGAGGTCAGAGAAGAGGAGCAACCAATGCCAGCCGATCCTTCCGGGAAGCAAGAACCTGAAGAGGAGAGCTTTCCGTTCTCCCTTGGTCAGGGCGTGCGTATTATTGAAGGGCCTTTCACCGAATATGTGGGGACCATCAGTCGGATTGAGAGACACCAGAAGAAAGTGACCGTGCTGCTCACCTATTTCGGTAGAGTCACCCCAATGGTCTTTGACTTCCGCCAGGTGGAGCAATTCGATCACTAGGAATCCGAGAGACAAAGCGCTGCTACCGCTTGCTCAACGAGACGGGCACATCCTCGCAGGCCTTGCTGCGGAGCGCATGGCAACAAGGTTTTCGGTTAACGGGAATAGCTCACCACCATCCGTTCAATGCGCACACTCTCCACGGGGTACCAGCGGCCCCACCCACGGATCATCACCAGCAGTTGCCCTTTTCTCCTTCTGACCGCGACCACCGGTCCCATGGGACAACTCACCTGCGCCGTGCCGAGGAAGGCTTGATCCACAAGAGCCGCCTTGATCTGGCGGATATTCGTCGATTGCATCTACCCACGAGTTGCGCAACGAGCTGCTAAAAATAGCGAGCCAGCATAAAATGTGCCTCTTTGAGAAGGAAGAATACAATACTTTCTCTCAAGGAGGTACATATGACCAGTATCACCGATGGATCAGTAATCATCCAGACCTCTTCGGAGTCCGTCCCCTCGACACCTTCCTGGTTTGGCGAAGTCGTGCTGATGGCTGCGTATCTTCGCAAGCACGGAGTCCTGACGAAGATCAGCGAGCGGGTGCGCTTTGCGCGGCGGCGTTTTGGACACTACGAGGTGATCGATTTTCTCGCGGTCCTTTTCGGGTATGCCATCAGTGGGGAACGCACCCTGGAGGCTTTCTACGAGAGACTGCAACCTCTCGCAGGTCCCTTCATGGCCTTGTGTGAGCGTGACCAACTCCCCGCCCGCTCGACCCTCTCGCGCTTTTTAGCAGCGCTGACCGAAGCGCCCGTTGCAGCCTTGCGCACGCTCTTTCTCGATGATCTGCTCAGTCGCCCACTCTCGCCCGAGAAGCAGATGGGTGGGCTGACGGATCGAGTTGGAAACGCGCGGGTAGTCTTTGATATTGATGGCACGCGTGAGGCTGCACGCCAACGCGCTTTGCCCCAGACCGAAGAAATGCCCACTGCCTTTCGCCGATTGGATGACGTCTGTGCTCCAGGCTACCGGGGGCGCAAGCGCGGGCAAGTGGTACGGACCCGCACGGTCGTCAGTCAAGCTCACAGCTTCCAGTGGCTCGGCTCGTTTGGCAACCGGGGCAACGGGCTCTACCGAGTGGAATTGCGCCAGGCCCTACTGGCCCATCCCCAAAATAAGTGAGCCTGCTTGCTGTAAAGGGACCGGCAATGTGATAGAATTTCATCACTATGATTGATACGACGTGGTAAGGAGGGGTAGGTTGATGGGCTCTCAAGAGATGCTTTCCTCTGTGTTTCACTTTCCCGCTGGAATCACCATTGATTCCATTGATCCAGGCGCCAACGAACTGGTCATTGGTATCGCATGCAAGACTCCCAGCATGCCGTGTCCCGAGTGCCATCAGCTCTCGGATCGCATTCATGGACACTACCGACGCACGGTCGCCGATCTGCCGTGTGCCGGTTGCAGCGTGATCTTGGCGCTCACGGTGCGCAAATTCGTCTGTACCACGCCTGGCTGCCCGCGCCGGATTTTCACGGAGCGGCTCCCAGGGCTGGTGCAGTCCTATGCTCGCATGACCGGTAGGCTCATCGCACTTGTGCAAGTGCTGGGGTTGGCAGCAGGTGGCCAGGTGGGCACGCGGCTGGCTGACCGATCGGGTATCGCCACCACTCCAACCACCCTTTTGCGCCATCTGATGCAGTTGCCCACACCTGTGGCAAGAGCGGTTCGCGTGCTTGGGATTGATGATTTCGCTTGGAAGAAGCGTTTTCGCTACGGGACGCTGCTGGTCGACCTTGAGCGCAGAAAGATCATCGAGATCCTTCCTGATCGTGAGAGTGCCACCGTCGAGAAGTGGCTGAAGGACCATCCCGATGTCAAAGTGGTCAGTCGTGACCGCGGGAAGGCCTTTCGAAAAGCAGCGACCCTCGCCGCTCCTCAAGCACAACAGGTAGTCGATCGTTTTCATCTGGTTCGCAACCTGGCCGAAACGCTTCAAGTCGTCTTGGGACACTGCCGTGCAGAAATTCGCCAGGAGGAGAGCCCTTTGCCCTTGCCTGAGAAGATCGTTCGCCCCCTGCCTACCCCCGTCACCTGGCAACAACGGACTCCTCCTCAGATTGAAAAAGCCCATCAGGCACGCCAAGCCAGTCGTGATGATCGCTATCGCCAAATGACGACCCTTCGCGCGCAGGGCCTGACGCAGGCAGAAGTGGCACAGCGCATGCACATGTCTGAGAGAGCAGTACGCAACTGGCTCAAACAAGGGAAAGCCCCCACCTGGAAGCGCCATGCCCGGCGTCGCAGCGTGTTCGACCCCTACGCGGCTTATGTGCTCGCGCGGTGGCAAGACGGGATTCATGAAGTGAAACAACTGTATGAAGAAATTCGTGCACAAGGCTTTCGTGGAACTGTACGCATCGTAGCACGCTTTCTCCAGGCGCTTCGCGACGATCCAGAGAAGATCGTCCTTCCTCCACCAACAGGAGCCGATCACTTCTCGTCCACTACCGCGACCTGGTTGTTCATCCGTGATCCCAAGCAGTTGACTGCCGAGAAACAAGCCGAACTGGAACTGATTTGCCAGCGCAGCGAGACGGCGCGCAAGACCTATGCGTTGACACAACAGTTCATGACGATGCTCCGCTTGCGTCGTGGTCAGGAATTTGAGGCGTGGTTGCAGGCCGTCGAAGCGAGCCACATTGCTGAGCTGTCTCGTTTTGCACACAGCTTATGCAAGGACAAGGATGCCGTCGTTGCTGGCTTGACGCTCTTCGTAAGCAATGGTCCCGTCGAGGCCCTGGTCCACAAGCTTAAATTGGTCAAACGCTCCATGTTTGGTCGCGCTAAACTTCCGCTGTTACGGCAACGCTTGCTCCATGCAGCTTGATCTGGATAGACATCTTCATCAGCTCTTTTTCCTCTTCTGTTTATGATTCGTGTTTCTCCTCGTGCGTCACCTCTTGCCACTTCAAGCGAGTACAGGTTCTCCCATCTTTTTTGTCGCTCATAGCAAACCCCGCCAGATGATGCTTGACGCCGTTGGGGAATGACAGTGGCACCGTTCGCTTGCCAAAACGTGCGTGTGTAGCATAGGATGTACAGACAACACTCCACTCTATTGAGTAGGGCTTTGAGGAGAGATACAGGATGAAGATGCAGACAACAGAGCCCAAGGAGGAGATGCGTGTCTCGACTATTGAGTCGTTTTTCGATCTCGTCTTTGTGTTTACCATCACCCAACTGACGTACCTCGTCGCGGGCGCACATGGTCCGCTCGACTTCCTGCTGGTGCTCCTGGTCTTAATGCTCATCTGGTGGATGTACGATGCCTACGCGTGGCTGACCAATGAAGCGGGCGCTGGGCGACCGATGCGGCTGGTGCTCATTGCCGCCATGGCCGGGTTTCTCGTGATGGCGCTCGCTCTTCCCAGAAGCTTTGGCACCGATGGGCTTACATTCGGGCTCGCGTATCTTTTTGTCATCGTGCTTCACTTGGTGGCCTTCCTCATCAAGGGAGGAAGGAGCGCGAGGCAGGCGATGCTCGGTGTCGCTCCCTTCAATCTGGGCGCAGCCGCTCTCGTGATCGCGGCTGGGCTCATGCATGCGGGGTGGAATTGGCTTTTCTTCCTCGCCGCCGTGACCCTGTTCGCCATCGCGACGATCTTGCGTCGTGAACAGGGTTTCTCGATCAACTCCGCGCATTTCGTCGAGCGACATGGGCTCGTCATTCTCATCATCCTTGGAGAAGCTATCGTCGACATCGGCACTGGTGCTGCTTCCCGCGCGCTTGACGCTCGGACGCTCGCTGCCATCGTCCTGTCGCTTGTCCTCATCGCCGCACTCTGGTGGAGCTATTTTGATCGCGACGATGAACGCGCGAGGCACGCCCTGGTTGCGGCTTCGCCGCAGGCACGCTCACGCATGGCGTTGCTGGGATATTGGTACGCGCATCTGGCCATGATCGCTGGCATCGTCTTGATCGCAACAGGTGTCAAACAAGTGGTTGCGAGTTCCGTGGGGCCGATCCAGGAGGCGGCGTGGTTGCTGGCTGGTGGGATGGCGGTTTACCTCTGGGGCGACGCGTGGTTCCGCCGGGTGATGGGAATACGGCCAGTGATCATCCGCGCTGTGGGTGCCGCCATCGTACTACCGTTGGGAGTGGTCGGATCGCTCTGGGGCGGGGTTGCCGAGATCGGCGCGGTTGCCGCTTTGGCAATAGTCCTGCTCGTCATCGAGCAAAGACTGGAGCGGGGGAAGAACTGATCTCACATCGAATTGGTTCTTCCCTTATCACGAAATTTTCGGAAAGAAGCACCAAGCGAACGGTGCCACTGTCATTCCCCAACGGCGTCAAGCATCATCTGGCGGGGTTTGCTCATAGCAAGCAGGCTCACTTCTTTTGGGGAAGGGCCCTACTAGTTGACTTTTAACAGGGGGAAGCACGCCGCATTTATGGACGCCCTCGCAGACAACGGGGTTGTCATGCTGGGTGGCCCACTGGGTGACGGGGAAGGAGAAGTTCCTGCTCATTGGCGCTGCGCGACCAGTGAGCCAGTCATCGAGGTCGAGCTCTCGGATGAGCCGTGGACGCCTCTGCGACTGTTGCGCGAGGCCTCGGTCGAGCGCTGGGAAATCCTCCTGCCCGCGCTCGTAGTGCATGGGCAGCGGGTACAGGTCGGTGGGAAGAGCGGAACGAGAAAAACGAAAGAAGGGAAAAAGGCATGAGTACCCATTTTCATGTGTCTGGAACCGGGGTGAGTGGCCCGCTTGCTCCTCGCAGTGGCAGCTATAAGTGGTGGGTGCTGGCCACGGCCATCTTTGGGGCCTTCGTCAGTATCCTGGATACCACGATTGTCAACACCGCTCTGCCGCATATCCAGCGGGCCTTCGGCACTGACCTGCACGTGGCCTCTTACGTCACCACCGCCTATACCCTGGCTCAAGGCATCGTCATTGCCGCGTCGGGCTTTCTCGCCAATCGCTTTGGCCTCAAACGGGTGTACCTGCTGTCCCTGGCCTTGTTTACCCTCGGCTCCGCCCTGTGTGGTCTGGCCTGGAATATCGATATCCTCATCCTCTTTCGTGTGCTGCAGGGAGCCAGTGGCGCGGCGCTCTTTCCGCTTTCCCTCTCGCTCATCTTTGGCGCGTTTCCCGAGGAACAACGCGGTCTGGCCAATGGCGTCTTTGGCATTCCGGTGCTGGTCGCTCCCGCCCTTGGTCCCGCCATCGGCGGCTATCTGGCTGAATACGTGGACTGGCGGTGGATTTTTTATGTCAACGTGCCCATCGGCATCGTGGGCATCGTGATCTGCTGGCGCATGCTGCATGAGTCGGAGCTGCAGCCGACGTTGCCCTTTGATCTGCGCGGCTTCCTGCTCGTTGCCAGTGGCTTGGGCTTGCTGCTGTTTGGACTCTCCAACCTGGCCTATGATGGCTGGGGCTCGCTGCTGACGGTGACGGGTCCCATCATGCTGGCCCTGCTGCTCGTGCTGCTCTTCATTCCGATCGAGCTGCGCACAGTCCGTCCTTTGTTGGATGTCCGCCTCTTTCAGCGCAGGAACTTCCTGGTCGGGAACCTGATGACCTGGGTCGCGGTCGCCAGTCTGTTCGGCTCCACCTTTCTCCTGCCACAGTACCTGCAGGTGCTGCGCGGCTTATCGTCGTACAACGCGGGTCTGCTGCTTGCCCCACAGGGACTCGCCTCCATGGTCGGCACCATCGTGGTCGGCCTGCTGTACAGCCGCCTGGGTCCACGTCCTCTGATCCTGGTCGGTGCCATCGCCGTTGCGACTGGGACCTACCTGATCAGTCGCTGGATCAGCCTCACCTCACCGTTTGCGCTGTTGATTCCACTGCTCGTGGTCACAGGACTGGCCTTCCCCTTCATTGCGCAAACCACCGGCACGGCCGCCTTAACAGGCATTCGAGGCACGACCTTACCAGGAGCCAATACCCTCTTAGCGGTCTCACGTTCGGTGGTCTCGTCCCTGGCGGTGGCCGGAATGGTCAATCTGGTGCAAGCGCAACGTCTTGCGCATCAGGCAGCACTGGCACACAACGGGCCAGTCACGCTTGCCATCACTCGACAGGCCCAGGCTCTGGCCTATCAGGATGTCTATCTGCTGTCTGCACTGCTCACGCTGCCACTCATTGTCCTCGCGTTTTTCCTGAGTTCGCCGCGCCGCGCTCAGCAGCCAGAGCCGACCACCACCTTTGGCGTGAGTCCACAGACCCCCGAAGCAGCCAGTGGGCCTCGCTAATGGGAGGTGTACGCTGTTTGTGGTTTGCTCTCCTGGTACATCCCAACTTGAAACGGCTCTGAGGCAGCCTCGCTGATTCGGGATGGATCTCTACTCGGTTGGTCGTCGCGAACTGTTCTGAGGGGCTCACTCTGGTTTGCTCAAAATCTTGTCCCTGTGCCACCATCAGTGAGGATCGTAAGGGATTGGGGGCAGTTGAAGACGCCGGTTACGTGACCTGGCACGACAACGTGAGCAGCAAGAGTCAGTACGCTCATCCCGGGGTTTGCCCAACGTTGGACATGAGGGATGTTTCTAGAATCTGAGGAGAAATCGACGATGAAGAGTAACGTCGCCGTTACTCTTGGAAAGTCTCAACAACACGCGAAAGTCGAGAGCGAAAGCTCTCTCGAAAAAAGAAAGGGTGGTAAAAGATGAACCAGTTGCCCGATTGGATGTATCATGCCATTGAAGAGTGTTGATTGACAAATAAAATTTCATTTTTTCAGACGAATATCGGTTCTTGGACACATTAAGTGTGCCTGCTTGCTTAAATGGTTCTGTGACCTCATGGTTCGACAGTGGAGAACTTTTTGTAGTAGAATACCCGCAGTGAAACCTATGTCAGTTACCTGGAGGCATTCCCCATCAATCTTTCTTCTCTTTTTGGATTCCCATTAACATTGGATCTGGATAGTATCGAGGTGCACGAGCAGACAGTTCTCGTCCATCTTCATGCAACATCTCTCACTGCTAGATGCCCACAATGTGGAACAGCGGGGTCACGAGTCCATAGTCGCTATCAGCGCACCATTGTTGATCTCGCGTTTGGTGGGCGAAGTCTTACGCTCAAATTACTAGTGCGCAAGTGGATCTGTCCAGAGGCTTTGTGTTCCCAACACATCTTTGCTGAACGCTTCCCAGAGGTGGTCCAGCGTTACGCCCGGATGACTGATCGGCTGATCAAGGCACTCCAATCGACCGGAGTGCTCACCAATGGAGCCGATGCCGCGCAGATTGCCTCGTCCTTTGGCATGCCCACGACCGCCAAGACCATCATCCGACGTGTCTTGCAGCTTCCCCTCCCCAGCGAAGGCTCGGTGTACAAGGTGGGCGTAGACGAGTGGGCGTGGAAGAAAGGCCACCGCTATGGAACTATCCTAGTGGACCTAGAAAAGCGACGAGTAGTGCAGTTGTTAGCAGACCGTTCGGTGGAAACGAGTAAAGCGTGGTTGTGCAAGCATCCCGAAATTGATCTGGTCTCACGCGATCGCGGTCAAATCTTCCGTGAAGCTGCCACCGAGGGCGCTCCCCAGGCCAAACAGGTGGTCGATCGTTATCACTTACAGAAGAACTTTGCCGAAGCCTTGGAGAAGTTCTTTCGCAAGCAGGAGCGTGTGCTCAAAAAGGCGACCGGAGGCAGCACAGGAAAGACACATCCTGCAGAGAGGCTAGCGGTGCCGGAAAAAGTCTCACAAGAGCGCCGTGCTCGTCATCGCCAACAAGTGAGTCTTCATAAGCGGATCTGGAAGCTGTATCGAGAAGGATATCACAAAGAGCAGATTGCCCAGGTCGTCGGAGTCAGTTCGCGCAGTGTCTATCGTGCCCTCGAACAAGAAACGCCTCCACCTCCGCGACGACGATCTCGCTCTTCTTCCATCGTCGATCCTTACCTTTCCTACCTGGCTTCGCGATGGAACCAAGGGTGTCATAACGTCGCCAGGTTGTACGAGGAAATTGTCGCTCAGGGATACACGGGGACGCGGCGTACACTTGAGATGCGGTTGCGCCCCTTTCGTCCCAAAGGAGCGCGTCCTGTCTCGAAACAGACCATCATCTGGGACAAGCCTCCTTCGCCCAGAGGGGTTGCACTCATGATGGTGAGACCCACCCAAAGCCGCACGAGAGAGCAAACGGCCTATCTGGAGCAACTTGTCCAAAGTGACTCGACCATCGCTGTGGTATTCACGCTTGCGCAGGATTTTGGGCGTCTGCTGCGAAAGCACGAGGGGCAGGTGCGCTTGGAGCAATGGAAAGCCGCTGTCCGGGCCAGTGGGATTGCCGAGCTGATCGCTTTTGTCGATGGGTTGGCTGACGATGCGGAGGCTGTTGCCAATGGATGCAGCATGACCTGGAGCAATGGAATGGTTGAGGGTTTCGTGAATAAAGTGAAGTGGATCAAACGCAGTTCCTACGGACAGGCGGGATTTCCGCTGCTGCAACGCCGCGTCCTGCTGCATCCGGCTGCTCGGGAACGGTTAAGCAAAGATCAGAGACGACGCTCTTCGCGGAAGTCTGCATCTCCTCCCTTTCATGAGACAAGCTGCACTGGGTCTACCCCAATGACCACTGCAGCAGCGTAGTCTATGCTTAACGAATGGGTGCCTCATTTGTTCCCTCTAGCACTGATGCGCTACAATGAAGACGTGAAGGAGGCAGGTATGCCGAAAAGGAGTCCATCACAACACGTCCCAAAAGACATGCAGGCGCATTTCGATGAGATCACTCAGCTCACAGACGCCTTCTGTCAGACCTATTTGAATGACGAGTACAAGCAACTCTGCCGTGAGCTCACAGCGACCCTGTGTCGGAAACGCCCTTCGCCTCTGATGCGAGGTAAGGCCACCACCTGGGCCTGTGGGATCATCCACGCGCTGGGTATGGTCAACTTTCTCTTTGATTCCTCGCAGACGCCTCACCTTGCGGCCTGCCAGATCTGGGAGTATTTCGAGCTGAGTTCTTCTACTATGCAGGCCAAATCTAAGCAGATCCGCGATCTGTTGGGCATGTATCCGATGGACCCGGATTGGTCGATTCCATCGATGATTGACAAAAATCCACTGGTCTGGATGCTAGAGGTCAACGGTCTGATCATCGATGTGCGCCACGCTCCACGTGAGCTCCAGGAAGCAGCCTTCCGCAAAGGATTGATCCCCTATATCCCCGATGCATGATCACTCGCTCTCCAAAGCAAGCAGGCACACTTAATGTGTCCAAGAACCCGAATATCTTTTCATCGAATCCCTGTAAAGGAGCCAGCAAAGCCAGAGAAGGATGGGGAAAGAAGAGGCTCTCTGTCACATAAATTTTCGAGATGGAAGTCGAGCCGCGAAGAAACGACATTTTCCCGTGCATCAAGACGAATACATTGGAAAATGACACATATCTTTTCGGTTTGGCTAGTCAGAGGGTTTGGGAGGAGTTGCCCGATTTGGCCTCAAGCTCCTGCCACTAGATGAGTGAAGATGGTTGCCAGCATAGGCATACAATCACACGTCCCCCCTTTTGAATGATCTCCTCCCACGGGCGGAGCCTCACCACCTGGGCCAGTTTCCTCGCCCAGGCGGGATGCTCACACAGACGGCACGGGTGATACAGCGCGTCTTGTAACGGGACCGATCACTTGGCTATGGGCATGGGTGCTTCTAGGCTTCCAGGCCCGTCGCTACGTAAGCTGCTCCTTCTAGAAACGGCGTGATGATGGGAAGCAGCAGATCGGTGCGAGCCAGCAGGCTAAATTCCGTGGTGCCAGGAAGGACAGCGAGCTGGGCCTTCGAGAGTTTGCCCATCGCGCTGTCGGCCTTGCCGCCGCCGAGCAGTTCAAACAGCTCGACCGCGTGCGCAGGGCGGACGGTGTCTGCATCCCCAATGACGATCAGGGTAGGCGCCTGAATCGCCGCCACGTCCTGGGTCCAGTCGAAGTGCGAGACGAGCAGTTGTCTCATCTTGGCGACAAGATTCGGCCAGTCCTCTTTCCTGGGCGCCACATTGACATAAGCTTCGCGCAAGTGTGACAAGAAAGGAGCATCTGGATGGAACGACGCCTCGAGGGCGTGCATCTCGGGATACTCTCCATCGCTCGAGAAGGAGCCCGAGGCGACCACCAGCCTGCGCACCGCCTCCGGGTGCCGGATGGCCGTTTGCAGCGCGACGCCGCCGCCCACCGAAAAGCCGAAGACATCGGCCCGTTCGAGTCCCAGGTGCGTGATCAGAGCAGCAACGTCGTCTGCCATCTGCTCGTAGCTGAGCGGTCGATCGATGTCGGCCGTGTGCCCATGAGCCTGTAGTTCGACGGCGATGACTTGCCTGCTCGCAGCCAGGGATGGGAGAATCGGTCCCATCATGGGGATGGTCATGAGGCCACCAGGAAGCACAACCAGCGGTTGCCCCGTCCCATGGATCTCGTAATACATCTCCAGACCGTTGACCGAAGCATAGCCACCTTTGCCGTCCGTGTTTTTTTCATTTGGAATCGTTGTCATGCTGAGTTCTCCTTGCTACTGATTGGTTTGACTCGTTCATTTCGTTGGATTCGATCCCTCCTACTCATGAGGGCCCGGTGCTACTATCGCGTGATCTCGTAGAGGGCACTCATCGGAAGCTCGATCGGGACCCGCCGCACCGAGCTCCACCCGGCCTC
>WNFE01002375.1_pt1 | contig 13845 bp, 14 predicted proteins | sample 5400451 | NCBI WGS metagenome assembly WNFE01 (sample SAMN13153344, study PRJNA577476) | soil metagenome | isolation source: 200 cm saprolite under Douglas fir tree site 2 hole 2 | place: USA:California | collected 2015-04-18 | reverse complement strand
GGGGCCGCTCTGGCATCCAGACGGCCGGTACCTGCTCTGGAGCGACATGCCCGGCGATCACCTGCGGCGGTGGTCGGCCAAGGACGGCGTGACGACGTTCCGCAAGCCGTGCAACAAGTCCAATGGTCTCACGTGGGACCGCGAGGGCCGGCTCCTCGCCTGCGAGCACGCCTCCAACCAGGTGTCCCGCACCGAAGCCGACGGCCGCATCACGGCCGTCGCCACTCACTACGACGGACGCGAGCTGAACAGCCCCAACGACATCGTCTGCGCCGCCGACGGCGCCGTCTACTTCACCGACCCCCCGTACGGACGCGCGGAGTTCTACGGCGTCAAGCGCCCGCAGGAGCTGCCGTTCCAGGGCGTCTACCGCGCGGGCGCCGACCCCAAGCACCCGACGCTGCTGGTCGACGATTTCGACCGGCCGAACGGCTTGTGCTTTTCGCTGGACGGCCGGCGCCTCTTCATCAACGACACCGCCCGGAAGCACATCCGCGTCTTCGACGTGCAGGCGGGCGGCGGCCTCGCCCAGGGACGCCTGTGGGCCGAGACCACGGGCGAGGGCGCCGGTGCCCCCGACGGCATGAAGATCGACTCGGCCGGCAACGTGTACTGCTGCGGCCCTGGCGGCATTCACGTGTTCACGCCGGAGGCCGCCTGCCTCGGCGTGATACGCGTGCCCGAGCACACGGCCAACTTCGCCTGGGGCGACGACGACTACCGGAGTCTCTACATCACCGCGTCCACGTCCGTGTACAAGATCCGGGTGCAGGTGCCCGGCTTCCCGGCCCTGTAGCCCCGCGCCGCTCATAGCCAAAGGAGGCTCGCCATGATTCGGGTGCTGACACTGCTGATGGCCACGCTGCTGGCCCTGCCGTTTGCGGCCGAAGCCCAGAAGCCGATCAAGGTCGGCATGCCCATGCCGCTGTCCGGTCCGCCCGCGCTTTTCGGCGAGCCGGCCTCGAAGGGCGCCCAGATGTACGTGGACGAGATCAACGCCAAGGGCGGCGTGCTCGGCCGGAAGATCGAGCTCCTGACGCGCGATTCCAAGGCCGACGCGAACGAGGCGGTGCGGGTCTCGCGGGAGCTGATCCTCAAAGAGAACGTCGACTTCCTGGTCGGCACGCTCACCTCCGCCGAGGGGCCGGCGGTCTCCGTCGTCGCGAAGGAAAACAAGATCGTCTTCATCGCGCCGATCCCCAAGACGGACCAGCTGACCGCGGCCGACAAGCTTCACCCCTACGTCTTTCGCGTGGCCGCGAACACGACGATGGAAGGCCGGAGCGCGGCGGAGATCGTGGCCAAGTGGCCCGTGACCAAGGTCGCCACCATCGCCTTCGACTACGCGTACGGGCAGGACGTCACCAAGGCCTTCGTGGACCACATCAAGAAGCTCAAGCCGAGCGTCGAGATCGTGGACCAGCAGTGGCCCAAGCTCGGCGAGCAGGACTACAACCCGTTCATCAACGCCCAGATGGCGAAAAGGCCCGAGGCCATCGTGTCGTCCATCTGGGGCGGCTTCTTCGTGACCTACTCCAAGCAGGCCAAGGCGCTCGGCGTCTTCGACGCCGTCAAGCACAACTTCATCGGCCTGGGCGAGGCGGGCTCGCCCGAGACGACCAAGTCGATGGGCGCCGATTACCCGGTCGGCATCTGGGGCAACTCGTACGACGCGTTCTACTGGGACGAGTCCTCCCCCGCCCACAAGGACTACACGGCGCGCATCTCGAAGTACCTCAAGGACGAGTACCCGTCCTCCTGGGCGGTCCAGGGGTACATCGGCATGCAGTTCCTCGTCGAGGCGATCAAGAAGGCCAACAGCACCGACGCTGACAAGGTCTCCAAGGCGCTCATGGGCCTCAGCGTCGACACGCCGGTCGGCAAGCTGACGATCCGCGAGAAGGATCACCAGGCGAACCGCGGCCAGCTCTACGGCAAGACGGTGAAGGATTCCAAGTATCCGTTCCCCATCATGAAGCCCGTGACGTACGTCGATCCCACCAAGTTCATGGACTAGAGGGCTCTGCGCGGAGGGGGGCGACGCATCGCCTCCCTCCGCGCTGCCTCTTGTGCCCGACCTCTCCTTCGTCTTCGCCCAGTCGCTGAGCGGCCTCACCGCCGCCATGTTCCTTTTCCTCATCGCCTCCGGGCTCTCGCTCATCTTCGGCGTGCTGCGGGTTCTCAATTTCGCCCACGGCACCTTCTACATGCTCGGCGCCTATGGCGCCTACCAGTTCGTCCAGTGGACCGGCGCTGGCGGCGCGCGCTTCTGGCTGGCCGCGCTGCTGGCGGCGCTCGGCGTGGCGGTGCTCGGCGGCATCGTCGAGCATTTCCTCTTCCAGCGCCTGTACGGGAAAGATGAGCTGTACCAGCTGCTCTTCACCTACGCGCTCGTCCTGGTCCTGGGCGATGTGGCGAAGATCATCTGGGGCACCCAGCAGAAGTCGCTGAGCCGGCCGCCGGGGCTGACCGGCGCGCTCTCGCTCTTCGGCGCGACCATCCCCTACTACAATCTCTTCATCATTCTCCTCGGCCCGGCCATCGCGCTCGGCTTCTGGTTCGCGCTCCAGCGCACACGCGCCGGCCGTTTCATCCGCGCGGCCGCGCTCGACCGCGAGACGCTGGGCGCCCTCGGCGTCAACGTCAGCGCGCTCTACACGGGGGTCTTCGTGCTCGCGTCGTTCCTCGGCGGACTGGGCGGCGCGCTGATCACGCCGATGCGGGCCATCGTCCCCGGGATGGACACCGAGGTCATCGTCGAGGCCTTCGTGGTCGTCGTGATCGGGGGGCTCGGCTCCTTCTGGGGCACGTTCCTCGGGGCGCTCATCTACGGCCAGGTGCTGTCCTTCGGCATCCTCTTCTTCCCGCGCTTCTCGATCTTCTCGATCTTCGCCCTCATGGCCGCGGTGCTCATCATCCGCCCCTGGGGCCTCCTCGGGAGACCGCTGAAATGACCACGCGGCTGGTCCGCCCGAACGACGGGCGCCGGAGGCCCTGCGCAGGCGCCTCGGCGGGCAAATCCAAATGACCTCCGGCAGGGCCTGGGCGCTCCTGATCCTGGCGGCGGCCTTCTTCGTGCCGGCGGCGGGCTCGCGCTACTACACGTTTCTCGCCAACGACGTCGTGATCTGGGCGCTCTTCGCCACGAGCCTCAACCTCCTGGTCGGCTACACGGGCCTCGTGTCCTTCGGCCACGCCGCCTACTTCGGCATCGGCGCCTACACGACCGGCGTGCTCATGAAGAAGCTGGGCGTGTCGTTCCTCCTGGCCTTTCCCGCCGCCGGCGTCATGGCCGGTCTCTTCGCGCTCTTCTTCGGCTTCTTCTGCGTGCGCCTCACGCGGATCTACTTCGCCATGCTGACGCTCGCCTTCGCCCAGATCGTGTGGGCGATCTGCTTCAAGTGGAACGAAGTGACGGGCGGCGAGCAGGGGATGCCGGAGATCCCCTACCCCGATTTCGACTGGGTCGAGCGGGTCGCGGCGTGGGTGCCGTTCGTGGGCGGCTACCGGACGTCGGACTACTTCTATTTCCTGACGCTGATCCTCGTCGCCGTGTGCTTCTGGCTCCTCGGCCGCGTCGTGGGCTCGCCCTTCGGCCGCATGCTGACCACCGTTCGCGAGAACCCGGAGCGCGCGGAGTTCATCGGTGTCAACGTCCGCCGCTACGAGCTGGCGGCCTTCATCGTCGCCGGCGTCTTCGCGGGCCTCTCCGGCGGGCTCTTCGGCATCTTCAACCGCGGGGTCTTTCCCGACTTCGCGTACTGGACCAAGTCCTCCGAGGTGCTGATCATGACGCTCCTGGGCGGCATGGGCACCTTCATGGGCCCGGCGCTGGGCGCTCTCGTGCTCATCTGGCTCAACCAGCAGATCGTCTCCTACACGCAGTACTGGCCGCTCGTCCTGGGCACGATCCTCATCGTCCTGCTCTTCGTGTTCCCCGGCGGGATCGCGGGCGCGGTGGGGTCGGCGGCGCGCCGGCTCAGGCGGAGGCGCCAGGTTGCTTGACGTCCGCGACCTCAAGAAGAGCTTCGACGGCTTCCAGGCCGTGGGCGGGGTCTCCTTCAGCGTCCCCCAGGGCTCGATCAGCGCCATCATCGGACCCAACGGCGCCGGCAAGACGACGCTCTTCAACCTCATCACGGGCCACCTGAGCCCCGACACGGGCAGCGTCACCTTCAAGAACCGCGAGATCACCGGCATCGCCCCGCACGACCTCTGCCGGCTGGGCATGGGCCGCTCCTTCCAGCGCACCAACATCTTCCCGCGTCTGACCGTGTTCCAGAACATCCAGGCGGCGTTCCTCTGCCACCGCGGCCGCGGCTGGAACCTCCTCGCTCCAGTCGACCGCTTCTACCGAGACGAGACGCAGGTCCTGCTCGACTCGGTAGGGCTCCTCGACAAGGCCGGCGAGGTCGCGGGATTCCTCTCCCACGGCAACCAGAAGCAGCTCGAGCTGGGCATCACGCTGGCGCTCGAGCCCGAGATCCTGCTCCTCGACGAGCCGACGGCGGGCATGTCGGCGCAGGAGACGCGCGAGTCCATCCATCTCATCGAGCGCATCGCGCGCGAGCGCGGGCTGACGCTCCTCTTCACCGAGCACGACATGGAAGTCGTCTTCGCCATCGCGCATCGCATCACCGTGCTCCACCAGGGCCTGGTCATCGCAGACGGCACGCCCGAGGAAGTGCGCGCGCACGCGGAAGTCCGCCGCGTCTACCTGGGGGAGCGGCGATGACGACCGCGCCGATCCTGGGCGTCGAGGAGATCTACGCCTCGTACGGGCTTTCGCAGGTCCTCTTCGGCGTCTCGCTCGGCGTTGGAGCGGGGGAGTGCGTCTGCCTTCTCGGCAGGAACGGCGTGGGCAAGACCACCACCATGCGGAGCATCATGGGGCTGACGCCGCCGCGCGAAGGGCGCGTGATGTGGAAAGGCAGCGACGTCAGCGGCAAGCAGCCCTACCAGATTGCGGACCTCGGCATCGGCTTCGTGCCCGAGGACCGGCGCATCTTCGCCGATCTCACCGTGTGGGAGAACCTCGACGTCGCCTCGCGCAGCCGGGACGGCGCTTCGATGTGGACCCTCGAGCGCGTCTTCGATCTCTTCCCCAAGCTCCGCGAGCTGGTGGGCCGGCAGGGCGGCTTCCTCTCGGGCGGGGAGCAGCAGATGCTCACGATCGCGCGCACCCTCATGGGCAACCCGGAGCTGCTGCTCCTCGACGAGCCGTCGGAAGGGCTGGCGCCGCTCGTGGTCGACCACCTCAAGGAGCAGATCGCCAGGCTCAAGCGGGACGGCCTGACCATCCTCTTGGCCGAGCAGAACGTGGACTTCTGCCTCGACTTGGCCGACCGGGTCTACGTACTCGAGAAGGGCCGCATCCGGTACGAGGGAACCGTCGCGGCATTCCGGGAGGACGATTCGGTCCGGGCCCAATACCTCGCGCTCTGAAGTCTGGTAGGGTGTAGGCCATGGCGACCTTCACGATCACCTGCCCGTGCTGCAACGGCCGGCTGACGATCGATCCCAAGCTCGAGGCCGTGGTCGCTCACGAGGCGCCGCCGCGCTCCCGGTCCGGACTCGGGCTCGGTGAGGCCATCACCTCGCTCGAGGGCGAGGCCGCCAGGCGCGAGGAGCGCTTCAAGGAGCAGATGAAGGCCGAGCAGAACAAGTCCAAGGTGCTCGACGCCAAGCTTCAGCAGGCCTTGAAGAAGGCCAAGGACGACCCGACCAAGCCTTTGAACCCGATGGACATGGACTAGCAGGCCGCCGATAAGGGCCCATCTGCTTCGTTGTCGAGCTTGCGGCACCCCTCAACGTACGGAGAGTACGCCTCGGGGTGCCGCAGCGCTCGCCGCCTCGCATCTGGACCCTTCTCGGCGGCCTGCACCGGACGGCGACTGCACATGAAGGCGTCCGACCTGACCTCCGCCCTGCTCAAGAGCGTCAGCCGCTCCTTTTACCTCTCGCTCGCCGTCCTCCCCGCCGCCGTCAGGCCCGCAATCGGCCTGGCCTATCTGCTGGCTCGCGCCGCCGACACGATCGCGGATACCCGGCTGATCGACCGCCATCAGCGCATCACGCACCTCTCCGCGCTGCGCGCCGAGCTCGACGGCCCGGAGCGCGGCCGCCTGGAAGCCATCGTCCATGCCATGCGGAGCGTTCAGCACCTCGGCGCGGAGCGCGCGCTGCTCGAGCGGCTTCCCGAGTGCCTGGAGGCCTACCGGATGCTCCTGGCCGACGACCGCCGGCAGGTGCGCCGCGTCCTCGACACCATCATCGAAGGCATGACGGAGGACCTCGCGCGCTTCCCAGGCGAAGACGAGGGCGGGCTCGCCGCGCTCGACACGCGCGCCGAGCTCGACCGCTACACGTATCTCGTCGCGGGCTGCGTCGGCGAATTCTGGACCGAGGTGCACGTGGCCCATCGTCCGCGTCTCAGGCACTGGGACCTCGAGAAGATGACGGCGCTCGGGATCCGCTTCGGCAAGGCGCTCCAGCTGACGAACGTGCTCCGTGACATCCCGCGCGACCTGCGCCAGGGGCGCTGCTACCTGCCCCGCCAGGACCTGGCCCTCCTGGGCCTCGAGCCCAAGGATCTCCTTGTCCCCCGGACGGGGCCGGCGCTGAGACCCCTCCTCGTCGATCTCATCAACGTCGCGCTCGATCATTACGAGGCCGGCTGGCAGTACACCTTCGCCATTCCGAAGCGCGAGACCCGGATGCGTCTGGCCTGCGCGTGGCCGCTCTTGATCGGGCTTCGAACCCTCGACCTGCTCGCGCAGGCGCCCAACTGGCTCGACCCGGCCACCGTCCTCAAGGTGCCGCGCATCCGCGTCTACGGCATGATGGCGCAGTCGGTGGCGACAGTGTGGTCCACGCGCGCGCTCGCAAGGAAAGCGCGCCAGCTCCGCGAGCGCATCCGCCTGTGATCCCGATCGTGCAGGTGGACGTTTTCACCGAGCGCGTCTTCGGCGGCAATCCCGCCGCGGTGGTGCTCGACGCGCAGGGTCTCTCCGACTCGCAGCTGCAGGCGATCGCCACCGAGATGCGGGTCGCGGGCACCGCGTGCCTCACGCCGGCCACGGGCGGAGAAGCGCAGTGGCGCCTCCGGTGGTTCTCGCCGACGCGGGAGATCGCCTACTCGGGCCATACCACGCTGGCGGCGGTGCACGCCCTCATCGAGGCGGGGAGGCTCCGCAACGACCACGTTGTCTTCGACACGCGCAGCGGGCGGGTGGACGCCCGCGTGGTCGCGGACAAGGCGCACCGGCTGATCTGGCTCGAGCCCGCGGTGCCTGCGCTCCACCCGTTCACCGGCCAGCTGGGCGCCGTGCGGGACGCGCTCGGGTTGGCCGCCGCAGCCGGTTGGGCCCATCCCGTGACGACGCCGGAGCACGACCTCCTGATTCCCGTCGCGGGGCTCGACGTCCTGCGCGCGGTCACGCCGAACATGGCGGCGCTGGGCGAGGTCGCCACTCATGCGGGCGTCAGGGGCGTGTGCCTGGTCTCGCGCGAGACCGTCGAGAAGGGCTCGGCCACCCACTGCCGCTTCTTCGCTCCGCATTTCGGCGTCCCCGAGGACATCGTGACCGGCTCGGTCCACTCGTCGATCGGCGTCTGGCTCCTCGCCGCGGGCCTGCTCCATGCCGATGGACCGCTCGCCGCCTTCACGGCCGAGCAGGGAGACGGCCTGGGCCGCCCGGGGAGGCTGCGGGTCGAGCTCCACGTGCAAGGAGGTGCCGTCGACCGGGTCCGCGTCGGCGGCTCGGCCGTGACCGTGCTGAGCGGCAGCATCGCAGTACCTTCGGCATGAGGTTCCTCGGCGTCGACCTCGCCTGGAAGGACGGCAACCCCTCCGGCCTCGCCCTCCTGGGCGGCCAGCGTTTTCCTCTCCACTTGCGCGAAACACCGCACACCCTCTCGGATCACGAGGCCGTCCTCGGCTGGATCGCCCGCCACGTCGCCCACCATCGCGCGTCGGTCGGCATCGACGCGCCGCTCCTCGGCCTGGCTCGGGACGGCGGCGGCTCCAGGAGAAACGGGGGTGCGGGCGGCGGCAGGCGGGGCTGCGATAACGAAGTATCGAGCGCGTTCTGGCGATTTCACGCCTCGACCCACAGCCCGCCCGGCTACCCGGGACTCGCCGACTTCACGCGCGCCCTCATGGCCGACTATCCGCTCGATTCCTTCGGTCCCGACTGGCGCCCGACGAGCCGGCGCCCGGCCATTCGCGAGGTCTACCCCAACGCGCTCCAGGTCCTCCTCTTCGGGCTCGACCGCCGGCAAGGCTCTACGATCATCAAGTACAAGCAGCGCATCTTCGGCCACAAGCAGGCATGGGTCGAGCAGGGTCTCGGCCCCTTCGTGAAGCAATGTATCGAGACCATCGGGGGACGCTACGTCGTGACGCGGGATGCCGCCTGGCAGGCTCTGGTCGCCGAGCGGCCGCGAGCCTCCATGACCGGCTCCCAGATCAAGAGCATCGAGGACAGGTGGGACGCCGTGCTATGCGCGCTGGGAGCGGCGCTCGAATTCTTCGCGCCGGGCTCGATGCGCTTTTACCCTGACGCCGCCGGCGCGTGGCGGCGAGGGTACATCCTGGCGCCCACCCTACCGACCCGGAACGCCTCCGCATAGCCGGGATTGGGGGAGGCCGGCTCAGTCCCTGACCGGCAGCCTGAGCAGGACTTCAGGATCGATTCGGGCGTGGCGAAGCTCCGCGGACCAGTGCAGATGGGGCCCGGTAGCGCGGCCTGTGCTCCCGACGGCCCCGATGATCGACCCGCGCTCGACCAGGGCGCCCTCGGCCACGTTCACGCGATCGAGGTGCATGTACAGGGTGTAGAGGCCTTGGCCGTGGTCGAGCGCCACGAGCCGGCCTCCGAAGAAGAACTCGACGAGCAGAGCGACGCGTCCGCGGTTCGAGGCCACGACCGGAGTCCCGGCCGGCGCGGCAAAATCCGCCCCCGCGTGGGGCGAGCGAGGCTTTCCGTTAATGATGCGCCGCGATCCAAAGCCCTCGGCCTTTCCCGTTGAGGCCACGGGCTCGGTGAACCGGCCTCGCCAGAGGCGCTCGGAGCTGATCGTGTCGAAGAGCGTGCGGAGGCGCGCCGCTTCCGCCTCGGCACGGCGCTCGTTCTCCGGGGAGAGATCGACCATGGACGCCGGCAGGCTCAAGCGCTGGACGGGGAACTTGCGCGCCTTCACCGTGATTGCGCCTGCGCTCTTGCGGGCGACTCCGCCGCGATCCACGAAGCCGATGCGCCACGGCGTCTTGCCGGGTCTGGCTTCGAGATCGATGCCGATGAGGGCCGCGTAGCCATCCGCATACGGAAAGAAGAAGAGCGGGCGCCCCGCCACGCTGCCGTCCATGTCAGGCGCGCCCGCCGCCCCCGTCACGACGATCAGCGCCACATCCCCCTGCCGCACCACCGAAGGCGTAACCGTAACCTTCACCGCAGCTAGCGCCGGCCCCACCACCCCGAACACGCCAACGACAACCACCAAAGCGCTGATATAAAACGGCGCGAAAAACGTCATGCCGCGATTGTACGCGCCACGGGCAAAAGCTCTAAGAATCGAGACCGCGAGGGCAATGCGCGAGCCGGGAGGGGCGGGGGGCGCCCTCCCGGGACCCATATCTTCTGCGGAGACTCTCGAAGGCGAGAACCACAATCTCGTGGCGCCGCAGAGAGCGGGATGCGGGACGCGACTCAGTGCGGTCCCGGGAGGGCGCCCCCCGCCCCTCCCGCCCGGTCAAATCGGAGGACGGTCTACGGAGACTCAGGCCGCTGCTGGCGAAGGAACTGCTCGATCTCAGCCACGAGGTCCGCCGAAGGCGGCAGCTCATCGCCCTGCGCCGGCTGAGGTAGAGCCGATTCGGCGTCGTCGGGCTCCTTGCTCTCGAGCGTCTTCACGTAGTCGGCGATCTTCGCGTTCTGGCCCACGACCTCAGCGAGATTGCCCTCGAACTGCTTCGTGGCCTCGACGAGCTCGGACAGATCCGCCTCGGTGCCCAAGACCGAGAGCACCCGGCGGACGAGGGCGAGCGCGGCTTTCGGATTTTCGATGCCGGAGACGTAGTGGGGAACGTTGGCCCAGAGAGAGGCCGTCGGCATTCCCTCCTCCCGGCAGAGTGTGTTGAGCACCCCGACGATGCCTGTCGGGCCCTCATACCGTGTCGGGCGGACGCCGAGCTTCGCGGCAAGCCCGGGCTCGTAGGCGCTGCCGGAGAGCCTCACCGGCCGCGTATGCGGCACCTCGGCCAGAAGGGCGCCCAGCGTCAGGACCAGCGTCGCGCCGGACCGCCTCGCCAGGTCGAGGACCGCCCCGCAATACGTCCGCCACTTCAGGTGCGGCTCGATGGCCACTCCCACGATGAGGTCGCGGTCGAGCGATGGAGGCCGCGAGAGGGAAAAGTCGGTGGACGGCCAGACGATTTCCCGCTCGCTCGAGGAGTCGGCCTTGAAGCGCACGTATGGCCGAGACAGCCCGAAGTGGTAAAACTCTTCCGGGTCGATGCTGGCGAGCGGCTGCGAGGGCCAGATCTGCCCCAGGAAGCGGGCGGCCGTCGTCGCGGACTCCGCCGCGTCGTTCCAGCCGGAGAAGGCGAGGATCAAAATGGGCTGCCGGAGCCCGCTGGGCTCCTCGAACATCATCAGCGGATCTGTCGACGGCATGGGGACTGTCCTTCAGCGAGGATGCCTTGGGGGGCCCCATCCCTGCAAGAGCAAAAGCGTCTCAGGCAAGGCCGGGTCAAAAGAGAGGTTGACTCAGCAAGTGGCCGTTCCGTATCATGGTGCCCGCTAAGGTGGTTTGTAACCCCACGTCAACACAGGAGGTCACGGTTATGCGCTCCAAAATGGTCACGGCGGCCGCGCTCATCGGAGTGGCTTTGCTGGCCGGCGCTTGCGCCACGTCAGAGCAGTGGGCCGAGTGGCGGGGCCACACCACCCATTTCGCATCAGGCGAACACGGCATGTTCTCCATGTCGAATAACCTGGACGGCAAGAATCCCCAGGTGACGCGCCTCGACATCGAGAACTCCCGGACGCAGAACTGGTGGGGCAAGAACATCTCCGTGGAGCCTGGCCAGGTCATCCAGAATTAGTCCCATCCACATCGACATGTCGCGTCGAATCGTCGCCACGGCCCTCGCCGTGGCGTTTGTGGCGGGAGTCGTGGCGCCGGCCGACGCCGGGCCCGCCGACTACGTCATGCCTGTCGACAAGCACACGACGCCGAAGGGGCGCGCCCTCGCGGCGAAGTATCAGCCCCAGCTCCTGCAGTTCTCCGAGTACGTCTACCACTGCCTGCCGTATCTCGAGATTCGGAACGGTCTCGGCTTCAAGCGCGTGCCCAAGGAGACCGTCGATAACCGTTACGCGGCCGTATGGGTCCGGGCCGAGCAGGCCGCGGACGCAACGTTCGCGGCCCTGCCGGTCGAGCGGCAGGTGTCGGCGATGTTCTCCCGCTACGGCGTCCCCATGCTCAGGCGGCTCGCGGCCGTGCAGGGGTTCGCGTCGGATCCCGACGTCTACGGATTTTCGGTGGCCGTCGAGTGGATCAAGCCCGGCAGCGACCCCAACAGGCCCACGATGGAGATCCTCGCGGTCTTCGCCGACCAGGCGAGCACGCGCGCCTTCCTCGGCAAGACGCTTTCGGCCGCCGAGTACGTCCAGAAGATGAAACTGACCTTCTTCGACGGGGACAAGGAGGTCGGGCGGTTGCCAATCGAGCTCTGGGAGGACAACTTCGTGGGCACCTACAAGGTGCCCGGCTACGAGCTGGAGAAGGGCAAGGTCTGCCCGTAGGTCCCGCCGCCGCCGCAATTTGACAGGCCTCGGAGCCTCCGCTAGCATGGTTTCGAGAGCTTTTCGATGAAACTCCCCGGGAAGCAAAAGACGCAATTTTCGCTGGTCTACCTGCTCATCGCCGTGCTCGTCCTGTCCCTCGTCCAGAGCTGGTTCCTGGCGCCCCGGACGGTCGAGATCCCGATGAGCAAGTTCCTGACGCTCGTGCGCGAGGGCAAGGTCGAGCGGGTTTCGGTCACGGACCGCGAGATCCGCGGCACGCTCAAGCCCGGGGCGCTTCCCGCCCAGCAGCCGAGCACCGGCGACAAGGTCCGCAACCTGGTCGGCGCCGGCCAGCCCATCACGACCTTCACCACCACACGCATCCCGGGCATCGAGGACAGCGCCCTCGTCAAGGAGCTCGAGCAGTACAAGGTCGAGTTCTCCGGGCGCGTCGAGAGCACGTTCTGGCGGGACTTCATCTTCGGGTGGATCGTGCCGCTGGCCCTGATGGTCGGCCTCTGGATGTTCGTCATGCGCCGGATGGGCGGCGGACCGACCCAGGCGCTGTCGTTCGGCCGCTCCAAGGCCAAGATCTACGACCGCAAGGAGCTCAAGACGACGTTCGCCGACGTCGCGGGGGTGGACGAGGCCAAGACGGAGCTCATCGAGGTCGTGGACTTCCTCAGGAACCCGAAGAAGTACCAGCGTCTGGGCGGGCGCATCCCCAAGGGCGTGCTGCTGGTCGGCCCGCCCGGCACCGGCAAGACGCTCCTGGCGCGGGCCGTCGCGGGCGAGGCCGACGTGCCGTTCTTCTTCCTCTCGGGCTCGGAGTTCGTGGAGATGTTCGTCGGCGTCGGCGCATCCCGCGTGCGCGATCTCTTCGAGCAGGCCAAGGAGAAGGCGCCGTGCATCGTCTTCATCGACGAGCTCGACGCGATCGGCAAGACACGGGCAGGCAGCACGGGCTTCGCCGGCGGCCACGACGAGCGCGAGCAGACTCTCAACCAGCTCCTGGCGGAGATGGACGGCTTCGACTCCTCCAAGGGCGTCATCATCATGGCGGCCACGAACCGCCCCGAGGTCCTCGACGCGGCCCTGCTTCGCGCCGGACGCTTCGACCGCCAGGTCGTCGTGGACAAGCCCGACGTCAAGGGACGCGAGGCAATTTTGAAGGTGCACGCGCGCAACGTCATCCTGGCGCCCTCCGTGGACCTCCGCGTCCTGGCCGCGCGCACGCCGGGCATGGCGGGCGCCGATCTCGCCAACATCATCAACGAGGCGGCGCTCCTGGCCGCCCGCAAGGGCAAGGATGCCGTCGACATGGCCGACCTCGACGAAGCCGTCGACCGCGTGATCGGCGGGCTCGAGCGCAAGAGCCGTGTGCTGTCCGAGAAGGAGCGCGACATCGTCGCCCACCACGAGATCGGCCATGCGCTCGTCGCCTCTTCACTGCCCCAGGCCGACCCGGTCCACAAGGTCACGATCATCCCGCGCGGCGTCGGGGCTCTCGGCGCCACCTACCAGCTGCCGCTGGAGGACCGCTACCTGCTCACGCGCAGCGAGCTCGAGGACCGGATCGCGGTGCTCCTGGGCGGGCGGGTGGCCGAAGAGGTGGTCTACGGCGAGATCTCGACCGGCGCCCACAACGATCTCGAGCGCGCGACCGAAATGGCCCGGCTCATGGTCACGCAGTACGGCATGTCGACCGAGCTGGGTCCGATGACGTTCGGCGGCGGCCAGCAGGCCCTGTTCCTCAGGGGCTCGGGTATCTCACAGGAGCGCGAGTACAGCGACGACACGGCACGGGCGATCGACAGCGAGACCCGGGCCATCATCGACAAGATCTACGATCGCGTGCGCGGCCTGATCACGGACCGCAAGCCCGTGCTGTTGGCGGCCGCAGCGGAACTCAAGGCTAAGGAAACCCTCGAAGGCGACCGCCTGCGCGAGCTGCTGGCCGGCGACCTGGTGGAGGAGAAACGATGATCTCGGTGAGGCGCGGGACCCTTGTAGTGATGCTCGTGATCGCGGCGGCGCTCGGCGTGGGCTTGGG
>WNFE01007836.1_pt1 | contig 13851 bp, 13 predicted proteins | sample 5400451 | NCBI WGS metagenome assembly WNFE01 (sample SAMN13153344, study PRJNA577476) | soil metagenome | isolation source: 200 cm saprolite under Douglas fir tree site 2 hole 2 | place: USA:California | collected 2015-04-18 | reverse complement strand
GGCAAACCGGCAGTAATTCTACTTGCCCATTGTGTCTCCTTGCTGCCGGAGAGAGAATCACCTGTGGAGAGAACGACTCATGGTAAACACAATCGTTGACGGAACGTTCCGGCAGACCAATTTGACCAACGAATCGTCCGAGTATCTAGCCAAGCGCGAAGAGCTTCGCCTCGCGGAAATCGAACTCATGCGCCAGCGGGAACGCGTCGCTGAGCTGCGCCGCCATCTTCCGCAGGGCGCTCCTATTCAGGACTATGCGTTTGAAGAGGGCCCGCGCGACCTCAACGGTGGTGATGCGCCTGTGCGGACCGTCCGTCTGAGCGAACTCTTCACCAACCCGAATCGCTCGCTCGTCATTTATCACTTGATGTACGGAAAGCGGCAGACCAAGGCTTGCCCAATGTGCACCGCCTGGCTCGACGGCGCGAACGGCGTGGCCCACCACCTCGCTCAGAACCTTGACTTTGCCGTGGTCGCCGCCGCTGATGTGCCCACTCTGCGCGCGCAAGCTCGCACGCGCGGCTGGGACAGGCTGCGCCTCCTCAGCGGCGGCGACAGCACCTTCAAGTACGATTTAGGCAGCGAAGACCGCGAAGGGCATCAGGACTCCACCGTTTCCGTGTTCACGCGCGATGCCGACGGCACTCTGCGCCACTTCTACTCCGCGCATCCTCGAATGGCGCCCGACATCCCCGAGCGCGGCATCGACCTGCTGGCCCCCATCTGGCACTTCATGGACCTTACCCCGCAAGGCCGCGGCAACTGGTACACCAGTCTCGACTACGGCACAAGAGTCCAGGCCGCCTCCAAGTAGGTTCATCTCGAACGCTAGGAGTATCATTTCGACCATCAGGATCGGTGCCTTTGCAGTATCGCAGGCTCAACTGTCGCCACACCATGCTACTCCCGAGACCGCCCTCTCACGAATTAAAGCCCATATCGAGGCATTTGCTGAGTAGAGGGAACGCTGTTTCGATCTCGGGTGGATCACGGGCTACCCGGAAGTAATGCGTCAATCCAAGCACTGCAGAGCAGAACCCAAGACAGGTTTCCCGCTCCCCTAATGCATTCAAGGTGGCCGGTCATTCTCTGTGCCCCCAACGATTCGCTGTCACTGCTTTGCCGCTTGACATTTAACGCGACGCAGTATAGTGTCGGATTGTGATTCAGTCCTTCCGCTGCGCCGATACCGGGCGCCTATTTCATCGAGAGTCTGTCCGCCGGTTCAAAGCTATCGAGCGTCAGGCTCTTAGGAAGCTGGACATGCTAGATGCGGCGCAGGACATCCGGACGCTCTCAACGCTGCCAGGAAACAGGCTAGAGCGCCTGAGAGGAGACCGGAAAGGGCAGTACAGCATTCGCGTCAATGACCAATGGCGCGTCTGTTTTGAATGGCGCGATGGGCATGCCTACGAAGTTGAAATCGTGGATTATCACTAGGAGACAGCAGGATGACGAAGAAACTTAAGCCGGTGCATCCAGGAGAAATTCTCCGAGAAGAGTTTATGCTCCCTCTGCGACTAAGTATGAACAGAGTTGCTATGGACTTGCGCGTCCCTGTGACGCGGATCGCCGATATCGTCAACGAGAAACGCGCAATTACTGCTGACACAGCCCTGCGTTTCGCGCGCTACTTCAACAATAGTCCGACGTTCTGGATGAATCTCCAAACGCGCTATGACCTGGAAGTCGCCGAAGATGAGATTGCTGATAAGGTTGAACGCGATGTCCGCCCTCTGGAAGCAGTGCCAGCAAGGTAGTTCAAACGAAGGATGGGCCAAGTACATCCAAGCGGCAGCGCTCGCGTTGGGGGTTTCGTCTGAAACCCGCTTCACGACTTCACTCGCAGACGCACCGCGGCATGACATGAGTCGCAGAGAAGAGTTCGGGCCGGGCGGAAAAAAGCGTGCAAAGAGGGCTGGCATAATGCGTCCTTTTGCACTCCCGTTGGGTTTCGTCGAAATCCATGCACGTACTTTGGAATGAATGGCGGGAGGGATCAAAACCGTTCGATATAGGTTTGGGAGAATATCGGCTGCTTGAATGAGCACGAGGTAGTTCAGGGGAGTTGTATCAGCATACGATCGCTTGCATCTACAAGCCGAGTTGCCGGTGGGTGTCGCGATCCCCTCAATGTCTTTCAGTGTGTATTCCAGTTCGACGCCATGGCTCTTCAGAAAGGCATCGACTTCCATCCGGGTCGCGTAACCAAGCAACTGACGCAATTGGGCAGCCGAAATCTTGCGTTCGCGGTACGCTGCTAGGGCCAAGGCCTCGAAGGCAGCACGGGACAAATCTTGACCAGGAGCAGCCAGGGCCGCTGAGAGTTCGTCAGGTCCGAGAGTTGGGTATTCGCGAGTCCTGTCAGTATTCCGGCTTCCTTATTATCCCGGGTCGACTGAATTTAGCCCCACCCATCCATATGACGATGTAGATTGACCCGGCATAGTTCGGTCGGTGTTTTCCTGACAGATTCTTCTGCCAGGAGGACACCGATGAACCTTATTTTCAAAAACCCCGAGACACTCCAGCGCATGCATGAGGGGCCGCTGGGTCCCTATCTGGATTCCTACGCGGCCGACATGCACCAGCAAGGCTATGCCCAGCCAACGGCGGAGTCGCAGATTCGGCTGGTTGTTGACTTCAGCCGATGGCTGGCGAAATGTCAGATCATCGTACAGAAAATCACGACTGAACATTGGCAACGCTATCTGCGATTCCGAGCGCGGTACCGATGTCCTGGACGAAGTGATCTGGCAGCATTGAAGAGGCTCTTGAACCTCTTGCTTCGCCAAGGGGTGATTCCTGAACCGCCATTGCCAGCAGCCACCCCGGCAGACCAACTGCGAGATGAATTTGGTCTCTATTTGCGGCAGGAACGAGCGCTAGCCGCGACTACAGTGCGCAGCTACCTGTCGTTCGTCGGCGAGTTTTTGACCGAACGCTTCGGTGCCGGTCCGGTAGACCTTTCCACTCTCTGTGCTGCTGAAGTAATCGGATTTGTCCGGCGTCGTGTAACCTCGATGAAGAGCAAGCGAGTCCAGTTGGTGACGACCGCGCTGCGCTCGTTTCTGCGATTCGGGCGATATCGCGGAGATCTCTGCACGGATCTTGCCGCCTGCGTGCCCGCCGTCGCGAACTGGTCACTATCGTCCGTGCCCAGGGCTCTTCCGCCCGAGCAGATAGAACGCGTGTTAGCAGCCTGCAACCGAAAGACGGCTGCGGGCCGACGAGATTACGCGATCCTGTTGCTTCTGGCGCGGCTCGGTTTGCGGGCCAGCGAGGTCGTGACTCTCCGTTTGGAGGATCTCGATTGGCAGAACGGGTTGATCACGGTGCGCGGAAAGGGTGGCCGCTATTCCCAATTGCCGCTTCCCGTGGATGTCGGCAAGGGTATTTCCGACTACCTAAGAAGTGCGCGGCCGAAAACAATCACCCGATGCGTATTTCTTCGTACTAAGGCACCTGTAGCAAGCTTCAAGGGTTCCCAAGCGATCGCCTCCGTAGTGCGACATGCTCTCGTACGAGCGGGGATTCATTCGCCGCGGAATGGTGCCCATCAATTCCGACACGGCCTCGCCACCCAGATGCTTCGGCAGAGTGCGTCTTTGGCAGAAATCGGAGAGCTCCTGCGGCATCGATCTCCTCAAACCACAACCATCTATGCCAAGGTCGACATCGCCGCTTTGCGGACGCTGGCATTGCCATGGCCCGGGGGTGCGCGATGAACACACTCCGCAAAGCTGTCCACGACTACATCGAGATGCGCCGCAGTTTGGGGTTCAAGCTACACGATGCTGAGCGCGGCCTGCTGAAGTTCGTTTCGTCCCTTGAGCGGCACAACGCATCCCACATCACCATAGCTCTCGCTATGCAATGGGCGCAGGAAAATCCTTCGGCACGTCCCTTCGAATGGGCTCGCCGACTAAGCTTTGTGCGTGGATTCGCCCGTTATTGGAGTGCTACCGATGCACGAACTGAGATACCACCTTGGGGGTTGCTGCCCCACCGCCCTCGCCGGGCGCAGCCCTACTTATATAGCGACGAGGAAATTCGCCTATTGCTCGAGGCCGCATTGCAGTTGCCATCGCTTCACGGCCTACCCGCTAAGACTTATCACTGTCTGTTAGGACTGTTGCCTGTGACAGGCCTGCGCATCAGTGAGGCTCTGAACCTGCTATCAGAAGATGTGGACTTGAAAGAAGGCGTTCTCACCATTCGAGGCACGAAGTTTGGTAAGTCTCGCTTAGTGCCCATTCATCGATCGACCCAGAGCGTCCTTTCCGATTACGCGTCGCATCGTGATCGATTTCTGGCCGGACGACCGGCGTCCTTTTTCTTCGTATCTAGACGAGGGACGCGCCTGACTTCAAGCCGCGTCCGCCGCACCTTCTACACCCTGTCTCGGCGAACCGGGTTGCGGGGTATCTTCGCGAGCCATGGCCCTCGCCTCCATGATTTTCGTCATCGGTTTGCGGTCGAAACACTGGTGCAGTGGTACCGTTCCGGTCAAGACGTCGAGCGTCGCCTGCCAGTGCTGTCCACCTATCTGGGACATGTTCATGTGAGCGACACCTACTGGTACTTCACCGCCTGCCCCGAACTGATGGGCTTAGCCGTAAAGCGACTCGAAGAACATTGGGAGAGGCGCACATGAAATTGACTGCGACACTCGCCTTCCTGCTCGAGAGCTTTTTCACTCAGCGCCTCATGAATCAAAAGCAGGCCAGTCCCCACACGATCCGCGCCTATCGGGACACATTCCGCTTGCTTCTACAGTTCACGCGACGGCGTCTGGCCAAACCGCCTTCCCATTTAGCCTTCGAAGAGATCGATGCACCGCTGGTCACTGCGTTTCTTGAGGACCTGGAACAGAATCGAGGTATCACGGCCCAAAGCCGAAATCTCCGGTTGACGGCGATCCGGTCCTTCTTCCGCTACGCTGCTTACGAAGAACCATCTCGTTCCGCTCAAATCCAACGCGTGCTTGCCATCCCGAGTAAACGCCATACTCGTTCTTTGGTTCACTTCCTGGAGCGCCCTGAAATCGACGCGGTGCTGGCGGCTCCCGATCAAACAACCTGGTTCGGACGCCGGGATCACGCCCTGTTGCTAGTTGCCGTGCAAACAGGCTTGCGCTTATCGGAGTTGACTGGTCTACGGCGCACAGACGTGATTCTCGGCACAGGTGCCCATGTGCGCTGCATGGGAAAAGGACGGAAAGAGCGATGCACGCCGTTAACCAAGTCGACTGTCGCAGTGCTGAAAGCATGGCTCGGAGAACCAGCGAGACGAAATACAGCAATGTTGTTTCCCAACGCTAGTGGCAGTCGTCTCAGTGCGGACAGTGTGGAAGACTTACTCGACAAGCATGTGGCAGTGGCCGGTCGGACTTGTCCATCTCTCTGCAAAAAACGCGTCACCCCACATGTGCTTCGCCACACGGCGGCAATGGAACTATTGCAGGCGGGCGTTGACCGAGCAGTGATCGCCCTTTGGTTGGGGCATGAATCCGTTGAAACTACGCAGATCTACCTGGATGCGAACCTTGCTTTGAAGGAGAAGATCTTGGCAAAGATCACGACGCCCGAGGGAAAACCCGGCCGATATAAAGCCGATGACGAGCTGCTAGCTTTCCTCCAACACCTTTAAATCACGATGGGAAGCTTTCCTCCAACACCTTTAAATCACGATGGGATTATGCCGGGTGGTAGATCGTAAAATGGCGGAAACGACCTTCAGTCATAGGTACTTGCTCGTTCCGTTCCCCGGACACCGGGATAATCAGGAAGCCGGAATACTGGCGAAACGTGTGCCACCCGATTGTCTTGGTGATGCCGCATCGGGCTGCCGCCGGACGGATGTGCCGGCGTAGTAGGTTTTCGGGCCAATAGGGTTGTTGGCCTTTCATTTCCGGACTGGCAAAAATCCAGTCGGTTTGCTCATTGAACGGCGACATACGCCACCACTCAAGAAGCGAATGGGCCAATTCCGGGTCCAGGGGCATTGGCTTTCGTGATGCTTCTGTCTTAAGTTCCCCGACGACCTGGTGTACGACACCGCGGCTGAGACTGATCTCCAGCGACTCCATATCAACATCCTGCCACTTCAAGCCGAGGAGCTCGCTTGCTCTCAGTCCTGTTGCCGCCGCCAGAAGCACCATCGCTCTATAGGGGTGTTGGAGTTCGGTCAGCAAAGAGCTGATCTCTCCGACATCCAACACGATTGGGATTCGCTCTCGTTTCGCACTTTGCCGCACAAGTGAAATTGGATTCTTGTCCAACCATTCGTGCCGAATCGCATGATTGAAGAGAGCGCTCATGATATTTCTAAGCTTCGCTTTTGTTGCCGCAGCCAATGGTAGGCTACCCAGCCATTCCTCCATCGCAACCGTCTTCACATCGGACAGCTTGTACGACCGCCATCGAAGAAGAATCCAGTTGCCCAAGTAGCACCTGTAGACGGCTTTTGTTGAATATGCCTTCTTGCGATTGCCCTCTGACAGCTCTCGTTCCACGTAGTGCGCGATCAACTGCTCGCATGTAAGTGGCCGAAGGGCTGCGCGAGGGGTTTCTCTGTTGACGTGAATTCGAAATGCGTCCACCGCCTTCTGGGCAGCAGATCGGACGGGATATTGCTCGACCGTCCCCACGACGACCTTCCGGTTGGTTCTCTGTCCGCTTGGGTTCGTTTCTCGCCATCGAAAAATCCAAACGTCTGGTCCGTTACTACGTCGTTCACGTGCAATACAGCCTTGCTGGTAACGCATCCGCTTGAACATTGGCTCTGATTTCTCCTTAGTTCAGCGGACGGATTGGCAGTTTGAATTTATCCGAGATTGCAGCCACACGTCCAGCTCTGTTGTACGAAAATACCAGTGGCCTCCAATTCGATAGCCGGGAACAGTTCCCTGTCGGGCATAGCGTTGAAGAGTCTTGACATGAATGTTGCCCAACATCCTAGCAGCGTCTCCGCAAGCCAAGAGAGGTTCGAACTCGGGGCGCCTACCCAGCGACGCAATCTGCCTTGTATGGTCCATACTGCCGTCGACTCTTTTCTCCTCTCTTCCCCCTGTGGCTCCCTTTTCCGATTCTGTAAAGGATAGATTGAATGTTTCTATGTTCGGGCGCTTCCGCTCGCATAATTTAGCGTCTTCGTGCTCACTGGTTGACAGGCTTTCGGACTGCAGAGACGAGGGACTGACTGCCAGGCGCGGGGCATGCTGTCTTGACGACGCTGTATTCTCGCGCTCACCGAATTGGGTTGAACGGCGATTCATATTTGCTATGTGGTCTTAGTAAGAGTAGCTCCTTGGATTTGTTTCTGGTCGCGATCGTTGCGGTTTAGGATTAACCAGCACTTGAACTCCTCATCTTTTCGGAACAGGAGCTTGAGCGCCTCGCTCACGACGTAGGAAGCGTTCGCGTCGATGAATTCGGCGTACCTGTCCAAGTTGTGCCTGACTTCTTCCTCCAGGCGGACCTGAAGGGTTGTAGTTTTTGGTTGCTTCGATGGTGCTTTCAGAAGTGCCAAGTGCTTCTTCTCCTTTCGCTATTCGAGGTGCATTACAGACTGCATCACAAAATGTTTGCTCGGACTCCTGCACGCGGCCAAAAACACGAGCTGCGTCTTCCAGCAGCAAGAGGCGGGAGTGACCCCCGAAGCCCGAAGGGATCGGGCCGCGATTTTGCGGCGCGATGGGGTCGCTCCCGCCTCTGATCGTGTTTTGCCCGCGCTCCGTTTCCTTGCCGTCTCTGCCGCATCTGCCTGCTCTTTCTGTCATTTATCTCCATGCCGGGGTGAACCCGGGGGTGAAATCCCCCGGGAAAGATGCCTCCTCTGAACTTTTCACGGCCACGTTTACCGGCTGATGGGGATGCCGCTCAAACAACGCCGCCTGTCCGTTCACGGTTGAGGAGATGAAAGTCACCTGCGAAGGCGTTCGGAATTTCACAGATTCGGACCGTGCGGCGTTCTCCGTGATCTCGCCTCGACGCCATTTTTGGTAGAGATTCTCCATGCCGGGATCGCCGAATCTCTCCTTTCCCTGGTTTATGAAGAGAACGTCGCGCTCCTTTAACTTGCCGTAGTTCTTCTCGTCCCACGTTCGCCGCGTGCGAAAGTAATCCAGGAACCCAGAGGGGCTATCAGCGTTCCAAAGGCTCTGAAACGTTCCATGGAACAGTTTCTTGGCGCGCTCGAAATTCGTGTCGCGGGTCGCAACGTAGTAGAAACGGAGCTGCGGAAGCTTGGTGAAAAGCGTCAGGTACGCGTCCAGGTGAGTCCTGAAGCTATCCATGCTTTCAAACCCCGGATCGATGAAACTGAATGTCACCACAGGGGAGAGAGAGGCGGCAGGGTTGTAGAACATGGGGAACTTGTCCACGAAATAGCGGTCGGTGAAGTCGCCCTTAATAGCCCCCGAGTAGCGTTTATGGGCCAGGAGTTTCTTGTCGATCCCCATCTGGTCGCAGAAGAAAGATAACTTCTGCTCCTCGGATTCGAGATAGGTGAAGCCCTGATTTCGAAGGATGAAGTCGAGCGCGATGAGGCGGGTTCGGATGTATTCAGTCGAGTGCACACGCCGAAAACGGACGTTCTCTCTGCCGATAGCCTGATAGAGATTCCGCGAGAAGACATGAAAGACACGGCCATGCCGGAGGTATTCCTTCGAGCTGGCATGCTTCTTCTCCACAACCTTTCGAGCAAAAGCGACGCTGCGCTTGCCAGGCTTCGTCTTGATGAACTGCAGGAACTGCTGACAGGTGAAATAGCCGGAATGCGTAGCCACAAGGTAGAGGAACCGGGCCTCCTCCTCCGTGTAGCCGAAATGCCGGAGTGCTTCCGTATGGATGGGGAGGAATTTCATAGGGCGAAGATCCTTGCGCTGATTTCCTGAGTGTCCAGAACGCGGCGCAATTTGGCGTGGTCTTGCTGCCGCGCGAACATGTGAAATCCGGCCTTGGCCTTTTCGCCGAGTCCCTGGGGCCGATAGTCGCGTGTAGCGATTTCGAGGTCGAGACGGCGGACTTCTCGACAGTCATCCTCATACTCGATGCGCAGGTCGGGGATCGGAATCTTGCTATCCACCACTTTCAGGTCGAACTGGTTCGCAATTAAGATTCGTTCGTACCTCGGGTCTTTGTCGGGCCGCATTCGCGAAAGGGCTTGATAGAGCTCCTTCTTTAGTTCGAAGTCGAGAACGACGCGGCGAACCTTGCCACCTGAGCGTTCGATTTCTGTTGCGACCTTCTGGTACAGCCGGTAGAGATCGGCATCGTGGCGGGCTTCCTTGGGCTTTACAAGGCCGTGGTAGGTGGCTTGCCGGTGGGAGACCAGCTGCGCCCGTTCGAGAAGCCGGTGGCCATCTTTTGTCAGAGTCAGAACTTTCGTCGAATACGATGAATGACCTTCGATGCTCCGCTGCTCGACAAGGCCATGGCGGGTGAGGTTGCGAACGTCACTTTCCATCTGTGAACGGTCACCTTGGTAGCCAAAGCGGGCGAGATCGTCTGCCGGCACCACGCGGAACTTGCCAAGGTCGGTGAGCGTACGAACTTCAGATTCACGCAGCGAGTATTCCCGGCCCCGACCGCGATAGATCGTGCGCGAGCGGTCGAACCCACCGCGGGACCGAGTGGAATCCGATCTCCTCTCGCGTTCCGATTGGGCTTGCGATCTGTCCCTGCGTGAAGCCTGACCTGCCCGTTCCATTAGGTCGGGCCCCGATTCTCGGTCCCAGTGTTGTGGGAATGCGAAGTCGGAAATGCCATAGGGACGATCCATGGACAGGCTCCTTTCGGTTCACCTTGGCGAGAAAACAGGGATATAGTTCGATTGAGCTGCAAAGAAGAGAATCCGGGATTGTGAACTGGCACACATCATGTTGCTATTGCTAGAGGGAACTCAGACCTGTGCGGGATGCGCCTGGTCTTGTTCCCCGGGATACAAAAACACCTCTTCTACGTTCTTTCCAAAAGCGCGTGCGATCTTGAAGGCGAGCGGCAGACTCGGATCGTACTTGCCGGTTTCAATGGCGTTGATCGTGCCGCGCGCGACACCGACATGAGCTGCGAGCTCGGCTTGCGACCATTCCTTTTCCGCCCGCAATACACGTAGGCGCGTCTTCATCGATACCGCCACGAATGCAGAATCAACCCAATGCTCCACAGAATGATCATGAGCGCGGGAATACCAAGCCAGGAGACAGCGTGAAACCCGAAGCACTGCAGGAAGCCGATAGCCGCAGAAAAAACCAATGTTCCTGTAAAGGCGAACGTCAGAGCACGGCAGTTGATCTGGCGCTCATGCTCATCGTTCGACCGAAGAAAGCGCAGCAGGAACAAGATCGCCGCCACTGTTGCCACGACAGCCAGAGCCAGTAGTGGCGTGCGGAATGGTAGAATCCTGCCGGCAAGACTGGTGGCAGTGATTGAGAGAAGTGCCGCAAGATAGAAGAGTAAGAGCGTGTTTCTACGGCGGTTGGCTAGTTCATCTCGAAAGGGTTGATGAGGCACAGCAACCTCCCCCGGGGACACACCTTAGAGTACGTCACAACTATCTAAATGTAAAGTACAAAGCACTTGCTGTATCGTTTAAGATGACGGCGTGGCCTCCTGGGCGATGCCGCTGTAGGCCCGGTCATCGGCGTTACCGTCAGTCCCCGAACAGCGGCCTGCTTATCACTTTCCCGCAACTTGTCACGATCCATGCGACCGCAACCGTCCTTTGTGGGCTTTGATTCTCTTCTTTTCTTCGCTTGCAATACATTGGTTGTATCTCGTCACTTCAGTCACGGTCCTTCGGTCCAGACTGGAAAGCTGCTACAGTCTTATAAGGAACTTACCAATTATTAGAACCTTATTTGCAATTTATGTTAGTTCTGGCTAGAGCGTCTCTATGCTCCAAGAAACCGGGAAAAAGGAGATTAGCTGAACTTAACAAAATAAAGCTTGCCTGTAACCCGACGGTGAGCTAGCCTACCCCACAATTTAAGGGGTGCCCTTTGAACTGCGATTTATTTCGCCGCCCATTCTCGTCCATCCAAAGAATGAATAAATTTGAGGAGGTCTTTATGCGCCTGGCAAAGGTGTTTTTGGGAGTTGTTGTGACGCTCGTCTTTGTTGTGATGTCGACGGCCGTTTCGCTCTCCGCGCAAACGGCGTCAACGTCCACCGTGACGGGGACAGTCTCCGACAGCACGGGGTCTGTCGTTCCGAACGCCAAGGTTGATTTGGGAGATGTGGACACCAAAGCAACGACATCGGTCACCACGGGAAGCGACGGGAGCTATACCTTTCCTTCCGTGCGTCCGGGGAATTACAGCATTACGGTTTCAAGCAAGGGCTTCCGGCAGTCAGTGGTGAGCGGCGTGAAAGTTCAAGTCGGGAAAGCGGCTACGGTCAACGTGACTCTGGAATTGGGTGCAGTCACCCAAACCGTAGAAGTTACGGCAGGAACCGGGGCCGAGCTTCAAACAACCGACGCCAGCGTGGGCGATGTTCTCGATTCGAATATGCTCGCCAACATGCCGACTCTGAGTCGCGACGCGACTTCCTTGGTCTTGCTCCAGCCCATGGCGATTCCCGGCTTTAACGGTGCGGTTGCGGGTTCGGGGGAAGGCAACACCAACGGCGGAACGATCGCTGGAGCGCGGATGGACCAGAATACCTTCATGTTGGACGGCGGCGACGCCACCAGCAACATGGAAGGCGGCGGTGGCTATAACACCGGATTCCAGGCTTCGCCGCGGGCCGTCGTGCCTACTCCGGTCGAAAGTCTGGAAGAGTTCCGGGTGCAAACCAACAACGCCGGTGTGGAATTTACTCGCTCGGCTGGCGCCGAGGTGCAAATGGTCACGCGGCGGGGCAGCAACGATTGGCACGGCGCTGGCTATTGGTATCACCAAAACGACGAGCTGAACGCCAACGACTGGTTTCGGAGCCATCGGCCCCACACGGACTTGGTTACAGGGAAGACTACGCCATTTACTGAAAACCCCGAGTGGCGAGATAACCGTTACGGCGGCCGCGTCGGTGGGCCTATTTGGAAGAACCGCACGTTCTTCTTCCTTCTTGAAGAAGAGCGCCACTTCTTCACGCAATCGGTATTTCAACGGTTGGCCCCGTCCGAGGCTCTGCGGGTCGGAATCCTGAAGTTCAGGGATGCTGGTGGTGTGGTCCGGGCCTACAATCTAAATCCAACTCCAACGCTTGACGTACTCGCTTGTCCTACTTCCCAAACCATTTGCGTTGATAACGACCCCTTGGTTGGCACGATGCTTCCGGGTGACAACGGCACTCTCGACCCGCGCATGAAAGGCTTGAGTCCCGCCATTGCAGCCGAATGGGCTCTTATGCCTGCCGGCAACGACTTCACCGCGGGCGATGTGGCCCTGCGGGCACCGTTTTTCACAAGCACCGTACCAAACCTTAGCAACGAGCACGATGCGGTGGCGCGCTTGGACCACAAAATCAATGATAAGTGGGATTTCATGGGGTCCTACCGCTACAGCACCTCGGCCATTTCACCTCCAAATATCCAAGAGGATCTCAGCGGTACCGCCCCGGGTTGCAAGAAGGGCGTGCCCTGCGGGCTTGCTACCCGCCCGTTACAGCCACGGTATTTGGTTGCGGGGCTCACGGGACGGCTCACGCCCAATCTTGTGAATGACTTCCATTTTAATTGGTTGCGCCACTGGTGGTCTTGGATCGCCCCGGGCGCCGGGATTCCGGTGATCCCCTCCTCGCTCAGCGACACCCGGATCCAGATTTGGTCGGAAAGCAGGATCAACGGCATGGTGCCCATCAACGTGAACACGCAACAGGCCCGTCAGCGTGTTTGGAACGGCCAGGACTATACCTTCAGCGACAATCTTAGTTGGATTAAGGGCAAGCATGTATGGAACTTCGGGGGGCGGGCGCAACTTCAACACTTCCTGCACATTCGCGACGACAAGGTCGTGGGAGGTATAACCACGCCTCTCTATTTCGCTGCCCGAGGCGGTCAGTTTCTCAATATAGGGGGAGTCCCCATCCCTGCCGGTGTTGCCGCTGGGGATAAGAGCACCTATCGCCGCGCGTATATCTCCGCTCTGGGAATCGTGGATAGCGCAACGCAAGTATTCACGCGCGCTGCGGATCTGAGCCCGGAGACTGCCGGACACACCATAACCCAGAAAGAAGACGTACACGACTACGGACTCTACTTCAGCGATACGTGGCGGGTGAAACCCTCGCTCACGCTGTCCTATGGACTGAGCTGGGGTGTGGCTATGCCGCCGCACGATCCTACCGGCAAAACGGCGATGCTGATCGATACCAGCAGCGGCCAGGTGATCGACGCCGCGAGTTTTCTGAACGCCAAGCGTCAAGCCGCGTTGAGCGGCGTGATGCTGAATCCGACCATCGGCTACGTGCCTATCAGCGCGACCGGACGGAAATACCCATTTGACCCCGACTACTCGAACTTTGGGCCGAAGCTGGCGATTGCATGGAACCCAGGGTTCTCCGACGGGCCGCTGGCCAGACTCCTTGGCAATAGGAAGACAGTGCTTCGCGGCGGCTGGGCGCGAGTCTTCGAACGTAAGAACGGCGTCGGCCTCACTCTGACTCCTGCCCTCGGCATCGGATTTGGCGATCTTTCTGTCTGCGCAGCACCTGGGAGCGGTGCGGTCGATCCCAGGACAGGCTTTGTCGTTCCCATCGGCTGCAATAAGGGCGGTAATCCGAACAGCAATTTCCGCATCGGCGTGGACGGCAACCACATCACCGTGCCGCCGCTCCCGCCGGTCAGCGGCGGGGTCATCATCCCGGGGGAGGGCTGCCCCGGCGGAGGTACATCAGCGCCATG
>WNFE01005189.1_pt1 | contig 13858 bp, 11 predicted proteins | sample 5400451 | NCBI WGS metagenome assembly WNFE01 (sample SAMN13153344, study PRJNA577476) | soil metagenome | isolation source: 200 cm saprolite under Douglas fir tree site 2 hole 2 | place: USA:California | collected 2015-04-18 | reverse complement strand
CTGGGGGTCGCCCCGCAGGATTCCGCTCAACCAAATAAGTTCAAGCAATTCAAACTAAAGGGAGTCATAGGAATGTCAAAAACTATCTTGATCACGGGCGCAGGGACCGGCTTTGGCCGTCTGGTCGCATTCGATCTTGCCCGGAAGGGTCATAAGGTCATCGCCACGGTAGAAATCTGGCCTCAGGTAACCGAACTCCAGGAGGAAGCACGTGCGCAAGGCCTGAAGCTACAGGTAGAGAAGCTCGACGCGACAAATGCGTCCGATCGGCAACATGCCTTCCGCCATGACGTAGATGTCCTGCTCAGCAACGCTGGCCTCATGGAAGCTGGTCCTATTGCGGAGCAGCCGATCGAGCGCTTGCGGTCAATGTTCGAGATCAACGTTTTCTCGAGCATCGCGCTTGCTCAGGGCTTCGTTCCTGCCATGGTCGCCAAGCGACGCGGAATGATTGTCTTCATGTCATCGATGGCTGGCCTATGGACCGTTCCTTACGCCTCGGGATATTCGTCCAGCAAACATGCGCTCGAAGCTGTAGCCGAGGGTCTGAAGGCCGAACTCGCACCCTTCGGTATCAAGATTGCGACGGTGAACCCAGGGGTTTATGGAACGGGTTTCAATGATCGTGGCGCTGACACGATCTCGCACTGGTACGACCCAACGAGGAACTTCACACCTCCTCAAGTGTTCGAAGGCATGCGCGATGTTCTCGCCCATCAACTGGAACCGAAGGCAATGGCGGATGTCATCGTGGATGTAGTGCTCTCAGACACACCTAAATTCCGCAATGTCTGTCCGCAAGAGACTGAGGACCAAATTCGTCAGATTCAGAAAGAAACGTGGGACGCGAGAAGTTGAGCGCGTCAAGCGGTCGCTAAACAATTGGTTTTGCAGCGAACAAAAAAAGGAACTCCCGAGGAGGAAGGAATCGAAAAATGGAAAACTCAACGATGAACGGGCAAGCGACATCAACAATCAACCGAAGCATAAACTCCAAATTAACGACAACCGCAACACCAGAGGCCCTGTCGGTCGGACCGACAACAATCACCGAACACGAAGCACAGCAGGTCGAGCGCGCGAACGCAACGGGATTACAACCGATCGTGTTTGTTCATGGCCTCTGGCTGTTGCCGAGCAGTTGGGATCGCTGGGCTACACTGTTTGAGGAGGCCGGCTACACTGCTGTTACGCCGAGCTGGCCGGACGATCCCGAAACTGTTGGCGAGGCGAATGCAAACCCAGAAATCTTCGCGAACAAAACTGTTGGGCAGGTCGCGGACCACTTCGACGGAGTCATCCACAGATTGACGAAAAAGCCGGCCATTATCGGTCACTCTTTCGGCGGCCTTCTAGTGCAGATTCTCGCCGGTCGTGGACTCTCCGCAGCCACGGTCGCCATCGATCCCGCTCCTTTCCGAGGTGTTCTTCCACTCCCCCTCTCGGCTTTGAAGTCCGCCTGGCCGGTGCTCGGCAACCCAGCAAACCGCCATCGCGCCATCCCGCTCACTTTCGAGCAGTTCCGCTTTGGCTTCGCCAACGCGGTTAGCGATGAGGAAGCCCAGGAGCTTTACAAGACCTTCGCTGTCCCGGCTTCGGGTGCGCCGTTGTTCCAAGCCGCCACCGCCAACATCAATCCGTGGACCGAGGCAAAGGTCGACGTCAAGAATCCAGAACGTGGGCCTCTATTAATTACCTCCGGCGAGAAAGACAACACGGCTCCGAGGGCGATTGCACATGCGTCGTTCAAGCGTCAACAGATCAACGGCGGCGTGACCGAGTTTATCGAAATTCCCAACCGTGGGCATGCGCTTACGGTCGACAGTGGCTGGCGTGAGGTCGCGAACATTTCGCTTGCATTTATCGGGCGTTTCGTCTAATCACCATTCGCCAGCGACGGCGTCAGCAGATGAAGATAAGGCCGTCGCTGGTTTCTGTCCTGACGGACAATGTTTCCGTATGACCATAGCCGCGGATGTACAATCGCCACGTAACTAGCGCGTTTTTACGATAGCCGCGATTGCGGATTTGGTTGTAGACCGGCGGATCCAAGCGACAGTCGGGATTCTCTGTGCCTGCGCCCGAACAAACGTCAGTGAGGTTTTCCAGAGCTCGCGAGGATACATATATGAGGTCCGGAGCAGGAACCGTCCCCAGTCAGTGGAACGCATTCTTGCTCGTTGTCCTTCTTTTGTTCAGCGCTTGCCGCTCGTGGTCACCCAGTTCGACTCCGACCGTCACGATTAACGCATTCCCTGCAGCCGATGCTGGAGGTCCCGATAAGCTCGTTACGATTGAAGGTCATGCTACCGGCGTTCGGCCAGGCCAGCAGGTCGTGCTGTATGTCAAAAGCGAAGAACTGTGGTGGGTACAGCCATTCACGGACCACCCGTTCACGAAAATTCAGGCAGATTCGAGCTGGAAAAACCAAACCCATTTGGGCTCGGAATATGCAGCACTGATCGTTGAACCTGGATACATCCCGTCAGATACCACCGAATCACTCCCCGCTTTGGGCGCGGGTGTGGTCGCGGTTGCAGTTAACAAAGGGGTAGGACCCGCGCCTGCCCAGACCAGACCAAAAACAATTCATTTCAGCGGCTACGATTGGACGGTTCGCACCGCGGCAAGCCTACGGGGCGGTTCAGGGAATTCGTTTGATCCCGCGAACGTCTGGACAGATGAGAGTGGAGCTCTGCACCTTCGTATCGCAAAAGCAAAAAGACCCGGCGATTGGACCGCAGCGGAAATCAAGCTCACGCGCAGCCTCGGATATGGGACATACGTCTTTATTGTGCGCGACATTTCGCATCTTGAGCCTTCTGCGGTCTTGTCCTTTTTTACCTGGGATGAGCTCGGTACGGAGCAAAATCGTCGCGAACTCGACATTGAAATCAGCGGTTGGGGTCGAAATGAAGACCGTAATACGCACTACGTCGTACAGCCCTACTACATTCCAGCGAATGTCGTTCAATTTCGTGCGCCTGCCGGAAAACTGACTCACTCGTTCTCCTGGGAACCCGGAAAGGTGACATTCTCGACGATTGTCGGATCAAGCCGTGCAGCGGAAACTGGAATCGTCAAGAAGCATATCTTTACCACAGGAGTTCCTCCCGCCGGTGGCGATACGGTGCACATGAATTTGTATGTGTTCGGCAAGGGTGAGATACCTCTGAAAAATGAAATGGAAGTGATTGTCGAGAGATTCGAGTATTTGCCTTGAGATGCGCACCGACGAAGGCAAGGTGGTTTCTGGTTGCAGTGGGAGTAGTGTTCCTGTTCTGCGACGCGAATGCACTCGATCCGAATCGCAAGGTGTCGCAATATGTCCGGGAACAATGGACTACCGAAAAGGGATTTCCGGGCGGTGTGGTTCGTGCGATCGCACAGACGGTGAACGGATATCTTTGGATCGGGACTGACAATGGACTAATACGTTTCGACGGATTCAACTTCCAAGTTGTCTCATTAACACCCTCGTCTCCATTTTCGGATGGCCCGGTTCTGGGTTTAGCTACCGATGCCGATGGCAATTTGTTAGTGCGTCTGCAGGGCCAGGTATTGCGCCAGAATAGTCGGGGATTTGAAAGTATGCCTTCGGGGACTGGTCCGACGGTATCCCACGTAACCGCAATGGGCAAAGACGGGCGCGGTGGAGCTCTCCTTTCCGACCTTATTGGAGGTACGCTACGCTTCCGCCGAGAAAAACTGGAGATCGTGGCAAGCCAAAATGTGGTGCCAGGATCGGCGATGGTAATCTCGATCGCGGAAACACGCGATGGCAAAATCTGGATGGGTACGTTGGGAACGGGTCTTTTTTATTTGGAAGCAGGCCATCTCGCCCACGTTACCGCTGGATTCCCTGACAACAAAATCAATTGTCTGCTACCTCTCGACGATAACAGTTTGTGGGTTGGCACAGATAGCGGTTTGTTCCGTTGGAACGGAACCGAATTGAGACCAGCCGCGTTACCAGCCTCGCTCCGCCATGTTCAGGTGTTGACGATGCTGCGGGACCGAGATTCGAATATCTGGGTCGGAACAGCGCGAGGTCTGGTCCGCATTAGCACCGGTGGCATTGCTCTATCTGAGGAAAGAGAACTGCGCGGGGATGGCGGCGTCAATGCACTTTTTGAAGACCGTGAAGGCAACATTTGGGTGGGCGGTGCTCGAGGCTTGGAGCGTGTCCAAGACAGTATTTTCCTGACCTATTCGCCCGCCGCAAGCCTACCTTCAGAAAGCAACGGACCGATTTACGTAGACCCTGAGAATCGCACTTGGTTCGCTCCTGCAAGGGGCGGACTGTACTTCCTTAAGGAAGCCCGAGTTCAACCCATTGCGACCGCTCCATTGGACCGCGATGTGGTCTATTCGATTGGCGGACTGAAGGACGAGATATGGATTGGTGGGCAGCACAGCGGACTGACCCGTTTGCAATACCGAGATGGAGTCGTAAGAACCCGAACCTACACGGAAGCAGACGGACTTGCGCAAAACAGCATATATGCGGTTTACCAGAGCCGTGACGGAGCAGTCTGGGCTGGGACTCTTACGGGCGGTGTCAGTAAATACTGGGATGGCCACTTCACTACCTATACGACTGCGGGTGGGCTTGCTTCCAACAGCATCTCGGCGATTTCAGAGACGCGCAACGGTACCATGTGGTTCGGCACTCCCAATGGCCTGAGTTCTCTGTCAAACGGTGACTGGAAAACTTTCACATTACAAGATGGACTCCCAAGTGCGAGTGTGAACTGCCTTTTCGAAGATCCATCTGGAGTGCTCTGGATCGGAACCTCCAAGGGTCTCGCCTCGGTCAACTCAGGCCGCATTCAAGTTCCCCGTGCACCTCCCGAGGCGTTGCGGGGACAAATCTACGGAATTGCCATCGACAAACACGGATGGCTCTGGATCGCAACATCGAACCACGTCATGAGCGTACAACCTGACCATCTCGCTGCTGGCACGCTCGAACCCGCGGATGTTCGCGAGTACGGGCCAGCAGATGGTCTGCGCAGCATTGAAGGCGTGAAAAGAAACAATTCGGTAGTTGCGGACTCACAGGGGAGGATATGGTTTTCCATGAGCCGAGGTCTGTCCGTGGTTGATCCGTCTCAGCTTCCCGTTAGTTCAGTTCCGGCAATAGCTCACGTCGAGGTGATTTCAGCAGACGGCAAGCCAATCTATATTGGAGACTCGGTTCGCATTCCAGCTTCTCGAAAGAAGATTACATTTTCCTATTCTGGCCTGAGTTTCGCAGCGCCCGAGCGGATACGCTTTCGATACTTTCTCGATGGCTTCGATCACGGTTGGAGCGAGCCGGTTGCGGCACGAGAAGCTGTTTACACTAACCTCAGCCCAGGTTCGTACCGGTTCCGTGTTACGGCCAGCAACAGCGACGGTGCATGGAACGGTGTCGAAACTGCGATTCCATTCGAGGTCGAGCCGAGCTACTACCAGACGAACTGGTTCCGCGCTTTGTGGGCAGCTGTGTTTCTGCTATTGCTCTGGGCTCTCTATCAATTCCGCGTCCAACAACTGGCGCGGCAGTTCAACATTCGCCTGGAAGAGCGCGTCAGCGAACGAACCCGGATCGCGCGTGAACTGCACGATACTCTTCTGCAAAGTTTCCACGGACTCTTGCTTCGTTTTCAAACGGTGTACGATCTTCTCCCCACACGTCCAGCCGAGGCCAAGCAGCACCTCGCCAGCGCGATTGACCAGGCCGCTGAATCCATCACCGAGGGCCGTGACGCCGTACAGGGGTTGCGTGCGTCTACTGTCGAGGACAACGATCTCGTTTTTGCTATACGAGTCATTGGAGAAGAACTGGCGGCCGATGAAAGCAATCATTGTAGTGCGACCTTTCAAGTGGGAATGGAAGGAACGCCGCGGAATCTCCATCCGATCATTCGAGACGAAATCTATCGGATTGCCAGTGAGGCGCTGCGCAACGCATTCCGGCACGCTCAGGCACGACACATTGAGGTCGAAATCCGATACGATGAAACCCAGCTTCGCTTGCGAGTGCGAGACGACGGCAAAGGCATTGATCCGAATGTCCTTGAGAGTGAGGGGCGAGCTGGCCACTGGGGCTTGCATGGCATGCGCGAACGCGCCGAACTTGTCGGAGGGAAGCTCGATGTCTGGAGCGAAATCGGTTCTGGCACCGAGGTTGATCTAAACATTCCAGCCTCCGCTGCCTACGCGCGATCTTCCGCTCACCGGAGGTCGTGGCTATCCCAGATGTTCTCTCGGTAGGGAGCACAACGAATTCATGAGTTCCGATCCCAAGTCGATTCGAATTTTAGCGGTAGACGACCATCCTCTGGTGCGTCAAGGGATTTCCGGGCTCCTTGCGGTACAGTCGGATATGAGTCTGGTTGCCGAAGCGTCGAATGGGCGGGACGCAATCCAGCAATTCCGTGCGCATCGTCCGGATGTCACTCTGATGGATTTACAGATGCCCGAAATGAGCGGCCTCGATGCAATCATCGCAATTCGAAATGAATTTCCCGAAGCACGAATTGTCGTACTGACCACATACACGGGCGATATACAGATCCTGCGCGCTCTCAAAGCGGGTGCTAGAGCGTACCTGTTAAAAAATCTCTTACATAAGGAACTGCTCGAGACGATCCGTGCTGTCCATGCCGGTAAAAAGACTCTTTCCCCTGAGGCATCCTTCCAACTTGCCGAGCACCTCACCGATGACGCTCTCACCCCAGCGGAAATTAAGGTCCTTCGTCTAATTGCTGCCGGGAATGCGAACAAACAAATTGCCGACCAGCTAGCGATTTCCGAAGAAACCGTCAAGAGCCAAGTCAAGAACATCCTTTCCAAATTGGGCGCTAGCGACCGTACTCACGCCGCCGTGATAGGGATCAGACGCGGGATCATCGAGGTTTAGTCACTCGAAAGAGTGTTTGGTCTCCCTCCTTTTGGGGATTCGATGTCATCAGGAACCTCCTATCCTGTACATGCCAATACAGGGCCTCTTTTGCAACGACTATTCTCGACATTCGCCCACGGTTGTCCTGGAGCAGGCTTACTTCTCATGCGCCTGATTACCGGCGTTGCTCTAATTGCACATGGCGTCACGAGACTGCTGGCCAGCCCCATGATCGAGCCGACGATTCTACTCGTCCTCGCAATCGGCGCAGGATTACTTCTACTCGCAGGTTTATGGACGCCGATCGCAGGAACGCTGGTAGTGATCATTGAGGTTTGGACAGTGTTCTCCCGATCCGGAGACCCGTGGATTTGCGTCCTGTTGGGAACCCTCGGTGCCGCCCTGGCACTGCTCGGGCCCGGAGCATTTTCCGTTGATGCACGTCTCTTTGGATGGAAACGCATCGATCTACAAGACCGAAAACGCTAGTACTGCACCCCCAATCCAAGCTGCGCTTAACCCTAAAGTGAGGTTACGGGTGTCCTATATATAGGGGACTATACGACTCCATTTGGGGATGCAGTGAACCTGAACTCATTCGACAATGTGTGCAGAAAACACACCTAGGCCGCACTGATGCCCGAAAGGAACCAAATTATGGCCTCTGCGAATCCCAATCCGGTGGGCACTGTCTACCGCAACGGCAATGAGATTCCGAGCCATCTGCACTTGGAGGAGACGGAGCAAAGAAGCTCACCCCGGAACGAAAGCATTGCGTTGTGCGCGGAAACTGACTTTGCTTCGACGTTTGAAGGGATTGTCGGTTCGTCGGAAGCTCTGCGCAAAGTCCTTCTCCACATCAGCAAGGTTGCAACCGCAGATTGCACCGTTCTTATTCTCGGCGAAAGTGGCACAGGCAAAGAACTAGTTGCACGTGCCATACACAAACGTTCGAACCGAGCGAGTCGGCCGTTCATTCGAGTGAACTGTGCGTCAATTCCCGATTCTCTAATCGCCTCTGAACTCTTCGGACATGAAAAGGGCGCTTTTACGGGAGCCTCCCAGCGCCGTATCGGTCGTTTCGAAGCCGCGCAAGGCGGCACACTTTTTCTGGATGAAATTGGCGACATCTCAATGGAAACACAGATTGCGCTGCTGAGAGTCCTGCAGGAACGAGAAGTGGAACGCATCGGGAGCAGTCAGCCAATCAAGATTAATGTTCGGGTACTGGCCGCCACAAACCGGGATCTCAAAGCCATGGTCGCGTCCGGCAAATTCCGTGAAGACCTTTACTATCGGCTGAACGTGTTTCCGATTCAGGTACCGGCGCTGCGCGAGCGACTTGAAGACATTCCTCTACTGATCGGATACCTGACCGTGATCTTTGCGAGACATGCCGGAAAGAAGATTAGTTACATCGACAACAAGACTCTCACGCTATTCAGGGAATATAGGTGGCCTGGCAATATTCGTGAGCTGCAAAATACGATCGAGCGGGCTGTGGTGTTGTGTGACGAAGCAACCTTATCCATTGATGAAACATGGCTCACGAAAGTATCATCGTGCGAACCTCCTTCCACTGCCCCGTCGGTCCAAAAGCTGCTTCGCCTGCGTGAAGACCAAGAGAAGGAAATGATCGAGACAGCTCTTGCAGAGTGCCGAGGGCGGCTCTCCGGGCCATCTGGTGCCGCCGATAAGTTGGGGATTCCGCGCCAGACTCTCGCATCCAAAATTGCGAACCTAGGCATCAACAAATACCGTTTCATGTACGCTTGATCTGCCGAGCTTTTTCAAGGCACAAACGATTCGGAATTTCGGAATCCTGATCAAACACTCGGTATACCTGTCCTCATAGTGGGTATACTGGTTGGCACTGCGCACCGAGGAGTGCCTTCGTACTAATGCGCACCAATTGATTATGCGTTGGAGTCGAGGTTGCGGAAATCGCCATCAGGAGCGGTTTTGGAGCATACGTCGCACAATACTCACGATTCTCGGGAAGGCGACCGACCGATTCGCATCGGGGGAACGATACTTGGCGCCCAACGCCACATCTGTGCCTTTTTTAGGAGCCACGACGACCAGTACCGTGTACTACTACCATTCATAAAAGATGGCTTCAAATGGGGCGAAAAGGCCGTTCACATCGTCGACCCCACGCGCCGGGACGAACACCTTCAGCAGTTGCGCTCAGCAGGAATCGATGTAACCGCCGCGCAACAGAAGGGCCAGCTCGATCTGCTCGAATGGGCCGACGTCCATTTGCAGGGTGGATTCTTCGATCAAAACCGAACCCGAGCAATAATTCAAGAGATTCGAGGACGCGCTAGGGAACAAGGATTCGAACGCATTCGTTTTGTAACGCACATGGAGTGGGCGATCGAGCATCACGCCGACATAGACTGCTTACTGGAATACGAGGCGCGCGCTAATCTTGTACCGTCCGATGATCCAGTTGTCTGCGTATACCAACTCCCGAACTTTGGCGGAGACGTCGTTGTGGACATCATGCGAACGCATCCGATGATCATCATAGGGGGAATCCTCCAAGAGAACCCGTTCTTTGTGCCCCCCAACGAATTCTTGCGAGAGCGGCGCGGACCCGATCCGGCGGGATCCTCACTGGAAGATCGCAGGCCGGCGTAGAGGTCGACGTGGAGATGGAAAGCAAGCCCGACGATGGTGGCGAGCACGTTGCTCGACGTGCTGGTTCGAATGCTTCGCCTCGACTTTGCCTATGTAAGGGCCATTGATTTCGTCGACGAATTGCCCCGCGAGTGGATTCGATCGGCCAACGGCAGCTATCGAGACGCGCAAGCACACGAAATCGGTCGTGTCCTAGAGCCATATCTGGTTGAGAATCCACCGCGAGGACCTCAGCACATTGCCAACCCTTTCGCTGAAGGTACCGCTTCGATAATGGTGTTTCATCTCGGCCTTCAGGAGAGCGTCGGCGTATTCGTTGCCGGATCGCGACGGCCGGAGTTCCCGACCGAGACCGAACGTCTTCTGCTGCAGGTGGCGATGAACCAGGCTGCAATCGCATTCCAAGAGGCGCGGTACGTGAGCCAGCGGAGACGAACAACCGAAGATCTCGAACGACGTGTCGTCGAGCGGACTGCGGAATTGACCGCGGTGAATGAGGCGTTGCGACAGGAAATCGTCGAGCGTGCGCGTACAGAAGAGGAGTTACAGCAAAGCGAGGCCCATTTTCAGCTGGCGATCGACACGATTCCGGGCCTCGTATGGGGCGCCTTGCCCGATGGGCACATCGATTATTTCAACCAACGTTGGCGGGAATACACGGGCCTCACGCTCAGAGAGGCAGGTGGTTGGGGCTGGCAAGTAGCAATCCATCCTGAAGACGTCGCGGGGCTTGTGGAAAGTTGGCGGACGTCGTTAACTTCCGGCAAGCCAGGTGAGATGGAAGCGCGCATACGGCGGTTCGATGGAGAATATCGCTGGTTCTTGCATCGCGCCGCGCCGCTCTATGATGGGGCGGGAAAACTCGTCAACTGGTATGGACAAACCACCGACATCGACGAGCGCAAGCGGGCCGAAGAAAGAGGAGTGGTTCTCCAACGGGACCTTGCGTCTGAGCGCGACCGCTTGCGGCTATTGCTCGACATCAACGAAGGACTGGTCGCCAACCTTGATCTGCCGAGCCTTTTCAAGGCATTAGCTGCGAGCCTCAGGCGGGTCACAGACTGCGATTTTGTCGGGCTTGCCCTTCCTGAACCCGGCGGTAGACTTCGTCAACATCTGGTGGACTACCGCGAGGGCAAAGGTGTGATCACGGAGGGCATGATTATCCCTTTGCAGGGCTCAGCGTCGGGAAAGGCGTTTCAAACCGGTCAGCTCGTATGCCTTGATGAAGCGCAGAGCAGCGGGCCGGACCCAGAAATCTACGGAACTGCAGAAGGTGAAAACTTCTACCGGATGATTCTGAAGGAGGGGCTTCCCTCAGGATACTTTTTGCCTCTGGTACACGGCGGCAACGCGATCGCAGTGATGCAACTCACAAAATATGCAGCAGGGGCAGTAAAGACTCAGCAAGCTGATTTCCTCTCCGCTTTGGCCAGTCAACTCTCTGCTGCCGTGGCCAACGCTCTCGAGCATCGCGCAGTGGTGGCATCGCGTGACCAACTCGCACTTGAACAGGTGTATCTCAGGGAAGAGATTGACCGTTCATCTATGTTTGAGGAAATAGTCGGCGCATCTGAGCCGCTTCGCAAAGTACTGTCCCAGGTCGCTAAAGTAGCTCCGACGGACTCTACTGTTCTGATTTTGGGTGAGACTGGGACAGGCAAGGAACTGATTGCCCGTGCGATTCATAAGCGGTCGAACCGCTCAAGTCGGGCATTCGTCGGAGTAAATTGCGCCGCGATACCGGCTGCACTGATTGCATCGGAGCTGTTCGGACACGAGAAAGGCGCATTTACAGGCGCTGTACAGCGGCGTTTGGGACGATTTGAGTTAGCCGACGGAGGAACAATCTTCCTGGATGAGATTGGCGACCTTCCAATGGAGATGCAGCTGGCGCTCCTCCGCATACTGCAGGAGCGCAACTTTGAACGAGTCGGCGGCAATCTGTCGATTTCGGTAGACGTGCGGATCGTGGCAGCCACACACCGCAATCTCATGGCTGCGGTGGCCGCAGGCACGTTTCGCGAGGACCTTTTCTACCGGCTAAATGTTTTTCCAGTCCTGATTCCTTCATTGCGCGAACGTGTGAATGACATTCCGTTGTTGGTCGAATACCTCATCGATCGCTACGCAAAGAAGGCTGGAAAGAACATCAGAAAGATCGAAAAGAAAACTCTGGAACTATTCAAAGCTTATTGATGGTGAAACCTTCTCAGTAGACGAGACATGGCTGACGCATGATTCGTCGCCCCGGTCATCTGCGCTGGACATGCCCCTCAGATCGTCGCTGCGCTTGGACGATAATCAAGAGAAGGAAATTATCGAGACCGCACTGACAGAATGCGGAGGGCGAATCTCGGGTCCGTCTGGCGCGGCGACCAAGCTGGGCATTCCGCGGCAGACTCTTGAATCGAAAATTACCAATCTTGGGATTAACAAACATCGTTTCAAGTCTACAAAGCCCGATCGTGGCAATGCCTACGCGCATCGCTAAGAAATTCGAAACACAATCGCCACCACCCTTCTTCTCGTCCTCCTGCTCTTTGTAGCAATTCACCCCGAAGTCATTAGCACTCGCCCAACTACTACCTAAGGTCTTTGCCGAAAACTAGCAATTGCTGAAATCAGGCACTCACAAAAATGGCAAAGCACCAATGCATTCAGCGTGTTGCACGTGGCACCGAGCGTGCACTGTCAGTTATCGCGGATGCCATTAAAACTATCGGTGAGTTTGAATGCTGTTGGGCTCTGGCAACCGAAACTGGACAAAGGAGATCGTTGTGGCAAAAGTGATTGAGTTTTACGTACCGACGAAGTTTCATAAACCGTCGAAGTGCGCTCCTGACCTGCACAGGGGAAGGGTTATCGATTTTTGCGCTCCGACAAAGAAATCAGCCTAGCGCAACCTAACGAAGAGACTAGGTGCCCCATGCTTCGTTTTAGAAAACCAGAGATCGCAGCCTTCCGTGCCGATTACGCTATGCGTGCTGACTTCAGCGCGATTTTTGAACAAGACATGAAGCCTCTGTATCTGCTCGCATTTTTGCTGACGGCAAATCACAAAGAAGCCGAGCAGTGTTTTGCATCGACGGTCGAGGAAGCCTTCAAAAAACAGGCTGTGTTCAAGGAATGGGCACGAACCTGGGTGAAGCGCAAGCTAATCGAGAACGCGATCGCCATCGTGTCGCCGGTATCAGCCCGAACTGGCGAAAAACAAGAATTGTGGAAAGCCCGTTCCCACGAGACAGGTACAGAAGGCGCGATCGACGCTGTGACTAAACTCGCCCCGTTGGAGCGTTTCGTCTTTGTCATGTCGATTGTGGAGCGCCAATCGAATTGGGACTGCGCTCTGTTGCTTGGATGCAGCATGAATAAAGTAGCTCAATCGCGGAGGAGAGCGTTGCGACGACTCCCTGATCTCGCCCCAGCACTCTTTCCGCGAGCCGAGACGCGGTCATTGTATGGTCTAGAAGTCACAGCCTGACCATGGCCGGCAGTTGGGCAAAGGGTGCAGGCTTGACACCGAGGAGTGCCAGCACGAATCGATGGGTCCACATTAACAGTTTGTTGGAAAACTAAAAAGGAGGTTTCAGAATGACCACATTTACCTTAGTACACGTCGTGTTGAGCTTAGTGGGAATTCTTTCGGGATTCGTCGTCGTATTCGGACTGATCGCGGCAAAACAGCTCAAAGGGTGGACTGCGCTGTTTCTCGCGACCACAGTGGCGACGAGCTTGACCGGGTTCCTATTTCCTTTCCATAAACTCTTGCCGTCGCATGTGGTCGGCATCGTGTCACTAGTGGTACTCACCGTTGCGATCCTAGCGCGATACGTCCGTCATCTCTCCGGCGCCTGGCGTTGGATCTACGCGGTAAACGTCGTTGTTGGCCTGTATCTGAATTTCTTCGTCTTTGTAGTACAGGCCTTTCAGAAGGTGCCAGTCCTGAAGGCAATGGCCCCCACACAGTCTGAGGCACCATTTGTGATTACGCAACTCGTGGTGATGGCTTTGTTTGTCATGCTTGGCATTTTTGCGGTTAAGCGATTTCATGCCGAGCCAGTCCGAGGTGCAGTGGCCTTTGGTTAGCTGAAAAGTCAGACATTAGGGATCCTTCTATGGGGATATTAGGGCCGAGAAACGTTAGGTCTCTATCGGGACTGCCCCGGCAGACGAGGCAAGATTGAGCCCAGTTCTTTCGGCCGGGGCAGTTTCGATAGAGTCGTTTGAACTGAGCCGCTGGCGTTCGCGGCGGATGCGGTGATCTACCTATGCATTTTCAATGGCGCCGCCTCCCGCTGAGCGTGAGCATTGCGGGTG
>WNFE01004042.1_pt1 | contig 13858 bp, 13 predicted proteins | sample 5400451 | NCBI WGS metagenome assembly WNFE01 (sample SAMN13153344, study PRJNA577476) | soil metagenome | isolation source: 200 cm saprolite under Douglas fir tree site 2 hole 2 | place: USA:California | collected 2015-04-18 | reverse complement strand
TCCGGCCGCTCGCCGAGGCCAAGGCCCGCATCAACGCGATCGCGCGCACCGGCATCCCCGAGGTCAACGCGATGACCGAGGGGTTCCTCGACCGCGAGTGAGCGCGGCGGCCCAGCGGGCCGACCAGGCGACCAGCGGCCGGAACTGCTCGATCAGCTCGCGGAGCTCGCGCAGCCGCTCGTTGAGGACGGTGGGGCTCACGCCGCCGCAGGCCTCCTGGAGCGCCCGGAAGGTCAGCCGGCCCTCGCGCAGCTCCCAGATGACCCGGAGCGCCCACCGCCGGCTCAGCAGATCCAGGAGGGCCATGATCGGCCGCCCCGTCCGCGAGCCCCGCACCGGCCGTCCGGGCCTGGGCGTCCTGGCCATCGCGCGCCTCCCCTTGTGCTACGTAAACAGTAGCGGTAGGATGTCTGCTACTGAAATGATAGCACGCCATTCAAGGAGGACCGACGCCATGATCCAGGCCCGCATCGCCCCCCTCGAGCCCCCGTACTCCCCGCCGGTCCAGGCCGCCCTCGACCGCATCATGCCGAAGGGCGTGCCGCCCCTCGCGCTCTTCCGCACCCTCGCGGTCAACGAGCGGGTCTTCCTGCGGGTGATGGCGGGCGGCCTGCTGGACCGGGGCTCGATCAGCCTGCGCGAGCGGGAGATCGTCATCGACCGGACGTGCGCCCGCTGCGGCTCCGAGTACGAGTGGGGTGTGCACGTGGCCTTCTTCGCCGAGCGGGTCGGCTTCACGCCCGAGCAGGTGGCCGCCACCTGCGGGGCCGAGGCCTCGGCCGGCGTGTTCCCGGACCGCGAGCGCCTGCTCATCCGGCTGGTGGATGCCCTCCACGACGAGGCCCGGGTGGGCGACCCGCTCTGGGCCGCCCTGCGGGTGGAATGGACCGAGGAGCAGGTGATCGAGCTGATCGCGCTGGCCGGCTTCTACCACCTGATCTCGTTCGTCACCAACGCGCTCAGGATTCCCCCCGAGCCTTACGGGGCTCGCTTTCCGCGAATGGGCGGGCCGGACGGAGCCGGTGATGGATGTTCTCGCCCCGCGTCTCCTTCTGGAGGAAGCTGATCGCGGCTCCGAGCAGCACGAAGAGCGCACAGAGCGCGAAGGCGCCCCGGTAGGACGCCACCGGGTACACGCGGGCGCCCTCGGCCATCGCGCCGGTCCAGCCCGCGTCGAGCACGGCGCCCACCGGCCCCTGGGTGAACGCGGCCCCCACGAAGCCGCCCAGGTTGGTCACCGCCACCGCGCTGCCCGCGAGCGCGGGCGGGTTCACCTCGGCTCCGAGCGGCCAGGTGAGCACGAAGGCGCCCCCCACGATCCCGAGGAGCCCGAAGAGGAGGCAGACGCCGGCCAGCGGCAGGGTGCCGAGCGTCAGCAGGAACGCGAGCCAGACCAGGAACTGGCCAATGGCCAGGATGGTGTAGGGGAGCTTCCGGCGGTGCAGGACGCGGTCGGACAGGTAGCCGGTGAGGGGCGCCGAGACGAGCAGCGCGATCGAGGGCAGCGAGGCGTAGAGGGCGGCCTTCGTGGTGGGGAGGCCGTAGACGTCGCGGAGGAACGGCACGCTCCACAGGAAGAAGTTGCCCAACGCGGCGTAGAGGAAGAAGAAGCAGAGGAACGGCGGCCAGGTGTACGGGTTGCGCAGCACCTGGACCGTTCCCGCCAGCGCCTCCCGGAGCGACGCCGCGCGGGGTGAGTCGTCGCGCGCGCGGGCGGGCTGGTCCCGGACGGCGGCCGCGCAGAGCATCGCGGCCGCCATCGTGACCGCGCCGATGACGACGAGGGCGCCGCGCCAGGAGACGCTCGCGGCCAGCGCGGCGAGGGGCGCGCTGCCCACGAGCGCGCCGAGCACGCCCACCGTCGCGGTCAGCGCGGACATCATCCCGAACTGCGAGGGCGGGAACCAGTTCGCCGCGATCTTCAGCGCGCCCGTGAAGGTCACCGCCGCGCCCAGGCCGACCAGCAGGCGGCCGGCGAAGAGGACGGCGGGACTGGGGGCGAGCCCCATCGCCAGCGAGCCCAGGCCCATGACGGCCCCGCCGCCCGCGATCACCCACCGCGGGCCGACGCTGTCGATCAGCACCCCGCCCGGCACCATGAAGCCGGCGTAGGAGTAGAAGTACATCGCGGAGAGCAGGCCCACCACCGTGCCGGTGATGCTGAACGCCTGCATGAGCTCCTTGGCGATCACGCCGGGAGCCGCGCGGTGGAGGAAGGCGATGAGGAAGATGAGGGCCGGGATGCCCCACATGAGCCACCGCTGACCTGCCGGGTCGGCGGGGTGGGCCGTGGCCACGCTCAGCGGGTCCAGAAGCCGGCGGGGTCGCACTCGCGGACGATGGCGAGCTCCGCGGCGGTCGGCGCCGGCGTCGGCCCCACGTCGGGCGCGGTCGCCAGGGTGAACCCGGTGGCCGCCCGGACGCTCTCCACGCTCTGGCCCGGGTGATAGGAGGCCAGGTACATCTCGCGGCTCGCGGGCTCGAAGCGGAAGACGCCCAGCGTGGTGACCACCGCGGTGGGCCCGCCGCCCACGAGCCCGACGCGCGCGCGCCAGCCCGGGCCGTCGCCGAAGCCGGGCGAGGTGATGTAGTCCACGCGCTCGCGGAAGCGATGCTTCTCCTGCGGCATGATCACCACGAAGCGCCGGGCCAGGCTCGCGATGTCGGCCCCGCCGCCGCTGCCGGGTAGCCGTACCTTCGGCCGGCGCCAGTCTCCGATATAGGAGGTATTCAGGTTGCCGAACCGATCGATCTCGGCGCCCCCGATGAAGCCCAGGTCCACGAGCCCCTGCTGGAGGAACGCCATGATCTCGAGCGTGCCCGTGCACCAGAGGGCGCCCGGGATGTTCGGCGTGTCGCTCATGGTCATCAGCGTCCCGGGCGCCGGCTCATCGCGCACGATGCCGTTCTCGAAGAGCCCGGTGGCCCCGGGCGCGTGCGTGCGCTTGGCGAAGGCGAACGCGATCAGGGGTAGGCGCATGCCGACGAAGACCACGTCCTCGTCGCGGATCTCGCGGGCTGCCGCGATGACCATGAGCTCGCGTTCCGTGAAATCTTTCATAGTGCTTGAATGTGGATGATCTCAGTTTGCGGTTTGGCCTCTTCGCCCTTCGGGCTCATCGGGGCGTCCTGGCAACCGGCCGGCAAGGCAATCCCGCGTCCCGACGTTCCCGCGTCTCGGCAATCCCGCGGCCCGGTAGTCCCGCGTTGTGACGAGCCCGCGCGCGATCGACCGCTGGCCGGCGCTTCACCGGAGGACGAAGGGCTGGGCTGCGTTCTTGACGAAGGGATGGCGGCGCAGGGCTTCGGGGTTGAGCTCGACGCCGAGGCCGGGGCCCTTCGGCACCTCCAACCAGCCGTCGCGGGCCTGGATCGGCCGGGCCAGGAAGGGCGTCTCCTGGTCGCCGGTCGGGAACTCTACGGGCAGAGGTCCACCGAACGTGGCGGCCACGTGCAGCGTCGCGGCCAGCCCGGGCCCGAAGTAGAACGAGTGGGGGGCGATCGGCAGGTTCGCGGCCTGGGCCAGCGCGGCGATCTTCTTGAATTCCGAGATGCCGCCGACCTTGGTGATGCTGGGCTGCAGCACGTCGCCCGCCCGCTGGCGCACGATCTCGTTGAACCCGTAGAGCGTGGACTCGTTCTCGCCCAGCGCGATCGGCGTCTCGGTGGCGGCGGCCACGCGTGCGAGGCCCGCGTAGTCCTCCGGCGGCCACACCGGCTCCTCCAACCAGAAGAGGCGGTAGGGCTCGAGCGCGCGGGCCATCGCGATGGCCTCGAAGGGCGTCCAGGGGCAGTTGGTGTCGAGCATCAGCTCCACGTCGGGGCCCACCGCGTCGCGCGCCGCGGAAACCGAGGCCACGTCGGTCTGGTGGAGCTTCAGCATGCGGAAGCCCTGGGCCACGAAGTGCCGGCAGGCTCCCGCCACCGCTTCCGGTGTCTCGTAGCGCAGGAGGCTCGCGTAGGCGGGCAACCGCGGCCGCAGGGCGCCGCCCAGCAGCTCGTAGACCGGCGCGTTGCGCACCTTGCCGAGCAGGTCCCACAGCGCGATCTCGATCCCGCTGATCGCGAACATGCCGAGCCCGCGCCGGCCGTAGATCATGGTCCCCCGGTGCATCACGTCCACCACCGCCTCGATCGCGAGCGGGTCGTGTCCGATGACGAGCGGGGCCAGGCTCTCCTCGATGACGCTGCAGACCGCGAGCGGCGCCCCGTAGGCGAAGGCCTCGCCGAGGCCGGTGACGCCCTCGTCGGTGTGCACGAGCACGTAGATCTGCTTGCGCGTGCCCCCGGTCCAGGGCGAGGGCGGCGTCATCGGCTTGAGGGGAATGGCGAGCGGCACGGCCTCGATGGCGGTGATCTTCATGGTCAGGCTCCGTAGTCGAGTGGCTCGGACGGCAAGGGGTGCTTGACCCGCACCGCGTCGAGGACGCCCTCGTCGAGCCGGGAGAGGAAGTCCTTCCAGTCGGATACCCCGCGGACCCAGTGGCCGAGCCACTGCTGGAAGCCCTCGACGGTCCGGCTCTCCTCGTGGAAGCGGTGGTAGAAGTCGTGACGGCGACCGTAGTAGCCCTGCACCGGCGAGGGAAACGCGCCCCACGGCTCGTGGACGACCGCGGCCACCTTGAGCGCGGGGGTGAGCACGAGTCCCGGGTCGCTCAGGATGCGCGCGCGCGGCCGGATCTCCTCGGCCACGAGGATCACGCGCTTCGCCGCGAAGGCGGCCGGGCGCGTCACCCCGAGCGTGCCCCAGACATGCGCGTGGCCCTCCTCGTCGGCGCGCTGCACGTGGAGGATGGCCACGTCGGGCGCGATCGCGGGCACCAGCAGGAGCGGGGCGCCGGACCAGGGATCGGCGGCCGCCTTGAAGGTCGGGTTGGAGCGCGGCAGATCGGTGCCGAGCAACGAGCGCGTCGGCAGGTAGGGCACGCCGAGCGCCGCCGCCTGGAGCGCGAAGGCGATGGTCAGGTTCGAGTGATCCTCCACGTCGAGCGGCGCAGGCACCTCCTGCTCGACCGCGCGGCGGTAGTTGTGGCCGAGGCCGGCGCTCACATTGCCGACCCAGGCCGCGATCACCCGGCGCACGCAGCCCGCGCCGATGAGCTGGTCGAAGAGGATGTCGGAGATGGGGCCGATCAGGGTGAGATCGCGCCGGCGCTGGCGGATCAGCTCGTGACCCGCCGCGAAGGGGATGAGCGCCTCGAGCGCCGTGCCCATGCAGATCGAGGCGCCGTCCGGGACGAAGCGGGCGACGGCGTCCCGCATGGACATGAGCTTGGGCGGCGGCACCCCGGTATCTTACTCCACGCCGGGGCGGATCAGCGGTCGGCGGGCGCGGCGTGCCTCAGGAGCGCTTCGTCATCCGGCGAGCGCGCCGGCGTACTTCTGAGGATCGGCGTCGAACGTGTCCTTGCAGCGCAGGCAGCAGAAGTACACGGAGCGCCCGGCCCAGTCCGACTGATGGCGCGCGGTGGCGATCTCCACCGTCATGCCACAGATCGGATCCTTCGCCTCCACGCCGGCCGGCGGCTCGAAGCCCGTGCTCTCGACGTGGTCCGTCTTGCGGCTGTGCCGCGCGTGGATGATCTCGGCCAGGATGCTGACCGCGATCTCCTCGGGCGTCACCGCGCCGATGTCGAGCCCAGCGGGCGCCTTGAGCCGGTCGAGGTGCTCCTGTAGTACACCGCGTTGATGAAGCGTGGCCATGATGCTGGCGGCCCGCTTGCGGCTGGCCACCAGGCTGATATAGCCGGCGGGCGTGGCGAGCACCTGGGTCAGCGCGTCCTCGTCGAGCTCGCCGTGGGTGGCCACCACCACCGAGGAGTCAGGCCCGAGTGCGTGCCCGCGCAGAGCAGCCCCCGCGGCCTCGCCCCGCACCATCGCGACGTCGTAGCCCGCGCTCTCGGCGAGAGTGGCGAGCGTCTCGATCACGGGCCCGTGGCCCACCAGGACCAGCAGCGCCTTCGGGAGGAACGGCTCCACGTAGATCTCCAGCGTGCCCCCGCTGTGGCACGTCATCGGATAGTGCACGATACCTTCGGTCCGGGCCGGGTCGCGGCCCCCGTCGCCCACCAGGACGACCAGACGCGGGTGGCCGTCGCGCAGCGCCGCGAGCGCCTCCCGCGCCACCACCGGCTCCGCGCACGCGCCGCCTACCCAGCCGGCGACGCGGCCGTCCGGCCGGATCAGCGCCTTCGCCCCCGGCTTCGCGGACGTCGGCCGCTCGCACCGCACTACCGTCGCCAGGGCGAACGGCTCGCCCTGGCGCCTGAGGTCTGCGGCTAGCGTGAGTAGATCTTCAGGCATGTGCGTGGTTGCGCGTGGGCTCACACGGTGACTTCTTGTTCTTATTGGGGGGGAGCGGCGCCGCTCCTCCCCCAAGCCCCCCCACCACACTATTCTCTACCGCGGCGCCCGGGTTCATGGTTTCTGGTTGTTACTCGGTCACGCCCTTTTCCCGCAGGAGGCGCCAGACCTTCGGCGGCGTGATGGGAATGTCGACGTGGCGGACGCCGAGATGCCAGAGCGCGTCCACCACCGCGTTGGCGATGGCGGCCGGGGCGCCGACGGTGGCGGACTCGCCCACGCCCTTGGCGCCGAGGGGGTGATGCGGCGACGGCGTCACCGTGTGGCCGGTCTCCCACTTCGGGGTCTCCACCGCGGTGGGCACCAGGTAGTCGATGAAGCTGCCGCCCTGGATATTGCCGATCTCGTCGTAGGAGATCTCTTCGAAGAGCGCGGGCGCCAGCCCCATGCTGAGCCCACCGTGCACCTGACCCTGGACGATCATCGGGTTGATGATGTTGCCGCAGTCGTCGATGGCCACGAAGCGGCGCACCTTGACCTCGCCGGTGCCCTTGTCGATGTCCACGACGCAGATGTAGCTGCCGAACGGGTAGGTGAGATTCGGCGGGTCGTAGTAGCTGACCGCTTCCAGCCCCGCCTCCATCCCCTGCGGATGATTGGTGTAGGCCGCGAAGGCGATCTCCTGGATGGTCTTGGACCGGTTGGGCGCGCCCTTCACCGAGAACTTGCCCGGCTCCCACACCAGGTCCTCCGGCGCGGCCTCGAGCAGGTACGCGGCGATCTTGCGCGCCTTGTCCTGGATCTTGCGGGAGGCCATGGCGGCGGCGGCGCCGGCTACCGGCGTGGAGCGGCTCGCGTAGGTGCCGAGCCCGTAGGGCGCGGTATCGGTGTCGCCCTCCTCGACCTTGATGTCCTTGGCCGGGATGCCGAGCTCCTCGGCCAGGATCTGAGCGTAGGTGGTCTCGTGCCCCTGGCCCTGCGACTTGGTCCCGAAGCGGGCGATGGCCTTGCCGGTGGGGTGGATCCGGATCTCGCAGCTGTCGAACATCTTGAGCCCGAGGATGTCGAAGTGCTTGGACGGGCCGGCGCCCACGATCTCGGTGAAGCTCGAGATGCCGATGCCCATCAGCTCTCCTCGCTTGCGCTTCTCGGCCTGCTCGCGCCGGAGATCGGCGTAGCCGATCGTGTCCATGGCCTTGCGCAAGGCGCCCGCGTAGTTGCCGCTGTCGTACTCCCAGCCGAGCGCCGACTTGTAGGGGAACTGCTCCGGCTTGATGAAGTTCTTCATGCGGAACTCGGCGGGATCCATGCCGAGCTGGTGGGCCATGATGTCCACCATGCGCTCGATCGTGTGCACGGCCTCGGTCACGCGGAAGGAACAGCGGTAGGCGATGCCGCCCGGCGGCTTGTTGGTGTAGGCCCCGTCCACCTCGACGTGGGCGGCCTTCAGATCGTAGGACCCGGTGCAGACGTGGAAGAGCCCCGCCGGGAACTTGGACGGATTCGCGGCCGCGTCGGTGTAGCCGTGGTCGGCCAGCGTCTTGATCCGCAGCGCGGTGAGCGTGCCGTCCTTCTTGGCGGCCAGCTCGGCGGTGATGTGGTAGTCGCGCGCGAAAGAGCCGGCCTGGAGATTCTCCATGCGGTCCTCGATCCACTTGATCGGCTTGCCGGTGAGCACCGAAGCGGCCACCGCGATCACGTAGCCCGGGTAGACCGGCACCTTGCCGCCGAAGCCCCCGCCGATGTCCGGAGAGATGATGCGGATCTTGTGCTCTTCCAGTCCCACGTGGCCGGCCACCAGCGCGAACACCGTCCGGATCGCGTGGGGGGCCTGGGTGGTCATCCACACCGTGAGCTTGTCGTTGACCTTGTCGAAATGGGCCACGCAGCCGCATGTCTCGATGGAGGCCACGTGGATCCGCGGGATGTAGATGTCCTCCTTGACCGTCACGTCGGCCTCGCTGAAGACGCGGTCGGTCTCGGCCTTGTTCCCCCACTCCCAGTGCCAGATGTGATTGTCCTTCTTGTCCTTCTTGTCGGTGCGGAGCACCGGCGCGCCCGGCTCCAGCGCTTTCTTCGGATCCACCACGACGGGCAGGGGCTCGTACTCGACCTCCACCGCGGCCACGCCGTCGGCGGCCGCGTAGCGGCTGGTGGCCAGCACCCCCGCCACCTCCTGGCCCTGGTGCATGACCTTCTCGACCGGCAGCACCATCTGGGTGTCCGACATGAGCGTCGGCATCCAGTGCAGGTTGTACTTGGCCAGGTCCTGACCGGTGATGACCGCGAGCACGCCGGGGATCGCGGTGGCCTTGGAGGCGTCGATCTTCTTGATCTTGGCGTGGGCGAACGGGCTGCGCACGATATCGAGGTAGAGCATGCCGGGCAGCACCACGTCGTCCACGAAGGTGCCCTTGCCGCGGATGAAGCGCGGGTCTTCCTTCCGCTTGATGGAGTGCCCCATCCCACCGACTTCGGGCGATGTCCTGAGTGCCATCATGCGCCTCCCTGGAGCACGGCCGCCGCGTGCTGGATGGACTTGACGATGTTCACGTAGCCGGTGCAGCGGCAGAGGTTGCCGGAGATGGCCCGGCGGATCTCGTCTTCGGTAGGGCGGGGATTCTTCTTGAGGAAGGCCACACTGGTCATCAGCATGCCCGGCGTGCAGTACCCGCACTGGAGCCCATGCTCGGCCATGAAGCCTTCCTGCAGGGGATGGAGCTTGCCGTCTTGCTCGAGCCCCTCCACCGTGGTGATCTCGCGCCCGTGAGCCTGGACCGCGAAGATGGTGCAGGACTTGACCGGCCGGCCATCGAGCAGCACCGTGCAGGCCCCGCAGTGGCTCGTGTCGCAGCCGATGTGGGTGCCGGTGAGCCGCAGGTTCTCCCGGATCATGTGGACCAGGAGGAGCCGCGGCTCCACCTCCGCCTCGTGCTTCTCCCCGTTGATCGCGACCTTGACGAGCATGGGCTCAGCCCCCTCTCTGCGCGCGCTCGATCGCCTTGCGGAGCGCGCGGCCGGTCAGCACCCGCACCAGGTCTTTCTTGTACTCGACCGATCCCCGCAGGTCGGCCTCGGGCTGCGCCGCGTCCGCGGCGAGCTGGGCCGCCTGCTTGATGGCCGCCTCGTCCGGCCGTTTGCCCTTGAGCGCGGCTTCCGCCCGCTCGGCCTTGATCGGCACCGCGCCCACGTTGGTGAGCCCGATGCCGACCTGCTCGCAGGTGCCGTCGGCGCCCAGCGTGAGCTGCACCGCCACCGCCGCGGTGGCGAAGTCGCCGACCTTGCGCTCCATCTTCACGTAGGCGCCGCCGCTGCCCGCCTTCGGGATCGGCACCCGGATCTCCACCACGATCTCGTCGGGCTTGAGCGCGGTGCTGAGGGGCCCCGTGAAGAACGACGTGATCGGGATCTTCCGCTCGCCGCCCCCGCCGACCGCCACGATCTCGGCGCCGAAGGCCAGCATGGTCGCGGGGTGGTCGTTGGCCGGGTCGCCGTGCGCGAGGTTGCCGCCGATCGTGGCCAGGTTGCGCACGATGGGATCGGCGATGACTTTGCAGGTGTCGGCGAGGAGCGGGTAGCGAGAGCGCACCAGGTCCGACTCCTCGAGATCGACCTCGCGGGTCAGCCCGCCGATGCGGAGCGCGCCCCCCTCCTCGCGGACGTAGGCGAGCCCGGGCAGGCCGTTGATGTCGATCAGGTGGCGTGGCGCGGCGAGGCGGAGCTTCATCAGCGGGATGAGGCTCTGCCCTCCCGAGAGGATCTTCGCGTCGTCGCCGAGCTTGGCGAGCAGCGCGGTGGCCTCCCCGAGCGAGCTGGGTGCGTGGTACTCAAAAGCGCCCGGAATCATCGTGGTGACTCCCTTCTGGATCTGCCCGGCGCGGGAGCTCGTGAACCCGAGCCCGGCGCGCTTCATGGCGACCCGGAGCGATTCCAGCGACAGCGTGGGCACGACACCGGCCCGGACGAGGTACTGCCGGAGCCTCGCCAGGCTCCACCGCGTCCCCGGGATGCCCAGATCCCGGGGCCGGGCGCTCACGACCATGGAGATGTGACGGAGCACGTCGGAGGAGATCCTGGCCGGTCGGCCGGAGCGCGGGCGATCCAGCAGTCCGCCGATGCCCGATCGCTCGAACCGGCGCAGCCAGTGGGTGACGGTGGGGCGGGAGAGCCCGAGGCGCCGGACGATCTCCGGAATCGCGACCCGGGCCGCCGAGAGCAGGATCACGTGGGCGCGCGCGCGACTCCCTCGAGGCCCTGCCCCCTGGAGCCGGACCAGCTCCGAGTGTTCGGCCGGGGTCGGCTGCCGCACGAATCGGCTGGGGACGTCCGCCACCCATCACCTCTCCCTTGAGGGATGCCGGGAGAATCATGCCAAGATACTTTCCGGTTGCCCGGAAGTCCCTGACGGCCGGCACGGTACGACCGGCCCCCGCCCGCTGTCAAGAGGCAGCGAGTTAAATCGGCTTGAGCGGTGGGCGCTCCCCGGCGGGCAGCGGATGGCGGTCCACGTTCAGCACCATCGAGACGATCGAGTAATAGCCGGAGGCTGCGATCAGGTCGCTCGGAACAGCTCGGTGCAGAAATCGTAAACGATCCGCTGGTCGTCGCTCATGGGCGACGGGCGACGGCCCTCCGCGATCGCGTCGATGATCGCGTCGGGGAGGCCGGCGGTGCGTGCGAGCTGGCTGTGGGCCCAGAACTCGTACTGCGCGCCCCAGAAGCGGCCGGTGATCAGGATGGCCATCTCGTTGAGCGCGGCCGGGATCGTGGATTGGAAGCGGATGTACTCGCCGATCTTCTGCACGCGGTCGGCCACCTCGGGGCTGCGTAGCAGCGCGTTGAAGGGCCCGCGGGCTCCCTTGCGGGGGCCCGAGACGATCGCCTGGTAGCTCTCGCGCTGGCGCGGGGTCATGGTGGCGTCGGTGAGCAGCGCGAAGCGGCGGCCGTCGGTCGGGTTCTCGGGGGTCATCGGTATCTCCTTATGAGGGAGTGGCTCGTAAGTGAGTAGCGGCACAGCATACCGCGGTGCCCGGGTCGCATTCACGAGCATTAGGAGAGGATGCCCCCTACAAGCCTCGGTCGACTCACCGTCGCGCCGAGCCCGCTCGCCCAGCGTCGACTGGCAGTGACCAACGGGAGCCGTTCACGGCCAGCCGTGCGGCACCCCGAGCAGCGCTTCGGAGATAAACGCCTCCGGTTTCTGCGTGCCGTTCGGCTTGTTCAGATCGGCCGGTGGAAAGTAGTCACCGTGCCCATATTGGTGGTCTGGAATTTGCGCGTGCAGGACGCGGTCCGCACGCGGCCGCGGACCGTGATAGCCGAGCGCCTTTCGTGCGGGATTGTCGTCGTCGTAAAAGATGTCCGAAAAGAAGTCGCCGGCCGGATACGCAACCCGTAGCACCAGATCTCCTCTCGAGGCGAGCACGCTGATGCGCTTCGCATTCTTGCGCGCGGCGTCGTATTGCGGACTGGTGAGACAGTCGTCGTCGACGGCGGCGGCGAGCACGCACACTTCGCGCGCTGGGCGACTGAGGTGCTTCACGGCTTCGAGCACCAACCGCCCGCCGAGGCTGTGCGAAACGAGAGACACGTCGCCAGCGAGAGACAGACTCGTGTTGACGAACCTCGCCAGGAGACGTCCGCACTGGACAGCGTCTCCGGCTTCCGCAGGATAGTTGATAACCGGGATCCACCAGTCACCGGGCCAGAGGACGCCGACGAACACGAATGCTGATGGGAGATTCAAGTCGCGCTCCAGGCGCGCGAGCGCGTGCACACCTTCCCGGCGAGAGACATTGAATCCGTGCGTCACGAAGACGACTTCGCGCCCGGCGATCCGAGCGGCCGGAAGCGTCTGGCCGAGGTACCGAAGGTCCGGCGGGTCGATCAGGCCATTGCCCTCGAGGACGCGCGGCTCGTCGAGGATCCCGCCGCCCACGCCGGCCGTGCGGAAGTCGAGGAAGAGACTCACGGTCCCGTCACTTGGCCGCCCTCATCGCTGCGGCCGCGGCCTGGAGCGACGAGGCGAGATCCTTGGCGATGGGCGCGAGCGGGACCGCCAAGAGTCCGATCAAGAGCGCCAACGCCCAGCGATCCCATCCCAGAGCGTACGTCGCAAGGAACGCCAGCACGATCGAGAAGACCCCGGCGAACACGCGCGACACGTTCCGATAGAGCTGATCCGCGCGGTCGAAGGCGGCGTCGAGCTGTGCCTCGACCGACGCGTCGAGGCGGCCGAGGACGTTGAGATCGACCTCGGTGAGCGTGGTTCCCGCCTCGAGCTTCTCCGCGACCGCCCCGAGCGCACCCGCGTTCACCTGGCCAGCCTTCGCGAGCGCAGGCGCCGTCAGCGGCGCGATGCCGAGGCGGATCAGCGACTTCACAATCGCCTTCTGCTCGGCTCGGGGCCGACCGTTGATCCAGTGAGACCGGACCACCCGGCGCCACTCGGCTTTGCCGTTTTCGTCTTTGCCAAGGGCCCGATCGAGCGCGTCCGAGAAGCGACTCACCACGCGATTGAGGTTGGGAAGCCCGAAGTTCGATACGCCGCCCCCAAAGGCCTTGGTCGCGTCGACCAGGCTGAAGGCCGCCATGCCGAGCGCTCCGATCGCGGTGATGATGGCGACGAGGCGCGTGATGCCGATGTCGTCTGGCGCCGGCTCCGTTGCCGCCCACGCCGGGAACGCGAAGAGAGGGGTCACCAGGAAGAGCGGAACCAGAAGTCGCACTCGCTTTGCCATAGCATCTCCCAAGGTGATTCACCTGGAAACGAGCATGTCACTCCGTGAACGCCGACTGACTCGTGTCTTTCGCCCCCAGCGGTGCAAGAGGTGACACTGCGCCTTACCGGCGAGGCCGCTTCTCATGTTGGCGAGCTCCTTGACGACGTCACGGGCGGTGCACTGTGCGCGACTAATGCGCTCGCTTGGAGCGCGCTGTCAACGGAAAGCTGTGCTTACTGAGTGTGCGACCGTCCCCGGCGCATAGCGATTCCACCCATTCCGATGTCCTCCCCCGCGTACCGGTCGAGGAACAAGATCGGGAGGTCGGCGGAAGCCGGCTTCATCTGCGTGTCCCACCGCGTGAGTCTCGCGGACGGCGCGGAGGTCTGGATCCACCCCTGCGTCTTAATTGGGTCGCATTGCGACGATCGTCAACTGCGCCGCCGAGGCCGGCATCCTGAAGTTCACCTTCACGAGGCAGCGAGAAATGGGAGAGGGAGTTCGCTCGGCATTGTTCACGGGACCACGTTGGCGCCCTCTCTCGATGCGCTGTGAGAGCGCCTTGGGGCCCTCGTCCAGCGGCAGAGCCATGGAGCGAGGGAAGGCAAGTCGAGCTTGAGGCCGAGGTAGCCTTGGCCCCGGGGACCGTGGTCCCAGGCGCCGCCGGTTGCCTTGGAATGCGGCAGTCTGCCTGGGGGGCTAGGCGGGGGTCGGCAGAAAAGCCCGTGGATCCGTTGCTCTCACCTCCGCCGGCCGACACCGCGGTAAGCTCTCCGGGTGGACCCTCGACTCGACATCATGGTGGAGGCCGCCCGCGCCGGGGGTGCGACGGC
>WNFE01002368.1_pt1 | contig 13868 bp, 15 predicted proteins | sample 5400451 | NCBI WGS metagenome assembly WNFE01 (sample SAMN13153344, study PRJNA577476) | soil metagenome | isolation source: 200 cm saprolite under Douglas fir tree site 2 hole 2 | place: USA:California | collected 2015-04-18 | reverse complement strand
CATCGCGACCGTCACCCGACCTAACTGAACGGTATTGGCTCTAGCCCGGAGGGGTCAGCGCTGGGCGGCGAGGCGGCGGTTCTTGAACTGCGCTTTGACGTAGTCGCGGTTCAGCAGCGCGATGAAGTCGATGCTGATCTCCTTCGGGCACGCCTTCTCGCATTCGCCGTGATTGGTGCACGACCCGAAGTAGCGCTCCATCGTCTCCACCATGCCGATCACACGCTCGTACCGCTCGGGTTGACCCTGCGGGAGCAGGCCGAGGTGAGCCACTTTCGCCGCGGTGAAGAGCTGCGCGGCGCCGTTGGGGCACGCGGCCACGCACGCGCCGCAGCCGATGCAGGCGGCGGCGTCCATCGCCGCGTCGGCTGCTTCCTTCGGCACGAGGATGAGGTTGGCGTCGGGCGCGCTGCCCGTCGGAGCCGAGATGTACCCCCCGGCTTCGATGATCCGATCGAAGGCACTCCGATCGACGACCAGGTCGCGGATGACGGGGAACGCCCGCGCCCGCCACGGCTCCACGACGATCCGGTCACCGTCCTGGAACTTGCGCATGTGCAGTTGGCAGGTGGCGGTGCCTTCCTCCGGCCCGTGCGCGCGGCCATTGATCATCATCGAGCACGAACCGCAGATGCCTTCGCGGCAGTCGTGGTCGAACGCGATCGGCTCACGCCCGTCCATCACCAAGCGTTCGTTCACGACGTCGAACATCTCGAGGAACGACATATCGGGACTGATGTCGGTGGCGTCGTGGTCTTCGAAATGGCCGGAACCGTTCGGTCCATTCTGCCGCCACACCCGGAGCTTCAAGTTCATCGATGACCTACTTGTAACTACGTTGGGCGAGGTGGACGTACTCGAACTCGAGCTGCTCCTTGTGGAGCTCGGGCGCAGCGCCGACTCCGGTGAACTCCCACGCGCCGACATAGGAGAAGTTCTCGTCGTCGCGTAACGCCTCGCCGTCTTCGGTCTGGTGCTCGACACGGAAGTGGCCACCGCACGATTCCTCGCGGTGCAGGGCATCGCGGCAGAGCAGCTCCCCGAACTCGAGGAAATCACTCACTCGGCCCGCCTTCTCGAGCGACTGGTTGAGTGTCTCGTTCTCGCCGAGCACGCGCACGTCGGAGTGGAACTCCTCGCGGAGCGCCGGGATCTCCGCCAGGGCCTTTTCCAGGCTCTCGCGGCTGCGGGCCATGCCGCAGTTGTCCCAGAGCACGTTGCCGAGCTCGCGATGGAAGTGGGTCACCGATCGACTGCCCTTGGTGGCCAGCAGCTTGTGCACACCGTCGTGCACCTCGGCTTCGACCGAACGGAATACGGGATCGTCGGTGGGAACCGGCTTGGTGCCGAGCAGCGGCGCGAGGTAGTCGGAGATGGTGGCCGGGAGCACGAAGTAGCCGTCGGCCAGACCCTGCATCAGCGCGCTCGCCCCGAGTCGGTTGGCGCCGTGATCGGAGAAGTTCGCCTCGCCCAGCACGTAGAGGCCCGGGAGGTTGCTCATGAGGTTGTAGTCGACCCAGAGTCCACCCATCGTGTAGTGGACCGCGGGATAGATACGCATGGGTACCCGGTAGGGGTCTTCGCCGGTGATCCGGTCGTACATCTGGAAGAGATTGCCGTAACGTTCTTCGATCACGGCGCGCCCGAACCGGTTGACCGCATCGGCGAAGTCGAGGTACACACCGTTCTTCTGTGGCCCGACGCCGCGGCCGGCATCGACCTCACGCTTGGCGGCGCGTGACGCGACGTCACGCGGCACGAGATTTCCGAACGCCGGATAACGCCGTTCGAGGAAGTAGTCGCGGTCGACCTCGGGGATCAGGTCAGGGGACCGTTCGTCGCCCGCCGCCGGCACCCACACCCGCCCGTCGTTGCGTAGCGACTCCGACATCAAGGTGAGCTTCGACTGGAATTCGTCACTGCGCGGGATACAGGTGGGGTGAATCTGGGTGTAGCAGGGGTTGGCGAAGAGCGCGCCGCGTCGGTGTGCTCGCCACGCGGCAGTCACATTGCTCGCCTGCGCGTTGGTCGACAGGTAGAACGCGTTGCCGTAGCCACCGGTGGCGAGGACAACCGCGTGGGCAGACCAGGAACGGATGTCGCCGCTCACGAGATCGCGCGTGACGACGCCGGCCGCGCGTCCGTCGTGGACGACCAGGTCGAGCATCTCGGTGCGGGTGTGCATGGTGACCGCGCCCCTCGCAACCTGACGTTCGAGTGCCTGGTAGGCGCCGAGGAGCAGCTGCTGACCGGTCTGCCCGCGGGCATAGAACGTTCTGGAGACCTGCGCGCCACCGAACGATCGGTTGTCGAGCAGCCCGCCGTACTCGCGCGCGAAGGGCACTCCCTGGGCGACGCATTGGTCGATGATGTTCAGGCTGATCTGAGCCAGCCGGTAGACGTTGGCCTCGCGCGACCGGTAGTCGCCGCCCTTGACAGTGTCGTAGAAGAGGCGGTGCACACTGTCGCCGTCGTTCGGGTAGTTCTTCGCGGCGTTGATCCCGCCCTGCGCAGCAATGCTGTGCGCCCGCCGGGGAGAGTCGTGGAACGTGAACAGCGTCACGCCGTACCCGAGCTCGCCGAGCGTGGCGGCGGCCGACGCGCCGGCAAGCCCACTTCCCACCACGATGATCTCGTAGCGCCGCCTGTTTGCGGGGTTCACCAACTTCACGTCGAAGCGGTGATTGTCCCACTTCTCGTCGATCGGGCCCTCGGGAGCGTGGGCGTCCAGTTGAAGGTCAGTCGTCACCGCGTGACCGCTCCGGTCGTGATGAGCAGCGGCATGCTCACGTTGCCGACGAGGATCAACGCGGCAAAGCCTGCCGCGAAGTACCGCCGCCAGAGATTCCAGCGCGGATTGTTCAACCCGAGGCTCTGGAACATGCTCCAGGCACCGTGGAAGACGTGGATCGCCAGCGCGATGTTGGCGATGATGTATGCGATCGCGACCGGCACCCGCTCGAAGCTCTCGAACATGTTGTGGTACGGGTCGCCGCGGATGAAGTGCGGGTTCCCGCTCCCCCACGTCTGGTCCATCAAGTGGAAGATGAGGAAGAGGCCGACGATGATGCCGGTCCAACGCATCGTGCGGGATGCGAAGTTGGCCGCCGTGTAGTCGCGGGGTGACTGGTATTTCACGGGCCGGGCGTGGTGGTTCATGCGGGTGAGCTGATACGCGGCCACGATGTGGAGGAAGAAGGCAGCGATCAGGACGCTGCGCATGAGCCAGAGCACCACGCTGCGCGGCAGCGCCGGCTCCCCCAGAGTCCGCAGCCATTCCCCGTAGTTGTTGATCGCGTTCGGCCCGAGGAACACCTTCAACGTGCCGACCATGTGGGCGAACACGTAGCCGAGCAGGATGACCCCGCTCACGCCCATCACCCACTTCTTACCGACCGCTGAATGCCAGAAGCGGATGAGGAAGTGCCCGCGTGGAGGGTCGAGCGGGACGGGTGGTCCGGTATATCGGGCCAGACGCGCCGCGTCGTCGGCATCGGGCCGCGGCGCGGCCGTCGACACCTCTTCTTCAACGGTCGCCATAGCCGCGAAAGCTACTTCGCGACACTTCGCAATCCGGGATTGTGAAATCGGCCACGAGCGCGGCCACGAGCGCGGTGGGGAGCGCGGTGGGGTGGGATGCCGGGAAATGGGCCTCGGGAGGCGCTGGTACGCTCCGAATCATGACCCGTCCGGGAACGCTCGGTGAGCTCACGTCAAGTGGCTGGGTCTCGCGGCCCGTGAAGGAAGAGGTACGTGCCAACGCGATCGCGCGGGTCGCCGAGGGCAGGCCGTTGGTCGAGGGTGTCATCGGCTACGACGACACGGTCCTACCTCAGCTCGAGAACGCGCTCATCGCCGGTCACGACGTGATCTTTCTCGGCGAGCGCGGCCAGGCCAAGACCCGCATGATCCGCTCGCTCACGGCACTGCTCGACGAATGGATGCCCATCATCGCGGGCAGTGAGATCAACGACGACCCGTACCATCCGGTCTCGCAGCACGCGCGTGTGCTCGTCGCCGAACGAGCCGACGAGACGCCTCTCGAATGGGTTCATCGCGATCGGCGCTTCGGCGAGAAGTTGGCGACCCCCGACACCTCGATCGCCGATCTGATCGGTGAGGTCGACCCGATCAAGGTGGCGGAGGGCCGGTACCTCTCCGACGAGCTCACCATTCACTATGGGCTCGTGCCGCGTACCAACCGCGGCATCTTCTCGATCAACGAGCTGCCCGACCTCGCCGAGCGGATTCAGGTGGGGTTGCTCAACGTGCTCGAGGAGCGCGACGTGCAGATCCGGGGTTACAAGATCCGGCTACCACTCGAACTGATGCTCGTGGCGTCGGCGAATCCCGAGGACTACACGAACCGCGGTCGGATCATCACCCCGCTGAAGGACCGCTTCGGGGCACAGATCCGTACCCACTACCCGCTCGACGCCGAGCTCGAAGCCGCGGTGGTCCAACAGGAGGCGCGCCCGCTCCACTCCGACGGCCTCAACGTGCAGGTGCCGGCGTTCATGAGTGAGATCGTCGCCGAGATGAGTCAGCAGGCGCGCCGCTCGCCGCACATCAACCAACGTTCCGGTGTTTCGGTTCGTCTTTCGATCGCCAATTACGAGACGCTCGTCGCCAACGCGACGCGACGCGCGCTCCGCCACGGCGAGTCCGAGATCGTGCCCCGCGTCAGCGACCTCGAAGCGCTGGTCGCGAGCACCGCGGGCAAGGTGGAGTTCGAGACCGTCGACGACGGACGTGAAGAGCAGGTGCTCGATCGCATCGTCAAGGCGTCGGTACTCGAGACGTTTCGAGCACGAACCCGGCCGGAGAAGCTCACCGATGTCGTCACTGCGTTCGAGAGTGGGCTCGTCGTGCACACGGGCGAGGACATCGCGTCATCGGAGTACGCCAAGCTCCTGACCGACCTCCCCGCACTCCGTGCGACGCTCGCCGATCTCGAGGTGGGAGAGACGCCGGCCGGGGTGGCGTCGGCGGTGGAATTCGTGCTCGAGGGCCTGCATCTCTCCAAGCGGCTGAACAAGGACGCCATCGGCGGGCGGGCCACCTACCGGGGCCGCGGCTAGCCGGTCGACGCGCCGCGTCAGATCCCGTTCCCGGGGTCGCGATGGTAGAAGTCGCAACCATTGGCGGCGCGGCGGTTCACGTTCTCGACCGCGTGCTGCACCTTCGGGTTGTCGACGACGGAGCGATCACCGTCGGCGCGCCGGCGCAGCGCATCGAGAAACGCCTTGGCGTCGTCGGCGATGTCCTTGGGCGCGTGGTGGGCCATGTCGCCGACCAATTGGATCTGCTCGGCGAGGGACGGCTTCTGGGCCAGTCGGGTGTCGTAGCGTTGCGCCGCATTGCAGAACGCGGCACTCGGTTCTGGCAGCGAGCGTTGCGATTCGCCCGAGCATCCGGCCATCAGGGCGGCCACCATTCCGAAGGCCAGCCAGGGCCGGAGCGCTCGCATCCCCTGCATTGTGGTCGGGATGGCCCCCACACCGCGAGTCGTGGTGTGGGCAAGCGGCTGTCGACGGCCCTGCATTAGCGTTGCGGTGATGAGGCGACGCGCCGACTTCCGGTATTCACGCTGGGACGGCTCGCAGACCGGCTTCGATCTCGACGCGCAGTCGCTGCTCGACGAGATGAGCGACGATCTCCTGTACCACGGCGATCTCAACGCCGCCTTGCGCCGCATGATGCAGCAGGGATTTCGCGACCGCAACAACCAGCAGCTCATGGGATTGCGCGAGATGCTGCAGAAATTGCGGGATCGTCGGCGTCAGGAGCTCGAGAGTCGCGATCTGGGTGGGGTCTACGACGACATCGCCGAGCTGCTCAACGAGGTCGTCGACATGGAGCGGGAGGGGATCGAGCGCCGGCTCGACGACGCCATCACCTCCGGTGATCGTCGTCGCCAGGAGATCGTGGAAGATGTCGCGGCCGAACGCCGTCAGCAACTCGAGGAATTACCCCCCGACCTTGCGGGAAGGGTGCAGGCCCTCCAGAGCTACGAGTTCATGGACGACGGCGCTCGCGCGCGTTTCGAGGAGCTCATGGACCAGCTGCGTGAGCAGCTGATGCAGAGTTACTTCAACCAGCTGTCCGACGGCATGCAGAACCTCACGCCCGAGCGGATGCAGCGCATGAAGGACATGCTGAACGACCTCAACCAGATGCTCGAGCAGCGCGAGCGCGGCGAGGAGCCCGACTTCGACGGGTTCATGGAGCGCTACGGCGACTTCTTCCCCGGCAACCCGAGCAACCTCGACGAGCTGCTCGAGCAGATGGCGCAGTCGATGGCGCAGATGCAGCAACTGCTCAACTCGATGACTCCCGAGCAGCGCGCCCAGCTCCAAGGTCTGGCCGAGTCGTTGCTCGAAGATGTGGACCTTCGCTGGCAGGTCGACCAGCTGTCGCGCAACCTGCAGCAAGCATTCCCGAACCTGCCCTGGGAACGATCGCAGCGGTTCACCGGTAACGATCCGCTCCAATTCGGAGAGATGTCGGGCCTGCTCGACACGCTCGGCGACCTCGACGCCCTTGAGCACCTGATGCGTTCCGCCACCCAACCGGGTGAGTTGGCGGAGGTCGACATCGATCGGGCACGCGAGCTCCTCGGGGAGGACGCGGCCCGCTCACTCGACCGGCTGCGCGAGCTCACGAAAATGCTCGAGGAAGCCGGTCTGATCGAGCAACGCGAGGGTCGTCTCGAGCTGACCCCGCGTGCGATTCGCGCCATCGGGAACAAGGCGCTGTCGGATCTCTACCGCAAGTTGTTGAAGGATCGCGCCGGTCGCCACGAGATCGAGCGCACCGGCGCGGGCAACGAGCACGCGCACGACCACAAGCCCTACGAGTTCGGGGACCCGTTCCACCTCAACGTGCAGGAGACGGTCAAGAACGCGATCTGGCGCGGTGGCGCCGGTACGCCGGTGCGGCTCTCGCCCGACGACTTCGAGGTCGAGCGCACCGAGATGTTGACGCGTTCAGCAACGGTATTACTGCTCGACGTCTCGCTCTCGATGCCGATGCGGGACAATTTCCTTCCGGCCAAGAAGGTCGCGATGGCGTTGCACGCGCTCATCACCAGTCAGTTTCCACGCGACTACTTCGGCCTGGTGTCGTTCGGGCGGGTGGCGCGCGAGGTGAAGCCCGAGCTCCTGCCCGAGATGAGCTGGGACTTCGAGTGGGGCACCAACATGCAGCACGCCCTGCTGTTGGCGCGCAAGCAGCTCGCTCGTCAGAGCGGCACCAAGCAGATCATCATGGTCACCGACGGTGAGCCGACCGCCCACATCGAGGGCGGCGAGGCCTACTTCCAGTACCCGCCGTCGCCGATCACGATCGAAGAGACGCTGAAGGAAGTCATGCGCTGCACGCGTGACGGAATTCGTATCAACACGTTCATGCTCGACGAGAGCTACTACCTGAAGTCGTTCGTCGAGCAGATGATGCGGGTCAATGGCGGTCGGGCCTTCTTCACCAGTGCCGACACCCTGGGCGACTACGTGCTGGTGGACTTCCTCGACCACCGTCGCCGGCAGCGCCGCGCCGGCTGATCTCGTCGTCACGCCAAAACGCTGGGTCAGGCGAGCTCGCGGAGGTAGCACTCGTGCACTGCGGGATCGAAGCAGACAAACCGCACCAAACGTACACCGCACAGCGTGGTACGGACGGTGTCCACGGCGATCTTGGTGGCATCACCGACGGGGTAGCCGTAGGCGCCGGTGCTGATGGCGGGAAAGGCAACCGAGGTGGCGCCGATCTCGTCGGCAACCTCGAGGCTGCGGCGGTAGCAGTTGGCCAGGAGGCGAGCCTCGCCCGAGTGGCCGCCCTGCCAGACCGGGCCCACCGTGTGGATCACGAAGTGGGCGGCGAGGCCGTATCCGGCCGTGGCCTTGGCGTCGCCGAAGGCACAGCCGCCGAGCTGGTGGCAGGCATCGAGTAACTCGGGGCCAGCTGCTCGGTGGATGGCGCCGTCCACCCCTCCGCCGCCGAGCAGCGAGGGATTGGCCGCGTTGACGATGGCGTGGACCCGCTCGGTGACGATGTCACCCAGCGCGACCTCGAGATGGGGACCCACGAGGCGCAGCGTAGGTTCGCGGATCGAGGCGCTGCAGGGGCCCAGAGCCCTTACTCCGGAATGGGCACGGGCATGAGCGAGGGACGACGCAGAGAAGAAACCCCTTGCGCGCGGGTCCACAACCGAGCATAGTAACACCATTGTAATTCCCGAGGCGTCATTTACGACGTCCTCCGCGTCAGCTGTTCAAGGGAGAACGCGATGCCCGAACCCCTCACTGCGAGCCCACTCACGTCGAACCTGGCCGCACTGGTTGCCAGTCACCGGCCATCGATCGCCGGTGAACGCCGGTGGCAGGAGCACGCCAACTGCCTCGGCGTCGATCCCGACCTCTTCTTCCCCGAGCGGGGGGCATCCACCCGCGAGGCGAAGTCGGTGTGCCGGGGCTGCGAGGTGCGGATCGACTGCCTGGAATACGCACTGGCCCACGGCGAGAAGTTCGGGATCTGGGGTGGCCTTTCCGAGCGCGAGCGTCGGCGGGTCCGCCGTCAGCGAGCCCTCGACCGCCGCAACGCCATCGGTGCCTGATTCGCTCTAGCTCCCCGCTCCACCAGCACGAGCGAGGCGCCACTCGATCGTCTGTTCCGGGCCGAGGCCGGACCATTCGAGAAAGTCGGCGTCGCAGCGATCGAGTTCGGCCGCGGGCACGAGTCCGACGAGCTCGACCCGTGCCACGTCGGACCCGGCCGCGCGTGCGTGGGTGCGAACCAGCTCGCACGTTTCCTGCACGCCGGTCTCGTCGAGCGCGACCAGGTTCATCGACACCTGGGCGCGCCGGACCGAGGGCAGGGCCAAGCCCAACGCCCGCACCCCGGGTAGCCCGCCATCTCGAGCCCGGATCTGGTGCGCAATCTCACGGGCCAACGGGAGATCATCGCGATCGAGCTCGCAGTTCACTGCGACCAACACCGGACGCGCGCCGACCGCGACGACACCCAGCCTCGAGTGAGGAACCGCGGGGCCGAAGTCGGCTGCACGCGCCACGAACGCATCGCGTCGGGTATCGGGCAGCGTGCGGTGGTGGGGGTCGGCGTCGTCGTAGAGGAACACGGGCACGCCGAGCGTGTCGGCGAACCATTGCCCAAAGGAAAGTGCCGCGGCGGTTGCCTCCTCGCGAGTCGAACCATCGAAAGCGACGAACGGCACCACGTCGAGCGCGCCGAGTCGTGGGTGCACGCCCCGATGCTCGGCGATGTCCACGCAGCCGGCGACCGCACGTGCCAATCTCCGGACCGCGTGCTCGGCGCCGTCGGCGGTTGGTCCTGCGAGGGTCAGGACCGTGCGGTGGTGGTCGATGTCGGTGTGCAGGTCGAGCAATGAGGATCCGCATGCCTCCGCGAACGCGCGCAGGTGCTCGGCGTCGCGCCCTTCCGCCACGTTCGGCACGCACTCCAACACGCGGTCAGGGTACGGGTGCCGGCGATCGGCCGCGAGCCGCTATCCCTGCTCGCAGGGAGCGAGCCAGTAAACAGGTCGAGTGAAGCTCGGGCTGGCGCTGCCGCAGTACGACTACTCGGTGTCGGGCGAGTCCCCGTTGCGGTGGTCGACGGTGGTCGACTACGCGACGCTTGCCGAGCGGGTGGGCTACGACTCGCTCTGGCTCTCCGACCATTTGTTCCTCGATCTCGCAAAGTACGGCGGCTCCGGTCGTCGCGAGGGCGGATTCGATCCGCTGGTTGCGCTGTCGGCGCTGGCTCGCATTGTCAGCCGGCCGCGCCTCGGCACGCTCGTGCTGTGTGAAGCGCTCCGACCGGCCTCGGTCCTTGCCAAGTCCTTGGCCACTCTGGATCGCATCAGCGGAGGGCGGGTCGAGGTCGGAATCGGCGCCGGTTGGTACGAGCCCGAGTACGCCGCCATCGGCATGCCACTGCCGTCGCCGGGGGAGCGCTTGGCGCGGTTGCGCGAAGCCGTCGTGGTGACGCGCGGATTGATGACCGGCGACGCGTTCACGTTCGACGGTCGTTATCACCGCGCGTTCGCGGCGGTGAACCAGCCGCCCGCGCGGCAGCGGCCGACACCCCCGATCATCGTGGGCGGCAAAGGCGACCGGCTCCTGAAGGTCGCCGCCGAGGTCGCCGACGGTTGGAACACCTGCTGGGTGTGGACCTTCGACGCGTATCGCGAGCGCCTCACCGTGCTCGACCGGGCGTGCGGAGCGATCGGCCGTGATCCCGCCTCCGTGACGCGTTCGGTCGGGCTGTACGCGCTCTGCGGCACCGACGCCGCGGACCTGGCGCGCCGGTTCGAGCGTTTGCGTGCCCTCACACCGCACGGCGTGCTCGACGACATGACCCTCGACGAATGGCGGGTTGGCCGGCTGGTGGGCACCGTCGATCAGGTGCGAGAGCAGGTCGTGGCATGGTCGGATCTCGGCGTCGACACCATCGTCGCCGGCGTCGGAGCAGTGCCGTTCGCGGTCACCACGCCCGACGACGTCGAACTACTCGCCGAGGCGTTCCGTGGTCTTCGCTGAGCGAGACGCTGGTGTCGCGCGCCGGCGGTAACCTGAATCCCTTCCCTCGGAAGGGTCGTTTCCCCATGAACCTCGGCGCCACCGAGCTGCTCATCATCTTGGCCGTCGTCCTCTTGCTCTTCGGCAGCACCCGCCTGCCCAAGCTGGCCCGCTCGCTCGGTCAGGCCAGCAAGGAGTTCAAGAAGGGTGTCGCCGGGCACGACGACGACGGCGAGACCAAGACCGCCTGATCGGCTGGTCGCCCCGGGGGAGTACCGGGCCGGGAACCAACCTTCCGCCGCCCCGTCCCCCGCCGTCGCTAGCGCAGCACCGCGGGAGCGTCGACGCGGCGCCGGCGGAGGATGCGACGGCGCTCACGTTCCGAAGCGCCGCCCCACACACCGTGATCGATGCGATAGGTAAGCGCGTACTCCAGGCAGGCGGATTGCACCGCACACTGCGCGCAGATCTGGCGGGCCTTGTCGACCCCGACACCGTCGGAGGGGAAGAACTCGCCCGGCGCCAGCGAGCGACACCGCGCTCGGAGCATCCACTCCTGCTCTGCGTGATCCGGTGGAGGGGTCAGGTCTTCCATGCGCACCCCTGTGCTCGGCGGGTGAAAGTGCTCGCCTCTTGGACGGTACGGAGCTGGGTCCGGTTCCCGTAGCCTGACAGAGATCCTACGTCGCGTCTCGTCGGCCGGGCCCGTGCCTGTGGGCCGGCTGAGAACGGGTACGGAACCGCTCGGTCATGATGCACGTTGACGAAAGCGGAACCGCCAGCCCCCTCACTCCCCGGAGGAACCGTGACCGAAGTCCCGAACGTCACCGCGCCGCCCCCACCTCCCTTCACCCCGATGCCCACGGCGGTTCCCGCTTCTGGTCCCCGGCGTGGCACTCGCCCGACACTGGTCGCCGCGTTGGTCGGAGCGTTGGTCGGCGTGCTGGTTTCGTCGGGCGTGTACCTGTCGGTCGACGACAACGGCAACTCGTCGGTGAGCCAACCGGTGGCGAGCAACGTCATCGTGCGCCCCTCTGATCAGATCGCACGCACGGGCGACATCGCGTCGATCCTGAAGGCCGACGTACCCGCCGTCGTCGCAATCGTCGATGACGGCGGACCCGATGCGGGCGGCGCCGCGGGCACCGGCTTCGTCATCTCTGCCGACGGTGTGATCGTCACCAACAATCACGTGGTCCAGAATGCGCATCACATTCAGGCTGTGTTCTCCGATCGCAAACAGCCGGTCGACGTGACCGTGCTCGGGCGTAACCCGAACAGCGATCTCGCGGTGTTGAAGGTCGACGTCACGAACCTGCAAACGATCAAGCTCGGGAATTCCGACGACGTGCAGGTCGGCGACGACGTCGTCGCGATCGGGAACGCGCTCGCACTGCAGGGCGGCCTCACCGTCACCCGCGGCATCGTCTCCGGATTGCACCGCGAGGTCGCGACCGACGCCAACAGCAAGCTCGAGGACGTCATCCAAACTGATGCCGCGATCAACCCCGGGAACTCCGGTGGGCCCCTCGTCGACTCGCAGGGACGCGTGATCGGGATCAACACCGCGATCGCCGATCCCAGCAGCGCGCAGAACGTCGGCTTCGCGATCCCGATCTCGCAGGCGGAGCCGATTATCGCCCAGCTGCGTGTAGGCAAGCAGCCCGCCTACCTGGGTGTGAGCTCAGAAGACGTGAGCCAGGCACGCGCCGAAGGCCGCAAAGTGTCCGTCGACGCGGGCGCGGTGATCATCCGGATCGCGTCCGGCACCCCGGCGTCCAAGGCGGGTGTCCAGACGGGCGATGTCATCGTCGAGTTCGACGGCAAGAGCATCAGCGGTGCCGCCGCGCTCGGCGCGGCAGTGCGCGCGCACAAGCCTGGCGACCACGTCGACATGGTGATCGACCGTGACGGCACGCGCAGCACGCGCTCCGTCACGCTTGCCGAGAGCCCGGCCCCGGCCTCCTGACCACTACGCTGCTCGTGATGTCGATGCAACCCGAAGGGCTCGAGCAGGTCCCGCCGCAGGGCCATGTGAAGGTCGTGTACCTCGGCCCCGTGGCGCCGCACTGGGAGGTGCACGGGATCTTCGGCGACGGCCGCATGATCGACGAGTTCCGTCAGCGTGCGCTGGCTCGCTTGCAGTTGCTGCCGCCCCACGACCCGCAGTTCCGCCGCAACCGCGAGCGAGTTGCGCGCGACGCCGAGCGCGAGCACCTCATCCTCGAGTGGGACCTCGGATACGACGAAGACGCCTGATTCGGCCCGATTCGACGAGTCAGGCTTCGTCGATCTCCGCGTCGGGATTCGGATGCTCGCCGGTGACCATGAAGCCCACCCGCTCGGCGATGGTCACCGCGTGGTCGGCAATCCGCTCGTAGTGGCGACCCACCAGCGCCATCTGCACGGCGAGTAACACCGCCGCCTCGTCACTGCCGTCGCCGGCGAGGATGTGGCGGAACAGGCTCTTGGTGAGCTCGTCCATCGCGTCGTCCATGTCGGCCAGTGCCGCCGCCCACGACGGATCGGCGTCCGCAAATGCGTCGATCGCGACCGTGGTCTGGTTGCTGGCCTGGGTGCCCATCCGGTCGATGATGCCGCGCAGCTTGGGATCGAGCGGGTGTGGATACAGCCGGCGGGTCGTCTTGGCGACGTTCACCATGAGATCAGCGCTGCGTTCGAGCTCGTGGGCCACTCGCATGACCGTAACGAGGAACCGGAGGTCAGTGGCGAGCGGCTGTTGGCGGGCGAGGAGGAGGAAGGTGCGGTCTTCGATGGAGTGGGTGAGCTCGTCGATCACGTCGTCGGCTTCGATCACTTGCTCGGCCGCGTTGAGATCGCCGTCGAGCAGCGCCTGGGTGCCGCCGGCAATCTGTTCGGTGGTGAACGCGGCGAGCCGGATCACGTCGACCCGAAGCTCGTCGAGATGCTCGTGGAAGCTCTTGCGCGCTTCGGCGGGGAAACTCTCGGGGATCGGTGTCGCAGTCACGACGCCTCCGGTGCTCGGTGGTACGACATCATGCCCGGGCCCATGTGCGGTGGACCGGCGTGATCACGACGTGCTTCCAGTTTTTCACGGGTCGTTTACCCAAGCGCCATGTTCGGGCAACTACCTCGAAACGTAAGGAACATAGCGTTTACCGTAGACGGAGTGTGTGGGGCCGGGACTCCCCCCGTACCGGACCCCACACCCTCTGCTTCAGCTCTCTCCACGCTTCAGTTCTCGCTACGGAGCGGCACACGCAGGCCCGACTTCTCATGGCTCCGGGCGCGGTTCAGCGTCGCCTCCGTGCGGTGTGTTGGCCGGTGGCGACGAAGCCGACCTGCTCG
>WNFE01012929.1_pt1 | contig 13881 bp, 15 predicted proteins | sample 5400451 | NCBI WGS metagenome assembly WNFE01 (sample SAMN13153344, study PRJNA577476) | soil metagenome | isolation source: 200 cm saprolite under Douglas fir tree site 2 hole 2 | place: USA:California | collected 2015-04-18 | reverse complement strand
GATTTACGCTGACGTTTTCGATCGACGAAGGCCCGCTCTATCATTTCGGCGACATTGATGTCGTCTGCAATGTGCCGGGAGTTGATCCCGACAAGCTTCGCCGTCTGCTTGTGGCGCGATCTGGCGCGGTGTTCGACGGCGGCGCACTGGACAAGACTACCGAAGCTCTTGCGATCGAGCTGGCGAAGCTCGGTTTTCCCTTCGCGCAGGCTGTTCCCCGCACCACCCGCGATGCCGCCGCAAAACGCATCGACGTCGCGTTCACGATCGATCAGGGGCCACGGACCTATGTCGAGCGGATCGAGATCCACGGCAATACCCGCACCCGCGGCTACGTGATCCGTCGTGAATTCGACATTGCCGAAGGCGATCCCTACAACAAGGCCTTGATCGATCGGGCCGAGCGACGCCTCAAGAACCTGAACTACTTCAAGACCGTCAAGATCTCAAGCAAGCCGGGCTCGGTGCCCGACCGCGTCGTGCTCGATGTCGATGTCGTGGAACAGCAGACCGGCGATTTTTCGATATCGGGAGGTTACTCGACGACCGATGGTCTGCTCGCCGAGGTCAAGGTGGGCGACCGGAATTTCTTCGGCACCGGCAGGGCGCTGAACGCCTCCGTGACCTACGGCCAATACGCGCGCGGGGTCGATCTATCGGCTTCCGAGCCGTATTTTCTCGGCAGCCGCGTTGCGGCAGGGATCGAGCTTTACGGCAGACAAAATGCGGCGAGCCCCTATCAGTCCTATGGCAACGACATCTATGGCGCGACCATGCAACTCGGCACGCCCTTGACCGAGCAACTTGGCATGCAGTGGCGCTACTCCATCTACAATCAGAACATCACGCTCAATCCGAGCGCGTTGACCGCAGCGCCATCGCTGCCGATCCAGCAGGCCGCGCTCGCGGGTCCGGCCTGGGTTTCCTCCGTCGGCGATACCGTCACCTACAATACGCTCGACAATAACAAGATGCCGACCAGCGGAATCAATTCGCAACTCAAGCAGGATCTCGCCGGGCTTGGTGGCGATGTGAAATTCCTGCGGACCACCGAGGACGTGCGGTACTATCAGGCACTCAACAGCGACGTGGTCAGCCTGGTGCGCGCCCAGGGCGGCTATATCACCGGCTGGGGCGGGCAGCAGGCGCCGCTGATCAACAGTTTCTTTGGCGGACCGTCGATGGTGCGGGGATTTGCGCCCAACGGTTTCGGCCCGCGCGATCTCACTCCCGGCACGACCATGGATAATGTCGGCGGCAGTATGTACTGGGCGACGACTGCGGAACTGCAGAGTGCGATTCCCGGCATTCCCCAGGAATACGGCCTCAAGGCGTCAGCCTTCGTCGATGCCGGCAGCGTCTTTCACTACGGCGGACCGACAGTGTTTCCAGGCTCCGCGCAATCGTTGCAGGTCGCCAACGCCAACATCGTGCGCTCTTCGGTGGGCGCGGGGCTGACCTGGGCCTCGCCGTTCGGTGCGCTGACGGTCAGCTACGCGGTGCCGCTGACGAAAGCTGCCTACGACGTGGTGCAGCCATTTAGTTTCGGCGCCGCACCGTTGTTCTGAGGGATGGGGCGCGCAGCAGGCCTTTTCTCACGCGACCAGGCGGCTGGCGAGGAAATCGACAGCTGCTCGACGAATCTCAGGGTTATCGAGACATTATTGGTCGAGAGCCGACCGCGCACGTCCACGTCGACAGAATTTTCACCCGAAATCAGACGCCAGGTGGCGTTGCTGATAGGAAACGACGTAACGTTGGCGATCAGAAAATCGTAATTTTCTGAACCGCATGTCGAGCGGTCGTATTCGACGTCCGGATGTGCCGTGGTTGTCGCCGCCCTAACAAAAGAATAGGCCCCCGCCGAATGGAATCCGGCGAGGGCTCGGCCTTATGGAGTTTCCTCTGCTACCCTGAGAAGGAGACAGAACCTTACTTCAACGAGCTGTTGATATTGGTAAACTGGGTATTAAGGTTCGTTCCGAGACCGTTAACCACGGCGATAATGGCCAGCGCGATACCGGCCGCGATCAGGCCATATTCAATGGCGGTGGCACCCGATTCATTGGAAAAAAAACTCAACAAAGTCCGCTTCAATACTGCCTCCATTAGATTTTCAGGGTGGAAACCGTTGGCGGCATCAGGATAAGGCCAGAGTTTCTAAGGCCGTATTAATACGGGATGTTCAATTTTAACGTGATGTTGATTTCTCCGTGCCGGGTTCGCTGGCCTGGCCACGCCGTCGCCCCTCACGGCAGGTGCGCCCGCCAGGTCACGCCGCAGCAGCCGGTGCCGCAAATCGCGACAATCCCGTCGGACAATGTTGCGCTGGCTCGCGGCTCCCCTGTTCGATCCTGACAGAGGCTTGGGTCTTGATGCGAGATTGGAGGCCGGCGACGGCTACCCGAAAACGTTACCAGACCAGTGGGATCAGGCGATACCGCACTTTATTTTGGTACTCGACGTAGCCCGGCAGATTCCGTGCCAGGAATTTTTCCTCGTTGAACAGTCTCCATATCAGTGCTGGCATCATCGCAACAACGATGAGCACGCCCCACCACGAACCGAGCGCGATCGGTATGCCGAGAAGCATGAAAATCCCTCCCGCATACATCGGGTGCCGAAAAATCGCGAGCCAGCCGAGCGCTACGAGCGCATCGCCTGCGAGGGCCGCGTGCGGCATGATGTGAGACCATCCGAAGCGATGATCCAGTGCGGGGATGACAAGGAGGCAGATAAATCCCAGCGACGTGAAAGACATGATGATCTTTTGAGAAATTTGCTTCTCGGCGGCCGGACCCCCTGTCATCCGTCGCTGCAACAGCCCCGGATCCTTTTTCATGAGATAGAAGGTGATCGCCAGAGACGACGCGAAATATACGGCCAGGAACGTCCAGGCCTGCCAATAGTCGAGCGTCCACGCTGGAATGAACAGCAACGCGGCCATCACAAGAAGAAGGAACAGAAGTCCGCCGAACGCTTTCTTATGCAGGATGCTCATGCCGTGATTATAACACCTGCCCGAGCGCAATGCGCCGCGTCCCCGTCAGGTTGAACCTGACAGTCAGCATTTCGGAAAACAGAGCTTCGTGTCTCGCGCCTTGCGAGATCTTTGTCATCGCTTGGTCCTGGTCCACGCTTTCGGCCCAATGCGTCCAACGCAGTGACGGTCAACCAGGCACTCGCGCCTCATCGTCCGAGGCTTGCCGCCCGCAATTCGTCTCGAATTGATGACGATTGTGGAAGCCTTTGATAACCGGAAAAAAAGGACACTATTTGAATTATACCCCCGTAAAGATACGGATATTTATAGCGTGTGGTGCGGAACTACCGCGAGGGGTCTGCGCCACATGTCCGTTAAAGAGTTTCTCAAACAGCAGGCCGTCAACATCGCGGTTGGCGGACAGTACACGCTTTCGAACTGGTTCGACGCGCAGGGAAAGCCCCGCACCTTCGCGTGCCGGACCAGCCGCGTTTCACCGCTCCGGATGTTGGTCGCTGTGCCTGTGGTCGGCAAGGTCGGGGATCACATCACATCCTATTTCGGCGATTTCGGTAAGCTCGAAGGCGAGATCAGCGACACCACTGCCCGCAGCTTTCTGCTCGAACTCGCCATGACCCCCCGGATGCGTGAGAAGTTCGCAAGCAAGCTCACCTGGCTGGAAAAGAAGCAGAAGAATCCCGGTCTGCCCGACAGCAGGAAGCAGCCGCGCATCATCCCGGCAAGCCCTCATTCGACTCTGACCTTCGCCGATGGCAGCACCCGCAGTTGCTTTGTGATCGACATGTCCGTTTCTGGCGCCTCGGTCTGTTCTGACGTGCAGCCGCGGGTCGGAATGCCGCTCGCCATCGGAGCCAGCGTCGGCCGCGTCGTCAGACATTTACCCAACGGCTTCGCGGTCAAGTTCGTCGAACAGCAGAGCCGCGACGATCTTGACCGGCTCGTCATTCGACCCGCACCGCGTTCCGCAGGCGGGACAAAGGCTGCGCCTCGGTCTCAAACAAAGCCGGCGCCGTCCGCTGCGAGACGCAAAGCCAGCGCGTAGGACGCAGTAACCGGCGGCTCGGCGCCCGCGGGGCGGCGGGTGGCGCGGCGGATCATTCGGAGTCCGTCCGGGGCCAGTCGGACAACCCCTTGGCGACGGCGCCTTGCGGGTTACTGACAAACTGGAACACTTACCGCCGCTCCGTCGCGAACCCATACATCAAAGCCAGCCGATCCAGGCACTCCCGGAATCGCCGCGCGAAATAATCGATCCAGCGCTGGCCGCGCACTCCCCGCCGCTGCCCGATCTGCTCCATGGTCATACCGAGGATTAAAACCTCGTGCACCAGCGCCGAGCCGTCGGCGCCGAGTTCGCGCTCGGCGCGGTTCAGCCGCAGCACGGCCTTGCGCTGACCTTCCGTGATCGGCTCCCGCCTCTGCCCGCCGTCGACATATTCCCTGGTGGGATCGACAGCCTGAGGTCCGCGCTCGGCTTTCTCCCAATCGCTCTGGAATGCCCGCCCGCCCTGGTATTGCGCCTCGTCGATCTGACGATGCGTGTGCAGCCGGCCTAAGGGATCGTTGCGGATCGAGCGCAGCGTGACGATCTTGTCTCCCGGCTCCAGGCCGAAGGGATCGTCCACTTCGACGGCAGCCACTTCCGCGTTGCGCAGCAAATCCCGGGATCGCCGGTCATGCACCTTCGTAGGATGATGCGGCTTGTTGCGTTTGGCTCGTGCCATACCTGATCGCTCCGTTAGGTGGTGGAATTTGAATGTACTGGTCACGCCCTTCGCTCTTGCAATTCTCAGGGCGAGATGGGCCGGTTCACATTGCGCGCGTTTCTTCGCCGGGCCCCGCCAACATTTCATCGCGCAGCAATGCAACCAGTTCTTCCCGGCGGATCGAATGTGCCGGTTGCTGCGGGATCAGCGCGCGCAGATGCGCGATGCGATGGCGGCGCGGCAGCGGCTTCATCCGGATAACCATGATCGCCGGCGTCGGTTTCGGTCCGCGCTTCATGCCGCCTCCACCAGCCTGAGGGAGACGGTGCCGCCAGGTCGTTCCGGCGCGGCGTCGAGCCCGCGCGTCAGGTAAAAATGCGCGGAACAATAGCTCGTGCCCTGGCGCCGCGGGTGACCGCAGAAGGTGATGGCCTCGCCCTCCTTGTCGCCACCGTAAGGAAAACGGCAATCGCCGGGTTCAAGATCAACCAGCGAAAGATAGCGCGGATCGATCTGCACGCAGCGGAGCTTGACCGGCCCCATACTTTCGAAGACCGGCATTGGCCGCCTGGATTCGGAAGCCAAGCGCTCGCGTAGCCTGGGCAGCCGCGGTGCTTCGGCACTCAGTATCGGTTTCGGCCAGTTCTTGGGTCGGTCGGGGCCGGCAAGTCCCATGCGCTTGGCGCGGCCTATCGTTGCGTTGCGGGAATAGGCGGTTTTGAATTTCGCATTGATGGCGTCGGCTATTCTCGAATAGGACATGCCGCTCTCGAGCAACTCCCGCAGCGCTTTTGAATGCTCCTCTGTCCAGTCTGTCGATTGCATTTTTCAACCTGCCTTTTCCCGTTTTTCTCGAATGTGTTTCCACTCATCGGGCCAGGGGTCCGGGACGCGCGTGATCTCCCACCCGTTAATTTTTCGTTGCGTTCGCAACTTCGATTCCGAGGCAACCCGCAAAAATAATTTACTGTACGGCATCCTCAAGTTGTGGCCGGATACCTCCATCACCTCGTGAATGGGGCGGCGACTATGAAAAGCGAAAAAGTCCTGGAGCCTTTCGGCTTGCAGGAGTTCTATGTCGATGGGTTCGGCAACTTTCATCTTTCGAACGGCATCTTGCGGTGTGCCGCGTTTACGCAACAGCAGGCGCCGGGCGGACGCACGCAGAGCATCGCAGTTTTCAGACTGATCATTCCGGCGGCCGGCGCGCGCGCCTCGATTGAGGCCGCAGCCGGCGCGCTTGGAAACAACGTCGCCACGCTGCATGTTCTCAAATGAAACTCGCATCATCCGGCTCCGAAAGGAGCGCCGGCGCGCGGCATCAGGAATTCTTCCGCTGTCAGCGCGATGCCGTGGGCGTCGGCGTAATCCAGCAAGCGGCGATGGTGCGCCTGTGGAATCAGTCCGCCGGTTCCGCCGCGGGATTTTTCATGCTGCCAGCGATACGGTGCTGATAACGCCGTGCCCGCGATCCCGGCCACCTTGGCCTCGCCGCCTAGTTTCTTGATGATGGCTGTTGCCGGCTCCATGCCGTCAATTTCTGATATTCCGAAATCAAAGTCAAGTCCAATTTCGGAAAATCGGAATTGATTTCTTTTCTGAAATTCAGAAATATGGTGGCATGTTGGATATCAGAATGATCGAGCGGGGACTTGAAAAGCCGGGCAAGACCAAGGGCGGTCTGGCGACGGCGATGGGCGTCCGCGCGGGCGCGGTTTCCGAGATCCTGACCGAAAGACGCCTGATCAAAGCCACGGAAATTGCGCCCATCATCGATTACCTCGAGCTGAATTCGGTGCCGATCATGGGCCGCGTCGGCGCCGGGGCAGTCATCGAGCCCGAACATGAACAGGTGCCGCCGGAAGGGCTGGGCGAGGTCGAGCTGCCCTTCCCGATCGCGGAGGAGACCATCGCCTTTGAAGTCGTCGGCGATTCCATGCTGCCGAAATACGAAAACGGCGACATTATCGTGGTCTACCGGGAACAGCGCCATCCGCCGGCGAGCTTCTACGGGGAAGAGGCCGCAGTCAGGCTGAAGACCGGCGAGCGTTATTTGAAGACGATCGAGCGGGGAAAATCCTCCGCGCTGGTCAACCTCACGAGCTTCAACGCCAAGCCGATCAACGGGGTCAAACTCGAATGGATCGGGGAGATCTGCGTCACCCTCCCAAGAGGCCAGATCGAGCGGCTGCGGACCAAGGCCGCGGGCCGGACGCGCAAGGGCGCCAGGGCGCATGCCGGGGCTCCCCCGAGAGAAATGAAGGCGACGAAATGAGCCCGCGCGCCGAGCGATTCCCGCCTCCAGCCGGGCGCGGTCTTGCTGACCGAACCCATTATTCCGATTTTCCGAATTTTGCACTTGACTAATTTCTGATTTTCCGAAATACTTGCTTCGTCCGCGAAGCCGTGTACGCGCGGGCAAAGCGAGCGCCGCCATGCAATATTTCGTTGTGATGATCGATTACGGACGGCGCGGGCGCGAGGCCATTGTCGATCCTGAAATCACGCGGCGAGAGGTTGTCTCGCGCGTGGCCTCCGGCGAATACAAGAACATCAGCTCTACAGTCAATGACGTCACGGCCGAGATTATGGCCGAGACTGCACTTCCCGAAATCCCGATGACCGGCGCCGAACTGCAGGCCAATAGCTTCGATCATGCCCGCGATCTTGCAAAGCACGAGGCGGTATGATGGATATGCGACCCGGATTGGTTCGCAGGGCGCATCAAGCAGAGCGTCTGACGCCCTCCCCCATCATCCTTCCCGCCGAAGCGATAGCCGTAACGCTCCTGATCCTTGTCGTGGCGCTTGGCGTGATGATCCGAAGTGGCATGACGCCGGCGGCGCACAATGAATGGGCGCATGCCGGTTGCGAGTTGGACGCTCGGTAACAGTCGGGAGGTCGCGTTTGTGTGAATTGTCCGTTCCGGCTAGCGTGGAATGGTCCAGCGGTGGCCCCGAAAAATCGGCAAGCCATGACGCGGCGTATGTGCAATGGGTGAGCCATGAAAAGTCACACCAAACTAGCCGCAGCCTTGCTGCTTCTCGTCGGCGTGGTTGAATTCTCAAATATCGCCCCGGCCTTGGCGCGGGGTGGTGCGCCGAGCATCATGAATTCCCCCGGTTATCAACGGCGGCTTCAGGAATCCAGGCAGCCGGACTCTCGATCCTATGTGCAGACGCAGGCGATCGACTCCCGAAAGAAACGGCATCATCGCCACCACCGCCATTAAGAGCCTCTCGACATCCTACCAGGCATCGATGCAGGGCCGCTTGCGGTGGCTGCGTGGTTCGGGCTTTGGCACGGATTGAAGGCCAGCCATGATCCAACGGCGGGTCTCGGCCGGATCAATCACTTCGTCGATTTCCATGACAGATGCGATAGAGGTCGCCTTGCCGTTGGCATAGAGTTCCGCGACCTTGGCCTTGTAGTATTTCTCCCGCTCGACGGGATCGGCGATCGCTTCCATTTCCTTGCGGAAGTCAAGCCGCACATAGCCCTCCAAGCCCATGCCGCCGAACTCGCCGGTCGGCCATGCCACCGTGAAGAAGGAAGCATGAAAGCCGCCGCCGATCATGGATTGCGCCCCGAGGCCGTAACCCTTGCGCAGCACAACGCCGAACAGCGGCACGGTGAGGCTTGCCCCCGTCACGAACATGCGGGCGACATGGCGCACAATCGCCGTCTTCTCCGCCTCGGGCCCAACCATGAAGCCGGGCGTGTCGCACAGCGAAACGATCGGAATGTCAAAGGCATCGCACAACTGCATGAAACGCGCGGCCTTATCTCCCGCCGGCGCATCGATCGCACCACCGAGGTGTTTTGGATTATTGGCGATCAGTCCGAATGGCTGGCCCTCAATGCGAATGAAGGCGGTGACGATCCCGACACCGAAATCGCGGCGTATTTCGAGCACCGATCCCTCGTCGGCCAAAAGATCGATGACGTTGCGAATGTCGTAGACCCGCAGCCGGTTTTCGGGAATGGAGCGCCGCAGCAGCCGCTGATCCCGCGCTTGCCATTCAGTGACCGCGCCCTGAAAGTAAGACAGATATTTCTGCGCAGCGCTGGTGGCTTCTGCTTCGTCCTCAGCAAGAATGTCGATGACGCCGTTCGGCGCCTGAAATGACACCGGCCCAACCTCGGCGGGATGGTAGACGCCGAGACCACCACCCTCGATCATCGCCGGCCCGCCCATGCCAATCGACGCATTCTTCGTCGCAATGATGACGTCGCAGCAACCGAGCATTGCAGCGTTGCCGGCAAAGCAATAGCCGGACACCACGCCCACCACCGGCACCAGGCCGGACAGCTTTGCGAACTGCACGAATGACGGACCATCGAGACCGGTCATGCCAAGCCGGTCGGTGTCGCCGGGGCGACCGCCGCCGCCTTCGGCATAAAACACCAATGGCATTCGCCATTGCTCGGCAAGGCCGAGCATGCGGTCGATCTTCTTGTGGTTCATATGACCTTGTGTGCCGGCCAGAACGGTATAGTCGTAAGAGATCACCATGCAGCGCGCGTCTTTCGCACCGAATTTGTCCGCGTTGATCGTCGCAACGCCTGTGATCAGCCCGTCGGCCGGGGTGCTCCTGATCAGGTCATCGACTTTGCGCCGGCGTCGCTGGGCAGCAATCGCGAGCGATCCGTATTCGACGAACGAACCGTCATCGACCAATTGCGCGACGTTTTCCCGCGCCGTTCGCTGATTGGTCTTGCGCCGGCGCGCGACCGCCGCCGGCCGGTTCTCGTCGAGCGTAATGGCATGACGTGCGATGAGCTCTGCAAGATCGGGGCGTATGTGATCGAGATCGATAGCGGTTTCTTGCTCTGCCTCATCACTGTCGACGTCAACCGGCTCAAGAAACAGGATCGGCTCGCCCTGCATCAGCGTCGCACCGTTGCCGGCTGCGACTTTTATCACTCTGCCGCCGTCCGGAGCGGTCACCAGATGCTCCATCTTCATCGATTCGAGGATGGCGATCTGCTGGCCCGGGCGGACCAAATCCCCTTCGACAACCTCGATCGCGACCAACGTGCCTTGCAGGGGCGCCGGCACCGGTATCGATCCGGGCGGACTGGTGACGGGTTCGCCAGCTTTGGAAGGCGTGGATGTTTCGCCGATAGCACTCTCAAAGAACAGCGGTCGCGCAATCTTGTTGGTTGCGCCGACCAAAGCCGCGACGTGGGCGTCGATGAAACCGGTGCTGATGCGGTTGGCGACGAAATCGGGATGGGCCGGCACCGCCTGAAGGAACGCAATGTTGGTGGCGACGCCTCCGATGCGAAATTCGCGTAAAACGCGCGCGGCCTTCTGCACGACATCGGGCCAGCCTGTGGCAGGCGAATGAACGATGACCTTGGCGAGCAGAGAGTCGAAGGCAGCGCTGGTCTTGTACCCTGCGTAACCGAAGCTATCGACCCGCACACCGGGGCCCGACGGCGGATCGAACGCCGCCAGTGTCCCGCCGGTCGGCTTCGTCAACCCCTTTTCATCCATGACTTCCATGTTGATGCGAAGCTGCATCGCGTAGCCACGCGGCGCCGGCACCGCGGCCTGCGCCAGGCCGAGCGACGCCAGCGTCGCGCCGGAGGCGACCGCGAGCTGCGCTTTCACCAGATCGACGCCAAGCACCTCCTCAGTCACGGTGTGCTCGACTTGGAGACGCGGATTGGCTTCGATGAAAGCGAACGCCGGATCGCCGCCGATTGCATCGTCGTCGACCAGGAATTCGAACGTGCCAAGATTGTCGTATTGCGCGGCGGCCGCCAGCTGCTTCGCGGCATTGATGATGCGCGAACGCAGGGCATGGCTCAGCGACGGGCTTGGCGCCACCTCGATGAGCTTCTGGTTACGCCGCTGGATCGTGCATTCGCGCTCCCACAGATGGCTGATCGCTCCAAAGCGGTCGCCGATGATCTGCACTTCGATATGTCGCGCTTTGCGGATAAGGCGTTCGACATAGACCTGAGCGCTTCCGAAGGCGGCCTTTGCCTCGGACTGGCAGCGCGCATAGGCTTCCTCCAGCTTTGAGGCATCCTCGACGATACGCATGCCGCGCCCACCGCCGCCGGCCACAGCCTTGATCATGACCGCGCCATCAGCGCCGAGCGAGGCCAAGAATGCCTTGGCTTCGTCCAGTGTGGTCGGACCGTTGGTGCCTTCGATGACCGGCACGCCGCAGCGTCTCGCCAGCGTCTTGGCTTCGACCTTGTCGCCGAACAAATCGAGCGCCTCGGGGGAAGGTCCGACGAAAATGATCCCCTGCTCCGCGCAGCGTCGCGCCAACAGCGCGTTCTCGCTGAGGAAACCATAGCCCGGGTGCAACGCGTCGCAACCCGTCGCCTTCGCGGCCGCGATCACCGCCTCAATATCGAGATAGGCGCGTACACCCCGTCCCGGAATTTCGTAACTTTCGTCGGCCGCGCGAACGTGCAGCGATAGTGCATCGTCCAACGGGTGGATCGCGACGGTGGCGAGGCCGATTTCACCCGCGGCGCGGGCGATGCGAATGGCAATCTCGCCGCGGTTGGCGATCAGCAGCTTACGAAAGGGCATGAAATGTTTCCGTTAAGACTCAGCGATCCCTCATGGTCGGATCGAGCACGATGCGCAAGGACTCTCCGAGCGCATTGAACGCCAGCGAAACCACCAGAATGGCGAGGCCAGGCGCATACATCTGCTCCGGCGCGATCTCCATGTATTGATAGGCGCGGGCCAGCATTGCGCCCCAGCTTGGGTTGGGCGGCTGGATGCCGAGACCGAGAAAGCTGAGACTTGCTTCCGCGAGTAGCGCTGCCGCGAGCAGCAGCGTCACCTGGACGATCACTGGCTGCAATGAATTCGGCAGCACATGCTTCCAAAGGATGTGCCAGGCTGGAGCACCGAAGCAGCGCGACGCATCGACATAGAGTTCCTGGCGCACGATCAGCGTGCGCGCGCGCACGATCCGTGCCAGCGCCGGAAACATAACAATGCCAACGGCGATCATGCCGTTGGTCAGGCCGATGCCCAGGGCCCCGGTCACCGCGATTGCCAGGACGATGGCCGGAAATGACAGAAAAGTGTCGATCGCTCGGCTCATGATGTCATCGATCCAGCCGCCAAAAAATCCGGCCATCAATCCGACGGGTAGCCCGATGGCAACCGCCACGCTCACCGCAAGCAGGCTCGCATACACCGTAGCCGGTGCGCCATAGATCAACCGGCTGAAGATGTCGCGGCCGAGATCGTCGGTGCCGAGCAGATGACTTGCACTCGGCGCCGCCAGCATGTTGTTGACATCCTGCGCGGTGGGTTGATACGGCGCAATCCACGGCGCGCCGATCGCGACGACGACAAGCATGAGCAGGACGAAGACCGCCAGCGCCGCGCGCAAGTCCGTGGCCAGCCATCGGAAGAAACGACGCGGGCGGGTCATTTTCAAAGGGCGTTGCTGGTTTGCCAGCGCAATGTCGCTCATTGCTCGATCCTCGGATCGACCGCCGCGCACAACAGATCGGCAATCAGGTTGACCACAATAACGACGATGACCATGGTGAACACCACGCCCTGCACGATCGGAAAATCGCGCTGAATGGCTCCGCGAACGATCAAGCTTCCCAAGCCGGGAATGGCGAACACGGCTTCGATGACCACGGTCGCGGCCAGCATGCGGTTCACCAGCAGGCTGATAATGGTGAACAGATTGACGCTGACGTTCTTGAGGCCGTGCTGCCAGAGGATTCTTGTCATCGACAGTCCCTTGGCGTGCAGCGTCCGCACATATTGCGACGACAGCACCTCCAGCAGCGAACCTCGTAGCTGCCGCGCCACCTCGGCCATGCCGTAGGCGGCGATGGCGATACCGGGCAGCAACGCGTGCCGGATCGCGTCCAAGGGCGACATGGCAAAGGATTTTGCGCCGGTAGCCGGCAGCCAGTTCAGTTTCAGCGAGATTTGCGCCACCAGAATCATGGCGAGCCAGAATCCCGGTATCGCAACGCCAAGCGAGGCGACCATGCTGACAAGTTTGTCGACCCAGCCATTGGGTTTGATCGCCCCAACGACACCCATCGGGATTCCCGCAGCGAGCGCCAACACCAGCGCAATGGCTACGATCAAGAGCGTATTTGGAAAAGCCCGGGAGATCGATGTTGCAACCTTCTCGCCCGAGAGCAGCGATTGCGAGAGGTCGCCCTGCACCACGTGTCCAAGCCATGCGCCGTATTGCACCAGGAACGACCGATCGAGACCGTATATCTTCCTGATCTCGGCGATGCGCGTGTCCGAGGCGTTGTCGCCCGCCAGCGTCACCGCAATGTCGCCGGGCACCAGCTTGAGCAGCGAAAACACCATGAAAGTCGCGAGCAGAATCACCGGCAGCGCCTGCAGCAGCCGGCTGCCTATGACCCCGGCCGGACTTCGCCGCGCCATGCCCTAGTTCTCCAGCCAGACGTCGTCGTATTTCGGCTTGCCGAGCAGGTTCGGTCTGTAGCCTTGCACGCGCTTGTTCATCGCGAGCAGCTCATACTGGAATGCGAGCGGCACGACGAAGGCATTCTCCATCACGAGCCTTTGCACGACAGCGAAAGCCTTGCGGCGAATCTCGATGTCTTCCGAGGCACGCGATTCCTTGATCGCGGCTTCCAGTTCCGGCGGGACCGGAGCCCTGCCGCCGTTGTAATAGGCATCCTTGGTGAACATCAGGGAGTACGTCAGGCTTGGATCAGGTCGCCCGGTCCAGGCGGCAAGCAACCCGGAGCCGCGTTTTTCGGGGCCGAAAAACGCCGCCGAGGCTTCCGCAACCGGTGCGTTGACAAAGCGTATGCCGATGCCGGCCTTGCGGAGTTGTTCGATCAGGATTTCCTGGCGCTGAACCGAATCTTGATCCGGGTAGCCGCCGAGTTCGATCACCGTTCCTTCCTTGAAGCCCGCTTCGACGAGCAGCTTGCGCGCCCTGTCGGGATCGTAAGGGTTGAGGTCCGCAACAGATCTGTCGTAGGCCCAATGCGATTTCGGCAAGTTCATATAAGCCGGCTCGGCAAGCCCTGCGAGTGCGGCTTTGACGAAGGATTCCCGGTCGATCGCAAGGTTGAACGCCTTGCGAACCCTGACGTCGTCGAACGGCGGTTTTGCCCAGTTCAGGAAAATCTGGAAGACGTAGAGCGTCGGCCCATTGACCACCT
>WNFE01002367.1_pt1 | contig 13882 bp, 16 predicted proteins | sample 5400451 | NCBI WGS metagenome assembly WNFE01 (sample SAMN13153344, study PRJNA577476) | soil metagenome | isolation source: 200 cm saprolite under Douglas fir tree site 2 hole 2 | place: USA:California | collected 2015-04-18 | reverse complement strand
TTTCGTAGTTGTCGCCTTGCTCAGTGACTCCTGGCGCCCATGCACGACAAAGCCATGGAGGAGTTCTTCAAGAAACACACCCATGCTCTACGAGAGGTTTGGAGCCGAACGCCAGGTGTCAGCTGCTGCGGCCAGCGCGTAGCCCTGGCGCCCTGCCGTCACGAGCGCTTACGCGGGCGCCGGGACACGCGCGACGCCCTGGGCAGGGGACGCAGCCGCCAGACCGGCGGGGGCTCTTCCGCCTCCGATGGCTCGGCGAAGGTCATGAGCTGCCCAAAGGCCAGGAGGGCCACCCCCGTGGCCACGAGGCCACAGAGCGTCGCCACCCCGCGGTCGATGGCGGGGACCAGCCAGTGCAGCAGGAGGCCGAGACCCAGCCCACACCCACAGATCCCACCCAGGAGGAGCCCAAACACGGTGACGCATCCCAGCATAGATGGCCTCGCCCTTCCCTTGGCAGTGGTTGCTCCCGATGTCCGCTGGCGCCACGGGACCCCAGGGACGGCGCTTTGTGGTCCCGGACGCCAGGTGTCTACAAGCCCCGGGAGCGCACGGGACCGCCTCTCGCCTGCACCTCTCGATGGACCTGGTGTCGTTCCCGTGGGTCGAGGTGTGCGTCAGCGCTGTGCCTCCGGGCGAGACGCGCCCACCGTGCGCCCTGGCTCCAGGCGAGGGGGCCGTGACAGACCGAGGCGAGGCGCCTGCCCAAGGCCGGCGTGATGCGGGCACACGAGGCGCCGTGCTGCTCGTACGGCTGCACCCCCTCCCTGTGGTCGTGTGTGACGCGACGGAGCAGTCCCTGACCCCCGAGGGGACAGGCATGACCGTCCTCCCTAGCGATCGCCAGGTCCACGGGGCAGACTGCGGTAGAGCGCCAAGGTTTGCTGCGCCACCGCATGCCAACTGTAGCACTGCTCCACGCGTGCCCGTCCCTGCTGGCCCATACGGTGGCGCCGGACAGGGTCGGCGAGCACGCGATTGAGCGCCTCAGCCAGACGCTGAGCAAACTGCGTGGGATCGCGTGGCTCGTAGGGAGGCTCAGACGACAGGTCAGGATCAACCAGATAGCCGGTCTCGCCATCCACGACCACCTCAGGGATCCCTCCCACCGCACTGGCCACGACTGGCGTGGCACAGGCCATCGCCTCCAGGTTGATCAGGCCAAACGGCTCATAGATCGAGGGACAACAGAACACCGCTGCCTGTGAATATAGCGCTATGGTCGTAGGACGTGGCACCATGCTGGGAATCCAGATGATGCCCGACCGTTGCTGTTGCAGGCGGGTCACGGCTGCCGCGATGTCCTGCCCCAGCTGCGGTGTATCTGCCGCCCCGGCACACAGCACGACCTGGACGTCAGGTACCAGAGACGGAATGGCCGCGAGCAGATAGCGCAACCCCTTTTGCTGGGTCATACGGCCGACAAACAGCACATAGGGGCGCGTCGGATCAATGCCATAGGTGGCGAGGCAATCAGGGTCGCTGACCGGGGCGTATTCTGTCGGATCAATCCCGTTTGGAATAACCGTGACCGTCGCTGGATCCACAGCAAAAAGCTGGGTGATCTCCGTGGCGGTACTCCGTGAGACCGCGATGATGGCGTCCGCCATCTCCAGAGCGGTTTTCTCGAGCCATGAGGACAAGTCATAGCCCCGTCCGAGCTGGTCGCGCTTCCAGGGCCGCAGCGGTTCGAGGGAATGGACCGTGATGACGAGTGGGAGGCCATACAGGATCTTGAGGAGGATGCCGCCAAAATGCGTGTACCAGGTATGGCAATGGACCACATCGACCTGCGTAGGAGCGCCAGCAAAAGCCACACAGGTGTTGAGGGCGTGCAGGGCCGAGGTCAAAGGCGCTGGAGCCGATGCGACCAAGGCCTGGTCACTGTGCAAGCCGTGTACCTGGAGGCTGCCCTGCTGGGAATCCTCCGTGCCAAAGGTCCGGACTTCGACTGGTGTCAGGGTGGCGAGCGCACGGGCCAAATACTCCACATGGACCCCCGCACCGCCATAGATATGCGGTGGATACTCATTGGTCAACAGAAGAACGCGCGTCTCCATGGCCATCTCCCCCTTCCATCAGCCCTCGACAGGGCCTTGGGTGCCACATCTCGAGAAGCCCCAGAGAGGGTCGCATGCATAGACCGTGATTCCATGTGAGAGTGGAAGCGTGTAGGCGTAGCGTCGAGGAAAGACACCGCCCCTGTACCCGCGCACCCACCCCCCAGCCGCGCCTACCCGCCGGTGGGACGCGCCCCCGTGGCTCCTGACCGCGCTGCTCGGCCTTCCCTGGGCGGGGGACCTGCTGGTGGTCGTCCGTCGTGTGCTGGGGTGGGAGCGGTGGGCGCGCGGCCCTGGCATCGGCGCCCGCCGCACCGTCCATGGCGCACAGCGAGCGCCACTAGGCGCCTCCCTGCGCAGCCCGTGCGGTCGTTCACCGTGCCCGTCGCCGCCGGTGGCCTGCCGGTGGCGCCTCCGTGCCCTGGGGTCGTGGGACCTCGCCTTCCGCGAGGGGCCAGGGGAGTATGACGAACGGTGGGCCCTGCTGCCGGGCATTCTGCTGCTGCCGCCAGGTCATCAGACGTGCCCAACACGCGGCACAGAGCAGGGCCGCCACGCCCTTGCCGATGTCGAGGCGCGCGGTCAGCCCCAGCGTCTGGCAGTTCTCACAGCGCTGCGCGGTCTGCTCCTCCGCATCCTCCATACGGCACCCTCCTCTGGTGATGGTCTGTGGCGTGGTCTCCCCCTCGCTGGGCATAAGGCCCTGCTCGTCCCCGCTCGCCTAGGGTTCGAACTGCGTCGTCGTACTGCCCTTCGCCGTCAAGGCAATGTGCGAGAAGGCGGAATGCGGGGTCGCCCCGTGCCAGTGTTTCTCGTCCGCCGTGATATGCACGACATCGCCGACCGTGATTTCCTTCTCCTCCGTCTCGGTGGCGATAATGCCTGTGCCCGCGGTGACAAACAGCACCTGATCACTACTATGGGTGTGCATTTTATTGCGCACCCCAGCCGGGAAGTTGACGATCCCTAAATTAAAATGCTGACTCATCTCTGGCGTCAGAATCGGCTGACGGCTCACCTCGCCCGTGAACAGCGGACTCGTGGCAGGTTCGGCGGGCACGGCACTGGGTTGAATGATCTTCATGGGGCTCCTCCTGTCGGTCACGCGTATCGATGCGCTCCTCTCGGTACCTGGCAGCTGTGCAAGACGCGCACGCCACCCGGTCATCGTTGTAGCACATATTCCCGTCTTTGTACACCAGAGGCGTCCATACCCGATCGGTCACGCCGGCGGCCATTGCCGGCGTCGCGGACTGCCCCATCGTGGCTGATCCCCTCTCCGTGGGTGACTCGACCTGTGGCAGCGAACGCGTATGGGGTCCCAGGAGCATGCGAGCCATGATGGAACATGTGCCATCATCCGCCGCTCGCTCCTGGAACCCCATCATCTTCTCCTTCTCAGGCTGGGGCGGAGGGCGGAGGCCCTCGACCTGCTGCGCCGCTACGCTTTCCCCTTGCAGTAGCGCTTTTCGGTCTGCTTCCGATCAGCGTGCGTGAATTTCGATTTGCACTGGCCTACGGTCATCCTTATGAAAAGAACCCGATGACTTGGAGGCTATGATGACGATCACGACCCCGTTGCACGCGGAGCACCAACTTGACCAATTAGCCGGCCAGTTTGCCCACTGGCGTCAGACGCGGACGCACCCCTACGAGCGCATTCCCCAAGCCTTATGGAATCACGCCGTGGCGTTGGCCTCGACATTGCCGCCTTCACGCGTGGCCAAACAGTTGCGGGTGCGCTTGGCCGACCTCAAAAAACAGATGGTGACCCGGCACGTGGCGCCCGCCGCGGCGTCCCCCCTGCCCCTGAGCTTTGTGGAAGTGCCCCCTGCCCCCTGCCGCGCCCCACATCGAGCTGTCCCGCGCCGATGGCACCCGGCTGTGCATCCACGCCCCGGCGTCCCTCCTGCCGCTGGACACGGTGGTGCGCGCCGTTGTGGAGGGCCGCTCATGCTGCAACTGACCCCCCAAAGTCGTATTTTGCTCGCCACGCAACCGGTGGATTTCCGCAAAGGCATTGATGGCCTCACGGCCGTGTGTCGGCAGGTGCTGCGGGACAACCCGCTGGAGGGCGCGGTCTACGTCTTCCGCAACCGCGCCGGCACGGCGCGTAAGCTCTTACTCTACGCCAGGCAGGGCTACTGGCTGTGTATGAAGCGATTATCGCAGGGTTGCTTTACGTGGTGGCCGAAGACCGCAGACGCACAGGTGCCTCTGTCCGCTCGCGAGCTCATCATTGTGCTGTGGAATGGCGATCCGGAGCGGGCCCACATGGCAGCCGATTGGCGACGCGTGGCCTAAGGCGGAGCAAGACGAGCCTGAGAGGTCCAAGGCAGCCACGCCGCAGGCTCTGCAAAGACCTCGGCACGATGCTCTTGCAACGCCACCAGCTACTCCAGGACATTGACACCCGCGTAGATGCAGGTCGCTATCAGGCTGGTGAGCACACTGGCAATATAGGCACTGTACTCCGTCCTGTAGCACAGCGAGTTGTTGCACTGACGCTGGCTCTTCCGCACTTTGGGTGAAGCAGGGTTGGAGCACCCCAAGAGGAGGTCGTGGCAGACATCGATGAATTGTTGGCCCTTCGTGGCCTGCATGCCAAACGTGGAGGCCAGGGTCGCCGTGGGGGCTATGAACTGGAACAACGGACCGCCATGCTGCAGGCCCTTGCACACCTCCAAAACCTCTGGCTCGATATGAGTACTCTTGAGGTCTGCGAAGTGACTCGTACAGGGACGCGCCGGCGCACGCCCACGCGACAGGCGATCCAGAGTCGCGCGTTTACCATCACCGATCTCTTGGGCCAAACCCGCCTGGATGGGGGTTTCGACATTCAAAAGTTTCTTTTCCGGCCGGGGACGGTCTGCGCGCACTTTTTGTTCGGACCAGGTCGCCAAACAGCGCTGCTCGCTGCCCAAGCGCTGCGCTATGACCCCTACAGGCAGACCTGGGAAAAGCGCCTCGCACGCTATCTGAGTTACCAGTGGCGCTGCAAAGCCCATGCGGGGCACTACTGGCAACCCTTCCGCGTCGCCACCCTCCTGGAAGCTGTAGGTGCTCCACTGGACACGCGAAACCCTCCAAAACCCGTGAACATCTGGAAAAGACCTTAGATACGCTCCTCCGGGACGCTGTCATTGCCGCGTGGCAGTATGATCACTGGGACGAAATCCTCACGACGCGCCACGGCTGGGCGCAGCACTGGCTCCAAACCACGATTCTCGTCGAGCCACCCGAGGTCATTCGGACCACGTATCAGCGGCTGGAACGCCACGAAACCCCCTCTCCCAAAGCCATGGCTCACCTTGCGACCGCAGCTCTTGGCGAACGCGTCAAGCAACGGCGGCAGGCATTAGGGTGGTCCCAGATCCAGGCCGCCGAACACTTCCAGGTCCATCAGGCGACGTGGAGCCGACTCGAACGCGGCCAAGTGCGGTGCTCACCGGCGCTCCTGAAACGACTGACGCTGTGGTTTACGACGGCCGAGCCTATCCCGAGCACTCCCCTGGCGGTGGCTGCAGACGAAAACGACCCTGGCGCTGCAGATGGCGGCGGTCGCGGCCACGGATGTGCCGGTCGTGGTGGTCACCTTCGAGCATGCCCCGGCGAACCTGACCCTGAAGCTGTTGTGCGCGCGCGCTGGCGTCAACCTCCGCGATGTACAGCGCGGCTATACCGACCTGGCGCAGTTCCGCAGTGCCGCCGAGGCGTGGGAACCCGTGGCACAGCGGCTGGCCGTGATGGAAGGGAGCAGCCAGTTCACGGTGGCGCAGGTGCGCGCGCAAGCGCGGCGGCCGTGTGGTCTTTCCCCACACCACGCCAGACGGGCGTCTGGTGAACCTGTGCGGACGAGCGGTGGGTACCGCAGAGCAGGTGCCCAAAGCCAAACGCCATGACCATCTCCCGGGGGCCAAGGGCTACTTCAATGCCGCTGCGCTGCTGGCCGGTGCCGGGCCGCTGTGGGTCTGCGAAGGCGCCTTTGATGCGCTCTTTTTTAAGCTCTATCCCGCCTTGCTGTTGTATACCAATAAACAGCTCGGTCTCGCCCGTCACGTGACGACCATCGCCAAGCTTATGTCCATGCCCGAGGAGGCCCAGTACGAGCTGCGGTCTGCCTTCTATGAGCATAGGCAGGTGCTGGAGGCCTTCGTGCAGGAGAATCCCCAGCAATTCTCCGCGGAGGAATTAGCCATTGTGGCCGGCTGGAAACACGGTGTCCAACGGCAGTTTTATGTCTGGCGGCATCTGCAACGGTATACAGTGTTCCTGGACACCAATGAATCCCCGAGAGCCTATGGAGTCCTGGCCCTCCATGACGATTTTGCCGACCTGTTTCCCCAGGTCCCCCGCCTGATTGACACGATGCTGTTGCCCTTCCACAACCAGATCACCTATGATGGCCAGTGCCGGTATTACAACCTTTTGTTCGGGAGTGGGATCACCCGCGGGCTCAACGACAGCTATCAGCTGGCGAAGGCGCAATACGGGATCATCACCTCCTTACCCTCGGAGGCGTACGCCGTCGCACCCAGTGATGAGGAGCAGCTCCAATTTTACCTGCGCAACGCACGGCATCGTACGATGTACGGGGAAGAGATCGTCTTATTTACACCTTTCAGGTGAAAGAGCCGGCGAATCGTCGGAGCGCAAAGCGGTCAAAAACCACATGAGACGAGTAGGGTCGAAAGGCGTTGTCCATATACCGCCCGTTATTCTTACTCTCTCGTTTGCCACCAGATAACACTTTGCGCGAAAACGTCACCAATCTCTGTGTCCTTCCGTTGCCTCCATAGTGGTGCACAGGCTCCCCCGTCGTGCGGACGGTGGTCGAGAGTCGCCATCACGGTGGTCACGGGCAAACGGCACCGAGCCGCAGCACGTCTCTCCAATGGTTTTGCTGCGCGCGCAAGTGTGCTACAGTGCGCATGGCCGTGCGGAGGGGGTGTCGGGGTGTCTCGGCGACGGCGGCACGTGGCCGCCGACGCGGGATCACCACGGCCGGGCACCCCCGCGGCGCCACGGCAGACACGACCACAGACGGAGGAGAGTGCGCGATGGGTATTTTCCGCTTGTATACGGGCGACGATGGCGAGTCGCATATGGAAGAGCTCGATCTGGCGTCCCACCCGGAGTTGACCGCCCTCCAGGGCACCAAGGGCGTGGTGTTCCGTTCGACGCCCCCCGGCACGTTTAGTGACTGGCACACCGCCCCCCGGCGGCAGTACATTATCACCCTGGCTGGGGAGGCGGAAATCGGCCTGCGAGACGGCACTATCCGCCGTCTGGGACCTGGCGACGTGAATATGGCGGAAGACCTCACCGGGCACGGCCATACCACCCGTGTCGTCGGCCAGGTGCCCCGGGTCACCGCGACCATCCACATGGAGCCGTAACGGCGGGCCCGCGTCGACAGGCCCGCGAGGCCCGTGGGCGCGTGTGGAACATGCGCCCGCCTCCTGACGCACACCAGCGCGGCACGTTCGCGAAAACGCAAGAGAAGCAGACCAGATGTCAGAGATGCGCGGGTGTCTTGACTGGCTTGGCCCGCACACACGCTGGGCATGCACACGCCATCTGTACGGTCGCATGCGGGAGGTCTTGTAAAAAGTCTGCAAAGAGTGTATGTGGATCTGGCAGGGGCAACGGCCGAGGACGCTTCTCCTGGCAGGGGCAGGGGACCATCTTGACCGTATGCCGTATGCCCGCATTTGCGATGAGGTACACTTTCTCCTGGCGCCGAGGGGACGACGAGGGGGGACAACATGGGAGGACCAGCCATGCGGACGCAACAAGATCAGGGCGCGCCACCCGCCAGCACTGCGGCAGCTCCGCCACGACCTGCGGCCGTGCCGCCACCCGCCATCGCGCCGTTGCTGCCGCCCGTGCATGCCGTCGATCTGATGACGCGGGAAGGGTCGGCGCTCTTCGGCGCGCAGTGGAAGACCCGGGAGGCAAAGATCGTCGAAGTCCCGGCGATCCCGGACGCGATGCCGGAATTCACTACCACCTACGACATCGACCCGCACGCCGGCGAAGGCGGGTTCGACGATGCCGCGTGGCCGACGATCGCCCCGACTGCGTTAGGCGCCAAGCGCGGCGGCGGCCGGGTGTCGTTCATTTGGTTTCGCACGCAGCTCACGATCCCGGCACGGATCGGCGCCTTCGATCCGTCGGGCGCGCAGGCGGTGCTGGCGCTGTGCGTCGACGATTACGCCGAAATCTGGGTCAATGGTGCGCTGCCGCGCGCGGCAGGCCGGCCGAGCCCGGCGACGATCCAGGGCTTCAACATGCCCAACCGCCTCGTCTTGAGCGACGCGGTTGCGCCCGGCGACACGTTCGAGATCGCGGTCTTCGGCATCAACGGGCCCATTTCGGCGGCGCCGCCGAACACTGTGTGGTTTCGCGAGGCACGAGTCGAGTTCTTCCGGTGAGCCGCGGCGGACAGTTCTGTCACAACGTTCGATTTTTGGGGCAAAATCCAAAAATCGGAGCTCAGGAATTCAAGGACTTACAGACTCCCAAATTCTCGAAAAAGCAACTTTGCGACAGAACCCGGACGCTCACACCGTCCCACGCTGAGGAGCCATCGCGTGCCAGAGCCACCGCGGTTCCGCTTGCTTGGCCACGTCACCCCCCATCGCATCAAGCGCTAAGGTGAGCCCTCGACGCTGAGCAAGTTCCTCGGCGTGACACATCTCCATCTCCACGTGCTCCGGGTGCAGGTGCTGCACTACTGCCTGATTGACCTGCTCGAGGTGCGGCTCTTTTTGAAGGCCTTACCGATGCCGGAGCGGGCGGTGACGTCGCTTGCGGCGTCCTGCAACTCTGACGGGCCGGCAATGTTCACGTTCCGTCTTGCTTTTGCCAGACCTGCAGGACGCCGATCTTGGTGCTGGTGGGCTGGCCGTCGGTGTCGCTTTCGGACACCCACGTATGGCGTGCGATCGCATCGTTCCCGACGATGGCGATGGTGTGAGCAGACAAAGTGAGCGATGTGACGATCGCGGTTCTGGTCCTGACGCCATTGATGCACTGGGCCTTGTGCTCCACCCTGCCGTCCGCATGCCCGTAGCTGGCTTCCCCTAAGAATTGGAGAAATTTTTTACGCTAGCCTCGCCGTCCTGGCTGCCGCAGCGGCCGTACCCCCTGCCGCCCGTGAGCATCCTCGATATTGCAGTGATACTTGCCATAGACATTCACCTGCGCATACCGCGTGGGCCAGACCTGCGCGCGGTCACTCTCTTGCACGGGCTAGCCTGCTTGCTTGAGTTGCTCCACCCCAGCGGCCATAGAGACGGTATGCCAGACAATGACAGCATGCGTGACCAGATTCAGACAACTGGCCTGATGGGCGAGCACCGCGCTACGGGGGTGGCGCAGCGTCCCCTGGTTGGCGCTCATCAGCGCCGCCCGTCAGGCGTGCAGCGCTTCGCCTTTGTTGCGCTGTCGCAGCAGGCGCCGCCGCTCCTCGGGGTAGGCATACCAGCGCATGCTCTGCAGCGTACGCCCGAGGCGTCCGTACTCCTGGAGGGCCACGGCCAGGGCGTTTTGCTGGGGAGAGGCCTGGAGCTTTTGGACGCACAGGGAGGCCGTCACCCAGCCGAGTTTCATGGACCCAATGACCCGCAACATGTCGTCCCACCAATCCAGAATCCGCGGGCGATTGATCCGGGGCGTGCCCTGGGGCTGGAGGTGTGGAGAGGGCTGCCTGTCAATGGGCCCGGACGTAAAGAGGCGGCGGTCGCCCCGGTCGCGTAGACGGGGCGTGAAGCGGTACCCCAAGCGAGCAAACAGGGCAAAGATGATCTCGGTGGCCCCGGCCGTCTCGGTGGTATGCGCCCGAATCGGCAACTCGGTTTCGTTCTTGCAGAGTTCGTCGAGCACATACGTCGAGTTACGGATGGTGACTGGCACGTCTCTCGTCCCCTACTGCGACAGCTGATCCGCACTCCAACGAGAGAAGGTAATGCCGATCCCGTAGCCCAGGGGCGGCGGCATGCGACGGGCGTGCCGGGTCTTGCCGGAGACTGGAAACCGCTGGCCATCCGAGGACGAGAGCATCCCACTGCCCCCGTGCTGACTCAGGGGGAGATGAGGGTGAGAGTGCACGAGGGCCATGCCGGCCGCCTTCAGCGTGTCCGCGCGGAGGTACCAGGGGGTGCACCAGGCCCAGTGGTCATAGGCGAGGTCGGTCACATGGGCCATGTGCTCGACCCCCAAGGTGCACGCCTGCGCCAGCAGGCTGGCATAGAAGGGGGGCAAGAACGCGGGCCGCAGCCCCGCGGCGGCGGCGGGGCTTTCCCCCCGAGTTGGGCCAGCCCTGTCCCGCGGTTGGGATGGAGGCCCGGGAGGGCCCAGGGCTCCACCGCCATCGCCCGCAGGCCCGTGATCTTCTGGAGGGTTTCGACCGGCGGCGACGCCGTAGGCGCCGTGGCGTCGCGGCGGAGCCACTGGAGCACGCTCCGGCCGGTCTGGGGGGCGGGGACCAGGAGGGCCTCAAGCACGGCACGACGCTCCTCCGTGATCAGGGACGTCAGACGGTGCCACGTCTCCGCGTGCGCCGGCTGCCGCGCGGTGGCGACGAAGCGCTCCAGGCGGGTCATCCCCAGCCGCACACTCTGCGCGCGACGGAGTGTGGCACACGCGAGGTGGAGGCGCAACGTCGGTTTGTCATGCTCTCAGGTCCGTTCCACCAACCACATGTGCAGGGCAGAGAGCTCCAGCGGGGCGGCAGGGCGAAAGCCCAGGTGGGCTTGGACGTGCTGGAGGTGGAGCGTGCGGGTGGGCATGCGGCGGCCATCGGCCGCGCGGGCGTCGGGCGCGCCGGTGAGGTGCTGCGCGCCATAGCCCACGGCTGCCCACGGGGCCGTGCGGAGGTCGTCCGGCGCAAACCCAAGATAGCGCAAGGCACAGAGCTGCCTCGCAAAGCCGAGGCGGGTATGCGCCTCGCGCTGTGTGTTGATGGCGGTCTGATCGGCGTCTGAGAACAGGAAGAAGACGCGCAGCTCCTCGTCAGGAATCTGTACCGGAAAGCGGTTGAGCCGGTCGCGCTCGCTGGTGGTGAGCAAGCCCATGGGCCTCGTCTCCTCCTCGCATCAAACGGCCCTGTCTTGACACCCTGCCCACGGGCAGCGGCATGGTCCGCCCGAGGGCCTGAGCCTCTCGCAGTGTGCCATCGCAGGAACCAACCTCTCATACACTCCTCGCGAGACCACCTTGATGAGAGCGCAGCCTATGGCAAGGAGCGAGGGATGGGACCCTTGAGCGGTTCTGCACGCCTCAGTACCGCGGAGCAAGACCTGCATCTGCAGCGCGAGGCATTACGGCGTGCCGGGTGCCGTGACGAGCGCATTTTCTGTGCCCTCGTGTCGGGGGCCCGGCCCGCCCGCCCGGGCTTGGAGGCCTGTGTGCAAGCTGTAGCGCCTGGGGACACCTTCGTGGTGTGGCGTCGGGATCGCCTGGGCCGGTCGATGGCCCGTTTAGTCGCCGTAATTGAGGCGTTACGCGGGCAGCAGGTGGGCTTGCGGTCCCTCGGAGACGGGGCCATTGAGACGACGACCGCGTCCGGCGAGCTCATCTTTTATCTGTTTTCGGCGCTGGCGCAGTTCGAACGACGGTTGATTCAGGAACGCACACGGGCTGGCCACGCCGTTGCACGGGCACGCGGCAAGCAAGGGGGGCGCACACCACTCGGCGCCGAGGAGCCACGCGTGCGGATGGCGTGCGCGCTGTATGCGGACCAGAGTCGTACCGTGTTGGAGGTGTGCCGCGTCTTACGCATCTCACCGGCCACATGCTACCGCTATGTCGCTTTGGGAAGACGTCCGACAAACAACACGTAACGCGATGGAGGGCTCCTGAGAGGCGTGACCGTGCTCCATGGCTGAGCTGGTCACGCTAGCGTGAAAAATTTCTCCAATTCTTAGGGGAAGCCTTATAGGCACATTTCCGGAAAATCTCACATTCCATCGGATTTACAGGTGCTGCTAGTGGTCTCACGGATCCCGCGCAGGCGGCCGCGTGGGATCACTGGTACCAGGGGCATTGACAGGTGATGTTGACGGCATGGAAATGCGAGGGGATCACCGTAGGCGCGAGTTATTCCACGAACGACGCCGTTGGCGTGTCTGACATCGCCTCAGACGTCGGGAACACCCGGGACACCCAGATGCCTTGGCCATCCGGTAGGACATGCGGCGTGCGCTAGGTACGCGCTACCGCGAGCGTTTGGGCCAGGATCATGCGTCGCTGTCCTTGCTCACACCACCCGTGAGGGAAACTTAGCTCCCTTCAAAGAACCGACGCGGGTTCTCCACCGTCATCTGGTAGATGTCCTGGTCTGAGGCGCCCAGTTCCTTGAGACGGGGGAGCACCCGCCGGGAGATAAACGTATAGCCATCGGGGTTCGCCCGGCGACGCGCCTCCTGGACTGCCGCCCCATAGCGGGCTTTGGGGACCGAGTAATCGTGGGACAGCATGAGGCGATGGGTGTAGCCCGCGTCCATCAGCTGCTTGACGATAGCAGTCCGTTGCTCCCAGTCGGGGGTGCCGGGGACCCGTCCGCCAGGGTAGCGGTCCATCCCCAACCAGACGCCCTTCTCCAGCAGCCCCAGCAGGTAGCCCAGATCGGTGTCGTCGTTGCTGTGGCCGATGTAGACACGGTGCAAGTCCACGCCCTCTTCCTCGAGCATCCGGACTTGCTGGTCCCCCACCCGGTCGGGCGACCAGGTATGGGTGGAAATCGGGACACCCGTGCGATGGTGCGTCCGCGCCGCCGCACGCAGGATCACCTCCTGCGGCGGCGTGATCCCTCCTCGGTCGCTGGCGACCTTGATGATGCCGGCTTTGATCCCGGTCCCCTCAATCCCTTCCTCGATTTCCCAGCTGTACAGGCGCGCGATGACCTCCGGCGCGACCTCCCCGAAGGGACGCGGCACAGCCAGATGGTTGCCGGTAGCGACAATGAGCTGGATCCCGCTCCGCCGGGAGACGTCCTGGATCAGGCTGATATCCCGGCCGAGGTCAAACGTGCTCACCTCGACCATCGTCCGCACGCCGGCCTGGTACGCCTCGCACATGGCCGCCACCGCTTGCTCCAGCAGGCCCGCGCGGTCGAGGAATTCCGGATACGTGTGGCGCAGGCCGGCGGCGTTGGTGCCCACGTGCTCGTGACTCAGAGTAAAGCCGAGGTCCGCCGTCTCCACGGGCCCCAACACGGTATGCACGGTTGGCATGACATGCCCTCCTCACAAGGTTTTGACGCGTTTATGGGGGGTGGGCAACACCACCCACTGGCCCTCTGGGCTCCCGTGACCATACCCCTGTCGCCAGCCTGCGGGGCGAGGGTAATGCTCGCCGCGCTGGCTGCTGCGGCTGCTTCCCACACCAACGGCCTGCTCGCCGCGCCTGGCCCCTGGTAAGGCGGGCCGCGCGCCGTGGGCTCGCGCCTGCACAACCGTCGGGTGCAGTTGGCAGGCGCCCGCGCGTCCCGCTAGCTCTCCGGCTCCGCGACGAAGAGCGGGATCTGCCGTGTGGTCCGCGTCTGGTACTCCGCGTACGGCGGATACGCCGCAACGGCCATCTCCCAGAGCCGCGCTCGCTCGGCCTCGGCCTCGACCTCGCGGACCCGCATCGCCTGCACCACAGTCTGGTCGCGGATCTCGACCACCGGGTTGGTGCGCAGGTTGTACACCCAGACTGGGTGCGTCGGCGCCCCGCCCATCGACCCGACGAGGATGTAGTGGGCGCCATCCTTGACGCGCATCAGCGGGGTCTTGCGGATGGCGCCGGTTTTGTTGCCGGTGTGGGTCACGACG
>WNFE01008944.1_pt1 | contig 13884 bp, 17 predicted proteins | sample 5400451 | NCBI WGS metagenome assembly WNFE01 (sample SAMN13153344, study PRJNA577476) | soil metagenome | isolation source: 200 cm saprolite under Douglas fir tree site 2 hole 2 | place: USA:California | collected 2015-04-18 | reverse complement strand
GGCCGATGCCTACTTCCGAGCCGGCCACCATCCATTCGCGGGGATTCAGACCTCGGCCAACGGAATCGACCTGGGCGCGATGGTCGACTCCAAGGCCGAGCTGGTCGACCAGCTGCGGGCGGAGAAGTATCTGGATCTCGCCAGGGAGTACGGCTTCACGATCTGCCACGGCCTGGCTGAGTTCGTCGATGCGGAGACGATCGAATGCGGGGGCGAGCGTTTGCGGGCTCGCGCCTACTTGATCGCCACCGGCGCCTCGCCGGCGGTTCCCCCGATAGAGGGTCTGAAGGAGGCCGGCTTTCTGACAAGTACCACGGCGTTGGAGCTGCGCGAGGCGCCACGCGAGCTGGCGGTGATCGGCGCCAGTGCGATCGGGCTAGAGATCGGGCAGCTGTTCACGCGCCTCGGCAGCAAGGTCACCTTCCTCGAAGCCATGCGCCGGATCACGCCGCTCGAAGAACCGGAGGTGTCCGAGACGATGCAGGCGATCCTTCAGGAGGAAGGCGCGACGGTGCTCACGGGCGTGAAGATCAGGTCCGTCCAGCGCGATGGAGATCGGCGAAGGCTGAGCTTCGAGCATCGTGGCGGCCGCCGCGAGATTTCCGTCGATGAGGTCCTGGTCGCCACCGGGCGCCGGCCGAACACGGAGGGGATGGGGCTCCAGAAGGCGGGAATCGAGCTGACCGAGCGTGGAGCGCTCAAGGTCGACGAGCATTTGCGCACGACCAACCCCCGCGTGTGGGCGGCAGGCGACGTGACCGGCCACCCGCAGTTCGTATACGTCGCTGCCTACGAGGGCAACCTGGCGGCGCGCAATGCGCTGGAAGGAGCGGACCTGAAGATCGACTTCACCTCACTGCCGAGAGTGATCTTCACCGGGCCGACAGTCGCCGCGGCGGGACTGACCGACGAGCAGGCCAACGCTCAAGGGATCCTGTGTGAATGCCGGGTATTACCGCTTTCGGCGGTACCGCGTGCATTGGTCAACCGCGATACGCGTGGCTTTCTGAAGATCGTGGCCGAGCGCACAACTGGGCGAATCATCGGCGCGACCGCGGTCGCCGACGGCGCGGGCGACGTCATCCAGGCGGCTATTTATGCGATTCAGTTCGGCCTGACCACCGATCAGGTCGGGTCTACTTGGTCGCCTTACTTGACCTTTGCCGAAGCGTTCAAGCTCGCGGCGCAAACATTCACCCGAGATGTATCGAAGCTGAGCTGCTGCGCGGCATGACGACGAAGATCCTCGAGACACCGAACGATTCGCAGGATCTGATAAGGCGGGCGGCGTTCCGACTTCTGCTTCTGCATTCAGAACCGATCGGAGTGGAGGAGCTGGCCGCAGCGACCGGCATCAACTCAGGGCGGCTCTCGGCGCTAGTCGATGAGCTCGACCGCGCCGGGCGAATCCGGCGCGACGCCGACGGGCGGGTGGTTGGCTCGGCCGGACTCAGCGTCACACCGGATCGGCATGAGATCGAGCTCGGTGGACGCAGGTTCTGGACGTGGTGCGCATACGACATCCTCGGCATCTTTGGAGCGCTTGGCGCCAGCGGCCGCGCACTCTCTCCCAGCCCCGGTGCGTGAACGATTGAGATTGACTTCAAGCGCGGTCGTCCCGTGAACAACGATGCGGTTCTCTTCAGGCCCGACGACGAGCTGATGTGTTGCTGCGAAAACGTCTATGAAGAGTGGTGTCCCAACAGCAACCTGTTTGCGGACGGGGAGCACGCAAAAAGGTGGGCTGAGCAGCGCGGCATGCGCGGCAGAATCATGGACTTGGGTGAGGCGTCCGATCTTGGCACCAGCGACTGGGCCGACGTGGTCTGACACGCGTCAGTTTCAAAACGGGAGGTAGTACGCATGCCGAAGGAAATAGATCGAGATGGACTGCGGCGCATGGTCGAAGCTGGCGCTCAGCTTGTCGAGGTGCTGCCGGCTGAGGAATATGCCGAGGATCATCTACCTGGAGCGATCAGCCTTCCCCTGAGGCATGTCGATGCTGAAGGGTCGAAAGTGCTCGACAAGCAACGACCCGTGATCGTCTACTGCTGGGACATTGCTTGAGACATGTCCCCACGAGCCGCGTGGCGGCTCGAGAGTCTCGGCTTCAGTGAGGTCTATGACTACACCGTCGGGAAACTTGACTGGTTGGCTGCCGGGCTGCCGACCGAGGGCACGAATGCTAACCGCCCGCGCGCAGGTGGCCTAGCCCGCAAGGACGTGCCTACGTGCGGGCTGGAGGAACGCCTGAGCGTCGTGCGCGATCGAGCTCGCGGCCAGGGTTGGGAAGCGGCGGTTGTCGTCAACGAGGAGCGGGTCGTCTTCGGCCTGTTGCGCTCGAAGGAGCTGGCCGGTGACGGCGATCAGGTGATTTCGCAGGCGATGCGGCCGGGTCCGAGCACTTTCCGCCCGTATGTGCTGGCGGAGGAGATGGCCCATTCCATGGTCGATCACAAGCTCGAGAGCTCGCCGATCACGACATCCGACGGAAGGCTGGTCGGCCTGCTTTTGCAAAAAGACGTCGTCGACGCTGTGAGAAAGAACGCATGACAACAGGGCCAGCGATTTTGAAGTGCACCGTATGCGGTCGCGCCATCGAGTCATGCGCATGCTGCGATGAGCGAGATTGCCCGCCGCCGATCTGCGACAGATGCCTGACGGAGGCCATTCTGAAGTCGACGCGTCGCCTGTACGTCCACCGCGGTGCGTCCATGACTGTGGAGCCGGCTGAGCTGAATCAGTAGCGGCCGAGAGAGCTACGGCGCCGCGCTCGCCATTGGCCCAGGCCGAAAGCGGCGGCATATCCCACTCGAAAGCCGGCTCGCAACCCCCGGGTTGGTGATCCTACTCGTCGTCTGCTGCGCCGGCCCGCTCCTGCTCGCCGTTCTTGCCGCGAGCGGAGCACGTGCTTGGCTGCTTACCCACGGATACGCGATCGGTGGCGCTGCCGTGCTTGTGGTGGCAGGCATTCTCGCGTGGCGCATCCGCGTGCGAATTTAGCCGGGAACGATCGGCGGCATCCTCTTGGGCATCGGCTAGAGTCTGGCCTCGAGGCCTGTGAGGATCAGGTCGAGGCCGAGTTCGAACTGGTAGTCCATATCGCAATCGCACATCAATCTCGCCACCTCGACGAGGTGGACGGGCGTCTCGCGCGGCAGCGCGCGGGTCAGCCTAACGATCTGCTCCAGTGGAGTTGTACCCGCCGCGGGAGTCGCCGACAGCTCGAGCATCCCATAGCCGACTGCGTACGAAAACAGGGTGCGAATCATCTCCGCTGCCTGTTCGCGGGTGAGCCCAGCGCGCTCGAGTGACGCCAGCGCGGCGTCGATCTGACGCAGCCCCGGCTCGGGCAGGATGCCGCGGCCGCAGAGCAGCCCATAGGCGTGTGGATGGGCGTGGGCAACGGCCCTGAGCGAGACCGCAAATGACCGCCAGGCCTCTTTCCAGCCGGCGTCGCCGGCGGGCAGCTGGACGTCGAACCAGAGCGCCTCCGCCAGTCCGTCGAGGAGACCGTCCTTGCCGTCGACATGGTTGTAAATGGACATCGGGTCGACGTTCAGATGGTCGGCGAGCCGGCGCATGGTAAGGGCCTCCAGCCCATCCTGGTCTACGAGTTCGAGCGCGCCCGCGAGGATGCGCTCACGGGACAGCTGTCCCCTTCGTCTAACTGGCGGAGCAATCGTCTTGGCCACTTGCAATTCCTGCCTCTGCGTTGTAATTTGCCTACATTGTATATTACGGCGTAGGGATGGGGTGAATATGGCGAGTGTAGCTTCGCAAGGGAAATGCCTTGGTTACCCTCATCGAGTTTCGCCTCGGAGAGCAAGGTCGCGATCGGCTTGCCGGTCAGCCGCGGCCCGTCACCACCACACAATCAGTAGTTCGCGTGTTCACCGGCTACGGGGTGCCGATTGCCTAACTGGCTGGCTACTCGCGCTTCCCGTCAGGGTCTGTCCCTGAGCCAATGCAACGTCGCAGTCGCAGTGGCTGGCCCAATCAGGATCTGATAATCGCCGTCCTCTAGCAGGTCGCCCACGACCAGGGCTTCAGCCGCGAACCGTGCAGCAAGTCGAAAGGGCCATTTGGGTGTCAGGTCGGTCTTTTCGACGGCGTCATCGGCCGCCTCCCAAGCCGCATCGATCGAAGCAAACCAATTGACTCCACGGTTCTGGTCGAGGGCCACGCCGTAGGCGACACGGTCGGCTGCGGCTTGCTGCTGTTTATGTGGCGAGTCCAGAACCGCACCGTATTGAGCATCGATAACTAGACGTTGCTCTCCTGGCCCGAGACCTCGGAGAACGTCAGCAAGCCTTGCGATCAGGACAGCGTTGGGGCCGTAAAGGCCGAGCATGTTCATCAGATCACCTCCAACCAGCGCCCGACGGAATGGTGAGAGTCTCTCAGAATGATGCGGTGGGTTCTCATCCTCGAGAAGTGGATCAAATCGTCCGACAGTTCATCGTCGAGTTTGGCAGCGATGCTGCCAGTTGGTATCTCCTCGGAAGCCATGCCGAAGGCTCTGCGATTGATCTAAGCGACATCGACCTGTTATGCCTGTTCCGCAGACCCGTTGGTGTTGCAGGATTCGAATGGGGAGCGCATGTCGAGAAGTCGTACGGCGGACGAGTGGACATCTACATGCAGCATCCCCAGAGCATCAACACGGTCCTCAACGCACACGTGCTGGCGATGCTCGGTCGCGCCGTTCTGATCCAGGGAGTCGAGCAACGCGGCTCGCTTCCCGCGATCAACGTAAGGGCGTATCAGGAATCGGTTTCGTATCTCTTCGGTCGAGCGGTCGAGCACTATCACCCTGATCGGAGCCTGAACTCGGACCCAAGGCCGAGCGACGCATTCCTCGGTTTCGTGGAACGTGCGCCGCGTTGGACAGGGGTCGAAACCTGGACTCACCCAATTGTCGTGTTGCTGGGAAATGGAGCGAGGGCAGGTGTATCGACCGATGGCCGGGTTGCAGCCTCGCGCCAGGAGTCTGTGGACAGGTTTATGCAATGCCAGGACTGTTTGGATTGGCCAACCTTTTGCGCGGAGTCGATCGCATTATTGCGGTCTAGTTGGCGGTACAGGGTGCCCGCGACGACGGCGGATCGCGATCGCCTCAGAGATGTGTGCTCACGTTTGCGCCTATTCGCAGAGTTTTGCGTCAAAAGGCTCTCCGCGGCCGGCATTCCGATCTATCGGGTCACTCGAAGTTGACCTGGCCGCCACCGGAGGGTTTCATCGACGCCCTGGTCGGCGCAGTCGTGGGCGGCGTTCTGACTGGCGTCGGCGGGTTCCTGGGGATCCGTTACGTCCAGGGTCGTTCCGACAAAGAGGCCGAACAGCGCTTCCGAGGTGCGCTTTTGATCGTGCTCGACGAGCTCGGGGTCAACGAGATCAACATCGAGAACCTGATCGGGCAGACCTTCGGGCCCGCAGAGTTCTACGACCAGACTTATCGCTCGGTCGAGCTCATTCTTGCCACGCGACTTCGAACCGTCGACCGCCAGCTGCTCGCTGCAACCTATGCGCCGCTGCGTGCACGCTGGACAAACGAAGACCCTGGGGCGACCGCTTCCGATCGGGTCGTACTGCGCCAAATGAATGTGATCGCACCCGATCGCGAACGGCTTGAGAGAGCACTTGAGAACATTAGAGCCGCGCGTGTTGCACTTGCCAGCTACATCGAGCCGGCGGCTCACCGGGATCGCCTAGTCGGGGCGAAGGTCACGCCCTCAACGACCGGCCAGGCGCCTTAGATCCTTGTGCGAGACATAGCGCAAGTTTGATAAACAAACGGTTTCAACCACTTCCCATTCATCCCGGTCGCCCGTGTTTTTTGCCCGAATCCATCGACACCAAACTCGCGGCCTGAGCTAGGCAGATCGTAACGGCCAAGAGAGTGTTCACGACGTTCCTGCCAGCGACAGCGGCCTGATAAGCCGCGTGGCCCTCGGCGTCGCGTCCCTTCGGTCGGGGTGGTAGGGATTGCCATGTCCATTCAGCAGCGAATCCCTCGACACTTTTCGCAGTCGCAAGGAGGTAGTGGATTTCGTCGACCTCATGCGTGATGCGGTTGCGGGCCCACCGCAGCCCCTTGAGCGTTGATCCTGCGTCGAAACTCTGGTCGTTGAGCGCCGCATTGTAATGGCGGGCGTATTTCGTTCGGAGTTGATCTGCGACGACGTCTATCCAGAACAATGTCTCCGATACTGCTGCATACTGCCCAACTACGTCATTCCAGCCGATACTTCGGACCCGTTCGACAGCTCGCTGCATCGCCTTGATGCACCAATCGAGGGGGACTATTTCATGCGTCACGTGTTCGCGTCACGTGTTCGTACACGTCCACATGCGATCCGCTGCTGGCGGTCCTCCTAGTCAGAATCCAACTCCTTGATTAGGTCTGAGACAACCAAGAACGGCACGCGCCTGTCATAGGCAAAGGCAGCGGCCTCTGTTCTCCTGGTAAGCATCAGGCGTCGCACCTCCCATCCGTTGGATTCGGCGTCAACCTTTAGCAATCTCAGCGCACCCGCGACATTGACACTGATCTCCTGATGCCGGTCGATGAGCTTTTGTATGTAGCCCTTCGGCCCAAGAAACTTTCGCAGTCCAGAGGCGATGGCCGAGTAAGAGGTACCGGCCTGGGGGTCCTTGACCTCGCAGACCCAAAGACGCTTTCGGCTAACGTCACCGATCAACGCATCGATCTCGCCTTCGACATGCAGTCCGACTGCGGCAGCCTCCTTCTCAATGACCCTTGTCTTGGTCGCAAAGCCGAGCCCTTGCGCGATGTCGTCCACGTCTCTTTCTAATTCTTCGTTCATGAGCTGCCTGTACCAGATGAAAGCGTTGCGCACCTTTTCTGTCAGCTCAGTCGGCGGCCAGGGGATACGGCCATCTGACATGTAGATCAAGAACACATCCTGGCAGCGATGTATGAGCCATGGGATGAGCAGTACCTCATCCTCGCTAATTTCGACCAGCGGCCTAATGGCCAACCGGTAGCTGCGGGACTCCAACTCCCAGTACTCAACCCGGTCTTTTCGCAAGACATTCTTGGCGAGCATCAGACCTCTCATGGCTGCAAGGATTTCCGCTGTGGGCACTTTCGACCATTCGATTGCCTGCTCGGCGAGTTCCGCCTTCCCAACGATTCGAACTTCATCGTCAGGATCGTTCCAGTTCACCGCCGTGCCCATGACCGCGCTCAATGCATTGAGCCCAAATCCGAAGTGGTCCTTCAAGAATCCGTCGGCTATGAGCATTCGCTTGGGTACGTCTAGCTGTTCGATAGACGTGAACGGCCTTGTCCCGGTCAGCTCGCTGCCGGTGTATTCCTCGATGTCGAAGTCGTCTGCGGGCGCGCGGTCCCTGAGTCCAAATCCACGTCTGGCTTCAAGATAGGCCTCCAGGTCGACGGCCAGCTTGGGCCTTTTCAGGCCATCCATCGTGGGCCTCGGAAATGCATTCACCAGCCCGCTCTCTTGAACCCCAATCATGAGTCCGGCCAGCTGGTTTCGCGCTGCAGAGCGCGCCAATTGGATACGTACTGAGGGGCACACAAATTCGCGCGAGGTCAATCGACGATCCGAAGCTGTGGCTGGGCGCGGGATCCGCCGGCCAGCTCGATTGGGACGAAGTACCCCGGAGGCCGGCGGGAAAGGTGCAATTCTCTCCTGAGCTCACGGTTCAACTCCCTGGCATCGCAGCGGGCCATGCCGCCCGCGTCACCGAACTGCGTATACACAAAACCGGGCCAACTCGTTCATGTAGCCCAGTACGGTACGGCTCTCCGTCTTCGCCAAAGCGATGGAATGGGAGTCGAGAGTGCCCAAGCAATCTAGCGAGAGGCTCTCGGCCTCGAGCTCCTCGTGAGTGAACCGCACGATGGATGGGCCGATCGGCACCAGGTCGGCCTTGCGGATGTCCGGAACGAAAACCGAGAACAGGGTGGCGGGGTGGGCCAGTAACAGGCATTTTCGAGCCTCGAGCCAGAGCAGGTTTGCGTACCAATCCTGGTCACTGGGCTCGATGGCCTCCAGGTCTCGGGGACGCGTACCCAGGAGCGACAGCATCTTGGCCGTACACCGCAGAACCACGCCTCCCATCGTATGGGTAGATCGGCCGGGGTTCAGGCTGCTGCCGGCGTCTGCTCCCGCGCGTACTCGCGCAACAAGCCGCCGAGTCGTTCAGTGCACGTTAGCGGTCCTGTGGTCAGTACCGGATCGGAGCGTGCGATCGGGGTCCGCAACCCAAGAGCCCGGTGGGGACGGGCCGAGTTGTAGTGCTCGAACCACTCCTCCAGAACGCGCTCGAGATGGCGACGATTCAGGATCAGAATCCAGTCCAGGCACTCGCGCCGAGTCGAACCAATCTGCCGCTCCATGTGGGCATTGGCCTTGGGTGCTGCAATCGGCGTCCTGATCACTTCGACACCTGCCGCCTGAAAGACAACGTCGGAGCTGCCGCCGTACTTGGCGTCGTGATCGTGGACCAGGAAGCGAGCGTCGACTCCAACCTCGCTGAGCTCCCAGCAGAGGTTCCTCGCCTGCTGACTCATCCAGACCGCGTCCGGCCGTTCTGTGACCGCGAACCAGATCACCCTTCTGGTGGCCAGCTCCATATATAAGAGGACGTAGAAACGCTTCAGGAATACGGTATCGACGCTCAGGAAGTCGGTGAGCACGATCGCCGAAGCCTGGGCTCGCAAGAACGCCTTCCAGCTCAGTCGCGCTCTCATTGGTGCCGGACCGATCCGGTTCCGGCGCAGCAACTTGCGAATCGCGCTCGCCGAGATCACGTGACCGAGCTTGAGCAACTCGCCACGGATGCGGACACAGCCCCATTTCGGGTTGTCCTTGGCCATCTCCAGGATCAGCACCTGAAGCTCTGGATCGAGACTTGGCCGACCTGGCCCTCGCCGGCGGCCGAAGGCCGCCCACTTTCTGCGCACCAACTGGCGATGCCAACCGAGCACCGTCTCTGGCTGGACCAGCATCCCGACCCAAGCTGCCCGGCTCACTCGGTGGCTCAGCGCGGCCATGATCGCCCGGTCGGCCATGTCGAGGTGCGGCCGCTTCACTTGACGGCGAACGACTCGCAGCTGGTGGCGAAGAAGCAGCAACTCCGCCTCAGGGTCGCGAACCCGCAAGCGCACGTCGGCGACGTCGAGGAGGAGGCGCACGAGGGAGTAGGCAAACGCGATCAACATCGGAGGCGATGCTAGCGGCTACGTGGAGCTACTCCGGGTAGCCAACCCAACGACGAATTAGTGTGCCCCTCAGGCTCACCAGACCGCGCGAAATCGCCGGTTTTGAACTCGATTTTGGTCGGGGGCCCGGGATTTGAACCCGGGGCCTCACGGTCCCGAACCGCGCTAATGCCGTGTCCTCTCGTGTCCTGTGGTGTCCGCGTGGTTCCTCCAGTACCTGAACTGAGTCTTCTTCGTGTCCTCGTGTGACCCCCGGTATCCCCTAGGTTCCGCGAATGCGTGACACGGCTGTGACCTCCCGGGGGCTCGGCACGTGGTTGGTGTCTGTCAGCCGCTGCGGCGTCGAATAGCCAGTAGCGTGAGCCAGTCGGACCGTCGTGTGCCGTGCCGATGCCGAGGTCGGGGACTTGCATGTCCTTGGCGCGCCTCGCCAACACCCTGCGCGTGCACCGCCGGGAACCACCACGAGTTCAATACTGCTCTCTTTGCTTGATTTCCTCGCCCGGTTGTTCTTCGAGCCTGATCAACTCGGCGATGCTCTCCTTGACTTTCTTGATGTCGGCACCGGCCTCGGCCTTCGTCTTCATCGCCTCATGCAAGTTCTTTTCAGTTAGGTTTCGCGCCACGCCGTGGTCCGCGTATGGCATCTTGCAGCCGCCTTCTGCGTCAGTTCGAGACATGGGAGCATGCGATGGAATTCCTGCGAAAAGTAGACTTCGACCACCTCGCTGCAACCAGCGAGCGAGTGTCGCAGACGCTGATCGGTCCCGATTCGGGGGCGTCCAACTGCAGCGTCAACTGCATCAAGACCCCGCCAGGCGACGGTTCGCCGGCCGGCCTCCACAAGCACATGGTCGACCAGCTGTTCTACATCCTCAGCGGCACCATGAGCCTGGAGATCGAGGGTAAGCGCTATGAGGCCGGTCCTGGAACTCTTGTGGTATTCCCAGCCGGCACTCCACATCGCAATTGGAACGGCGGCCGCGAAGCGACCGTGCATCTGGCCATCAATTCACCCTTGCCGGATCCGCCCTACCCTTTGCGCAGTCGATCGACTGAGCTTCGTTCTGAATTCGCTGGAAGGGACCCTCGAGAGCTCGGGAGGCGGCCCGTGCGCTAATTCGCTATTTCGCGGCTGGGATGCTGGTCACCAGGCGGTAGCGGTGTTCGGGGCGGCCCGGCCCGCCGTAGCGCATGGTGAGCTCCACCTTCCCCAACTGGCAGAGGTGATCTAGATAGCGACGCGCCGTGACGCGGCTGACACCGGCCTGATCCGCAACCGCGGTTGCCGCCAGGCCTGATAGCGACCGGTTCAACGCCTGGACGATCAATTCCAGCGTGGCGTCGGACAGGCCCTTCGGCAGGGGCTCATTGCGGGCGGTCCTCAGCGTGCTGAAGATGCGGTCCACATCGGTTTGCTCCGCATGGCCGATTCGTTTCATGCGATCGCGGGCCGCGGCGTAGGAAAGGAGCTTCTCCTCGAAGGTCGCGAAGAGAAACGGCTTGATCAGGTAATGGACGACGCCGCCGCGCATCGCCGCCCGCAGGCTCTCGACCTCGCGCGCCGCTGTGATCGAGATCACGTCGACCGGAGGATGGTCGTCTTCGCGCAGCTGCTGCAGCACCTCCAGGCCCGAGATGTCGGGCAGGTAGATGTCCAGCAGCACCAGGTCTGGCCTCAGTTGGTCCACGCTCGAGAGCGCCTCGGCGCCGGTGTGGGCTCGGCCGGCGACGGCAAAACCAGACACGCGTTCAACGTAGGCGCAGTGGAGGTCGGCGACCCGGTAGTCGTCGTCCACGACAAGCGTGCGGATCATGTGGCCGCAGTCACCCTCAGTGGAAGCCGGACGGTGAACAGAGCACCGCCATCATTGACCACGCTTACCCTGCCCCCATGCCGGTGGGCCACCTGGCGCACCAGCGCGAGGCCGAACCCGCGGCGCTTGCGGCCGGGTCCGGATTTCGTGCTGAACCCTTCCTGGAAGATCTGGCCGTTGAGGTTTTCCGGCACGCCCGGACCCGAGTCGTGGACGCTGATCACGACCTCGTCCTGCTGCTCGGTGACGGATACGCTGACCCACCGCTCGGTGCTCGAGGTTGCAGCCGCGTCCAGCGCGTTGTCGATGAGGTTGCCGAGAAGCGTGATCACGTCCTCACTGTCAAGCGCACTTCGAGTCATAACCGTGTCGTCACTCACTCTCAGCTCGATTCCTCTCTCTGAAGCAACCGCGGCTTTTGCGAGCAGGAGCGCGCCGAGCACCGGATCTCCAACCCTATCCAGCAGCGCTTCGGTGAGCTCCTGGTGAACGCCAGAGGTCTGCGCGATCAGCTTCATCGCTTCGTCACCACGACCCATCTGGACCAGCCCCGCGATGGTGTGCAGGCGGTTGGAGTACTCATGCGCCTGCGCGCGCAGCGCATCGGTGAGGCTGTCCACGCCGAGTCCGCGCGCCAGGCCCGTGAGCTCGGTCGAGTCGCGCAGGGTGGCGACGTGGCCGATCTCGCGGCCCTGGACTCGAATCGCGCGCCGGCTCGCCACCAGCACACGGTCTCCTGCGAGGAGCACCTCATCTTCGTCGTTCAAGCCACCGGAGAGGAACTTCAGCAAGCGGCCCGGTGGCAGAACCTGCGACACCTTACGGCCGACACAGTCCGTGGGCAGCGCCAGCAACCGGCGCGCCTCGTCGTTCGCGAGGGTGATCGTTCCATCCCGATCCGTGGCGATGGCTCCTTCGTGAATCCCCTGCAAGCTGGCTTCACGTTCCTCCAGCAGCCCCGCGATCTCAAACGGCTCGAGACCGAACGTCTGGCGCTTGAGGCGCGAGGCCAGCAGCATCGAGCCGGCCACGCCGAGGCCAAGCGCGAGGAGCACCGTCACCGCGAACCCGGGCAGCTCAGCCAGGAGCTGATTGAAGACGGCCGTTTCCAGGAAGCCGACCGAGACCATGCCGATCACGCCGCCGCCGTGGAAGATCGGTGCCTTTCCCCGTGCGGAGACGCCCAGCGTGCCTCGCTGCACACCGATCCAGGTGTTGCCTGCGAGCACCGTGTTCGGGTTTTCGTCCACGGGCTTGCCGATCAGGGCCGGATTCGTGTGCGAGTACCTGATGCCCTCGCGATCGGTCACGACCACGTAGGTCGCGCCGGTCGACTGCCTCACCTGTTCCGCTGTTTTCTGGATCAGGCCGTTGGGGTCGCCGCTGAGCAAGGCGTCCTGGATTGCGCTGTTAGACGCGACCGATTCGGCGATCGCCAGCGAGCGCTGCTCGTACTGGCGGTCGAGCTCCTGGCTCGCCTGCCAGACCGCAGCCGCGGCTCCCATCAGCGCCGACAGCAAGATGATGGCAACCTGGAACACCAGGATCTGGTAGGCGAGGGGAAGCCGTCTTTTCACGGAGTCGTTCCCTGGTGATCCTATTACGTCGCCGTAACGCGCGCGACGACCAAAACGACCAAAACGGCCACAACGACCGCATGGATTGCGCCGGACGCACGTGGGATCCAACCTCATGACCGATGACTCCGGCTATCGAGCTTCGTGGTGTCACGAAGCGCTTCCTCACTCCCTCCGGCGGGATCTACACCGCGCTTCGGGATCTCGACATGGTGGTCGAGCCGGGTGAGTTCTGCGCTGTAGTCGGGCCCACCGGCTGCGGAAAGTCCACCACGCTGGCCTTGATTTCAGGCCTAGAGCCGGCGAGCGAAGGCCAGGTCGAGGTGTTCGGTAAGCCGGTCAATGGGATCGCCGCGGGTATCGGCTACGTGTTCCAGGCCGACGCCGTCTTTCCGTGGAAGACGGTGCTGGAGAATGTCGCCGCCGGACCGCGGTACCGGGGCGCTTCAAACCGCGACGCGCGAGAGCGGGCGCGGGACTGGATCTCCCGAGTGGGCCTCAGCGGTTTCGAGGACCGCTATCCGTACCAGCTGTCGGGCGGCATGCGGAAACGCGTCGCGCTGGCGCAGAGCCTGATCAACGGCCCGCGCATCCTGCTGATGGACGAGCCGTTCAGCGCCCTTGACGTGCAGACGCGATCGCTGATGGAGAACGAGCTGCTCGCACTGTGGGCCGCGAGCTCCGCATCGGTTGTGTTCGTGACTCATGACCTGGAAGAGGCGATCTCGCTAAGCGACCGCGTCTTCGTGATCACCGCCGGACCCGGCACGGTCAAGAGCAACTACAAGGTCGACCTTCCGCGGCCTCGCAACGTCGCCGAAATTCGCTTCCAGCCACGTTTCGCCGAGATCTACGAAGAGATGTGGAAGGACCTCAAGGACGAGGTCCTGGTGAGCTATGAACGTCAGAAGCGCAGCGGCGCGGCTTAGCGTCCGCATGCACGCTCCCACCGGATCGGCCAGGCGGCCGCTGCCGGATCTCGCGGCGAGGCGACGTCGCGATGCAAAGCGCCGTCGCCTTAACGTAGCGGGCCTCCGCCTGCTCCTCGGCGTCGTGATCCTCGGCGCCTGGGAGCTCACGACACGCCTCGGCTGGGTCGACGTCTTCTTCTGGTCGCAGCCGTCCGCGATCGCCGACAAGCTCTGGATCTGGATCACGCAGGGCACCGACCTGGGTCCGTTGTGGGACCAGGTCCTGGTCACCATGGAGGAGACGGTCGGCGGGTTCATCGTCGGCTCGATCCTGGGCGTCATATTCGGCGTCGCGCTCGGCC
>WNFE01002552.1_pt1 | contig 13894 bp, 13 predicted proteins | sample 5400451 | NCBI WGS metagenome assembly WNFE01 (sample SAMN13153344, study PRJNA577476) | soil metagenome | isolation source: 200 cm saprolite under Douglas fir tree site 2 hole 2 | place: USA:California | collected 2015-04-18 | reverse complement strand
TAGTAGATTATACCGTTTTGTACAGTCGAGTCGGTGTACGCTAGCGCGGGAACGAGTGAAGAATTGATCTTCGTATACCCTGTCCCACTCACCGTGCTGCGGTAGACGTTGTACCCGGACACAGTCGACGTACTCGCGTTCCAGGACAGCGCCACGGAGTGCGCTTGCTGCGCAGTGGCTGTGAAATTGACATTGGTAAGATTGGTTCCGTTGACTGTCACTGTCTGGTTGGCAAGGCTGAATGTGTATCCTGTATTGGTAGGAGTTACTATATAGGTCCCGTTTGCCAATCCAGTAAAGGTGTAATTGCCTAAGGTGTTGGTAACCGTCGTCGCGCCCGCGGCGCCGCTCAGCATCACTGTCGCCCCGCTCCCACCCGCTGTCGGACTGACTGTCCCAGAAATGCTATACGTCGAGCCACTTTGCACTGTGGCGGTGAAATTGATTCTCGAAACGTTTGCTCCATCCGTGTGGCTTGGCGTAACCGCGTACGTCCCGCTTGAGAGTCCAGTGAATGTGTAATTGCCTGAGCTGTCGGCGGTATGTGTGGCAGATGTCGCTCCGCTGAGCGTTACCGTCGCGCCGCTCCCGCCCGCTATTGGACTAACCGTCCCCGAGATGCTGTAGGTTTGCGGAGGTGGCGGAGTAATGGCTGGTTTTCCGCTGATAACTCCAGAGCAGCCCCAAAGTAGGGCCATCGAGACAGGCATACACGTCAGCAAAAATGCTAGCCGCGTGCGAAATCCCAACTTCCGGGAACGGGCAGGCTGCTTCATTCGCTTCCCATCCAGTCTAAAGCTCATGCTTCAGGCAGCTCCAGACTCTGCCCAGGCAACAGAATACGGAGATGGGGGATTCAGCAATACTGGTGGGAAGTCTAATTAAGGTACAGGCAGTTATCCTGTACAGCAGGCCGGTTGAGTCCCCCGGCCCCTTGGCCAGGCCTGTCCATAGCGGAATTTGAGTGAATGAAGATCCCCCCCTTGCACCTAGGTGATCGCCAAGGGGTGCTGTAAACTCTGCGCTTCCAGCCCCCGGTGCATTTACAGCCCCACGATGAAGCGTTCAGAAGCTCGGGGGCTGCCGGTACCCGGGCAATTCTCACACTCCACTTGGCCCACGCCCCGAAACGATTCTCTTCCTAATGCGTCGGAGGTGCTTTCCGCCGCCCCACGCGAGCGCCCACTAACTACGGTATGGCCGCTGACACCTCGTTCGAGTAAACGCTCTCCGTACCGCTAGAATCCACAGCAGTTGTCACGTAATAGTAAGTCGTCGTGTTCAGAACCGTCGAATCCGTGTAAGTCAAACCACTGACCAGCGAAGAGTCCAGTTTCGTGTACCCGCTGCCGCTCACTGTGCTGCGATAGACGTTGTACCCGGACACCGTCGAGGTACTTGCATTCCAGGCTAGAGCGACCGAATGCTGTATTGGGACAACGCCCGTTCCAGAGAGAGAGACGGCAGCAGGCGACCCGCTTGCATTGCTCACAATCGTGATATTGCCGCTTATGCTCCCCGCTACCGCGGGGCTGAACTGAGCGGCTAGGGTACTGTTCTGTGCTGGCGAGAGGGTCACAGGTATGCTACTTCCCGTGAAGGAGTAACCTGATCCGCTCACATTGACTTGTGAGATTGTCACGTTAGAATTCCCCGTATTTGTGATGGTAACGTTTTGCGAGGCAGAGGATGTGCCCGTCGTCACGTTGCCAAAACTTAGGCTCGTCGGACTAATGCCGAGAGTGAGGGTGGCAACGATTCCTGTGCCGCTGAGGCCTACTGAAGTGGGCGAAGTGGGCGCGTTGCTCACAATTGAGATGTTACCGGACGCGGCACCTACTAAGGTCGGCGAGAAGGACACCGTGATCGTTGTCTGCTGCCCCGCGTTCACATTCAAGGGCAGCGAAAATCCACTGACACTGAACGAGCCTGAGCCAGATGTATTCACTTGGGTGATGCTTAATGTGGCCGTGCCGGTATTCGTGATGATCAAGACTTTCGACGAGTTACTCCCGACCACACCGTTTCCAAAGTTGATGGACGTAGAACCCACCTGAATGCCCGCCACCGGCGCCGCATTCACCGTCAGCGTCGCTGCTGCGCTCGTCACTGTCCCTGCTGTATTCGTCACCACCGCTCGGAACGTCGATCCGCTATCTGCCGTTGTCATCACCGGCGTCGTGTAGCTCGCTGAAGTTGCCCCCGCGATGTTCCCCCCATTCTTCTGCCACTGGTAGCTTAGCGGCGCCGTCCCTCCCGCCACTACCGTGAACGTCGCCGTCTGTCCCGTCGTCACCGTCTGATTCACCGGCGCTGTCGTGATCGTCGGCGCCCCCGGCGCTGCATTCGCACTGAAGTTCACCCCGGTGACGTTGACCGTGCTCACAGTCGCATTCTGGCTCACGGGAGTGAAGGTGTAACCCGTGTTGCTCGGCGCTATGGTATAAGACCCGCTCGCCAATCCAGTGAACGTGTACGCTCCCAAGCTGTTGGCAGTTGTCGTGGCATTCGCGGCTCCGCTCAACATCACCTTTGGCCCGCTTCCTCCCGTCGCAGGAGTGATCGTGCCGGAAAGGCTGAAGCCAGCTGTCTTGAACGTGTTACCAACGTGCCCGTTGTGACCCTTGGAGTCGGTCGAATTAACTTGGTAGTAGTAGGTAGTGCCGGCGGTCAGACCGGAAAGCGTCACCTGGTGGCTCGTAACCATCCCCGAATCGACTGGCGTAGTATTTCCGTAGGCAAGAGTGGTTCCGTAATCGACCGAGGAGTTGGCAGCGACGTTTGTTGCCCAAAGGACCTGAGAGCTAGCGGTTGTGACCGATCCGGTTTGTACGTTCGTAATGACCAGAGTCGACGGCGGATTGCCCGTGCTGTTGGCACTACTAACCAAACCGGCGCAACCGCTCAAAAACGCTGCAGAGCAGCTCAGAATCACAGCACTTGCTGCGCACACCCATCCCTTTACGGTCGTTTTCACTTTTTTCACCTTCTCTGGGCTTGGGTCAGCTCGTTAGCTGGGGCGGGGGTGGGGGCCCGCGTAAATGGCTGCTCAGTTCTGCCCGAACTGCAAGTGAAGGATAAAAAAGAAGTCGGTACCATTACTACTGGCATGTAGAACAGATTTGGTGCAGGGATCGAAGCAAGGGACTAATTGGCCGGTAGGACGAGCAGGAATGGGAATCCGCTGGCCTGGCAGTGAAACAGGGCCATCCGAAGATTAGGCAAATCGGATTCCAGCAAGCCGGAAGACACGCCTAATGCGCACTCCGCGAACCCTTACCAGGGCGGAGATCGTCACAGAAGAATCTGAGTCTGTTTGGAGAGCGGAACTGTATTTACGCCCGATCGCAGAGCAATCATAATTGGAAGTGCTAGCAGCTAGATGGCGTTCAAGCTCGCTCTCTTATCGATCTCGGCCGAAACAATATCGCTCAATCTGTGCGACTAAATCCCTCAAGCATCGCGAGTATGTCTTTCTAGTGGCTGAAAACTCTGGGTTTTACGAGAAAACAATTGAAAACAGAAGAAATTCACTGGGGGGACGTAGAACAATCCCGCGACCAAAGGGGAGCCAAAAGAGGATGATAAGGTGATCCGCTAGTCGATAGAGGAATGCGAAGCGCCGTTGTTTTCCACTTGGGAATCCGTACTAAGTTACGAGCGCCCGGAGATCAGACCTGCGTCGCGAATCTTGTAAATCAGAGCTCGATAACTGATCTTGAGGGCCACTGCTGCTCTCCTGCGGTTCCACTGATTCGCACGCAAGGCTTCGAGAATGAGATTGCGCTCCATGTCGCGGATCGCTTCCCTGGCGACGCGCTTCAAAGGAACGGCATTCGCTGCGTCGGGGGATGCCTGCGCAGCCGCCGTGCGCCGCTTCGGCGATTCCGGGATAATCGCGGCCTCCGGCCCGATCAAAACATACCGTGCGATACCATTCGAGAGTTCACGCAAATTCCCCGGCCATTCCAGATTTCTCAGGTAATTCAGCATTTGCGGTTCAAGAGCCGCGGATTCCTTTGCAAATTGCTTCTCATACTGCTTCTTGAAATATTCTGCCAGGATTGCGATGTCTTCACGGCGCTCGCGCAATCGCGGCATCCGAATGCGCACCGCATTGATGCGATAATACAGATCAGCGCGGAATCTTCCCGCCTCGATTCCGTGCTCTAGATCCTTATTCGTCGCGCATATCAAGCGCGCTTCGACTGCTCTCTCCGACTCATCACCAATTCGCGAATAGTGTCCGTCCTGTAGAAATTGCAGGAGCTTGCTCTGCAACCCCAAATCTAGTTCGGCAACCTCATCGAGGAATAGTGTCCCGTTATGCGCCAGTTCGACTCTCCCGGGTTTGGATACGCGTGCTCCGGTAAATGCGCCTTTTTCATAGCCGAACAGCTCGCTCTCAAGAAGCGTACCGGGTATCGTCGCACAGTTGACTTTGACAAATTGGCCCGTGCGAGACGGAGAGTGCTTATGAATCCACCGCGCAAGGACCTCTTTCCCTGTCCCTCCATCGCCATACAACAAAACAGGTATGTTGGTATCACAGATCTTCGCCGCGCGCAGCCGCACCTCTTTCATGGCCTCGGATTGGCCGAACAAAATAGGATCCGGCGGTAGTAAATCGACCGGTTCGGTACCCGTGATCATTTTTGGCTTTTCAGACAGCATATTCGCGCGAAGTTCCAGCAGGGTGAGGAAGCTGCACAAGGTAGGCCATTGAGCGACCAAGGCTTCAGACCCAGAGAATGAAAGGATCATTATTTAAGTCATTTAATTGAAACAACTTACAGGAGGTTCGTCCATATAGTTCTAGTACTTCAAACGCCGACATCAAGGTAGGAAGAGAAACCCGATAGTAAAAACATATCCAACCTTTGAACTCTATTTTCTCTCCCCGGGCTCCCGGGTGTGTGTCCGCTACTCCAAAGGGTTGTCTTCAGTGGAATGTTTGCTTTGCAACCGCCGGTCCCTACCGCTGAGGAAATATGAAGGATTCCAATAAGTCCGCGCGAGCCTTCTCATCCGATGCCACCACTCTCAAGATGTCACTGATGGAAAGCATCCCACGGAATCCTTGTCCTTCGCCGAGTACCAGCAAATGGAAGATCGTGTTCTGGTCCATCAATCGCATGCAGTCTTCAAGCGTCATGTCGGGTGTCACAGTGACCAGTTCACGCGTCATGATGTCGGAAGCCTTCATCCACGCGGGGCATTTATTCTCTGCCGCGACTTTGTCGGAGACATCGCTATGCGAGATCACCCCAACGAGCTTGCCGCCCGAGTCCACAACGCCCACTGCGCGCACCTGTTTCTCGCGCAGATACTGAGCCGCTTGATGCACGCTCGTCTCTTCGGTTATGGAGAACACTTCCTTGCGGGACCCGATTAGATCCGACACTTTCATTGGACCCTCCGCGGGACAGTCTGGCCGGATGTTAGGCCCATCATGCCAGAAAATGCAAGACGAAATCCTTGGCTTGTCGGAAGAGAGGAAACTGTAGGAGAAGCAGGAGGACTTCGTATGTCGTTTTCCCCGTGAGTCCTCGACGGCGGTCAGGAGATTTGGATCACGCCCTGGCCACTTCACCGCGGATGATATCGTACCGCTCGATGACCGCCGCCACCCCCATGCGTGCATTACCGTCTTCCATGCGGCGCTCCACGCGAACAACTTTGCCGAGAGCTCGCACGAATACCTCGGTGCCATGGGTTATCTCTGCCGGTAAAGTCATTGTAATATCCAGCTCAGAGCCGGCCTCCAGGTTCTGCTCGACAACGAAGTACAACCCGCGGGTGGAAACGTCTCGCGTCTTGCCTTGCTGTGTATCTAATTCCCGCTCCGCTGGAACCCGGATGATGATCGGCAGCGAGAGATCATAGCGCCGAGCCGTGCGACGTTCCGTCATTGCCCCCATCCTCCAGCACACTCCGCGGTTAGCTTTCCTTGCCCGCGTCCCCTTCTCAGAGTTCTATTTGTTCGATTTCCGTAATCTTCTCGGCTCTTTCCGTCATCGTTGGAAACTCTTACGCGCACGAGACTATGGAACTCGAATGCCCCCAAGCGACTCAAATTGTAATTCCTAATCAAAACTCACTATAACAGTCTTGGGGGAACAACCTTGGCGATTGACAATCCAAACAGTCGCGGCCGGCACCCAGTCGGAGCCCCTGTTTGCACCTCCCGGCGCTTCTCCGCACGCGCATTGTCGCAGCACAAAATAACTCAACTCCGTCAAGCACTGGTATCGTTTTTTTCCGGATGATTCGCGGTGCAGCTCCCCGCGGGCTCGTCTGAAACCCCTTCCATCTCGGCCTACTTCGAGGAAAAATGCCGCATGGACGGGCGTTCCTAGTGGCGTCGCGTTCCAACTATGGAAGCCGGCTCTTCAGCTTCGGGTGCGACAGCGGATCGCCTCGCGCGCGGTGTATCCAGGTTAAACTGCCGCATCTTGTAGAGCAGCGCCTTGTAACTGATCCCCAGCATTTTCGCCGCGTCCTTGCGGCACCAGCGAGTTTTCTCCAGCGCGTCGGCGATGGCTTCTGTTTCAGCCTCGTCTTTCAAGCCGCGCACCAGCGCTTTCAATCCCTGCTCTCTCGGCGCTGCGGGTTCTTCCCGCGGCGAAGTCCGCTGGCGCGTTGACGACATTTCGACCAATTCGCGCAGGCTGCCTTCGTCATCCTCAAGAATCACGTAACGTTTCACGAAATTTTCCAGTTCCCGCAAATTGCCCGGCCAGGGGTAATTTACGGCTGCATCCAGTAAGTACTTCGATGGTCCCGGAGGCGTCTTGCCAAACTTCTCGCTGTACTTCGTCAGGAAATGGCGGAAAAGAAGCGGTATCTCCGCCGTCCGCTCGCGTAGCGGCGGGACGTTGATGGACAACACGTTCAAGCGGTAATAGAGATCTTCACGAAACTTCCCCGACTTCATCGCGTCCTGCACATCAACGTTTGTTGCCGCCAGCACCCTCACGTCCGTTTCCACCAGGTGGCGTCCCCCGAGCCGCGAATACTGATGATCCTGCAGAACGTGCAAAAGCTTTGCCTGCAGATGCGTGCTCATTTCCGCGATTTCATCCAGGAAGATCGTGCCTTTGTTGGCCATTTCAAACTTGCCCGGCTTGCTGCGCACTGCACCTGTAAAAGCGCCCTGCTCGAAACCGAATAGTTCCGACTCCAGGAGCTCTCCCGGCAGCGCCGCGCAATTCACTTTCACGAACGGCTGGTTGCGTCGCTTCGAGCGAAGGTGGATCATGCGAGCCACCACTTCCTTGCCCACGCCGCTTTCGCCGCAGATGAAGACCGGCACGTCCACTGGCGCAATTTGCAGGATTTGTTGCCGGATCCGTACCATCTGCGGGCTGGCTGCCAGAAAGCTCAAATCTTCCGTGATCTGATCACAATAATCCCGCAGGGCTTGGTTTTCTGTTGTGAGCTCTTTTTTCTGGCGCGATTTCAGCATCGCTGCATCGAGTTCCGTTTTCTCAAAAGGCTTCGTCAAATAATCGTGCGCCCCGATGCGGATGGCCTCAACGACCGTGCCCACCTCGTTCGAACACGAAAGCATGAGCACGTTCAGGCTGCGATCGATCTGCATCAGCTCTTTCAGTGTCTCGATTCCGTTCATTTCCGGCATCAAGACATCCAGGATGATGAAGTCCGGGCGTTCGCCTCCGTTCACTTTCAAAAGCGCTTCTCTCCCGGAGCTGACGGTTTCCACATCGAATCCATCAACTTCCAGCAGCGTCTGCAGGTACTTTCGAATGCTCGGCTCGTCATCCACAACGAGAATCTTTTCCTTGGTGGCCATGAACTGTTCCCTCTCTATCAAAAAAAGTCTCTTACCTTACCCCTGATCCATCGGTAACAAGAACGTGAACCTGCTTCCGCTTCGTGATTCGCTCTCCACCCAGATTTTTCCGCGGTGCGCCTGGATGAGCCGCTTCGCAATCGCCAGCCCCAGCCCCATCCCGGAAGTGTTCCGGTCCACTCGGACAAAATCCTCGAATATCTCTTGATGATGCTCCGCCGCGATTCCCGGCCCGGAGTCTGCCACGCTCACTTCCACGCTGTTCGGTCGCGGCAAACGAAATCTCCGTCGCTCTTCCGCGGGAGCCATGGCCGCCACGCGCCGCTCCCAAAAATGCGGCGCCGCACGCAAGGTCACGCTGCCGCCGGCTGGTGTGTGTTTCAAGGAATTGTCCAGAAGATTGGCCGCTGCCTGCTGCACCTTTTGGTAGTCGAACCGGAACGTCGCTATCGACGGATCAATATTGACTTCCAGTTTCACTCCCTTGCGCTGAAACGCTTCCGTCCACCTTTTCGAAAGCTCCTCGAGACAATCTCGCAAATCGTTCTCGCGCAATTGCAGCACCAGCTTGCCGCTCTCCAGCGCCGAATAATTCAGGAACATCGAGACCAGGCGCACCAGCCGTTCGCAGCTATCCTTTGACTCCTCCAAAATATCCTGTTGCTTGTCCGTCAATCGTCCCAGCGAGCCGGCCAGCAGAAGGTCGTAGTAGCCTTTGATCACCGCGAGTGGTGTCTTCAATTCATGCGCCGCGGACGCAAGGAAAAGTGTTTTCTGCCGGTTTACCTCCTGCAATTTCAGATATGCCGCCAGAAGATTTCGATACGTAATCTCCCGTTCCTGCAACAGCTCTTGAATCGTCAGTTGCGTGGCAGGATCCTGTGCTTGTTGTGTTTCGGATTTGCTCTCAAGTTCCACAACAAGCCAGTCAGGCTCGGGCATCCACTGGATCTGCGCGGTGGACTTTATTCCCCCGCGCTCGATTTGCAGTTCGACTTCGTGCACACCACTTTCGATTTGAGCAAAGATCTGTTTCGCTTCTGCCAGCAGCACATCACTAAAGAGATTCAGGCCGGGAGTCTCACTCAACCGGTACGATCTCAGCAACTGTTTCGCCTGTGAATTCACCAGTAGTAAATCGCCGTTTCTCTCCGCCACTAGCAGCGCCTTCCCGACCTTGTCGAGTAGCCCGCGGACGTAACCCATGGGAAGAACGGTATGATTTCGCTCGTCCGATAAGGGGGGCACTGCAATCCGTCCAGACATCAGTTCAAACCCGCCTCTCGGGTAAGTGGCAAAAATTTTCCCTAGTGAGCATTTCATCCTTACAAAGTGGTCCCCAAGTGTCAATGGCAAAACCGTTCCATTTGCACATTTGAGGAAGGGAAGTGGATATCCTGGGCAAAGGACTCGTCGCGCCAATTTGTTTCGCCGGTCGCATACATTCATCTCGTTCATACAAATGAACTTATTGGCGTGGGCTCGAGAGTTGACTGGCATTCGAGATGCTTGCACCCGTACTAGTTCCTTGGTACCTAGTGAGAGCCCTGGAGACGGACATTCTTAAGAAGAAGCAGTTCGTAGCGTCGTCTTCAACCCGACGCTCGCCTCGCATCCGTTTACAGGTGCCTGTTTTCGTCCGCGGCACCGACGCTTCTGGGGCCGAATTCATCGAGCTCACCAAGACTCTTAATATCAGTGCAACTGGGGCCTGTATTACCTCGGCACACATCATCCGGCCCGATCAAGTCGTGCACTTAACCATTCCTGCCCCGTCGCCCGCATCTTCGAGTCTTATTCCCAGTGAAACCCCGCCAATCGCGGCCAAGGTCCTGCGCCAGGATTCCCTCGGGGAGATGCGCCTCTTTGGATTGGAATTTCTTCGCGCGATTGAATGAGTCCCGCCTAATCTGCGGGCCTGGGTAGTTATGTGACATGCCGACTACAGTGCGATGCAAAATCTGACTGGTCTTTACCCTTTCATCGCTTTGTAATAGGATACCCCCGAATTGGGGAGGTCTAATTCCCGTGGGCTCTGCAAGGTCCAGTACGAATGGACTCTTGGTTGCTCTACGTATATGTAGAAAACTCATTCAGCTTTCCCCAAACCCCGCGGGGATAGGCAGAGGTTAGGTCCATACCGGATATGCCCAGCCCCGGCGCCCCTGCGCCCCCGCGCGTGTCGATTGAGGATTCTTATCTCGAGCTGCTTGCCGATACGCTCGAAACTCTCGATCTGCCTGCGCGTGGTCAGTTTCTCCAGCGATACTTCCGCGTGATCGCTCATCTGGATCTGAGCGAACCCCAGTGTCTGCAAATCTGGGATGACACGCTCGCTCGCCGCCGCGAGCTCAGCGATCGCGCCGATCGTCGGATTTCTCTGATCACCGCTCTGATGGATGTCCTCACGCAATCGGGACTCCTTCGTGTTCCCATCCTCATCGAATACGACGACCTGAAAAAACTCCAGCTCAACGCCGTCACCGATCCGCTCACCGATCTCTACAATCGGCGGCTCTTCGCCGAAACATTCGAAAAGGAACTCAATCGCGCGCGGCGTTACAGTCAGCCCCTGGGCCTCGTCATGCTGGATTTGCATCGCTTCAAGGAAGTGAATGACAAGCATGGCCACCCGCGCGGCGATGAAGTTTTGCGCGCCGCAGCGGCCACCCTCAGAAAAGCGTTGCGCACCTCGGACTACGCTTTTCGCATCGGCGGCGACGAGTTTGCCCTGATTCTCCCGCAAACCGATGCCGCGCAGGCGCTGGCCCTCGCCCGCCGTGTCGAAACCGTTTTTGCGGAAATGCTCCAGCCGCTTCAACTCACCGTCGGCGTCAGTATGGATCACGGCGTCGCCAATTTTCCTCAGGACGCCGAACAAGCCGATCAGTTGATTCGCATTGCCGATGAACGCCTCTACCGTTTGAAACACACCAATCACGGCCGGAAGGGAAACGGCTCGCCGCGCACCGAGACTCCCACCGCGCAGGAAGAGCCGACCGCCGCTCCTGCCCCTCCGCCCGTGGATCGCACTGCACCCATCCCTCAGCCAATCTCGATTGAAACGAGACGCGCGCCCGAAAAAACTGAATCCGCGATCGAAGCCGCCGCTTCCACCACCGCTGCCGAGATTTCCGCAAGTCTTCCCGTGCCCGCGCCTCGCGTCTTCACCGTCCAACGCAAGGCCGAGCGTGTCTCTATGACCGGCACGAACGCCTACGCGGTTCTCGGCGATCAAGGCGCGCGCCGCGCCCGCGTCCTGGACCTTGGTTTTGGCGGTGTCGCTATCGAAATGGATTCGCCTGAAGAACTTCCCGACAATTTACTTGCAATCTTGCACGTCCCGATTCTTCCGCCTGTTCGCGTAAACCTGAAGCCCGTCTGGAAACAGCAAACTCCTCAAGGCAGCTTCCGCGTTGGATGCGCTTTCGTTTCCTGAGCAGTTCCCGCCGCTCGCAAGCTCGCCGTCCGCCCCAGGGAATTGCCTTGGCTATTCTTCTGCGAAATCAGTTGCCGCAAATGGCGGGACGTGAATAGCAGCGCTTGCTGCAAATGTGCCAAGCCCAGCGCCCAGCGCAGGGCGGCCTGATCGCCGTTATCGCCAACAGCTTCGAGTTCAATCCCCAACGAGAGGACTCCCGGACTCGATTCGTCTTTCCCGGCTGAAACCAGGCACAGTCTCGCCATCAATACTTCCGGCGACCCCGCGCCCTTCAATAACTCGATCAGTTTTTGAATCAGCTGAAAATACAAGCCTCGGTTCCGCCCAAACTTCTTTTCCTTGAAAGACAAAGAAACATTTCCGCTGCAAATCCCGCGCCCGTCCCCAGCCCGGCTTACCCGCCAATTTCCTCTGTACTCGCTGGCAAAAAGTGAGTCATCGCCCTGCATCGCGCTCTGAAAGTTCTGCAGCGCCAGCTTCACCGAAGTATCTTCAGCGGCTCCCCTGTCACCGCTCCATGTTCCGGAAGGCGTTCTACAACATCGACTCGCATCTATGCGAACCTACGCGATGACACTTCGTACCACAACAAGAATTCCGCTCTCCTTGTACTCGTCTCCCGGACTGGTAATATTCCCCCCGCAAATCGAAATCCGCCAAGGAGCCCTCATGATCGAACCGAAGGCAAGCCGCCCCTTCTGGCCCGACGCTCTTGAAAAATCTCCCGAAGGGACCGCCGGCCTCAAGCCCTGGTCCTGGGCCCTCGAGCGCCTAGAGAAATCCCACAACTATTGGATCGCCACCTCGCGGCCCGGCGGCCACCCTCATCTCATGCTGGTCTGGGGCATCTGGTGGCAGGATGCCTTCTGGTTCAGCACTGGTCCGCGCACCCGCAAAGCGAAAAACATCGCCGCCAACCCTCACGTTATCATCGGCACCGAAAAAGCGGATGAAGCCGTCATCCTCGAAGGCCTCGCGGAAGAGATCAAAGACCGTTCCGTGTGGAAACAACTCGTGCAGATCTACAACAGCAAATACGGCGGCGACGTGGGCCCGCTGCTGGAGTCTTCTGGAGGCTGTGTATACCGCGTTAATCCGCAGCTCGCCTTCGGTCAGGATGAACACGCCGAAAACTTCGCTGACGCTGTCACGCGGTGGCATTTTCCAGGATAGTACCGGGACCCCTGGCGCTGCGAATTTGGTTTGCAATGCAAACTAGTTTGCGGGTGGTGCTGATTTGGTCTGCAATACAGACTAGTCTGCGGTGCAAACCAAATTGGAGCACAGTGAGGTGTTTGTTTTCTATGGTTTACGCACTCTTCTTTGAAGACTACCCCGCGGGAGGTGATAGGTGGTCACACGCGACTTTCTTGCTCCCCATTTGGCGGAATTTGACACATCGCGTATCATAGAGAATTGCTTCGCGACCTAGCGACGCGGCTGTAGTGCTCCGGTCTTACTGGAGCGGCCGTGCAGACCGGACGCGACTGACTGGAGCCTCATGAAACCCGGTATCCACCCCGACTATCATCCCGTTACGGTGCACTGCGCCTGCGGCCACAATTTCACGACTCGTTCGACGATCAAGGGCGACAAGTTGAATGTCGAAATCTGCTCGAATTGCCACCCTTTCTTCACTGGCAAGCAGAAGCTCATTGACACCGCCGGCCGTGTCGAGCGCTTCACCAAAAAATACGCTGACGCCGCCGCTAAAGTGGAAGCCACAAAAACAAGCGCCGCCAAGAAATAGGCCCCTGGGGGCACGTGTCATCCTGAACCCATCCGTCGAGAATGGTGAAGGATCTCAACCCAGCCTCATCACTCTGAACTCTTTTGGGACAGTCATTCCAGACTGTCCCTCTTTCTTTTTTCACATTTCGTCGCGCTCTCCCCAACAACTGGTTCCGCTGCTCCTCTCTCTGCGTTTTCTTCTTTTCTTCCAACTTTCAACTCTCGACTTTCAACTTCCCTCCGCTCCCCGCCCGTGTACAATGAACTTCCATCGTGGCTACTCAATCCCGCATGTTCGATAGCACGCGGCCCGGCGAATTAGTCGAGACCGCCCCGCCCCGCGTCACGCTTCGGAACGCCTTCTCGCATCCGTTCGATTCCGCCATCGCCGCCGCCCGCACCTGTTACGCCCCGCGCCTGATCGGCCCCGAAGAAATCACTGACAAGCAGCGCGTGAACATCGGCGCCGCCACGTTCCATAGCGGCCACCATACCGTCTATCAGCACGCTCATTTCGAATTCGGCCTCGAAAACATCAGCCGGCAATTCGTCTGGTCCTTCCTTCACGGCCATCCGTTCTACAATTCCGAGCAGCAAAGCCAGCGCTACGTCCGCCTCGATCGCGCCCAGGCGTACGTGCCTCCCGTCTCGCTCTTCTTCGATGAAAAATGCAGGGAAATCTACGAAGGGGCCGTCGCCCGCGCCTGGAACTACTATCGCGAACTATCCTCACTTTTGATCGGTGACACCCGCAACATTCTCAACGACATCTGGCATATCGGCCCGATGTCTCATTCCAAGCGCCTCCAGAAAATCGAACGCTCCGCCGAAAAACGCGCCATCGAAATCGCCCGCTACGTTCTACCCGTCGCCGCCTTCACCACCATGGTGCACACGCTCTCCGG
>WNFE01002363.1_pt1 | contig 13894 bp, 21 predicted proteins | sample 5400451 | NCBI WGS metagenome assembly WNFE01 (sample SAMN13153344, study PRJNA577476) | soil metagenome | isolation source: 200 cm saprolite under Douglas fir tree site 2 hole 2 | place: USA:California | collected 2015-04-18 | reverse complement strand
TCCTCTCGATGAACTCGGCGGTCAGCTCGGGAACGCACCACATTTTTTTCCCGCCACGGCTTCAAGCCGCTTGTCGCCAGCGTTACCCGAGCAGTCTCGCGTCCCATCCGGTCGGCGATTCCGCGTTTCACAGCCTGCTCGGCGCCGAGCCGCACTGTCCACCGAGCCCGACCCAATGGCGGTGGACCGCACACCATCGCGATGACCGCCGCGTGTTGGGTGCTGTCCAGCAGCCTCGGCGGCGGCGGTCGCGGATCCTCCCCGAGCGCCGCCTCCAAGCCGCCGGCGCGATAGCGATGGCCGACACGTCTCGCCTCGCGCGGATGGGTCCCAACCGCCTCAGCGGTGGCGCGCGCCGACAAGCCCTCGGCAAGCAACAGCAACGTCCGGATCCGGCGCCACCGTCGCGAAGTCATCCGCGCGCCGCCGGCCATCATCGCTTTCAACTGCCGCCGGTCCTTGGCCGCCAACTCGAGAGGCACAGGTCGCATCTCGTGCTGTAGATCAGAAACCGATCTCGACTGCAAGTGCCGATGCGATCAGCTCACTCCGGTCGCGGCACTAGGCGAGCTTGGGGACGATCTGCGCGACTGGGTACACCTTCCCGCAGGGCGGCGCTCGAAGTGGGCCCCACTCGCCGATCAGTCGCGCGCACGAAACACAGCCATCGGCCCGCTCTGCCCCCAACGTAGCGCATTAGCCTACTCGGTTCAATAGAAATTCTCTGCTCATCCCAATGGCGACTTCGAACACCCGTGCTTGCGGATACTTCCTCGTAAGTGCGATTAACGCTTCCTTATCGTCTGCCGGCATCAAGGGCCCAAGATAGACGGTCGCCAGCTCCTTGGTGTGGAATTGATAATCTGTGAAAAAACCAGAATCGCCGCGGCGCTTGGAAGAGGTGACCCTCCATTCCTTCTCGTAACTCCAATCTGGCGCTTTCGTGAACGTCGAGACGTGTAAGATCGTCTTCGTGGCTTGGTAGAGTGGCATCATCATCAGATTCGCCCATCCATCCGCCTCGAAGATTTCTGGCTTATGGGCTGGGTAGGTCACTGGTTCGGCTTGGAGCCACGCACTATCTGCCTCATCATCGCAGTTGAATTCCAGGACAGCGCCTTTGTATCCATCAGCGTAGTGCAACCACATCGCTGCATGTGTTGCACTTTCTGTCAGGCAGAGAATTCGGAAGTCAGGAATCCAGCTACGCCAAAGGGTACGAAGCCCCTCCATCGCCGCAGCGAGTTGCTGTGTGTCATGCGGCTCGTTGATTGCCGCAAGAACCTCTTCCCGCACCTCAGGAGGTATGCCTCCTTTTACTGCGTCTATGACCATTGCCAGATCGGGCCGCAGCACGGACGTGTCCTGTGGGGGCTGCTCGATCAGCGAAGCGAACCTGCGGATAACGGCTTCAGCTATTTCTTTCGGGGTGATGCCGAACGAAAGCTCCCTTGGCACATCGAAGGGATCATTGAAGAGCACATGCGAACTCCACCGCAGCGAAGTGTTCGCGAGCACAAGCTTTGCGGTAGACGCAGGCATGTACTTGAAGAAACTGGCGCGGTCGTGGAGTCGATGTGGAGAACGCACTGAGCACTCCCTCGTGTTCGATCGCGCCTGCGGCGAATCGCCGGCCGCCGACTCGCGGCCTGGGGCTCTTTCTAGCAGAGAGGCCGCCACGATTGCCGGGGCGAAACCAAGACCTTGTGCCTCACACGGCTGCGGCGAGGCTCGTCAGAGGGAGCGCCGGGGTGCTCTGGACGCTGAGGGTTTCGCCACGCCTAGGCCGCGTCCGGCCGCTGGAGCGCCCGCCGCAGGGTGCGCACTGGCACCTTCAACCCGACCGCGATAGAGCGCCACGAGCGCCCCTCGGCGCGGAGACGCTGCACGGCGGCAAGATCCACGGCGCGGACGGGGTCGCCCCACCGGCTTGCCGCTGCGCGTCCTGCCGGTCTGCTGCACGCGCTGGAGACCGCTGCGCACCCGCTCCCGGATCATCTCGCGCTCAAACTCCGTCATCGCGCCGATGAGCTGCACCCAGCAGCCTGCCCGACGGTGTGCTCAAGTCGATCGACTCCCGGAGCGACACCAGCATGCAGCCGGCGGCGGTCAGCTCGTCGAGCAGGTGGAGTAGATCGCGGAGGCTCCGGGCAACACGGTCGAGTCCGGCGACCATGACCACGCGCACCTCGCCCGCCTTGGCCGCCCGGCGCAACTCGTCCAGGGCGGGCCGGTTCGCCTTCGCGCCCGAGTGCCCTAGGTCGATAAACTCTCGCGCGGCCGTCCAGCCTCGCCCTTCCGCGGTTCGACGGAGCGCGTGGAGCTGCGCCTGCCCGTCCTGGTCGGTGCTGGAAGTGCGGACGTAGATTGCGTTGCGCTGCTGCATGGTCGAACGATACCGCCCAGACGTGGCGGGAGGCCAGAACGGCGACGCCTACCCACGCCTTTCGCGTAACCAGCGCGTAACCACGCGGCGAGCACCTGCACGGTGCCCACCGGCACTACCTTGCGCCACTGGCCCAGCACGTCGGCGAGCGTCTCCGGCATCGGCGCGATGCGCGATTCGTCGTCCTTTAACGGTCCGCCGACGGAGCGCCGGACGTGGATGGTCCGGGACTCGAAGTCCAGATCGCTCCACTCAAGCGCGATCGCCTCGCCGGTCCGCAGGCCCGCGAAGGTGCCCGCCGCGAACATGGCTCGCCACGGGGAGACGAGCGCCAGCTCCGGCATGGCGAGGTAGACGGCCGGCACCTGATCCGACCGGAGCCACGCCTCTCATCGCTCCCAAGGTCCGAGATTGTCGCGCCGCTGCCGGTGTGCCTAGGATGGCTTGGGGAATCGCCACGCTATGCCGTGCGTGGCGGCAAGGGGGCGCTGCCATGGCTCAGACGCGTACCGTCACTGTCGGAGATCGAGTTATCGACCTGCATTCCGCTTCAGGTGTCATCGTCGCGGAAAAGAAGTGGACGACGACACAAATCTCTGGAGGCGGCGGTGGCGGCTTCATTCAGGGCGGAAGCGGCTACGTTTCGAGCAATCCGATCACCTCGAGGACGACGACGCACGATCAGATCTTGGTGAAGACCGAGGACGGAAGGGAACATGCAGTGGCGGTTTCGGATTCGCATCTCGTTGTGCGCCAGGGCAATCGCGTCTCGCTCATCTGGGGGATAAAGCAGGGCAAGGATCAGGGGCCGTACGTGGGAATCTACAACCACGACACGAGGGCGCTCAGCACGGTGGAGAACCAGTTCAAGAAGCTGGTCGGGCCGCGACCGTTCAGGGTGCAGTGGATCGTCACATACGTCGTGCTCATCATCCTCTGCTGGACGCCGATAGCAGCGGTCGGCTATCTGGGCCTATTCGTGGGCCTGCCGGTTCTCGCCGGGGTCCGCTATTTCCTGCGTCACCGGGCGCTCAAGGCCGAGGTCGCCGTCGTCGCGCAGGGGTTGGCGGCGCCGCCACCATAGCGAACCCTGCGCGGCGGAGGGTAGCGCCCTCCCGCCGCGCTCTGCTAGGCTGGTCGCGAGGAGGCAGGAGGAGGGGGAGGCGACAGAAGTTCGCTTATCTGTCCTTCTGTGAAGCGGCTCTTCAGGTCAAGCCCCGGTTGACTCCTTCCAGGTTCGGACTCGGTACTGCGGTTCTCCGCGAGGTTGTTCACCCTCTGTCCGCGCTCTCGGTGGCGAGGCTCGCTCACCGGCGCATGGTGGGGTTCGATGGGCGGGGGCGCTCTCTTTGGCGCGGTTCTCGACGGAGGCCAAGGACTTTGATTCGCGCTCACCCGCTTTCGTATCCTCCAGAGATTCCCTGCGCTGAGTCCCGTTGCCGGTGACCACTGATGGTCCGTAAGTCGAGTCAGGCGACTTGAGCCGCCGGTGCGAGTAATGCCGGCTGCAAGTAGCAGGTGCGGTCGCGCATCATCGCAAAAAGCACTCCGGCCATCCTCCGCGCCAGGGCCACGATGGCGATCTTCTTCCCGCGCCGCACCGCGATGCCAGTGGCCCATTTCCGCAGCGCCTCGGTTCGCGGGCTGCGCAGGCGCAGGATCGAGACCGCGACCTGCACCAGCAGTTTTCGCATCCGGTTGTTGCCGGCCTTGGTGATGTGCCCCTTGCTTTGCTTCTCCCCGGAGCTCCATTCGCTCGGAGTGAGCCCGAGATAGGCCTCCACCTGGTGCGCGCTCTTGAAGCGGCGAGGGTCGTCGACGGTCGAGGAAAAGGCCGCGGCGGTGACCGGACCGACGCTGGGCGCGGTGCACAGCCGCTCTACGGTCTCGTCGGTCCGCGCGAGATGCTCGAGGCGGGTGTCGATCCAGGCGAGCTGCCGATCGACCGACACAAACACCGCCAGCAGCGGCGCGATCTCTGACTTCAATTGCCCGGGCAGCGCGAGTTTTGCAACGCGCCTGACAAAACTCGCCGCGCTCCCGCTCGCGACGCGCAGGCCCTCGCGCCGCAGCAGGGCACCGATCAGCGAGATGTAGCGCGCTCTCGTCTGCACCAGCGCCTCCCGCACCGAGAGCTGCGTCCGCACGTGCCGCTGTCGGTCAGACGTCCGATGCGCCGCGCGATACGCTCCCAGATTGCACGCCTCGGCCAGCGTCCGCGCGTCGCGCAGGTCGGTCTTCACCTTGCGGCTCCGCGTTGCGTACATGGCGGCGAAGTTCGGGTCCGCCACCACCACCTCGTGGCCCAGTTCCTCCAGGCAACGCGCCACCCACTCGCTCTCGGTCGACGCCTCGATCAAGATCCTCGCCCGCGGCCTCTCTCCCAGCACCGCGGCGAACCGCTCCCGCTGCGTCCGGATCCGCCGCTCCACCACCTTCCCGCTCTCCGTCAGGATGCAGATCTGGCTTTCCACCTTGTGTACGTCGATGCCAAGATGCTCCATGGCTGGCCTCCACCTTTTGCGGCACACGACCGCGTGCACCACTGTGGGGCTTCGGCCACCACGCGCGGTGGCGGCCAGCCGCTTCATCCCATCTTTCGCCATGCCGACCAGTATTACCGATGTCCCCAGGCACAAGTGTGGCCACCGCAGGGCGCAACAGAGAAGCGGCGCTACGGGCGGGGCTCCCAGCTCAATTGACGCACCGGTGCGCGCGTGACAGCATTCGGAAACCACGGGGGAGGTCATCTATGAAGACGGCCCTGCTCGGTACCGGATTCGTAACAGCCGGACTCGTCATTTCATTGGCGGCACGTGCTTACGAAGACGAGCCGCCCGCAAACTTAAGCGACGAAGAGAAGCTCTTTGCAACCGCTGATGTCGGAGGAGTCAAGCTCGGAATGTCGCCCGATCAGGTGCGAGCCGTCCTGAAGGGCCACAAGACGATGACGAAGTACGAAGAAAGGACGTCTCCTACGTTCTTCTTCGAAACGAGGTCCTCGGGGGTATTTCCGCGGGCCGCCCTTTCTCGAGTCGATCCAGGCTTCATCACCCGACAGAACGGAATATGTATACGTAACCTTTGCTAAACCACCGGGCAGCGAGCGGGTGATACGAATCAACAAAAGGCGAAAGTATCCGCAAAAAGATCCCGGTTCCAGCACCGAAATCTACAAGGCGTTGGTCGAGAAATATGGACCCGTACAATACCGGCAGGGCAGCAGTAACGAATTCCTTTGGAGGCCCGGCAAACCTGGACAACCGCTCCATACCGCAATGGCGGACGACAAGCCGATACCGGGTTGGAGCTGGTGCGTGAGCGGCCACTATGACCAGTCGAGCTTAGTGAGGGCCCCGCATTTTGGCTGGTTCATCGAGAATTGTGGGCCGACTTACCTGACGGCGAGGATCGAGGGCTTGTCCTTCGCGAGTGGCTATTCGTTGACCCTATATGCCCCTGTCCTGCACTGGATCTCGGAGAACGCGGCGATGCGGGCAAGGGACGAGGCCCAAGAGAAGTACACGGCCGAGCAAGAGGCGAAAGCCAAGAGCAAACCAAAGCCGGATTTGTGAACGGGGACGCCCTCGCTGGCGACCATTGTCGCGTGCGATGAGCACGCGGCCGGCGGGTCGATGGCGCATTCCGGAGCACGGCGCGCCTTCGCGATGGGCGAGCCGACCTCGGCGGAGATGGTGGTCGCGATCTCCTCCGCGCGCGAGGCCAGCCCTTCCTTGATCCGCTCGAGCCAGCGAGCGCGCTCCGCGACCGGCGTCGCCGCCCAGCCCGGGAACGCCCGCGCCGCCGCCGGACGGCGTGGTCCACGTCCTGCTCGTCGCCGCTGGGAATGCGACCAACCGGTTCCTCGGTCGCGGCGCCGATCACGTCGACGGTGCCGCGCCCCGAAGGAGCGACCCACTTGCCGTCGATGTAGAGCTAAGAGGCCGAGATCTCACGCCGCGTGGTCGCGCAAGTACTCGATGCTCCCCGGAAGGTCGCGAATCATCCGAAGCAGGATATCCATCGCCGCCGTCTGAACGTTCCTCCCCGATTCCCATCGGGACACCGTGTTCGCACCCAGCCGGAGCAGGCGCGCCAGGTCCGCCTGCGTGAGATTGAATCGTTCGCGAATTGCCCGGATCTCGTCCGCCGAAAGTAAGCCGTGATTCCTGCGGTAGATCGCGATCGCATCTTCGCCCAGCCGCTTCGAATCCTGAAAGCGCAACACGACCTCGCCGCACTCGGGGCACCGGAGGTGGACAGCGGACGGCACGGCAACCTCCTCGCCGTTCACGGGCAGACGTAGAGTGCCGCGCCTCTCGACCATCTGGGTCCCACACGCCGGGCAGGCGTCGTCGGGCAGGACCCGGGCGCGGCGAGCGGCTGACGTCTTCCGGTTACGCGTCTTCTTCATGACCTTCACCTTGGTCCTCGTGAAACGAGACCACGATGCAATGGTTCCGAAGAATGAACTTCACGTACAGGATCGTTCCGGCGAGCAGGGGCTTGAAGACATAGGCCCATTCGCCCGTCGCGGGCGATTTCAGCCGTCCGGCGGAGTCCTCGGCCGACAGGTTCGCCAGGACGTCGCATGCGTCCTGTTCGTCGAGGCCGAACTCGAAAACTGGCCAGCTCTCGCCGAGCCTTCAGGGTAAAGAAGACCTTGCGCGCCAGCGCGAGCTTCCGGGTGCGCGTCAGGACGGTGCGGAGCCAGCGGGGCATCAGGCGACGTTGCCACTCTTTGGTTGATTATGCATATGGTGAAGATCGACGTCAAGGCTCGGCCTGAGCCAGACGAGACGGTGCGTTCGCGGGTGTGCGCTCACGCCCGTCGAGTCACGGCTGCTCGCGCTTACTGCACCGGCACTGCACGCTGGCGGCTTGCGACGGGTTCGCCTTGTGTTGACGGCACCTTAGGTGCAGCCCGGTCCGGACTGTTGATCCGTGGGTCGCTGGTTCGATCCCAGCTCGGGGAGCCACTCCAACGAGCGGTTTGCTCGCGGAGAACTGGGGGTTCTCTCGGATCGTCGCAGCAGCGCCGCGGCCGTGATCTGTGCGTGGTCCCTGTGCGGGGTCAAAACGCCGGGAACGCCAACGGCCGCTTATGGCGAGGGCAGCGAAGGGGACGGCCCGTAGCCGGACCCTGCCCGGAAAATCGCGCCGCCCGGGCTGTGGCGGCCGCATCGAAGCGGTCAGCGCACCCGGCGCCCGTCTCGGCGGCAAACCTGACTGGCAAACAGCGCTCTGCCGGTCGACCCCCGGCATCGGCAGGAGCACCCGGCAGAGCGACCATGGCCTACGGATGGTCAGCCTTGAACGTCGCGACCATCCGGTCCAGCAGGCCCAGGTACTCAGCGCAGGCCTCCGTGGCTTTGCGTTCCACCCCGCGGATGGTGACGTAGTACTCTGGGACGATGAGCTCGGCCGGCGGTGCATCGGGCGGGCTGTACACGAAATAGTTGCCTGAACGGTCGGAATACGAAGAGTGCACCGGAATCGATGTCTCCCGCTCGACCCGTCTCGCTCCGCCGCGGTGAACCTCGAGATTGCGCTCGGTCGCGAAGAACTCTACCAGCCGGTTCGCCGCCTTCCGTTCCGGTCTCGGTAGGCCACGACCCCATACCGTCTTCCGCCACGGCAAGAAGACCTTCGCGAACGGTCCGCGAGCCTCCTCCAGTCGCAGAAGTACGCTGCGCGAGGCACTGAGAAATGCGCTCAGGAAAAAATCGTAGACCTCCCGGTCACCCGCTGCTCTGCCTTCTTGCACTCGCATGTGGTCCAGAAAGAACCGCGCTTCGCGCAGCTTCTTCTCCGCAATCGACACATCCATTCCTGAAGCCTACTTGCGCGAGGCGCCTAGCTCCATCGCGGTTGTCAGGTGGCGGTGACAGACCGCCGGCATGGAGCCGCTCCCGCCGATGCCGCGCACCGGCCAATGCGGCTCCGTGCGTCAGCCAGTTTTCTCCGGCGGAATCGGGACTATTTCTGGGAAGCCTGGCCCGGACGCCTGCACGCGATAGCGCCAGCTCACGTAGTGAAGAACGTTGATCAGGGTGAAGACATCGTTCGCACGTACCGTCACCTTATCGGAAGTCTTGTCAAATACTGCGACGACCTTCTTCTCGTCGATGAGACGCTCGAGCCGAGCCGATGGCTTGCTCTCAAGGACGCCAACAATCCCGAGAACTGCTTTTTGTGGGTCGTCTCTGAAGGGACCACTGCGAGCCGCGATCCAAGATACCGCCTTGGCGATGAACTCTTCGAGCGCCACGTCAACGCCGCTGTAGTTGCTGCGCTTGATCTCAAGGACACCGAAGGCGCTGCTTCTCGGGACCAGTGCGAAGCCTTCGACCTCGAAGATACCTGGAGCGGGGAATGGTGCCCAAATGATCACGTCGAGTTGAGGGAGAGCGTCTGGCATCGGGTAATCGAGGACGGAGCCTGTCGAAACGTGCATCGGATGGACGACACGCCTGATCAGCCGGCGGATCGCGGCCTCTGCGTAGTCGCCGAGAAGCTCGGAATTCTCGGTCAACTGTTTCACGCTGACGGTGGGCTGGAGTTCGTAAACGAGCTGCTCAGCCAAGCCTTTGAGGTACTCTTCGACGGTCATCGGCCGCCCCCGGTGGCTGCTCTATCACGAGACAGAAGGCGGCGGTCAGCCGGACGGCGTACACTCTCAGCGCGCGAGCGGTTGGGCGAGACGGCTCAAGCCGAAATTCGATTCGGGGCGGCCTCCAAAACCGCTGCCGGTCACACGGGTTCGAATCCCGCACCGCCCGCCATCCCACGTCTCCGTCGAACTTCGCCCTCCTCTGGTCCCACCAAAGGGCCGGGTCAGACACTGGGATGAGGTGCTAGGCTGCCCGGGTGGCGCCTACTCCGCAGGACATCGACCCAGTCACCTCGCGTCGCATGCGCGCCGTGCGACCCGCGACCCTGCTGCTCGGCCTATTCCTGATGTTCGTGCCGGGCGCCCGAGCCGGTGGCTACGACAAGACCACCTGGGGGATGACCCTCTCGCAGGTGCAGAAGCTCTACCCCGGGGGCCTCAAGGAGACGACGCAGACGGGCGACGTCTACTATACCCTCGTTCGCAAGGTCGCTGGACTCGACGCGGTCGTCGGCTTCGTCTTCGAGAACACGAGGCTCACCTTCGTCTCGGTGCAGTTCCCGATGCCGGGTACGCCGGTCGTTACGAAAGGGCGAACCGGGTACATGAGGCCGACGAGCGAGGCGGCAAGAAGTACCGAAACGATCGTTCGAGATGGCCTGATGGCGAAGTACGGCGCTCCGGTCTTCGACAGCGAAAAGCAGCGGGACACTACCCTTCAGCCCGGGAACGAGGGCGGCGTGGATTACGCCCGACGGGGAGACGATGCTCACCTCACGATCAAGCCACTGGAGGACGGTCTTCGCACCGAGATCGGCGTGAACTACGGGAAATGGGACCCACACGACCAGCAGCGAAGCGCGCGGGGGCTGTAGGCCGTTGGGCGCGAGCGGACCCGCCCGCGACCGCCGCTAGGTCGCGAAGGTTAGACCTACCCGCTAAGGAGGGCAATTGGCGAAGCGTCCCACTTATACGCGGCCCGCTCCGGAACCGCCATCGCTCGGCCCGACGGACGGCGCACGTTTGCTTCGAGAATTGGTCGCACGCGGAACGGATCTCGCCAAGTCGGGCGCGGTTTCCAGAGAAGATCTGAGCGCGTGGAGCGTCGCTATCGAGCAGGGGCTTTCCGCTGCGCTCGGGCGTAACCACGACGCCATCAGCACCGTGCTCAATGCCGGCGGCCCCGGACGCGTCCTCAGTCTCAACGCGTTCGGAGAGACTCCTTCGGAGGAGGAACAAGGCGGCCGAGAGAGCAAACGACATCGGCATTCAGGCTCGGCTGATCGCAGAGCACGCCGGTCACTTGGAACGTCTCGCCGCCATTGAGCCAGCACCGTCGGCCAAGGAAGGCGCGCCACCGATGGCGAAAGTGCAGCGTATCTGCGAGCGCTTTCACACGGTGGCGCGACAACTGCGGCACCGACACGACGGACGGGCGACGCTGGAGGTCACCGACGAGTATGACGTGCAGGATCTGCTGCACGCCCTTCTGCTTGTCGAGTTCGAGGACGTTCGTCCGGAGGAGTGGACGCCAAGCTATGCCGGTGGCGCTGGACGGATGGATTTCCTTCTGAAACGGGAGCAGGTCGTCATCGAAACCAAAATGGCGCGCGCAGGTCACACCGCCAAGAAGATCGGCGATGAGCTGCTAATCGACATCGCGCGATACCAGCAGCATCAAGATTGCCACACTTTGGTATGTTTCGTTTACGATCCGGTCGGTCTCGTGGCAAACCCCCGCGGCGTCGAACGGGACCTCACAAGACAGAGCGGTGACTTCCGGGTCGCGGTTTTGATCCGGCCGACATGAGGTTTTGCGGCGGTTCCGGCGTGGTGCGCGCTCGCGGCGGAGTGGAAATGGACGAGCCGATGTTCGGCGAGATCAACGTCCGCCCCGCGTACGAGTTCGCGCTAACCACGGCCAAGATTGACCGGTACGGGGTCACGCCGCACCACACCACCCGGCACACGGGTGCGACGATCCTCGCCGAGAAAACGAAGGACCGCGAGGCCCTGAAGCACGCTGGCCGCTGGCGCTCGAACATCGTGGACGAATACATCCACAGCGCCGCGGAGCGGCCCGCCCGCTGATCGCGAAACTGTGAACGAGGGTGGGCCGCGTACGTCACGATCGATCATCCCTTCGTAGCGGTGGCGATCAGCGCGACCACTCCAACCGTCACCCCGAGAATGACCAGCGCTTCCTTCGCGGAGATAGCTTGGGTGCTGCGCGCAATCCCCTCGCGGACGTGGCGAGCGAACGACTCGCAATTCCAGGTGTCGCCGAAGGCCATCAATCCGAATGGACGCTTCACGCGAGCGATCTCATTTACCCGAGGCCACATCACCTCGAGCGGAATAGCTTCCGCGACCGGCTCGCCCATCACCTGTCGACCAGCGGCGAATTGTTCGTAGGACTCAACTCTCGGCTGGAGGTAGCCCTCGATCGATTTGTCGATGTGTGCCACGACGGGTGGGAAAGCTTGGAGCAAGATCCCGTAGTGGTCCACGACTCCAACGTACGAGTCCTTGCGCCACAACAGAGATCCGGGGAGCAGATGTCTCTGAACGCCTCCGTTCGGGTCGGCCACGGTCAGCATGATGGATACCTAACGCAACCCTTGCTTCTGGCAAGGGCAGTTGTGCACTCGGACGCGGAGCCGAGGCGGAACGCGATGCTGGTGCGCTCTACTCGTCCTTCAGCCTCTTGCGGGCATCTTCCAGCCGCCGCTTCTCATCCTCTGCGCGGCTCTTCGCTTGCTCCTCTTGCCGGCGAATCTCAGGCAAGACATCCCGCTCGTATTCCCGGTTGGCCCGCGCAATTCTCTCGTCGATCACCGCGATGCCGGCCTTCTCATTTCCCTGCTCGACTGCGATGGAAACTGTGCCGCCGTCCAACTTCGGAGCACCCTCACCGAGCGGGCTGTGTCCGGATGGGTAATTGAACCTGTCTTGCCATTCAGGCGGAGGCGTCCTGCTGAGCCGAACCGTCACCTCGAGTAGCAACGCGTCTCTTGGATGGCGGCGTGGCTCCGCGCTGCCCTTCATCCTCTCGATCGGCTTCCACTCCATCGTCGCCTCCCCTGGAGGTTCCTACTGCTGGCTCGCTATAAGCGCAACCTCGACCTTGACCCGCCCGAAGTGGGAGGATCGCTGCGGTCCCGCGTTCCACGCCGGTGTCCGGCGCGGACTGTGCGGGGTCTGTGCAGGGTCGCGGCGGTTTTCTGCCCCTTCCTGCCCCCTCCTGCCTCGGAGCTTCCCAGGGAGCGCCCCGTCAGAACGGACTGTTAATCCGTCGATCGCTGGTTCATACAAGATTGGGGAGCCGCCACGCGACGCAGGCGAGAGGCGACGCTAGGAGCGAACCATGAGCGCCCTGACCGATGAAATCCGAACCGCCGTACGAGACGCCCTCCGCGAGGAGCTTCCTCGTGCGCTAGCGTTGGCGTTCGCGGAGGCGCGTGCAACCAGCGTCGACGTAACGAAGGCCGGGCTTGTCGATGTGAATGAAGCGGCACGACGCCTAGGATTGAGACCGTCAACAGTCTACAAGCGCGCGGAGTCCGTCGAGTTGGCGAGCGTGAAGCTTGGGCGCCGTCTTCTGTTCCGCCCAGCCGATCTGGCCGATTACGCCGACGCGCGGCGGCGGACCCCCATGCGGGTGCGGGAGATAGTCGCCGCGGCTCGAAACAGCGACCGTCAAAGGACGCACCTGAGAAGAATCAAGGTCCCGCCGCGCTGCACGTGAAAAATGGGTTCCCGGTTCACGTCGCGCGACCAAGAACCAGTGCCGCGAGGTCGCAAGGCGCTATCTGGATGGCATTGAGCACACGACCGTGCCGCAGTCCGCCCTGCGCACACAGCGCGTCGGCGATGCGCTCGAGGACCCGCAGGAGGCGCTTATCCAGAATCATCGCCTGCGCGACTAGCACTACGTTCCGGGTGTAGCATTGCGTGCCCGTGGAGCGACTATGGTCGCCTCGCGACGTCGAGACGTACCGCGCCACGCGCTCGCTGCTGCGCTCGGCATCCGTGAGACGAAGCATGCGCCGTGTACTGGTTCGCTCGTTTGTCGCCTCTGTGCAACGGCAGAGCTAAAGCGGATTTCGCTTGAGGCGATCACGAAGTCGTGATCTACGGTCGGGATGGATCACGCGCTCCCGATTCAAGTGCGGCTGGCAGTGGTGAGCCTCCGAGACGAGGGCCACACGTACGACGAGATCGCGTCGTTGCTCGGAATCGGTCGAGCGAGCGTGAGTCGGCTGCTGCGGCGACGACGCGAGACCGGCAAGCTGGAGCGCTCGCCGCGCGGCGGCGGCTTGGTTTCGCCGATTCACGGCCGCATCGCCGATCTGCTCTGCCGCATCGTGGGCGAGATGAACGACGCCACCCTCGAAGAGCTGACCAAAGCGCTGATCGAGCGCGCAGAGGTCAAGACCAGCCGCGCCGGCGTGGTGCGGGCGATGGCGCGGCTGGGCTTCACTCGAAAAAAAAGTCGCTGGTCGCGACCGAGCGCGACACGGCCGAGCACCGCCATCGGCGGGCGCTCTACTGCGCGTTCATCGCGGCAGTGAACGCATCGCGACTCGTCTTCATCGACGAGTCGTTCTGCAAGACGGGGATGCGGCGGACTCACGCATGGGCAGTGCGCGGCGAGCGAGCTCCAGGCAACAAGCCGTTTTGCTCGTGGAAGACGGTGTCGATCATCGGAGCGATTCGCCTCGGTAGGCGGCCGCTGATCATGACCAACGAGGGGGCCGTCAACGGCCGCATCTTCCTGCGGTTCGTCAAACGGCGACTCGCACCATGGCTGAAGCCAGGCGACATCGTCGTGCTCGACAATCTCAACTTTCACAAGATGGTTGCCGTGCGCCGCGCCATCGAGGCTGCCGGCG
>WNFE01002883.1_pt1 | contig 13896 bp, 14 predicted proteins | sample 5400451 | NCBI WGS metagenome assembly WNFE01 (sample SAMN13153344, study PRJNA577476) | soil metagenome | isolation source: 200 cm saprolite under Douglas fir tree site 2 hole 2 | place: USA:California | collected 2015-04-18 | reverse complement strand
ACGGCATGGGCCACAGCGGCTTCTGCATCCAAATAGCGGCCACCGTCGAAGAACGAATCCGGCGTCACATTCACTACGCCCATAATTAACGGTCGGTCGGGGAATTCGATCAGCCGATCTTTCGCCTGTCGTGTCAATGTCCTCGGTTCTAACACCAAACGTCGGTGCCTCCATATAAGGTATCCGCCACGCGACCCAAGACCGCCACCTATCGTGGCCGTATAGGGTACACGTCACAACACACCACTCGCGAGAAGGACTCCCTTCTCGCCTATTGTCTTTCAGATGTACTGCCCCGGGACTCCAATGCCCTGAAATGGCGTCCCGGGACCAGCGATGCAGAATTTAGGCAGGAACCGCTTGAGATGTGGACTGCATGATGATGTGATCAATATCAGGCCCGTCGAGTACTTCTTTCTCCAAGAGTGCTTCCGCCAAACCCTTCAGACTGGCCATGTTTTCCGTGAGCAGCCGCTTCGCCCGCTCATAGTTTTCCGTCACAAGCCGTTTAACTTCCTGGTCGATCTCCATGGCTATTTGATCACTGAAGTCGCGCTGGCTCCCGAGCTCTCGCCCAAGAAAAACCTGTTCGTTTTGTTTGCCGAACGTCAGGGGGCCCATCTTTTCGCTCATGCCCCATTCACAGACCATCTTCCTCGCGAGATCCGTCGCCCGCTCGAGATCGTTCCCCGCTCCAGTCGTCATGTCCTTCAAGACCAACTCTTCCGCTACACGCCCTCCCATGAGGATGGCGAGTTGATTGTACAAATACACCTTCGAATAGCCATGCCGGTCATCGGTGGGGAGCTGCATCGTCACGCCCAAGGCACGGCCCCGAGGAATAATCGTCACTTTATGCACGGGATCCGTTCCAGGAATCAGCTTGGCGATCAGCGCGTGCCCGGCTTCATGATAGGCGGTCGTCCGTTTCTCCTCGTCGCTCAAGATCAGACTCTTCCGTTCAGCCCCCATCAGCACTTTGTCTTTGGCCATCTCGAAGTCGATGACTTCCACTTCCTTCTTGTTTAGTCTCGCAGCCCAGAGTGCCGCTTCGTTGACCAAGTTCTCCAGGTCGGCCCCTGAAAATCCCGGCGTGCCGCGCGCGATTTTTTCCAGTTCCACATTTGTCGCGATCGGAACTTTCTTCGTGTGCACCTTGAGAATTTCAGCACGGCCACGCAAATCCGGTCGATTGACCACGACTTGCCGATCAAAACGCCCCGGTCTGAGCAAGGCAGGGTCGAGGACATCCGGCCTGTTGGTCGCAGCGACCAAGATCACACCTTCTGTCGTATCAAATCCATCCATCTCAACGAGCAATTGATTGAGTGTCTGTTCACGCTCGTCATGACCTCCGCCCAACCCTGCTCCACGAAGCCGACCAACGGCATCGATTTCGTCGATAAAGATAATGCAGGGAGCATGTTTTTTCCCTTGCTCGAAGAGATCGCGAACACGGGACGCTCCGACGCCGACAAACATTTCCACGAAATCCGATCCGCTGATACTGAAGAACGGTACACTGGCTTCACCGGCAATGGCCTTGGCTAGCAGCGTTTTCCCTGTACCGGGAGGACCGACGATCAAGACACCCTTGGGAATGCGGCCGCCGAGTTTTTGGAACTTGCGCGGATCCTTAAGAAACTCGATGATCTCAAGCACTTCGTCCTTGGCTTCATCGATACCTGCAACGTCAGAGAACATCACCTTCTTACGCTCCTCCGTCAGCAGACGAGCACGGCTCTTCCCGAATGAGAGCGCCTTATTGCCCCCCATCTGCATTTGCCGCATCAAGAAGAACCACAACCCCAGGAACAGTACAAACGGCCCCCAGGTCACAAGGAACGTAATGTACCAAGGGCTTTCATCCGGTGGCTTCGCCTCAATCTGCACCCCCCGATCCCGCAAGACCTGGACCAATTCAGGATATTCCACCGAGTAGGTTCGAATACGGGTCTTGTCTTTCAGGACGGCGCTGATGTGGCTGGCTTTGATGATGACCCGCTCGACCTCTCCCTTGTCGAGTTTGGTCATGAACTCGCTAAAAATCACATCTTCTTCAGGCTCATGGTGCGGCACGCTGAACAGGTTGAACAGCAAAATCATGAAGAGGCCAACGACGACCCAGAAAAGTATATTCTTCGTCCTGGAATTCATCCAGTTCTCCTTGTGGATGGCACGCTCAAACGGTCAGAAAAACCGCGAACGTGAGTAATGTTACCACAGGTGCATTCATACTGACAACCGTGTGGCCAAAGCCTTACTCTTGATCTCCCTCCATATCCAAGACAGCCAGATAGGGAAGGTTCCGGTACTTTTGCTGGTAATCGAGCCCATACCCGACCACATACTTATTCGGAATCTTGAACCCCACATAGTCGATGGCGATATTGATGGTCCGACGATCTGGCTTACTCAGCAAGGTGCAGATTTTAATCGACCGAGGCTTCTTTTTCGCCAAGGTCTTGACCAAGTGTTGGGCCGTCAGTCCTGAATCGACGATGTCTTCCACCAGCAAGACGTCTTTATCCTTGATGTCCTCCGTCAGCTCGGTCACCATTTTAACCTTGCCGGATGTTTTTGTCCGAGACCCGTCACTCGTCACCATAAGAAAATCGACCCGCATGGGAATTCTGATTGCGCGAGCCAAATCAGCATAGAAGGCATAGGCCCCCTTCAACACTCCCACCAAGACGAAATCCTTCCCTGTATAATCGGTCGTGATCTGCTTGCCCAGCTCGCGAATCCGGGCACGCATTTCTTCCTGCGTCACGATCGGCCGACCGAAGATCCGTTCCATGCTCCCTCACTCCTTCTCTGACACCTGATTGGTCACCGAAACAACCAAACAACGTGTCGTCCTACCACAAACGACGAAGCGCTCATCTTGCCGCATTCCCACTACCCAGAGAATTCCCTCTGGCGCCACCAGTAATGGAACATTCCCACGTTCGTGTCGAGGAACCTTCCTATCGATAAAGAAATCCTGCAGCTTCTTGCGCTTCCCCTTCATCCCATGGGGAGAGAATCGATCGCCGGCTTGCCAAGCCCGAACCGACAAAGGCTCCGAAAACCGGTCAGCATCGAACAATACTAGTCCTTGAGAAGGAGCCCTGCCCATCTCCTCGGCAGCACGACGAGTCATGAGTTGTACCTGAATTTGCTGATTCGTTCTAGCCCAATAAACCGTTGAAGGCACTGAAAGCGGCAGGACCTCCCTCTTCCTTTGCCCTGAACCAGTCTCATGCCCGTAACCTCCTCCTGCACTTGGGCTAAATCGCACCGACCCCTGATCTAGAGTCACGAGGACCTGCTTCAAAGACAGCCGGGCCCCGCTCCTTCCCTTGAGGAAGACACGCCGAACTGACTCCACTACGCGGAGGCTGCTGGCGCGCCCCACTTCTTCGTAGGTCCGCAGGATTGACCGAACGAGACGCCGCTGAAGCGCAACCGGCAACTCGATGAGGGCCTGGCGACCGACTCGTTGCACGCCTCTGGACTCATGGCTGACACGTGTGCGCACCAGCTCATTTGTAATTTGTTCCAGGTATTGTTCGTCCTCGCGTAGCAAGTCCGCCTGCCGCTGCAACACACGAACGGCAGCCGGCGTCAACCCCGTGATGACAGGAAGGAGTTCCTTCCTGATCCGATTGCGATGATAGAGCGGCTTCTCATTGCTCGAATCACGACGATAGGTCAGCCCCTCATGATCCAAATATGCCACCACTTGCTCGCGGGTGGCTGCGAGAAGAGGACGAATAATCCTGTCTTCACGGGCGTATGGCATCCCGGCTAACCCTGCCATGCCCGCCCCCCGCAACAGCCACATGAGCACCGTTTCCGCCTGGTCATTGGCGGTATGACCGACCGCAATACAGTCCGCCCCTACCTCGTGAGCCAATTGCTTCATGAAGTCATAGCGCGCGTCGCGGGCCGCAGCTTGAAGCGATGAGCGCTGTCGTCGCTTGACCAGCTTGGGTCGATGAATGACAAGAGACAGCTGTCGTTCCCGGCAGAAGGTTTTGATAAACGATTCGTCACCGTCGGACTCCACTCCGCGCAGCCCATAGTTACAATGGACCGCTGTTAGCCTGAGCCGCCAGGAGGAGGCCAGGTGGTGGAGGAGAGACAACAACGCGACCGAGTCGGGCCCGCCCGACACCGCCACGAGCAGGTGCTGACCGGGAATAAACAGCTGGTGCTCACGCACCGTTCGAACAAGATGGGTCAACAACGCCGGTCGTGCGAAGGACCTGGATGACGGCCTCAGGACCGTCGTCTCAAGGGCCATGGTTACTGAACTCCTTGCTGAATACGCCGCAAGCTGCTGCGAGCCTGCTCCACATCACGGGCAATTTGCTTCGACAGTTCATCGGCAGATGCAAAGGTGCGATCGCCGCGTATCCGTGCCACAAACTGCACTGAGATCTCCTGGCCATAGAGATCGCCGGTCTGATCCAAAAGATTGACTTCGATCAGCCGCTCGCCCGCTCCAAAGGTCGGCCTGGTCCCAATGTAGCCAATCGCATCATAGGTCTGAGTACCATGGACAGTCCGCGCGGCATAGACTCCATCGGGCGGAATGACGCGATCAGCCGGGACGCGCAGATTGGCCGTAGGCCAGCCCATCGCCTGTCCCTGTTGCATCCCGTGCACCACGGTACCTCGAATCCCATAGACGCGTCCAAGCAATGTGGTAACCCGCTCCATATTTCCTGCCTGAATAAGCTGGCGAATCCTGCTTGAACTCACCACGTCCCCCTCAATCATCACGGGAGTCACGGGATGCACGAGGAAGCCGTACTGCCCGCCGAGACGCACGAGGTCATCGATATGCCCTGCCCGATCCTTCCCAAACGCAAAATGATTGCCCACGAACAGTTCAGACAGGGCGAGAGAGCGATGCAGGATGTCTTCGGCAAATTGATCCGGGCTCATCGCCGCGAAGGTGGGGGTAAAGTCCAGGAAGACCACTTCATCGATTCCCGCGGCTTCGAGGTGCGCAAGCTTTTCCTCCGGACTGGTGAGGAAGCGAAAATCGACGCGGGGTGCAAGGATTTTTACCGGATGTGGTTCGAAGGTCAGCACGAGCGCAGTCCCCTGTGCCTTCTGGGCCGTCTCGACCACTGTCTGCAGCAGCGCTCGATGGCCCAGGTGGTGGCCGTCGAAATTGCCGATCGTGGCGACCGGATAGGCACGTGGACACTCACCCCACAGCCCACGCGTCACTTTCAGCATGGTCGTCAGCGGAGGAGGCGCGCTGCGTCTTTGGCAAAGTACGTCAGAATGAGACTCGCTCCGGCCCGCTTAATCGAGAGCAACGATTCCATCATGGCCCGCGATTCGTCGAGCCAGCCAGCGTTGGCGGCTGCTTTGATCATGCTGTACTCCCCGCTCACTTGATAGGCCGCCACCGGCAACAACATCTGCGCTCTGGCCGCGGCAATGATATCGAGATACGGCAGTGCCGGTTTCACCATGATGATGTCGGCTCCTTCTTCGACATCGAGGGCGATCTCCCGAAGTGCTTCCCGGCAGTTGGCGGGATCCATCTGGTATGACTGCCGATCGCCGAATTGAGGACTCGAACACGCCGCATCCCGAAAGGGTGCATAAAAGCAGGACGCAAATTTGGCGGCATAGGCCATGATCGGCAGCTCTGGAAAACCCGCCTGATCCAGTTCCGCCCGGATCGCCGCCACCCGCCCATCCATCATATCGGACGGCGCCACCATGTCGGCCCCCGCTTGGGCATGGGTCCTGGCCATCGCACGGAGACACTCCAACGTTTCATCATTGAGAATGCGACCGTCCTTGACGATTCCGCAATGGCCGTGATCGGTGTATTCGTCGATGCAGACGTCGGTCACGACCATCAGCCCCGGAACCTGGTCCTTCACCGCTTTGACGGCCCGCTGCACGATGCCATTCGGATCAAACCCCGAACTCCCCCGATCATCTTTTCGGTCAGGAATCCCAAAGAGGATGATAGCGGGGATCCCCAAGGCCGCAATCTCACTGGCCTCTTTCACCAAGAGATCGACCGAGAGCCGGAACTGGCCCGGCATGGAGGTGATTTCCTCCCGCCGATCTCGCCCTTCGACGACAAACAGCGGATAGATAAAGTCGGACGGGGCAAGGCTCGTCTCCCGTACCATGCGGCGAAATGCCTCATGCTGTCGCAGCCGCCGGAGCCGCTGTAGTGGGAAGGCCATCGGATCACTTCCTGGGGAGATTCGTCAAGAACACCACGAGGTCGCGCACAGAAATCATGCCGACCAGTTTGCCACCCTGAGTCACGCCGAGATGGCGGATATGCGTTTGGGCCATCAGATCGTTGGCATCTAACACTGTCTTATTCTCCTCGATCGTCAAGATCGGGGCCGACATAATCTGTTCGGCTGTTGTCTTGTGGGTGTCAGCTCCAGCCGCTACCACCCGCCGGACCATATCGGTATCCGTGAGGATGCCGACGATCTCCTTCCCATTCGTCACGAACAGGCTGCCGATGCCACGATCCCTCATGATACGTGCCGCCGTCTGTGCATCCGTATCCCGCTCAACCGTAATAAACTTCTCCCTGGGAACCATGAACGACTTGACTGGAACCATACAATGCCCTCCCTTGGCTAATTCATTCCATCACCCTGTCGTCTGCTTGGGCCTAACCGCGCGTAGAAACGGCGACTCGAGCCCCTTCCTTGAAATACCTCACGATCGCTTCTGCCAGCGCCGGCACAGTATTCTCAGCCGGCATGACCGTGACCGTCAACCCATACTCTTCCGCCGTACGTGCCGTAATGGGTCCGATGCAGGCAATGACCACCCGTGCGACGAGTGATCTCACGGCATCCCGCCCTCCAAAGACTTCCACGAAATTGCGGACGGTGGAGGAACTCGTGAATGTCACTGCCGCCACCCGTCCATCGTGAAGCTGTTGCGTCAAGGACACGACATCCACCGCCGGGACGATCGTGCGATAGACGGGGATCACTTCGACGGTTGCTCCTAATTCACGCAACTGTTCCGGCAAGATTTCGCGAGCGACTTCGGCGCGTGGGATCAATACGTGGCTCCCACGGATTCCCACATGGCCCAATGCGGCGATCACACCCTCTGCCTGAAATTCGTGTGGAACGACATCCGGCGTCACCCCATAGGTTCCCAGTTCCTGCGCAGTTCTTGGTCCAATCGCGCACAGGCGAAGGTTCGCTAACGCTCGCGCATCCTTCCCTGCCACATGGAGTCGGTCCATAAAAGGCCTCACCCCGTTCACACTGGTAAAAATGAGCCATTGATAGGTATTAAGACGAGTCACCGCATCATCGATCGCCTGCCAACTGGCCGGAGGCACGATCTGAATCGTCGGGACTTCAACCGGCTCCGCGCCATAGGCAGCCAATAGCTGGGAAAATTCTCTCGCCTGCTCCTGTGCGCGGGTAAGCACGACCCGTTTCCCAAAGAGCGGCTTGGTTTCAAACCAATTCAGTAGTCCTCGCAATCGCACGACCTCACCCACGACGATCACCGTCGGCGGTTCGAGATGCGCAGCTTCCGCCTTCGCGACAATATCACCCACTGTTCCCACGATGGTCTGTTGATCGGCTCTGCTCCCCCAACGGATCGCCGCGACCGGCGTGTCGGGCGACCGTCCCTCCGACAGTAACTGTCTGACGATCGAAGGAAGATTCTTCATGCCCATCATGAACACGAGCGTCCCTGATGCACTGGCTAATTTGGGCCATTCCAACAAGATCGTCGGTTTGGTGGGATCTTCATGACCCGTCACAAACGTGACCGTGGAAGCCAACGTTCGATGGGTCACCGGAATGCCCGCATACGCAGGAACCGCGACCGCCGCCGTCACGCCAGGCACAATCTCGAAGTCGACCCCTGCAGCAGCCACCGCTTCTGCCTCTTCTCCACCGCGTCCGAAAACAAATGGGTCGCCCCCTTTGAGCCGAACCACCACGTTCCCCTCCTTGGCGCGTTCAATGAGCAGTCGATTGATATCGGCTTGGTCTTGATACTGGCCACGTCCTCGCCGACCGACATAGATGCGCTGTGCAGTAGCCGGAGCATACTGCAGTAAGACCGGATTGGCGAGATAATCGTACAGGACGACATCGGCCGCCTCAAGGCATTCCTTCCCTTTCAGCGTCAAAAGTCCAGGATCACCTGGTCCCGCTCCGACCAAATAGACCTTCCCCGGTCTTCTCAATTTCGTCATGTGGTCCCGTAGATCGCTTGGAGTATTCTATCGCCACCGCGTGCGAGCAGTCGTTCCGCAAGTTGAATACCGATCGACTCTGGATCCTCAATGGTTCCTTCAACGGTATCGCGAATAAGCTCTTTGCCGTCCACACTGGATACCAATCCTTCCAGTCTCACCCCTGTCCCGACCACTGTCGCATGCGCCGCGATCGGAACCTGACAGCCTCCTTGGAGCCGATGGAGCAACGCACGTTCGGCAAGAACGGCTGTCTTACTTGGCGCATGGTCCAAACCACTCAACAGTGAACGAATAAAGAGATCGTCTCGCCGGCCCTCGATGCCGAGCGCCCCCTGGCCAATGGCAGGCAAACTAATCTGCGGCGCAAGATACTCCGTAATCTCATGCGCCCAGGCCAATCGCCGTAGCCCGGCTGCGGCAAGCACGATGGCGTCGAACTGTCCCTCCCGTAATTTGTTGAGCCGGGTATCCAAGTTCCCGCGCAATATGGCAATCGTGAGATCAGGCCTCGCATGCAGCAGTTGTGATTTGCGGCGAAGGCTGCTGGTTCCGATCCTGGCGCCACGAGGAAGGTCTATGAACGACCGTGCGTCACGACTAATCAGGGCATCTCGGGGATCCTCGCGTGGCGGCACACAGAGAATGGCCAATCCCTCGGGCAATTCCGTGGGCACATCTTTCATACTATGCACCGCCAGATCAATCTCGCCGCTCAACAACGCTTCCTCGATCTCCTTCACGAACAGTCCTTTTCCGCCAATTTGGGCCAGCGGAACGTCAAGAATCTTGTCTCCCGACGTTTGGACCTTCCACAGCGTCACCGTCACATGCGGAGCCAGCGCGTGCAACTGTCCCTGCACCCACTCGCTCTGCTGCACCGCCAGCTTACTACCGCGCGTCCCAAGCACGGCGGTCGATCGTTCATGGCCGACTTTTGACATGGCTTCCTTTCACCGACTCACATCATGATACGGGATATGAAACGTCACAGACCGTTCGCTGCCTGGGAACTTCTCCGAACCGTCGCGGTCTACGCGTGGAACCTCACCGGGCAGGATTCCACTGAAGAAACTCCAATAGGAAGACGGGACCAGCAGGAAACCGATCGGATCAAAAATCGACAAGAGATACAAGAGCACATCCCACCGAAATCCTTCTCGCTCCCGATAATCGAACCCACGGGCCGGACAATCGGGTGGGGAGTCATGTCCCAAGTAGGCCTTTAGACACTTGGGACAGGTAAAAAGTTTCGGCCCTCTGCGGGTGATTTCCATATGAATGGCACACTCAATGATCCGGCATCTTCGAACCAGTTCTAGGAATCACCTCTTCAATACCCTGGATATCCTCTTGTGACGAATGACAGGTCTCCGACACAGATGACGCACGCTCATTGACATTGCAGACCGCAGGATCGCCGAGGCTGAAAAACCGTCTCGCAGCCTCGACAAAGGCAGCCCCCTCCGAAGAATTCACCTCAGCCTTGAGCGTCACCATCGTATTGTGAATGAGCTTATTCACGATCGACGACGCCATCGCCTCGACCAATTCACGCTCCAGCGCGGACAGATTCGCCAATCGCCCCAAGGTCTTGTCGAGTTCGGCCTGCTTGATATCATCGACCCGCGCGCGGAGCGCCATGATGGTGGGAGTGACCTCCAGCGACTGGAGCCATTGCCGCACAATCCCGACTTCATCCACCACCATCCGCTCGGCTATTTCAGCTTCGTTTAGACGCTCCCCACGATTTTGTTCAACCCGCGTCTTCAAATCATCGATGTCGAAGAGGAAGGCATTGTCCACATGCCGCACCGCCGGATTGATATTCCGCGGGACCGAGATGTCGATCAAGAACATCGGACGGTTCATCCGCTGCTTGACCGAGCGCTGGACGTCATCCTCGCTTACGAGATAATGCGCGGCACCGGTCGAAACCAAGACGATATCGGCAGAAGCCATTTCCTCCAGAAACTCCTCAAAGGCGACCGCAGTGCCACCAAACCGGTCTGCCAATTCCAGCGCATGTTGCGGATTCCTGGTCGTCACCCGCACATGCCGGACACCGTTGGCAATGAAATGTCTCGCCGCCAACTTGGCCATTTCGCCCGCCCCCACCAGCAACACCGTTTTCTGGCTTAAGTCCGAGAAAATCTTTTTAGCTAATTCGACCGCAGCATAGCTGACCGACACCGCCATCTCGGCAATTTTCGTTTCCGTCCGCACGCGTTTGGCGACGGAAATCGCTTTTTTCACGACTTTATTCAGAATGATGCCGGTCGCCTTGTGTGTGAGCGCAACCTCGAAGGCCTCTTTGATCTGGCCAAGAATCTGCGACTCGCCGACGATCATTGAGTCGAGACTGGAGGCCACCCGAAACAAATGGCTGATCGCCCGATCCCCTTCGTGCCAGTACAGATGGGGAGTCAGTTGTTCCGAGGACAGCGAAAGATGGGCATCAGCCAGGAAATCCTGGATTCGTCCATACCCTGATTCGATCTCATCGACGACGGCATAAACCTCAACACGATTGCATGTCGACAGTAATATCCCTTCCCGCACCCCCTGATACGAACAGAGACGGGTCAAGGCTTCGCCCATCCGGCTCTCAGGGACCGCAAGTTTCTCGCGGATTTCGATCGGGGCGGTCTTGTGACTCAAACCGACGACGACAATGTGCATATCAAGACACCGGTCCGTGACTCTTGAGGACCACGCCAATAAGGGTCAGAATAACCCCGGCAAATCCGATAATCGTGAGATACGCCGCTCGCTTGGCTCTCCAGCCCACCGTCAGTCGTCCCATCAGTACGACAAAGTAGAACACCCACGTCACAAGCGCCCATGTTTGCTCGGGATTCCAGTTCAGATAGGACCCTCGAGAGAACTCGGCGGACAATGCACCAGTAATGATGCCGAGCGTAAGCAGTGGAAACCCGGTCACGATCGACTGTTGATTCAGATGGTCGAGATAATCCAGGGCTGGCAACTTTGAGTAGAGGACATTGAAACGTTTAGACTTGAGAAGACCATCCTGAATCAGATACATGAGACCAGCGACAAAAGCGATGGCAAACCCCACCGTACCAAGCATGCTCAGTGTGACATGGACCCACAGCGTTCGAAACACGGGCGTGAGCGTCGGAGCGGTTTCCGGCAATGCCGCGGCAGAGACCAGCGACATCAGCGCCAATGGGACGATAAACGAACCAAGAACGTGCAGACGATGACGAAACTCCACGGAGAGAAAGACCAAAATCAGCACCCAGGAAAAAAACGACAGGGCCTGATGGAATCCTGGCGTCGATACGTCCGTCACCCCGATCATCCCTGCTCCCAACGCAATCGTGTGTGAGGCAAACCCGGTCGCCGTCATACCCAGGGAGACGTTTGACAGGACTTCAGAAGGCCAGAGCAGGTAGGCAAGAAAGGAAACGGTGGCCGCAAAATACAAGGTCATCGTCACCACGAAAAACATGGCGGCCATCGAGGTCTATCCTCTCAACTTTTCAGGGCAAACAGGCTGGCACTAAACAGAGAATTATATCGATGGCGCGAGATCGGAGTCAACCAAACGATCGCGGAGTAGAAGTCCGGACGACCACGTTTCGTCCCCCCGGCACCCTCTATGTCGTCGGCACCCCAATTGGCCACCCTGATGACATTACCCTTCGTGCCCTTGCCACACTCCGCCTCGTCGCCTTTATTGCGTCAGAGGACCCTCGCGCAACCCAGGCGCTCCTAGCCCATCACGGCATCACCGCAACAGTCACAAGCTACGGCCCGTTCAATCGCCAGGAGAAGATGCTGCTCCTGCTGCATCGACTCACGCAGGGACAGGATGTCGTCCTCGTCTCAGACAACGGCACCCCGGTCATCTACGACCCAGGCAGTCTGTTTGTGGCTGCTGCCCATCAAGCAGGGATCCCAGTCAAGGCCATCCCTGGTCCCTCTGCCATGACGGCATCGGCGGCTATCTCTGGCTTTTCTGGTGATGCGATCATCTTTGATGGACACCTTCCCTCAAACAGTCATCGACTCGCGCAATACCTCTCCCGACTCCGCAAAGAACGAAGAACCCTCGTATTCTATGTGGGTCCCAGAGCCTTAACAGGGCTGCTGAAAACCCTGGTGCAGATACTCCCCACCAGACAGATTGCCATCGCTATGAATCTGACAACGCACGAAGAGACCCTCTCTCGCGGGACGCCAGGTGAGCTACTCGATCAGATCGGATCACGGCGGCGGATGACCACTCGATAGGATCCTTCGACGCGATCTTCCGAAAGGATGGTGTGCCCCTCATTACTCACGCTCCGGGGGACATTCCGAATCGGGTCGCCATCGTCCAACAGCACTGAAAGTATCTGTCCCTGTTCCATCGCTTCCAGTTTCAACTTCGTTTTGACGAAGTTATAGGGGCAAATCACTCCCCGTAAATCCAACTCAACATCCGGTTTACCAATCACTGTCGTGTTTCCCATCCATTCCCGACCACGTCTCTCTCCTCCGTAACAGTCTTGACTATGCGCCGCGCGCTGGCTGGACGCAAATCCTAACAAGGAGTCGGTAGCCCTGCACGCTCGCACAGGGTGTGACGGAATAGCGAACGCAAAAAAGAAGAGGCAGCGAAACGCTGCCCCTTCTCACACCCTCACAGAATGTGTCTCGACTTAGTTCAGGCCCTTGACCAAGTTCGGCTTGGTGTAGTCCGTCCCGTAGTCTGACTTATTGCCGACTGCATTGCCCCATCCTGGCTGGGGTTCACACTGCCAGCAAGGAGCGGCACCGGTATATTCACCAACCGGGCTGGTAATACCGGAATCGATCTGTCCCGGAAGCACAGAACCACCAATGCCGCCTGTGGTGGAACCGCTGTTCGTGTTAATCCCACGCTCGGTAGCCGGATTTGGGCGCTGTCCGAGTCCGCCGAAGCCGGCCAATCTCTCGTTGCCACGCATAACGGTGATCTCACGGACAATCTTACGGCCAGTGCCGAACGGCTGGCTGGCACTTGTTTCCTCGAATGCCTGGATGGTCACGTCGTCACCAGACTCAAGGATACGAATCTGATCGAAATTGGTCTTGTCATCAAAATACACCGTGCGGTAGTTCATCGCGCCACCGCCTGCACGCCCCTCATCGTGGGAACTTCCACCGCCCTCGAGATGCATTTTCTTGCCCGGCAGATCGAGGCCAATCACGCGGCCATAAATCGTCTCCGCCTGCGACAACCGATCGAGGAACTGGGTTCGATCAAAGGTGGTCACGCGAGTACTCGACCCCGACACGTCACCAACTCCTTCGCCCACACCCATGCCGGACTGGTTCGACTGCAAGCGCTCCTGAGCGATTGACACACCCACGGAACCGACAAAAAGAATTGCCGCTCCTAGTGCCAACACGATACGCATGTGCTGCCTCCTTGATGAGAGTTAGAGAATGAAGTGCAATGACGGACGCCAAGATGGGACTACCATCATGGTCTTGAAGCTTCTTCATCACTCTAGGCACGACTATAGGCTACCCATATCGGACGTGTCAACTGATGGATATGCGTGTTTAATTTGAGTCAGATTCGCGCCCAATCCGATCACCACCCGAATAGGCAAAAACCCCGCGCCACACCTTCTGACACGCTGTGAGCTGATGGTGCCCAGAGGGAG
>WNFE01002359.1_pt1 | contig 13901 bp, 13 predicted proteins | sample 5400451 | NCBI WGS metagenome assembly WNFE01 (sample SAMN13153344, study PRJNA577476) | soil metagenome | isolation source: 200 cm saprolite under Douglas fir tree site 2 hole 2 | place: USA:California | collected 2015-04-18 | reverse complement strand
ATGACGGTGTTCAGCCACGTCACAGAGATCGGCGGCGTCGCGCTGCGGGAGCGGCCGAGCCGATGGGAGGACCTCCCCGCCCTCGCCGAGGCGTCTGAGCTGCGGTGCGTCGATCCCCAGGCCGACGCGCAGATGCGTGCGGCGATCGATGCGGCCCGACAGCGAGGCGACACCCTAGGCGGCGTGTTCGAAGTGGTCGCTTTGGGCGTCCCGCCGGGGTTGGGCAGCTACGTGCATTGGGATCGCAAGCTGGATGGGAGGCTGGCTCAGGCGGTGATGTCCATTCACGCCGTCAAAGGGGTCGAGATCGGCCCCGGGTTTGAGATTGCGCGCACACCGGGCTCCCGCGCCCACGATGAGATCTTCTGGGATCGCCCGCGGGGATTCTATCGGGAGACCAACCGCGCAGGCGGGACCGAGGGAGGCGTCACGACGGGGGGACCTCTTGTGGTCCGTGGCGCGATGAAGCCTCTGTCGACGCTCATGGAACCGCTTCGGTCGGTGGATCTAAAGACGAAAGAACCCAGTTCGGGTGCGGTTGTGCGCAGCGACGTCTGCGCGGTGCCCGCGGCCGGCGTCGTCGGCGAAGCCATGGTCGCGTACGTGCTCGCCGATGCCCTCTTGGAGAAGTTTGGCGCGGATACCATCGCGGATATGCACACGGCATACGAAGCCTATCGCACCCGGATTCGCCAGATGTAGAGGCACAGCCTGAGTGCGCAACGTCGTCCTGATCGGGTTCATGGGCACCGGCAAAAGCGAGATAGGCCAGTTACTGGCCCGTCGCTTGGGCTGGACATTCATCGACACCGACCGGCGGGTCGAATCCCGTGAGCGCGCGACGGTGGCGCAGATCTTTTCCCGCCGAGGGGAGGAGTACTTTCGCGCGGTCGAAGCTCAGATCGTCGCTGACGTCGCCTCCCGGCGTGACGTCGTCATTGCGACAGGTGGCGGCGTCGTGCTGAAGCCGGAGAACATGACGCAGCTGCGCCGGGGCGGCTGGATCGTGTCCTTGACAGCTTCGGTCGACGTCCTCGTGGACCGGCTCGGAGAAGCGCCCACGCGTCCGCTCCTGCGCAGTCCGTCGGGGGGTGTCCGCGAACAGTTGGGCCGCCTGCTCGATCAACGCCGTCCCCTGTACCGTGATGCCGATCTGCTCGTCGATGTGTCCGATGCCACACCCGCGCGAGTGGTGGAAGCGATTGCGGCCTTCTTGCGCGCCCGTGATCGCATCACCATTCCGGTGCGCGTGGAGGACCGCCTGTCCCCGGTGCATATCGGAGACGGCATTCTAGCGCTGCTGCCCGGCGATCTGTTCGAGACGGGCGCGGGCCGGCAGGCCGTGATCCTTTCGCACCGTGGACTGGCCCCTGTCGCAGGTGCGAAGTTGATCGCCGGGTTGAAGGCATGGGGCTACGAGACTCTGGAGGTCGATGTGCCGGTCGGGGAGGCCACCAAGAGCCTGCCCGCTGCTGCGCGCATCTACACACGACTAGCGCGTGCGCGCATCGACCGCGCCAGCACGTTGATTGCCGTGGGCGGAGGCGTCATCGGCGACCTCGGCGGATTCGTGGCCGCCACGTACATGCGGGGCATCCGGCTCGTGCAGGTGCCCACGAGCCTGCTCGCCATGGTGGACAGCGGCATCGGCGGCAAGACCGGCGTCAACCACGCGGGGGTCAAGAATCTGGTGGGCGCCTTCTACCAGCCAGCTCTGACCGTGGCGGATGTGCGGCTACTGAGTACATTGCCCGATAGGGAACTACGCAGCGGTCTGGCCGAAGTGATCAAGACCGCGGTCATCGGGGATGCGACGCTCTTCGACCACATTGAGCAGCACCTCCCCGCCATCTTGCGCAAGGAGACCGGGGTGCTCGTGGAGATTATCGCGCGCTGCGCCGCGTTCAAAGCCCGCGTGGTGGAAGCCGATGAGCGCGAACAATCCGAGCGGCGCATCTTGAATTACGGACACACCATCGGGCACGCGGTCGAGGCGGCCGCGGGGTTCTCACGCCTCACGCACGGCGAGGCAATCGCCATTGGGATGGCTCTCGAAGCGCAGATCTCCCAGCGGCTGGGCGTGGCCGCATCTTCTGTCGTGGACCGGCAGAACAAGCTACTCGCGCGCGCGGGTCTCCCCACGACCCTGGGCGCGGTGAATCGGACCGCGGTGTGGCGCGCTATGGCCCTCGATAAGAAAATCCGCGACGGGGTCCTGCGCTGCCCGCTGCCGGTAGGCATTGGTGAAGTCATCCGCGAACAGGAAGTGCCGGACAAATTGCTGCAGGAGGTGCTCGGCCGTGTCCCGTCAATCCCCCGCAAGCGCAAACCCGGCCCGCGTCCTCGTCGTCTACGGGCCTAACCTCAATCTGCTTGGCGAGCGCGAGCCGCAGGTGTATGGCCGCGCCACGATGCAGGAGATCAACGCCCAACTCACCGCCCTCGCCGCTAGTGAAGGGGTGGAGGTCGAGTTCTTCCAGTCCAACAGCGAGGGCGCCATTATCGACCGGCTGCAGGCGGCGCGCAAGACGGTCGGCGCTGTGGTCCTCAATGCCGCCGCGCTGTCGCACTACAGCTATGCCTTGCGCGACGCGATTGCGGCCATCCGGATTCCCGTCGTGGAGATCCATATCACCAATGTGCTGGCTCGGGGTGAGTTCCGCACGAACCTCGTGTTGGCCCCGGCATGCCGCGGCATGATTTTTGGGTTCGGGGTTAACAGCTTCTTGCTGGGACTGCGGGCGGCGATTGCTCTCGTGAAGGAATAGCCTGTGCACATTCGCGGGATTCGGGGCGCCACGACCGTAGAGGAGAATTCCGAGCGGGCGGTGCTCGAAGCCACGCGCGAACTACTGCAGGGGATGACCCAGGCCAACAACGTCGAGCCCGATGAAATTGCCGCCCTCCTGTTCACCGCGACGCCCGACCTCACCGCCGCCTTTCCTGCAGAAGCCGCTCGCCAACTACACTGGACGCATGTCCCGCTGATGTCCGCCGCCGAAATCGCGGTGCTGGGCGGCCTCCCGATGTGCGTCCGCGCGCTGATGCTTTGGAATACACCCCGAACGCAGGAAGAGATTGTCCACGTATACCTGCGCCGCGCGGTTTCGCTGCGGCCTGATTTGAGCTCTCGCCGAGGGTAGCGATGCACCTAACGACCTCCCCTGCCGGCCGTCTGACCGGTCGCATCCGCGTCAGCGGGGATAAGTCCATCTCCCACCGGGGGGCGCTTATCGGCGCGCTGGCCCGCGGCGACACCGTCATCCACAACTTCTTGCACGCCGACGACTGCCTGCACACCCTCGGCTGCCTGCAGGCGCTGGGGGTCGATGTGGATGATCGTGGCGACCGCGTCGTCATACACGGACGCGGTCCGCAGTGGCGTGCGCCGTCGGCGGTCCTGGATGCGGGAAACTCCGGGACGACCATGCGCTTGCTGGCCGGCATCCTTGCCGCGCAGCCGTTTACTAGTGAGATTACCGGCGATGCATCGCTGCGGATGCGTCCCATGGAGCGTGTGATCGCGCCTCTGGCACAGATGGGAGCGCACGTCATCGCGGAGGGAGGCGGGCGGTTGCCCCCGTTGCGTATCTCGGGGGCGCCGCTGCGGGGGATCACGTACACGCTGCCCGTTGCCAGTGCGCAAGTGAAGTCGGCGGTGCTCCTGGCCGGCCTGCTGGCCGAGGGGCCGACGTCTATTGTCGAGCTCACACAGTCGCGAGATCACACCGAGCGCATGTTGGAGTGGTTCGGGGCCAGGATCAGCCGGGAGAGTTTGGTCGTCCACCTCACGCCCGGGCCCTTATCGGCACGGGCAGTGGATGTGCCAGGAGACATTTCCTCAGCGGCGTTCTTCCTTGCGGCCGCCGCCGCCCTGCCGGGATCAGAGCTGACGGTGGAAGACGTGGGCTTGAACCCGACGCGCACCGGAGTGCTGGATATGCTCCAAGCGATGGGGGCGGATCTCGTGATGGAGCAGACCGGTGAAGCGGGAGGCGAGCCCGTAGGCCGCGTGACTGTGCGTGGCGGCCCCCTTCGCGGCATCCGCATCAGGGGCGCGTTGATTCCCCGGCTCATCGACGAACTCCCGGTCTTGTGCGTGGCGGCTACGGCTGCCACAGGCACGACCAGCATCACTGACGCGGCAGAGCTGCGGGTGAAAGAATCCGACCGGATTGGAGCACTCACCCGGGGACTGCGGGCGCTGGGGGGCGAGGTGGAGGAGCGCCCAGATGGGATGGAGATTTACGGGAGCCGGTTGCGCGGGGGGCGCGTCGACGCAGGCGGCGATCATCGCGTGGCGATGGCGTTTGCCGTCGCCGGGCTGCTGGCCCGAGGTCCGGTCGTGGTGGAGGGAGCAGAAGCGATCTCGGTCTCGTTTCCGGAATTCTCGCACACGCTGCAGGAGCTCACGGGGAAATCGTAGGGCTGGCTTCTCTCATCTGCCCGGATCGGCCGTAGATCGGCGACTCGCCCCCACGCCCTGTTGTGCGTGTAGAGCGATTTTGATCTGAGATACGAAGGTGCCTCTTATCAGGAGACGTGCTATGGATCAGCGGAAACGGTCAGGTGACAGTCCGATCTCCATGGAGGCGCTGCAATCCGCGGTGCAGAGCCAGTATCATGCCTGCCTGAGGATGTTGCGGACAGCCATTCGCCGCTGCCCCGACGACCTATGGACCATCCGCCACGGTCATGCCAATCCATACTGGCGCATCGCATACCATACGCTTTTCTATACACACCTGTATCTCCAGGCGAATAACCGGATCTTCCGTCCTTGGGAACATCATCAGCGGGGGATCCAGCACATGGAAAGATGGCGGAAGACCTGGCGAGTGTATTCCAAAGCGGAGGTGCTGGCCTACTGGCGCATCTGCGAGTCAATGATTGACGATGCCGTCGATGCGCTCGACCTGACGGCTCCGCAGAGCGGGTTTAGCTGGTACAAGATCCCCAAGATGGAGCACCAGATCGTCAACATTCGCCACATCCAGTACCACGAGGCGCAGCTCGCCGATCGTCTCCGAGAGGCAATCGGTGCTGGTGTCGGGTGGGCGGATGCACGCAGGAAGCGCTTGAAAACACGGTCGGCAGATTGATTGCGCAGCCAGAGCCAGACACACCACTGCGATGTAATGGAGGGGATATGCATGCCAGACCTCTACGCCACCATAACTGAGGTTGAGCCTGCGGTCCAGGAACGACTTGCTGGCGTCATGGAGCTCCGTGCCGCCGATCCTCAGCAGCAAGCCATGCTCAAAGCCTATATTTCCGACATTGAGTTCCCGAAAGCGGCGCGGGTTCTGGAGGTGGGATGTGGGACGGGAGCGGTGACCCGGACGCTGGCCCGGTGGCCCAGCGTGGCTGAGGTTGTGGGGGTTGATCCTTCTCTCTTCTTCCTCTCGAAGGCCCGCGAACTAGGAAGGGGACTAAAGAATTTGTCATTTGAAGTGGCCGATGGGCGATCCTTACCGTTCGAGGAGAAAACATTTGACGTCGTTGTCTACCACACCACCCTCTGTCATGTCCCTGAACCAGAGCGCGCGTTGGCGGAAGGCTTGCGAGTCCTTCACCCAGGCGGCTGGGTGACAATCTTCGACGGTGATTACGCCACAACAACGGTCGCAGCAGGTGACTCCGACCCGTTACAGGTCTGTGTCGACGCAGCTATTGCTGGACTGGTTCATGACCGATGGCTCGTCCGGAGGCTTCCGAAGCTTGTCCGATCGGCTGGATTCGAAGTCATGAGGCTTCGCAGCCATGGCTACGTGGAAACTTCGGCTCCGTCTTACATGCTAACTCTCATCGACCGTGGTGCTGACTTCCTCGTTTCTTCCAGACGGATCGGTGCCGACTCGGCCGCCGCGCTCAAAGCCGAGGCTCGGCGTCGGGCTGAGTCTCACGAGTTCTTTGGGCATATCGCCTACTTCAGTCTCGTTGGAAGGCGACCAGTTTAGACGTAAACATAGGTTATTTGTCGATAGGTATGCTATAATCCCTTTTACTCAATTTCATATTGCCGATGACCGAGAGAGTACCCGTCGCCGCGCCGTGGAGAGAGCCGCGAGTGGTGAGAAAGCGGCCGCGCGGAGACGAGGGAATGGACTCGGGAGGCGCGCACCGAACGACAGCCCAGTAGGCTGCGCCGGCACTCCACCGTAACCAAAGGAGACGGAATCGCGTTTGATGCGGTTCCGTGATGAGCGTCGGCCTGCGCACGCGCGGGCCGGAAGCTGGGTGGCACCGCGGGAGCTGTCAGACACCTCTCGCCCCTCTGTGGGGTGAGGGGTGTTTTGCTTTTGGCGTACAGGTTTACGGTGGCATGACGTGCGAGGGGGATCAGCATGACGAACGAAGGCGAGCAGGTCCCATGGGCATCTTTGGCGGAGGCGAAACTATGATCGTCGTCATGGAGCCGCACGCGCCGCGCGAGCGCGTTGACGCGGTTGTCAAGAAAATCCAAGAGGCCGGACTGGGGACGCACCTGTCCGAGGGCGTGGAACGCACCATCATCGGCGTGGTGGGGGACAGTCACACCAAAGAACTCCTCCGCCAGTCGCTAGAGGCCACGCCGGGAGTGGAACGGGTCGTCCCGATCCTGCAGCCGTTCAAACTCGTCAGCCGGGAGTTTAAGCCCGAGAACGCTGTCGTCGAAGTCAGCGGCGTGCGATTTGGCGATGGCGCCGTCACCGTCATTGCGGGTCCGTGCTCGGTCGAGAGCCTCGAGCAGATCGTCGCGACGGCGAAGGCGGTGAAGGCTGCCGGGGCGGTGATGCTCCGGGGCGGCGCATTCAAGCCCCGCACGTCTCCTTATTCCTTCCAAGGGCTGGAGGAAGAAGGCCTTCGCCATCTCGCCCAGGCGCGCAAAGAGATTGGGTTGCCGGTGGTAACCGAGGCGATGGACGCCGCCCAGCTCGAGTTGGTCTGCAAATACGCCGACATGATCCAGATCGGCGCCCGCAACATGCAAAACTACACGCTGCTGCGCGAAGCCGGCCGCGCCAAATTCCCCGTGCTTCTTAAGCGCGGGCCGAGTGCCACGATTCAGGAGTTGCTGCTGGCAGCCGAGTACATCATGAATGAAGGCAACTACCGCGTCGTGCTCTGCGAACGGGGGATCCGCGGTTTCGATAACTACACCCGCTACCTGCTGGATCTCAGCGCTGTCCCCGTGCTGAAAGAACTCACGCACCTACCGGTGATCGTCGATCCCAGCCAGGGTACCGGCAAGCGCAAATACGTGGGGCCGATGGCACGGGCCGGGGTGGCCGCCGGAGCGGATGGACTGATCATTGAAGTCCACCCCGATCCCGAACGCGCGCTCAGCGACGGGCCCCAACAGCTGACCCCGCAGGAGTTCCGCGCGCTGATGGCCGAGATCGACCCGCTCAGCCGGGCGCTAGGACGCGCCGTGCAATCCACGGCGCGGGCGCGCTAATGCCAGCGACGCCCGCTCCTCAGAACGCGCGGCAGGTCTGGAGGCGCATCCGATGACAGAGCGCTTGCCTGTGGTGGGCATCGTCGGGGTCGGGTTGATCGGCGCCTCGATCGGGCTGGCCCTCCGCCAACGCGGAGCGGCGGCGCAGGTCGTGGGGGTGGACACCGATCCGGACGCGGTAGCCGTGGCCCGCACCCGCGGGGCGATCGATGCGGGCGGAACGGATCTCGCGGTTTTGAGCGAGGCAGACTTGGTGGTCATCGCCGTGCCTCCCGATTCGGTGATCCAGACGGCGGTCCAGACGGCCGCCGTGATGAAGCGCGGCAGTATTCTGACTGATGTCGCAGGCACCAAGGCTGCGATCGTGCGCGTCCTGGACGAGCGGCTGCCCTCGCGCGTGCGGTACATCGGGGGACACCCGATGGCCGGCTCCGAGGGGTATGGCGCGGGGATGGCCGATGCCGCCCTGCTCTCTGGGCGGCCGTTTCTGTTGACGCCCACCGCGCAGACCGATCCCGCCGCCGTGGCCGTCGTGACAGCGTTGATCGAAGATCTCGGCATGCAGCCGGTGCTGATGTCTCCTGATGATCACGACGAACTGGTCGCGCAGATCAGCCATCTTCCCTATCTAGTGGCCATCGCCGCCGTGGCGGCGACCGGAGATCGGGCGATTGGTATCAGCGGGCCCACGTTTGGCAGCCTGTTGCGAGTGGCCCGGGGTCCTGTGCAGTTGTGGGTGCAGATCAGCCGGGGAAACCGCGCCGCCCTCAAGCGCGCGTTGGAGCGCTTTCGACAAGAACTGGACCATCTCGAGCGGGCTCTGGACGGCGAGGAGTCGCTAGAGACGTTATTGACGCGGAGTCGGCAGCGGGCCTCTGCCGACCGCGCGGAAGAGTGACGCGCGGTGTCGACTGTGCTGGAGATTGAACCGAGCAAGACAGAGTTCCTCAGTCGAACCCGGGGGGGCACGCTCATCCCGGTGTGGTGTGAACTGCCCGCGGATCTAGAGACGCCGATCTCGACATTCATGAAGATGCGAGCTGACGGGCATGCGTTTTTGCTCGAGAGCGTCGAAGGCGGCGAGCGCATCGGGCGGTACTCGTTCATTGGTAGCGGACCGGTCATGACGATCACCTCACGGGGCGACCAGGTTGACATCCGCACAGCGAGTGGGAGCCAACAGCAGAAAGCGGACGTGTTAGAGGTTGTGCGCGACATCTTGCATCAACACCAGGCGGTGTCGGATCCGGCCCTGCCGCGGTTTACGGGGGGGGCCGTGGGCTATTTCGGGTACGATGTGGTGCGGTCGTGGGAGCATTTGCCCCACCGCCCCACTGACGACCGAGGGCTGCCCACATGTTACCTGGTCGTAGCCGATACGGTGGTGATTTTCGACCATGTCCGGCACACGATGAAGATCGTGGCGAACGCTGTAGTGGACGGCGACGGCGGAGCCGCGTATCGGGCCGCGGTCGAGAAGGTCGAAGCGCTGCACGAGCGCCTCCGCACACCGGTGACCCCGCCCCCTACCAGAGGCCGGATCGCGCCGGCGATGGATACCGATTTACCGGTGTCCGCGTTTCTGCGTGCGGTCGAGCGAGCGAAGGAGTACATTCTCGCCGGAGACATCTTCCAGGTCGTGTTGTCTCGGCGGTTTTCTGCGGCCGCCGACGGAGTGGATGCGCTGGATCTGTATCGGGCGCTGCGCACCGTCAATCCGTCTCCGTACATGTTCTTCCTCGACTTTGCCGACGTGCAGGTTGTGGGGTCCTCGCCCGAGTTGCTGGTCCGTCTGGAAGATGGCGTGGTGGAGACGCGGCCATTGGCCGGGACGCGGCCCCGGGGCGCGACGGATGAGGAGGATCGCGCCCTGGCGGCGCAACTCCTGGCCGACAGCAAGGAACGCGCCGAGCACGTGATGCTGGTGGACTTGGGGCGCAATGATCTCGGCCGTGTCTGCGAGTACGGTACCGTGCGCGTCGCCGACCTGATGGATGTGGAGCGATTCTCGCATGTGATGCATATCGTCTCCGATGTCAAAGGCCGCCTGCGCGCAGGGCTGGATGCGATCGACGTCCTGCGCGCGTGCTTCCCAGCCGGGACCGTCACTGGCGCGCCGAAGGTGCGGGCGATGGAGATCATTGACGAGCTAGAACCCCTGGCCCGGGGGCCGTACGCTGGCGCGGTCGGGTACTTGGGGTTCTCAGGCAACATGGATACGGCCATCACCATCCGGACGATTGTGATGTCTGGCGGCCGGGCCTATGTGCAAACGGGGGCGGGGATCGTCGCGGACTCCGTGCCCGAGCGCGAGTACGTGGAGACCGTGAACAAAGCGCAGGCCCTCGTCCGTGCGATGGAACGGGTCAACCGCGTCAGGGCGGGGTGAGACTATGATCGTGGTCATCGATAACTATGACTCCTTTACCTATAACCTCGTCCAGTATTTGGGCGAGCTCGCTGACGAGGTCGCCGTGTTCCGCAACGACCGGACCACGGTCGCGGACGTGCTTGCGCGCGCCCCCGCTGCGGTAGTCATCTCGCCTGGCCCGTGCACGCCGACGGAAGCGGGGATTTCCACACCGCTGATCACAGCGCTGGCCGGGCGGGTGCCGGTGCTCGGGGTGTGCCTGGGGCATCAGTGCATCGGGGCCGCATTTGGGGGACGCGTCATCCGTGGGCGCGCCCCAGTGCACGGCAAAGTCTCCGAAATCCACCACGACGGCAAGACGATCTATGAGGGTCTGCCCAATCCGCTGGTCGGGACCCGGTACCACTCGCTCATCATCGACCGTGAGACTATCCCCGATGTCCTCGAAGTGTCCGCCGAGTTGTCCGATGGCACCATCATGGGCGTGCGGCACAAGGCCGTCCTCGTCGAAGGCGTGCAGTTTCACCCCGAGTCGGTGCTGACCGCGGCGGGCAAAGATCTGCTCCGGAATTTCTTGAGGCTAGCGGGAGTGTCGCTTACCCAGCGCGAGGGCGTGGCAGTCGGCCCGATGTCAGGAACGGCGCGGTCGTAGACGGCGCGCGAACAAGACGCAGGAGGCAGCGTGGCGATCAAAGAGGCCCTCAAAAGCGTGGTCGAGCGAACGGATCTGTCGGAGCAGACGGCCTGGACAGCCATGGGTGAGGTGATGGACGGCCAGGCCACTCCGGCGCAGATCGCCGCCTTGGTCACCGCGCTGCGCATGAAGGGCGAGACGTCCTCCGAGATCGCCGGGTTCGCGCGGGCGATGCGCGAGCGCGCACAGCGGATTACTCCGCGCGCCGAGGTACTGATCGATATCGTCGGCACTGGGGGCGACCGGCTGAGCACGTTCAACATCAGCACCACAACAGCTTTCGTCGTCGCCGCCGCCGGCGGGTACGTGGCCAAGCATGGGAATCGGGCGGTGTCACGGTTATCCGGGGCAGCCGATGTGCTGGAAGCCCTCGGGGTGCAGATTCAAATTCCCCCCGAGGCAGTGCGGCGGTCGATTGAAGACATAGGCATCGGGTTCATGTTTGCCCCGATCTACCACGCGGCGATGAAACACGCGAGTGCGCCGCGCAAGGAGATCGGCATTCGAACCGTGTTCAACATCCTGGGGCCGTTGACCAATCCCGCAAACGCGAACTACCTCGTGGTGGGGACATACGATCCCGCCCTGACGGAGATCATGGCGACCGTCTTGGGGGAGATGGGGGCGCGCCGCGCGCTGGTGGTGCACGGGCTAGACGGAATCGATGAAGTCTCGACCGTGGGGCCCACGCGCATCTCGGAATTGCGCGGTGGCCGCGTGCGGACCTCCACGATCACCCCGGATGACCTCGGGCTGCCCCAAGGAACAGCGGCGGCGATCACAGGCGGGCGCCCAGAGGAGAATGCCGCGATCACCACCGCCGTGCTGCAGGGAGAACGCGGCCCGCGCCGCGACATCGTGGTGGCGAACGCCGCGGCGGCATTGATGGCCGCCGAGTTGGCCTCCACGTGGGCGGAGGGTGTCCAGCTGGCGCAGCAGGCGATCGATCGCGGCGCGGCCTACGAGAAACTTGAGGCCCTGCGGGCCCACACCAAGGCTGCGGTGTCGTGACTGACCCGATGAGGACCGGGACGATCTTGGACCAGATTGTGGCGGACAAGCAGATCGAGGTGGCCTCCCGCAAGGCGGCCCGCCGCGGGCGGAACCGCGCCCCCTCTGCTCGCGCTTCGGTCGGCCGATTCCGTCGTGCCCTCAGTGGAACGGGTGTAGCGATGATCGCGGAGATCAAAGGGGCCTCGCCGGCTGCGGGGACGATCCGTACCGGATTCGATCCCGTCTCGGTGGCACGGGCCTACGAGGCCGGAGGGGCGGCGGCACTCTCGGTCCTGACCGATGCGAAATACTTCGGAGGATCCTGGGAGGCGCTCGCGTCGGTGTGCCGAGTGAGCCCCCTTCCGGTGCTGTGCAAGGAGTTCATTATCGATCCGGACCAAATCGACGACGCGGCGGAGGCGGGAGCGGCGGCGGTGCTGCTAATCACCGCTATTCTCGACCGCGGGCGCCTGGAGGCTCTCCGGGGCCACGCGCGGCAGTGCGGGCTAGATGCGCTGGTTGAGGTGCACACTCCCGAAGAGGTTGCTACAGCGGTCGCGGCGGGAGCGGACATCATCGGCATCAATAACCGCGACCTCGCGACGCTGCGCGTGGATCTGCAGACCACCGCGCGCGTCCGGCCTCTCATCCCCCCCGGGGTCGTGGTGGTGGCAGAGAGCGGATACGAAACACGAGATCAGGTCGTGGCGGTTGAGCGGTTGGGGGTGCACGCTGTGCTCATCGGGCGCAGCTTGATGGCCAGTGCCGACCCTACCGCTAAACTACGCGAGTTGCGGGGTGCCTGATGCATAAAGTTCAGGAGAGAACACGTCCAGCGCCCCCTGCGGCGAGAGGGGTCCCCGTCCGTGTGTTTTCGGGGATCCAGCCCACCGGCGTCGTCCACCTCGGCAACTACGTCGGGGCGATCCGGCAGTGGGCGCAACTGCAGCGAGAGCACGAGTCGTACTTCTGCATCGTGGATCTGCATGCGATCACGACGCCCTATGATCCGTCCACGTTCCCGCAGCAAGTGCTGGAGGCGGCCGCGGTCAACGTCGCGGCCGGCATCGACCCGCAGCAGTCGGTGCTGTTCATCCAGTCCCACGTCGCTGAGCACACCGAGCTGATGTGGCTGCTCAATGTCCTGACCCCGCTGGGCCAGTTGGAGCGAATGACGCAGTTTAAGGAGAAGAGTCGCCGCGTCCGCGCGGGCATCATGGCGGGATTGCTCAACTACCCGGTCCTGCAGGCCGCCGATGTGCTTCTTTATAAAGCCTCCCTCGTCCCCGTCGGGGAGGACCAGGTCCAGCACGTGGAGCTGATGCGCGATATCGCCGAGCGCTTCAACAAGCAGTTCGGTGAGACGTTCCCCCTCCCGGGCGTGCGGCTGACCAAGGGCGCACGTATTCTGGCGCTCAACGACCCGAGCGCGAAAATGAGCAAAAGCGTGCCCGGCAGTTATATCGCGTTGGTCGACGACCCCGAGACGATCCGCAAGAAGGTCCGCGCTGCCGTCACCGATCCCGGCCCTCCCGCGAAGGGCTCGAAGTTGGACGATGCTACCCCCGGCGTGGCCAACCTGTTTACACTGCTGGATGTCTTCGCCCCCGCCCGCCACTCGGAGTTCGCGGACGCTTATCACGCAGGGACGATCCGCTACAGCGATCTTAAGCAGGCACTGGCCGAGGCCATCGTCCAAACGTTTGCGCCCGTGCGAGACAAATATGCGTCCCTAATGCAGCGACCCGATGACTTGCGCGCCCTGCTCGCCCATGGGGCCGACCGCGCCCGGCCGGTCGCGGCTGCGACGATGGACGAAGTCCGAGCCCGCATGGGGCTGCGGGGGGCTACGTGATCCGGGTCAAGATCTGCGGCATCGCAGATGTGGCCAGCGCCCTCGTCGCCTCAGAGGCCGGGGCGGACGCCATCGGGCTGATCTTCGCTCCCAGCCGGCGGCAGGTCACCCCCCAGCGTGCACGCGAGATCACCGCCGCCCTGCCCCCGTTTATCTCCAAGGTCGGTGTCTTTGCGGACGAAGACCATCACCGCATCGAAGACCTCGCCGCCGCGTGCGGCCTGCAGGCGGTGCAACTGCACGGGGCCGAATCCCCCGAGTTCTGTGAGGGGTTCGGAGTGCCGGTGATCAAGGCGATCCGGGTAAAAGACGCCTCCTCGCTTGAGGGATTATCCGACTATCCGGTGGGCGCATTCTTGCTGGACACCTATGACGCCAGCGCACTGGGAGGGACAGGAAAAGTGTTTGACTGGTCGCTCGCATCGCGCGCGGCGCAAACCCATCGGGTGATTCTTTCTGGGGGTTTGACCCCCGAGAATGTGATGAGCGCGCTGACGCGCGTCCACCCGTACGGCGTCGATGTGAGCAGCGGAGTGGAAACAGACGG
>WNFE01002358.1_pt1 | contig 13901 bp, 17 predicted proteins | sample 5400451 | NCBI WGS metagenome assembly WNFE01 (sample SAMN13153344, study PRJNA577476) | soil metagenome | isolation source: 200 cm saprolite under Douglas fir tree site 2 hole 2 | place: USA:California | collected 2015-04-18 | reverse complement strand
CTGGCGTACTCCGGCCTCTCGGACGCGTACGCGCTCCAGGTGGACTACCGCAGCGTGCCCGTCACCGAGGGCTACCGGCTGGCGCGCGAATACGCGCTCAGGGCGCTGGCCCTGGACCAGAGCCTGCCTGAGGCGCACACGTCGCTCGCCTGGGTGCTGCACGTGCATGACTGGGACTGGCCGGGAGCGGTGCGCGAGTACGCCCGAGCGCTCGAGCTGAACCCGGGCTTCGCTACGGCGCACCACTGGTATGCGTACGTGCTGATCGTGAACGGGCAGGCGGAGCAGGCGATGACGGAAGCGCTGACGGCGCTCGAGCTCGACCCGTCGTCGCTCTCGGTGCGGCGTGGCGTGGGCTGGATCAGTTACTACACCCGCCGCTACGACCAGGCGCTGTACCATTTGCGGCGCGCCGTCGCGATGAACCCCACGTCGGAAGACACCTATCGGGTGATGGGCCTCGTACTGATGCAACAGGGGGCCTACGCCGAGGCCGAGCGCGCGTTCCGCGAGGCGATCACCCTCTCACCCGACCTGTCGTACGCGACCGCGGGCGTGGCCCACGTGCTGGCCCTGAGCGGCCGGCGGCGCGAGGCGGAGGCCATGGTGGCCGACCTCGAAGCCCGCGCGCGCGAGCGCTACGTGACGCCGGTCGCGCTCTGCATCGCGCACCTCGGCTTGAGGAATGTGGACCAGGTGTTCCACTGGCTCGACCGCGCGTACGAAGACCGGCGTGGCTGGCTGACCTACATGAAGGTCGACCCGATCTTCGACCCCGTGAGGAATGAGCCGCGATACACCGCCTTTCTGAAACGGATGAACCTGTGATGGAATTCGATCTCGACGCAGGCCTGGCGGTCCTCACACGTACGCCCGTCACGCTGCGGGCCCTGCTCGCCGGCCTCCCCGCGCCCTGGAGGAGCGCAAACGAGGGTCCCGACACCTGGAGCCCGCAGGATGTGGTGGGCCACCTGATTCACGGCGAAGAGACCGACTGGATCCCCCGGGCGAAGATCATCCTCACCAAGGGAGAATCGCAGGCGTTCGAGCCATTCGATCGATTCGCGCAGGCCCGGCGCTTCACGGGCTGGTCGCTCGAACGACTGCTGGATCGATTTGCCGAGGCACGCGCTGACGGTATCGCGACGCTGCGGGGCTGGCATCTGACCCGGGAGCAGCTGGCGCGCTGCGGCCGACATCCCGAGCTGGGTCAGGTGACGCTCTCCCAGCTGCTCGCGTCGTGGGTCGTGCACGACCTGGGCCACATCGCCCAGATCTCGCGCGTGATGGCGAAGCAGTACACCGCGGCCGTCGGGCCGTGGAACGCCTATCTCCCGGTGCTCACGCGCTAGCCGGTTGACACGGCGGCCGCGTGGTGCGAGCCTACCAGCGACCGTCGAGCCCTTTCATGCACCCTGTCAGCCGAACCGTGATTCAGACCCTCCCCGTATCGATCGAGCGGGTCTTCGGGCTGCTCACCGACCCCAGTCGCATGGCCGAGTGGCTCCCGGGATGTGCCGGAACCCAGAGCGACAAGCCGCTCAGAAAGGGCGTGCGGTTCAAGGTACGGTTCGGTCAACGCATGACCGAATTCGAGGTCGTAGACTTCACGCCGCCCACCAGCTTCGGCTGGGTGGAGCGCGGTGAGCGGAACGGCTGGAAGACGTTCTTCCGGCTCGACCCGACGGCCGAATCGACCGCGGTGACGGTGCGGGACGTGTGGGCTCCGCGGTCCATCATCGCTTGGCTGCGCGGCCGGCTGTTCGAGAAGCGCCGGGTGGACAGCCAGCTCGAAGCGATCGTCTCGAACGTCCGAAAGATCCTGGCGCCTTGAAGGGTCGGTGGAACGTGCGCCGGGTGGCCGCCGCCGTCATCGGCTGCCTCCTGGTTGTGGGTCCTGTCCATGCGCAGACGCTCGAGCTGCGTTTTCTCGATGTCGGCCAGGGCGATGCGGCGCTCGTCGTCACACCTGAGGGCAAGCGAGTCCTGGTCGATGCGGGCGCCGGCGCGTCTCCCGTCGTTCCTTACCTGCGGTCGCATCATTACGACACGCTCGACCTCATCGTCGCTTCGCATAATCACACCGATCATATCGGCGGGATGACGGCCGTGATCGCCTCGACCACGGTGCGTGCCTACCTGGACAACGGCATTCCCCATACGACCGCCACGTACGAGAGCACCGTGCGCGCGGTGGCTGCGAGCGGAGCGCAATACCTCCAGGCGACCGCGCGAACCATCACCGTCGGCTCCGCGCGCCTGCGAGTGCTCCCGCCACCTGCACGACAAGGCGATCAGAACAACGGGTCCGTGGGGATCCTGCTCGAGTACGGGGCCTTTCGCGCGCTCCTCACAGGGGATTCGGAACAGGACGAGCTCGACTACTGGCTACAGTACGACTCCGTCCCGCGAGTGACGGTCGTGAAGGTCGCCCACCACGGGAGCCGGAACGGCACCACGGCTGCGTGGGTTCAGGCGACGCGCCCGCAGGTCGCGGTGATCTCGGTGGGCGCGGGGAACTCGTACGGGCACCCCGCGCCGCAGGTCATCGGGCTGTGGCAGAACGCCGGCGCGCGCGTGTACCGCACGGACCGTGACGGCAACGTGATCATTGAGGCACAGCGCGACGGCAGCTATATCGTTCTCAACGAGTATTCGGGGCCGGGCAGAGCCGCGCCGCTGCCCGCGCCCGTCGCACGCCAGGGCGACTCGAGCGGTGAGTCGCCTCGTGCTTGCTGCCGGGTCTGCACGCGGGGGAAGGCCTGCGGCAACTCCTGCATCAACCGTGGCTACCAATGCCGGCAGCCGCCGGGCTGCGCCTGCGACGCGAGGCCATGACCAATGAGCGAGAGGGAAGCGTTCTATTCGGTCGATCGCCTCGAGCGCGCAGTCGCCGTACTCGTCGGAGACGACGGCGTTGGCCTCGATGTGCTCAAGCAGACGCTACCAGTGAAGGTGCGCGAGGGCGTGGTGTTGCGCGTACGGCTCGACGCCGCCGGTAATCCCGACTGGTCGAGCGCTACGATCGATGACGCCGAGCGCGAGCGGCGCCTGCAAGAGGCCCGCGAGCGCCTTGAGCGGCTACGCGGCACCGATCCGGGCGGCGATGTCGTCCTCTAGGCGCTCCGAGTGTGGACCACGTGCTGCTCCATGACCTCGTCCAGACCTCGCGTCGCGTCGCGGCAACGAGCGGCCGGCTTGCGAAGATCGACCTCGTCGCCGCCCTCCTGAAGCGCGCCGGGCCGGACGAGATCGAGATCGCGATCGCGTTCCTGTCGGGCTCACTCCGCCAAGGACGGATCGGGATCGGCTACGCCACCCTGCAGGCCGCCCAACCCGATCAGGCGGCCACCGCTCCTACCCTCGAGCTCACCGCGGTGGACGCGGCGCTGCAACGCCTCGCGACGACCACCGGCCAGGGCTCCACCCAGATGAAGCAACGCCTCCTCGGTGAGTTGTTCGCGCGCGGGACGGCCGACGAGCAGGAATTCCTGCTTCGCCTGGTCATGGGGGAGCTGCGTCAAGGGGCGCTCGAAGGACTCGTGACCGAGGCGGTGGCGCGGGCGGCGGGACTCGAAGCCGGGGCTGTGCGCCGGGCGACGATGCTGGCCGCCGACCTGGGTCGCGTGGCGCACGCGGCGCTCACCCGGGGAGCGACGGGTCTCACGAGCTTTCGCGTGGAGCTGTTCCGCCCGCTACAGCCGATGCTTGCGCAAGCCGCGGATGATGTAAGGGAAGCGCTGACCCGTCTGGGGGAGGGGCAGGCGGCGTTCGAGTACAAGCTCGACGGCGCCCGCATCCAGGTCCATAAGGCGGGAAACGAGGTGCGGGTGTTCTCCCGTCAGCTGAACGACGTTACGCAGGCGGTGCCCGAGGTGGTGGAAACGGTCCGGCGCGTCCCGCTCGACGACGCCATCCTGGACGGCGAAGCGATCGCGTTGCGCCCGGACGGCACCCCGCTGCCGTTCCAGGTGACGATGCGGCGCTTCGGACGGAAGCTCGACGTCGAACGGATGCGCACCGAGCTGCCACTCGTGCCGTTCTTCTTCGACATTCTCTACGCCGACGGCGCGCCGCTCCTGGACGAGCCCTACGCCCGGCGGTTCGCCGTCCTCGCCGCGGCCGTGCCCGGCGAACAGCGCGTGCCCCGCATCGTGACGTCGGACGGGGACGAAGCCAGGGCGTTCTTCGAACGGGCGATCGCGGCCGGACAGGAAGGACTGATGGCCAAGGCGCTGGACGCACGCTACGATGCCGGCGCGCGCGGCGCCGCGTGGCTCAAGCTCAAGCCCGCCCACACCCTCGACCTCGTCGTGCTCGCCGCCGAATGGGGCCACGGCCGCCGCCACGGCCGGCTCTCCAATCTTCACCTTGGGGCCCGTGACGGTGGAGGCTTCGCGATGCTCGGGAAGACGTTCAAAGGGATGACGGACGAGATGCTCGAGTGGCAGACGGCGAGGCTGCTCGAGCTCGAGACGCGACGCGACGGGCACGTGGTGTACGTGAGGCCCGAGCTGGTGGTGGAGGTGGCGTTCAACGGCATCCAGGCGAGCCCGACGTATCCGGGCGGCCTGGCGCTGCGCTTCGCGCGCATCGTGCGCTACCGCCCAGACAAGGGCCCGGACCAGTCGGATACCATCGAGACCGCCCGGGGCCTGCATGGGCGCGAGGTTGGCGAGACGTAAACGCCCGAGGGGCACCCACTCAACGCAGCAGCGCGCCGGCGGGTTCGCCCTCCGCCTGGGCGACATGATCGGCCTTGGAGCGACCACGCTGGACCCGCGGCTCGATGTGATCCGAATCCGCTAGCTAACTCGGGGGAGCGGCGATGCGGCCGATTTGACCCGGCCCCCGCCGCGGGCTACTCTCGCGGGCGCCATGCTCTTCAAGAGCCCCCATCCCGACATCGCGATCCCGGACAGCGTGGTGCACCGCTTCGTGCTCGCGCGAGCGGCGGCACTGGGAGACAAGCCGGCCCTGGTCGACGCGGCGAGCGGCAGAACGCTGACGTACGGACAGCTCGCCGGAGGGGCGGACCGGGTCGCCGCCGGACTCGCGGCCCGGGGCTTCGCGCCGGGCGACGTCCTGGCCTTGTTCGCGCCCAACTGTCCCGAGTTCGCGCTCGCGTTCCACGGTACGCTCGCCGCCGGCGGCGTCGTGACCACGATCAACTCGCTCTCGACGGTCCAGGACGCGACTTATCAGCTGCGTGATGCCCGCGCCCGGTTCCTCGTCACGGTGCCGTCATTCATGGATCGGGCCGCCACAGTCGCGCAAAAGGTGGGTATCGAGGAGATCTTCGTTCTTGGCAGCGCGCCTGGCGCCACGCCGTTCGCGACCCTGCTCGAGACCGGCGCATCGGCCCCGCGCGCTCCGGTCGACCCGGCGCGGGATCTCGCGGTACTGCCGTATTCGAGCGGCACCACGGGATTCCCCAAGGGCGTCGTGCTGACGCATCGCAATCTCGTGGCCAACCTGCTCCAGACGGCCTGGGTGCACCATGTGGCGGAGCAGGATCGCATCATCGCGGTCCTGCCGTTCTTCCACATCTACGGGATGCAGGTGGTGCTGAACCTGGCGCTGTGGCGTGGCGCGACCCTCGTCACCATGCCCAGGTTCGAGCTGGAGCCGTTCCTCGCCACCGTGCAGCAGTATCGCATCACCCGGGCGTTCGTGGTGCCACCGCTCGTGCTCGCGCTCGCCAAGCATCCGGCCGTGGACCGCTACGATCTGTCGAGCCTGCAGGCGATGATGTCCGGCGCGGCACCGCTCGAGGCCGACCTCGAGACCGCATGTGCCCGGCGTCTGGGATGCGGGTTCATTCAGGGCTACGGACTCACCGAGGCGAGCCCGGTGACCCACGCCAATTCGGACGAGCCCGGCAAGTGCAAGCCAGGAACGGTGGGACCGCTGGTGCCCAATACCGAGTGCCGGATCGTAGATGCGGCGACCGGCGCCGACCTCGGGCCGGACGAAGACGGGGAGCTCCTGATCCGCGGCCCGCAGGTGATGGCGGGATACCTGAACAACCCGGAGGCCACGGCGGCTACGCTCGACGCCGACGGGTGGTTGCGCACGGGAGATATCGGGCGCGTCGACCGGGACGGGTACTTCACGATCGTCGATCGGTTGAAGGAGCTGATCAAGTACAAGGGGTTCCAGGTCCCGCCGGCCGAGCTGGAGGAGTTGCTGCGGGGCCATCCTGCGGTGGCCGATGCGGCGGTGGTCCCGCTGGCGGACCGGGAGTGCGGCGAGGTACCGAAGGCCTTCGTCGTGCTGCGAGGCGACGTGTCGGCGGCGGACCTGATGGCCTATGTGGCCGAACGTGTCGCGCCCTACAAGAGGATCCGCGCGCTCGAGATCATCGACGCCATTCCCAAGTCACCCTCCGGGAAGATCCTGCGGCGCGTGCTCAAAGACCGAGCCCAGCCGGTCTCCCTTTAAACCGTCGATTCGTCGCAGCGGCCTCTGGGCTCACGGCCGGACGGGACCGCCCAGCGCGACCGGGTTCGCGGCCCCGGTCCAACAGTAGGCGCGCCAATCCGCGGCAATCCCGCACGCCAACCCCTGCTGGGGTCCGACGTAGTACCAGTCGCCGGAAGCGAGGTATAGGCCGATCGTCCCGAACGTGAGACCCCCGGGGACGAGGGTCGGAGCCGTGAGTGCCCCACCCCAGCAATACACGTGGCCCGCCGGGTCCAGGCCGCAGCTTGTCGCAGCCGCATCGAGGGAGGTGAACTGTGGGCCGCCTACGACCGGGACAGGAACGGGGTGTGCGCTACTGTCCAAGGATCCGATCCCCAGCTCGCCCCCTTCGTTGCGTCCCCAGCACCACGCCGTCCCCTGGCTCGTGAGTCCGCAGGTATGCTCCACGCCCGCCGCGAGGGACGTGAGCGCCGGCGCACCGGAGACCGATGCCGGCTCCGTCCGCGACTGGGTGGACCCGTCGCCCAGCTGACCCCAGGTATTGTCGCCCCAACAGTAGGCCGTTCCGTCACTCGTGAGCGCGCAGGTGTGCTTCCCACCCGCGCTGATCGACGTAAATGCGGGCGCGCCGGCCACGCGGACCGGAACGGTGCTGCAGCGGTAGTTGTGACCGACTACGCCGTCGTAGCAGACGAGGGGCGCAGAGTCGGTGCCCAATTGCCCGACATCGTCCGACCCCCAGCACCAGGCGGCGCCGTCCGCAGCGACGCCGCAGGTATGCGGATTGCCGAAGTCACTGCGCTTGCCCGGGCTGAGCGACTGGAAGGTGAGCCCGCCCGTGACGAGCACCGGCTTGCCGCTGTAACTCGACACTTCGCCACCCAGGTAGCCGCTGCCCCAGCAGTAGCCTCGGCCGTCGGTCGCAATCCCGCATCCCATCGTGCTCCCTACGACGACCGACGCGAACGTGAGGCCGCCCGCGAGCAGGCGGGGCGTGTCGAGCCCGAAGGCCGTGTCGGGCGAGGCGATGGGGAGGCCACCCCAACAGTAGACGGCCCCCGCGTCGGTCAGCCCGCACCGGCCCCCGAGACCCACGCGGGCGAGGGGGACATACCCGCTGCCCACGTGTATCTCCGCCTTGCCAGCGATGCTGTCCGCTACCGCCCGCACGTAGGCGGTTCCTCTCCCGACCGCCCGGGCCAGGCCGTTGGACACCGTCACGATGCTCGGATCGGACGAGCTCCAGGTGAATGACGCGGGGACCGCCGATTCGTGACAGAACTCGAGGTCGCACTCCTTCGTAGTGGCGACGGCGGTGAGCCGCACGGTTTCCCCAACGATGAAGACGTACTCGGCGGGGCTCACATACACGGCATCGATGCCCCGAGGCGAACGAGGTCCGAGGGTGAAGTCCGGGAGCGTGCAGCCTGCGAGCGCGAGAGCGGCGACCCCGCAGGCCAACCGTTTGGTGATCATCGTGCTACACGATGCGCGACGCGGGTCAAGCGCCGGTCAAGACCGCGCTGTCCTATAGTTTCCTCATTCGCGACACCAATGCCTGACACCACCGCGTGCGCCATGTTACCCGAGGCCCTGCAGCTGGAACTCGATCGCCTGCACGTTCCGGCATACGGATGGGCGCTCGCGTGTTGCAGGGGCGACCGTCCCGCCGCCGAGGACGCACTGCAGACGACCTACCTGAAGATTCTGGACGGGCGTGCCCGGTTCGAGGGCCGCGGGAGCTTCCGGACCTGGTTGTTCTCAGTCGTGCGGCACACGGCGGCCGAGCTGCGACGTCGCAGCGCGTTCTGGCGCCTGCTGCCGCTCGCCTGGCTCGCACCGGCGGCGGACGGCCGGCCTGATCCTGCAACGGCGCTGGCGCAGTCGGAGACGACGGGCCGGCTTGTCGCGGCGCTCGACAAACTGCCGCGCCGCCAGCGCGAAGTGCTGCACTTGGTGTTCTATCAGGACCTGACGATCGCCGAGGCGGCGGCCGTCGCGGGCGTCTCCGTGGGCACCGCCCGCACCCACTACGAGCGCGGGAAGGCCGCGCTCAGGACCCTGCTGGGGGAAGAACGAGAATGATCGAGCGCGACGATCACCACCTGAAGCAGGCCTTCGAGGCGCTACGCCGGGAAGATGCGGCCGGCACGCCGCCGTTCGCTGCGACCATTGCTGCCGCACGCGCCCGGCGAACGGCTGGGCCGCGACGCCGGGCGCTGGGGCTCGCCGCCGCCGTCATCGTCGTGGTGGCCGTCGTAGTCATCTCGATCCGGCGCGAGCGCGCCGGCGTTCGCCTGGAGATCGATCCCGCGACCGTGCGGTGGCAGGCGCCCACCGACTTCCTGCTCAACCTCCCCGGTGATGAGCTGCTGCGCAGCGTGCCGCAGCTCGGACCCCGGGGCCTCGACCGGAGGACACTGTGAAGACACTTCGTTCAGGCTTGGTTCGGACGTTCGTCCTGCTCGCGGTCGTGACGGCGAAAGGGGGGGCACAGCAGCTGCCGCAAGCCCCTGAGGATCCGCTCGCACGAATCCTGTTTCCACCGGAGCTCGTGATGCAACACCAACAGGACATCGGGCTCCGACCCGAGCAGCGTGCCGCCATCACCAAAGCGATCCAGGATTTCCAGAGCAAGGTGGTGGATCTGCAGTGGCGCATGCAGGAGCAGTCGCAGCGCCTCGCCACTCTCCTCGACAAGCCGGCGGTCGATCAGACCGCGGCGCTGGCGCAGGTGGACGAGGTGCTCGGCGTCGAGCGGGAGGTGAAGCGCGCCCACATCACGCTGCTGATCAACATCAAGAACACACTCTCGGCCGACCAGCAGGCGAGGCTCGCGGCGGCGCGGGCGGCGGCGATGCGCTGAGCCGGGTGTCGTTCAGGGCGTGACGGTCGCGCTCGCAGTCGGCTCGCAGGCGGGCGCGCCTTCTTTGATCGCCGGCCTGGCGGGCGTCGAACCCATGAATACCGCGCATGTCTGCCCTGCGGTGACGTTCGTGAGCGTGGCGGTCCAGCCGTCGCCGGTCAGCGTGATCGTCGGGACGGGGTTCCCGGCGGACACGGTGTAGGCGCTTCCCAGGTCGGTCGCGTACTTCAAGTTCTGAGCAAAGTATGTCTCTTGGAGCGTCACCAAGTTCCGCAAGTCCGACTTCATGGCGGCGACCTGCGCCCGCGTCTTGAGGTTCGTCAACTTCGGAAACGCGATGGTCGCCAGGAGGCCGATGATCACGACCACCGTCAGCAGCTCGATGAGGGTGAACCCGGCGCGCCTCATGAGGGTCCGCTCTCCCGGAACCGGTCGCGCCACGTGGGTGTTAACATCGGCATGACATCTTCCCTCGGTGCCCAATCGGCCGGCAGCGCCGGCGTTGATAGTCGTCCCGCCGCCAGGAGCGGCAGCTTTCTCGTGGGGGGCGACCTGCCCGCCCACCGCCTCGGCTTCGGCGCTATGCGGCTCACCGGGAAGGGGATTTGGGGCGAACCATCCGACGTCCGCGAAGCGGTCGCCGTGCTGCGCCGTGCCGTCGAGCTCGGGGTCAATTTGATCGATACCGCCGACTCTTACGGCCCGGAGGTGAGCGAGCGGCTCATCGCCGAAGCGCTCTACCCCTACCCGCAGGGGCTTGTGATCGCCACCAAGGCGGGCTTCGAGCGCCCCGGCCCCGACCAGTGGCAGACGAACGGGCGACCGGAGCACCTCCGCGCGGCGTGCGAAGGCAGCCTGCGCCGGCTCAAGCTCGAGTGTATCGACCTCTACCAGTTGCACCGCATCGATCCCAAAGTGCCCGTCGCCGACCAACTTGGCACCTTTAGGCGGCTTCAGGAAGAGGGGAAAATCCGCCACATGGGCCTGTCGGAAGTCTCGGTGGGCGAGATCGAGCGGGCGCGACAGATCGTGCCGATCGTCTCGGTGCAGAACCGCTATAGCCCCACCGACCGCCAGCACGAGGGCGTCCTCGACCACTGCGAGCGCGAGAAAATGGCTTTCCTGCCGTGGTACCCGCTCGGTGCCGGGGCGGCGCTGCGTTCGAGCAGCCCGCTAGCCCGGGTGGCGGCACGGCTGCACGCCACCCCTGCGCAGGTGGCGATCGCCTGGCTGCTACGGCGGTCCCCGGTGATGCTCCCCATCCCGGGGACCTCGAGCGTGAAGCACCTGGAGGAGAATGTGGCCGCGGCGCTGCTCGAGCTGCCGACGAACGACTTCGAGGCGATCGCGCGCGCGTCCTGAACGCGGGCTATCCGCTCACTGCCTCGTCCACGTCGAGCGCATGTCCTCCGTCACCAGGCGGATGAGGGTGTTCACGAGCGGTCCGTACGCCTCCTTGGGATCCTTGGCGGAGAAGTCGAGCTGGCCGCCGATCAGCGCGACATGACCGACCCGCTCGGTCGCCCAGGCGCTGGAGCGCCACAACGTGGCCCCCGAACGAGTCGAGAGCAGCCGCACCGTGAGATCCACGCGCACGGTGGCCTCGAGATGCGGGGTTACGAGCCCCGCGAGTCCGCCCGTCCCCTTGGGATTCGTGACCTTGAGATGGCCCGCGAACACGGCGGCCACCTCGCGCTGTTTGCCCAGCTCCTGGGCGGCGACGATGCCCAACTCCTTCTCACCTACGCGCTGCAGTAAGGAATCCTGGGTGCCGAGCTCGAGCACCTCGATACCGGGTTGCGCCGCCAGCATGTCCTCGGAGAACCGCTCGGTTGCGAACTCGTGCAGCGAGCCTTTGGCGTTCTCCACCGTGAAGGTGACGAGGCCGAGCCTTCCGTAAGGCTGCAGGTCGAGCCGCGGCGGCAGGAGCACGCTGCGCCTGCCGCCACCGCAGGCCGACGCGACCAGCAAGACTAGAACGGCGGATAGCCCGCCGGAGCGCATGCCCATGATTCGCCTCAGGGGTTGGGGACGGTCCACGGTAGGGGGGGAGGCACAGGCGGTCAAGACGTAGATTGCATTCCCTAATGGAAATCGGCACGACCCTGTATGTCAAAGACCGCCGGCAGTGGCGGGCCTGGCTCGCCAAGCACCACAGGACGGCACCCGAGATCTGGTTGATTTATTACAAGAAACACAGCGGCAGGCCGCGTATCCCCTACAGCGACGCCGTAGAGGAGGCCCTGTGCTACGGTTGGATCGACAGCATCACAAAGCCCGTAGACGAAGATCGCTGGGCTCAACGGTTCTCGCCCCGTCGGCCCTCGAGCAGGCTCTCGGACATGAACCGCGAGCGGGTACGCCGGCTCATCGCCGCCCGCCGCATGACCAAAGTCGGTCTGGAGCGGATCGCGCACGTCTTCGATCACTTGAGCGATACGAAACAGCAGCTCGAGTGGCGGGTTCCCCCGGACATCCTGGCGGCCGTCAAACGGGATCGGACGACGTGGAAGCACTTCCAGGCGTTCCCCGCGTCGTACAAACGGATCCGGATCGGCTGGATCGACGCAGCCAGGCGGCGGCCGGAGATATTCCGCCAGCGGTTGCGGCACTTCCTCAAGATGACCGCCCAGAACCAGCGGTTCGGGATGGTGCAGTGACTCAGTTGACCTTGAGCACGGCCTCGATGAAGCTCAACGTCTTGGTTTCGACCCACTCGACCGAGACGGCTTCCACCTTCATCGTCCCGATGCGGTCGGTGCTGCTCGTGACCGCCCGGCCCTTGGTCGGGGAGTGTTTGATGTCCCGCGCGACCGCGATGCCGCGCCGGGGATCGCATTTGAACGTAAGCGTGGAGGCGAGCGCTGTGCCCGCCGGCGTGCGCGGCGTGAATATGAGCGCCACAGTGGGATACGCACCGGCGGTGGTAGTCTCATCTTCGATGGCAGCTCCGTGGCCGGCGTTCTTGAGCGCGTCCATGAATCGGTCCAGCACCGATCGCACGACCGTTCGGAGACGATCGCCGCACGCCCGCCGGCGCCGCTCGCCCTCGTCTTGTGCCGGCTTCACCTCGACCTGCAACTTCGCGGTACGCTCGTCGTAGCTCTTCAAGAGCGAGCGCAGCTGTTCCATACCCTTGTCGCCCATGAGAAGATGATACGGCATAGGAGACCATGAGTCACGTCCTTCCTGTCCTGCTGCTCGGCGTCTGCACCATCTTCGGGCTGCTGCTCGTTCCCGTCGGCCTGCCCGGGCTGTGGGTCATGGTGGCCGGGATCGTCGGCTACGGCTGGCTCACGGACTTCCGCTCGGTCGGGGTCGCGACCATCGGAGTCGCCCTGGGTCTCGCTTTCCCGGGCGAGATCATCGAGTGGTGGCTGGGATTTCGCTTCGCGCGGACGTATGGCGGCTCGCGCCGGTCGGCGTGGGGCGCGCTGGTCGGCGGGATCGTCGGCGCCGCGATGGGGGTGCCCGTGCCCATTGTCGGGAGCATGATCGGCGCGTTCCTCGGTTCGTTCGCCGGCGCGGTAGTGTTCGAGTACTCCCTGTCCCGCACACCGGGGACGGCGGTGCGCGTCGGGTGGGCGCCGTGGTGGGTCGCGCGACCGAAGCCGCGGCCAAGATCGCGCTGGGTGTCGTCATCGCCGTCCTCGGACTGTTCGCCGCACTGCGCGGCTGAGCCAACGCGTGACCCGTGATCTTCATTCCGTCGGAGGGATTCAGGCGAGACGCAGCGGGCACGCTCGAGATCGAGCGTGCCCGCCGTGCTGTTACTGGCCGCCGGTCTTCTCGGCCTCGTCCTTCGCGTGCTCGGCCTGCTTCGCCTCGCGCTTGGCGCTCGCCTCCGCTTCCTTGGCTTCCTTTTCACTCAGCCCCAGGCTCTGGAGGGTCTGGCCGATGCTCTTGCCGCTCTTCAGCCCGTCCAGGATCGCCTGAGTGGTGACGTTCGGATTCTTCGCGCTCAAGTTGTGCGCCACCATGTTGGCGGCGACGAACTGGCCGTGCGTGAGCTTCGGGTTCGTCTGGCGTGCCGCCAAGTACTCGGTCTCGAGGGCGTCCGGGGTCGTGCCGAGCTTTTTCGCGACGCCGCCGAACCGATCGAGGTCCTTGGCTCGATCCTGATCCACGTTGGACGGGTGGTTTGCTTTGGGTGCATGCGCTGATGGCTGCCCATGCGCCGGCTTCTGGGCGGCGACTGCGGCGGCGGTCGCAAGCGCAAGCCCTAACGCTAGCGTAATGCTCGTGGTCAGCCTCGTTGCTGTTCGCTTCATTGGATCCTCCAAGTTTGCATGGCGGGAGCCTGCCAGGTCTTCTGCAGCGCCCTCAACCGTCAAGACTGAGCGAACGCGCGAGAAGTAACCGTTCCATATTGCGCCCGCGTGACCAGGGTCACCGGGTCCGGGTGTTACCGTGTAGACATGCGCTCGCTCATCGGCCGGCTCATGTTCTGCGTCGCGCTGGGCGGCATCCGCCTCGCGGCCCAGGCACCCGTCACCGCGGGCGCCACACTCGGAAGCGCGAAGCTCAGCGATTCCCGCACCGAGCGGGCGCTCAGCGGCGTCGTGCGATATCAGGCGACTCCCTGGCTCGGTCTTTCGGTCATGCCCGC
>WNFE01003142.1_pt1 | contig 13911 bp, 10 predicted proteins | sample 5400451 | NCBI WGS metagenome assembly WNFE01 (sample SAMN13153344, study PRJNA577476) | soil metagenome | isolation source: 200 cm saprolite under Douglas fir tree site 2 hole 2 | place: USA:California | collected 2015-04-18 | reverse complement strand
GGGTTGTCAAAGCGGCACGGGAGCACGGAGAGCGATTACAGCAAGCACCCGAAGAGAAAGCCATCGGCCAGGCCGTTGCCTACTCAAGAGAGAAAAATCTGGAGCGTGAAGCAGTGGCCGAGGAGCGCGAGCTACTACGAGATGCGCTTAAGCGTTCAATGGGTGAGGCGACGGTTGCGGAGGTTAAAGCGGAGTTCGAGAAAAGCGTGCAAGGGGGCGAGTTCATCGAGACGAGCAATCGCGCGCCGGGCCGCGCGTTCACCACAAGGGAGATGATCGACCACGAACGCAACACCATCCACGCGATGCGCGCGGGGCAGAACCAACACGCACCAATCGCGAGTTTCGAGACACGCCGAGAAATCGAGCAAGACCACGCGCATTTGAGCGAGGGCCAGCGCGCTGCGGTCGAGCAAATCCTGTCGAGCCGCGATCAGGTGACGGCGCTTGAAGGCGTCGCCGGCGCAGGGAAAACTACTTCCTTGGTTGTAGTCCGGAAAGCCGCCGAGCGCGAGGGTTACAAGGTGGAAGGCTTCGCGCCAACATCACGCGCGGCGCAAAAACTCGGAGAAGCGGGAATCGAATCGAGCACCTTGCAGCGGCATCTAACGCGAAGCGAAGAGCAGCACGACGGACAGAGACGGCTTTACGTTCTCGACGAATCGAGCCTTGCGAGCACGAAGCAGATGAATGAGTTCCTGCATCGGCTAAAGGAAAACGACCGGGTGCTGCTGGTAGGTGACACGCGCCAGCATGAAGCGGTCGAGGCGGGCCGACCGTATCAGCAGCTTCAAGAAGCGGGGATCGCGACGGCACGGCTTGATGAGATCGTCCGGCAGAAAGATCCGGCACTGAGAGAAGTGGTTGAACAGCTCTCACGCGGTCAAGTTCGAGACGCGATGGAGAAACTCGATACGCAGGGCCGCGTGCATGAAATCCCGGACCGCAATGAACGGCTAAAGGAAATCGCACGCGAGTATGCGACGAAACCGGAAGGCACGCTAGTGGTTTCCCCCGACAATCAATCCCGCCGCGAGATCAACGAAGCGATCCACCGGACGATGCAGAGCGCGGGCCAGGTGGAAGCGAAAGAACACCAACAGAGAGTGCTTGTGGCACGGCAAGAGATCACGGGTGCGGACCGGAAGTGGGCCGCGCAATACGAACCGGGTGCAGTTGTGCGCTACACGAGAGGCAGCAAGACGTACGGCATCGAGGCCGGAGAGTATGCCCGCGTCGAAGGCGCGAACGAGAAAGAGAATCTAGTAACGGTAAAACGCAAGAACGGCGAGCAAGTGAGTTACGATCCGCGCAGGTTGCACGGCGTGACGCTCTACCGCGAAACAGAACGCGCATTCAGTGAAGGCGACCGCGTGCAGTTCACAGCGCCGAATCGAGAACAACACGTCGCGAACCGCGAGCTAGGCACTATCGAAAAGATAGACGATAGCGGCAACTTGCTACTCCGTGTCGACTCAGGGCGCACAGTCGCTTTCAACATCAAAGAGAATCCGCATCTCGACTACGGCTACGCCGTCACCAGCCATAGCAGCCAGGGACAAACCGCCGACCGCGTGCTCGTTCACGTAGACACGGAGCAGGCGGGAGAAAAACTCGTCAACCGCCGCTTGGCATACGTCGCAATATCGCGGGGTCGGTACGACGCGCAAATCTACACGAACGACAGAACCGACCTTGCACAAGGACTTGAGCGCGACGTTTCGCATCGGTCGGCTATGGAACCGAGCCATGAACCCGTATCCTCAGCGCACGAGATCAAGCCGTCGTCAGGGCGAAGCGAAGTGCATGAGCACACGCAGGCACAAAGTCAGAGCATCAGCAGATAGACCCCGATTCCCTCCGCTCTCGCCGCCGTCAAGGGTCACGCCCGCTGCGCGGCTCCTTACAGTCGCCCTTGACTGCTGTTTCGCTTCGGGATGGCACAACTATGAGAGGCATGGCCTCTCTCCGCTCAACTAGCCGCCGGACGTTGGCGAGCATTCGCGGCCTTTGGATGTTTCTCTTCGGATTCGTCCAGGATGCCGTTCTTGAATCGCCTTTGCTGCATATAGGAGGCTTCCATGCGTGATTGGAGCCGTTGTGCCGCGTCGTGCAAAGCCGCCATTTCGCCCTCATAGGCTGTAAGCCGAACGGCACGACCGCCTTTCCTTCGGCGTGAGTTTGCGTTCCAATTCAGCCGAGAGGTCTCCGAAAGCTGTGAATTTTGCTCCAAACAGTTTTCGAATCTCGCGCTTCTCTCCTTTGCTGACCGTAAGAACATGCGCGATATAAGCCGCCAATTGTTCGTCGTGGAGTTTCCAAACGATTTTGTCGATTTTTCATTGATGAGACACTGTATCTGAAGAAGATGGACGAAGACTTCTTCGTGGACGAGTAGCGACCGGGCCCTGATTTAGAATCCAAACCCTCCGCGTGGAGAATTCTTCCATCCGATCCTTTCGTACCTGGCGGAGACTTCCCGAGCGAATTCTGGAAGAGTTTCCTTGTCAAAGAAACGTGCTCGTATGTTGGGACGTTCTACCAACGTCTTGAAAGATCGACTTACGGGCGCTACTTCTTTACGAGACTCGCGGGAACAGCGGATCGTTTGCCTTGCCGGACCCGAACAATTGGGTGAGGTGATTAGTTCAAAACGACGTTGTGCTTCTCATTTTTTGCTTATGAGCTGCCCACTTTTCCGGTCCATCTTCTGAGTGCACTCCGCAATTTCGTCATCGATTGTTTTGATTTCTAGAGCAAGGTGAACATCATGTGGATGCTTTGAGTATTTCTCGAACAGTGAGTTTCTTTTGGTTTTCAAATCGTCCCGTTTTCTCTTCCAAACATCGGTAGTCGTTAACGTATCGTGGTCCATTTGGATCAGTGTGCGCTCTTTTGTCGCTCATTGATACGGCAAACGATGTGCCTGGAGTGGCCGCGAGCGGGAAAGAACAATGAATGGAGAAGTCTCTTGCCCAACCAACGGCCGAGCGAGATGCCGAACGAATACAGGGTTGCACGGGGGGGGAACCGACAAAATGACGGGAATCGTGAAGAAAATTGACGCGCAAGGGTTTGGAATTATTGATGGCGCGGACGGTTCCAAGGTTCCCTTCATTCCGTCCGACGTTATGAACCGTCACGTTCTCGAACCGGGACAAAAAGTGATTTTCTCTGTCCGCAGAGTCAAGGACCAGGCGTTTGCCGAGAACGTCATGGTGATGGGAGAACGACACAACTGGTGTGGCGGTGCGTAACAAACAGTTTCGGGGGACACGAAAGCCTGGCGCATAATTCCTGGAACGATCATCCTCGCTTCTCTTCAATCCGCAATTTCAGAGCTTCAAGCTCCTGCTTGGTCATGCCTTGCAGAGCCATCGCTGTGGCCAGATACAAAGCGGGAACGTGTTTCATTTTGTTGCCGTGTTCCACCTTGCGACGGAGTTTCTGTACTTCTGGGTCAGCGCCCACTTTCAAGAACACTTCATACGCATCCGGGATGGATAGAGTCTTTTGGATCAGGCCATGCTTGACCAGAATGCGATGATACGAAGGCACTGCCAACGCAGGTGGACGGGTCTGCGGAGCGAACTTGTTTTCTCTTTGGTGTTTCATTGCACTATGCTGACACGTTTTTTCAGTTCGGTCATTTTTTTGATGCCGTACCACAATCGCCTTCCAGCGGGATGGATGTCCCTCCAGCTGTGGCACAGGACGAAGGGGAGTTGTGGGTCGGGCGGCGTAGGCAACGGGGGGATTGGAAATGATTGACAGTTGGACGAAGAAATCCCCGAGCGGCAAAACCGTGACCTTCAAGATTGAGGGAGACAGGAAGTCCCGTTTTGTGTACTCGGCGAAGATGGACGGGCGGGAGATCAGGGAAATCAAAGGTTTCTGGAGGAGCTTCCGAGCGAAGGGGTGGAGGTCATGTTCGCTAATTACGTCGCTGGAAAGTAGCCCGCGCTGATCCCTGGCGGCCACCCCAACACACCAAATTGATGCGATAATTGCTTCACTGTCTCTCTTTGTCGTCCCCATAAATATGGAGTCTGGATGCGTCTGCCCTTTTCCATCTTCAGGTTGCGAACCGATGGAACCCTGCATTTCGTGGAGGAAGCGCAAAGCCTCGCCGATGCAAAAGGGCGCGTACAAAAACTGGCGGAATTATGGCCCGGCGAGTACATCATTTCTAACCGGGCAACGGGAGAGCGAGTCTCCATTACCACGGGCCGCAAACCGGACTAGCTAGGGGAGGTGGGGAGTTCGCTGTGTAGTAGTTGACAGCGCCCGGCGCGTAATTCGTGGGGCGCGTTCGAAACTCGGTTCATGAGATGATCCCTTGCCGACAGCACCGGGCTGGATGGACCCTCGCCCTCCTTCATTGCTTGATCCTTGAAAACATGAGCCTTAGGCAGCCGCGTGGATCAACTCGCTGCGGAACGGTATGCTCAGGAATGTGTATTCGGTACGTATCGGGCCGCCACAACCAAAAGTAACATCCAAAAATTGCTCGCGCGCGCGCCTTGTCGTTCGCGTTGACGCCACAAATGCGCGCTATACGTCTTGCATTTGGCGAGATCAGCCGCGTCGGATGCTCAATCAACACGCGGGCGGCGACTTCGACGCGTTGGACGTTTGCGTCTACCAGCTTTCCCAAACAAGATGCTTTGACATGGTTTAGGCACGGCAAGTTCGGCCCCGAGCGCCAACTGAAACAGAATAACTTAGCGGATGCGAATCCGAACCGGTTCCGGCCCAACGGATGATTCCAGCAGCTTTCAGTTCGCACTCCGCGTGGCCGACCATCCGTCCAGAATCGATCGATTTGCTGCGGACCGAAATTTCCCAGAACCCCGTTGGTTGATCGTGACTTATCGGGTGGGCGTGGCAATTATCGCGTGCGAGAGTGAGGAGTAATCTTGAGTGCTCGCGACTCAATGGAATCACGGTTTCTGGGGAGCATCTCGTTGCCGAGCGTAGCTGAGGGTGCGCCCCTCCCAGTTAACCAATACGCCCACACACTTCACTAAATATTGACTTCTTGGCTCTCTATGTCAGATTGAAGTTGGGTTCCGGTGTTTTCCTCTTCCAGTTTGCGAACCCGCCCGGGACGTCGCGGGACCATTCCTCGTGCTCGGTTGAACTAGGCTCTCGCCGCGTCGCCCCATCGAGGGAGATGTTGACATGGAATTCCTACGGCAGCTCTTCTCCTCTAGGGATTTTCTCCCGCACGGCACTTGCTATCTCTGGAACGCGCGCCTGATTTGGTTGCACGTTATTTCCGACTCGCTGATTGCGCTCGCCTACATGTCTATCCCGATCACGCTGGTGCATTTCGTGCGCAAACGCAAGGACGTGCCCTTCAATTGGATGTTTCTCTGCTTCGGGGTGTTCATCGTGGCTTGCGGTATGACGCACGTCATGGAGGTCGTCACGCTCTGGCGCTCCAGCTACTGGCTCTCGGGAGTGGTCAAGGCGGTGACCGCCGCCGCATCCGTTCCGACCGCCATCCTGCTGGTTCGCCTGGTTCCGCATGCCTTGGCGCTGCCCAAGCCCGCGGATATGCAGGAGCAGCTCGGTCAGCGCATTATCGCCGAGACAAAGTTCCGCCAACTCCTGGAAGCCGCACCGGATGCTGTGATAGTCGCCAATCGAGAAGGAAAAATCGTTTTGGCTAACGCGCAGACGGACAAGTTGTTTGGCTACAAACGCGAAGAGTTGCTGGGGCAGCAGATTGAGAAGCTCATCCCGGAACGATTCCGGGGCAGTCACCCAGGGCACCGTGGGGACTTCTTCGACCAGCCCCGTTCGCGTCCCATGGGGGCAGGTCTGGAACTGTATGGGCTACGTAAGGACGGCACGGAGTTCCCCGTAGAAATCAGCCTCAGCCCTCTGGAGACGGAAGAGGGCACGCTGGTCTCCAGCGCCATCCGCGATATCACCCAACGCAAGAAAATTGAGGAAGCCCTTCAGGAGAGCGAAGAGAGATTCCGCACCATTGCGGAAACCGCCAGCGATGCCATCATTTCCGCCGATAGCCAGGGAAAGATTGTCTATTTCAACCGCGCAGCGGAGCTCATCTTTCAGTGCCAGGCCAAGGAAGTTCATGGGCAACCGATTACCGTTCTCATGCCCGAGCGCTTTCACGAAGCTCACCGGCGCGGTCTGGAACGATACCTGACGACGGGAGAGGCGCGCGTTATTGGAAAAACCGTCGAACTAGCGGGCCGGCGGCGGGACGGCTCTGAATTTCCCCTGGAGCTCTCTCTGTCCACCTGGAAGTCTCGTAGAGGCGCCTTTTTCACAGGCATTCTCAGTGACATCACCGACCGGAAGCACGCGCAAGAGGTGGCGCGCCACGCCGAAGAGCTGGCACGGACGAATGAAGAGCTGGCGCAATTCGCCTCCGTGGCCTCGCACGATCTTCAGGAGCCACTCCGAAAGATTGTGGCCTTTGGTGACCGGCTCAAGTCCCGTCTTGCCGGCTCCCTGGATGAACAAGGGCAGGACCATTTGGAGCGTATGCAGAATGCCGCCCGGCGCATGGGACAACTCATCGAAAGCTTGCTCGAACTTTCCCGCGCGACGGCCAAGGGCGGGATGTTCGAATGCGTTGACCTGAACGCGGTGGTATCCGAAGTCCTCGTCGATCTCGAAGCTCAGATACAGCAGACCGCCGGGCGTGTGGAGGTTCACGAGTTGCCCACGCTGATCGCGGATCGCTTGCAAATGCGCCAGTTGCTCCAGAATTTGATTGGCAACGCGCTGAAGTTCCACAAGCAAAACGAGGTGCCCGTCGTTCAGCTCAGCAGTCGGGCCAATGAGAACGGTGCTTGGGAAATCCATGTGGTGGACAACGGAATCGGGTTCGAGGAGAAGTATCTCGATCGCATCTTCCGGCCCTTTCAGCGATTGCATGGCCGGGGCGAGTTCGAAGGCAGCGGCATGGGTCTGGCCATCTGTAACAAAATCGCCGCTCGCCACTCCGGGCAGATCACCGCTCACAGCCAAGCAGGGATAGGCAGCAACTTTGTGGTGACCCTTCCGGCTCGTCCGAAAACCAAGGAGGCAAGAGCGTCATGAAACCAGCACCAAAGCCCGTCATGATCCTGCTCGCGGAGGATGACGACGACGACTTCGCACTCACCAGAGACGCCCTAATCGAGTCCCACCTGGTAAACGAGCTGCGCAGGGTTAAAGACGGCGAGGAACTCATGGCCTATTTGCACCAAAATCGCGCTAGCGGCGACCAGGAAACTTCGCCCCTGCCAGGGCTTATTCTCCTCGATCTCAACATGCCCAGGAAAGATGGGCGCGAGTGCATCCGCGAAATAAGGGTTGATTCTGCACTTAGGGCTATCCCGATTGTCGTGTTGACAACCTCGAAGGCTGAAGAAGATGTGCTTCGCTCTTATGAGCTGGGCGTGAATTCGTTCATCAAAAAGCCGGTCACGTTTCAGGGCCTCGTGGAGGCGGTTGGCATCCTTGGACGGTATTGGTTCGAAATCGTGGAGATGCCAGTGCTCGCACGCTCAAGGGGGGAACCATGAACAAGAGCGAACTCAGCATCCTCATCGTGGACGACGACGATGAAGACGTTTACCTTACCGAAAGCCTCCTGAGGGGAGGCCTGAAGGGCATCGCTCTTAAGCTGGACAAGGCCAGCTCCTTTGTCGAGGGGCTGAACCGAATCGAGAAAGCACACTACGACGTCTTCCTTATTGATTACCGGCTCGGCGAGAAAAGCGGTCTGGACCTGATCCGCGACGTGCGAGCTCTAGATATTGATACTCCCGCCGTGTTTCTCACCGGCCAGGGTGATGAGGAAGTGGCGGTAGAGGCCATGAAGCTTGGTGCTGCCGATTATCTTCCCAAATCAAAACTAACGGAGGATCTGATCCGGAGCTCCGTTTGTCATGCCATCGAGCTGCACGAAAAGGAAAGCCTCCGTCAGCAAGGGCAAGAACAGCTGCGGAAAATGAATCACCAACTCGAAAACTCGGTCAAGGCACTCGAACGCCACAACCGCGAGCGTTCCTTGCTCGACGAGCTTAGCAATGCCCTCGAGACTTGCATCAATGTGGACGAAGCCTACGCCGTCATCGCCAAACCTGTTCAGGAGTTCTTCTCAGTTCAGTCGGGTGCACTTTGTATCCTCGATCGCCCTCGGAACTTGGTCGAACCCGTCACGCTCTGGGGTGACAACCCCCCCGAGAACAGAGGGTTTCTCGGGACGGAATGCTGGGCTCTCCGCCGGGGGCATTCCTATTGGGTTCGGGATTCTCGTACGGAGATTGTCTGCCCACACCTCCGTGGAACCTCGTGGAAAGGCCATCTGTGCGTGCCCATGATGGCTCACGGTGAGATCTTAGGCGTGATGATCCTGCAAGGCCGTGCGCCTGCCACATCAAATGAGGAGAAAGACCAAATCGAGAGCCCCGAGGCGGAGCGCCGCTTCGCTGAGACTTTGGCAGAGCACGTGGCTCTGGCCCTCGCTAACCTGCGGCTGCTCGAAGCCCTGCGCATGCAGTCGGTGCGCGACCCGCTGACCGGACTTTTCAACCGCCGCTACATGGAAGAGTCCTTGGAACGCGCTCTTTCCGCCGCTTCCCGCCGTCAATTGCCCGTCGCCGTCCTCATGCTCGATGTGGACCGATTTAAGGAGTTCAACGACGGATATGGCCATCTTACCGGTGACACGGTGCTGCGCGAGTTCGGTGAATTCCTGCAGTCGCACACCCGGGGTGAAGATGTTGCCTGCCGGTATGGAGGAGATGAATTCGTCCTGATCCTTCCCGAGGCTACGGTACGCAGCGCGGAGATGCGCGCCGATGTCATTCGCTGCGCATTGAAGAATTTGGTCGGGCGACAGGATGATGTGGGGAGCATGACGCTGACGCTTTCCATCGGAATCGCTGCTGCGCCTGAGCATGGACTTTCCTCAATAGCACTGCTGGAAGCTGCGGATGTTGCGCTCTACAAAGCTAAGAGCGATGGGGGCGACCGCTTTGTCACGGCAAAAGCACCAATCGCTGGGATTGGATTCCCTGTCCCACCGCAGCGTGCAAAGGCTCATCATTGGGGTGGCAAATCATGATCCTGGAACAAACGAAGGAAGAGACCGCCGTATTAAACGTCTTGCTCATTGAGGATGATCCGGATGATCGGCGCCTGGTGCGTGAATTTTTGGAGGACACACCCGGCGCGCCGCTCTCCCTTGAATTCGCCAGCCGTCTCTCGGCAGGTCTTGAACGCTTGTCAGAAGGGGGCATTGACGCGGTCCTCCTCGATTTGTGGCTTCCGGACAGCCGGGGCCTGGATACCTTTGTCCAAGCGCGCTCCCACTCACCGCGTATGCCCATTGTCGTCCTAACTAGTCTGGACGATGAGGAAACCGCGACTCGGGCTGTCCGTAGCGGCGCGCAGGACTATCTGCGCAAGGGAGATCTAAGCGCGGAAGTCCTGATTCGGGCCCTCCGGTACGCCGTCGAGCGCAAGCATTTAGAAGAGCAACTACGCCAGGGACAAAAGATGGAAGCGATCGGCCGCCTCGCCGGAGGGATGGCTCACGACTTCAACAATCTGTTGACAGTTATCCTCGGTAACAGCTCGTTCCTACTTGAGTGCACCCTGCAAGGTCACCAAGCTCCGCGAGCCGTGGAATGCATCAGAAAAGCGGCGCTGTCCGCTTCATCGCTCACTCGCCAACTCCTGGCATTGAGTCGTCAGCAAACCTTGAAGCCTGTTGTACTGGATCTGGATGCGCTCATCACCGACGCGCAAAAATTACTCCATTACTTGATTGGCGAAAAGATAGAGCTAGTGATTCATCCGGGCGTTCAACTGGGGCGGGTCGACGCAGACCCCGGCCAGCTTGAGCAGGTCATTCTGAATCTGGCTCTCAATGCGTGCGACGCCATGCCTCACGGCGGAACGATCATGATCGAGACCCAAAACGCGGATCTCGACGAGAGCTACTCCAGCAGCTCATGGCCCGTGAAGCCGGGGCGGTATGTCATGCTGGCCGTGACCGACACGGGAATAGGCATGAATGCCCGCACGCAAGCGCATATCTTCGAGCCATTCTTCACTACCAAGGCACAGGGTACCGGGCTGGGGCTGGCCACAGTCCATGGCATCGTTGAGCAGAGCGGCGGCCATATCTCTGTGTGCAGCGAACCAGGACATGGTACGACGTTCAAGGTTTTCCTTCCTCGACTAGAGGAACGGAGGGTAGCACAAGCTTAAGGCATGAAAAGGCTTTGGGTAGGGAGCTAAAGCTCAATCTGGTAATTCTCAACGTCAGTATGCCCGTGATGAACGGCGTCGAAGCCGCTCGGGAAATACGTCGGTTCGCACCTCGTCCGAAAATTGACGCTTAAGCGTCTCCTACAACCAGTGGGACACTTTACAACTGTTTATATGCTTAGAATCCAAACACTCTCGGGGGCCAGTATGGCAAAGGGAAGGACTGGCTCCGGGAATTTTTCCTAGCTTCCAATGGCTTCGACCCCTCCAGCTCGTCTCAAGCGAGACGCCCTGTGCGGCTCAGAAGGCAGACATCCGCCTCTGCACATCCTCTTTGTCCATAGTCACGCAGCGGAAGTAGAGCGCTGCCTGCAAGAGCTCGACAGGGTACATTTCACGGTCAGCGCGGAGATAGTTGTAACTCCCGAGGAGTTTAGCGAACGGCTGATCTCGCACGCCTATGACCTTGTTGTCGCCGAGTACCCCAGCCCCAATTGGCAGGAAACGCAGGCACTGGAACTCCTGAACCGATCGAAGAAGCAGATCCCGCTCATCTTCGTCGGTCGCGCCATACAACGTGAGACGGTGGCGGAGTTCATTACAAGAGGCGCCTACGATTGTATTGAAATCGGTCACATTGGTCATCTTCCCGTAGCCGTTCATCGGGCGCTGCAAGAAAAAGCATTGCGCGATGAACGCGACCGAGCGCAAAACGGCTTGAGGCATTCGGAAGCACGCTACCGCGCCTTGGCAGGAAATCTAAGCTACGGAATTTGCCGCTGCGACCTCGACGGTAGATTTCTCGAAGTGAACGAGGCCATGGTGAAAATGCTCGGCTATGCGTCAAAAGAGGAACTGTTGGGTGTAAACCCTGCGAGTGAGCTAATTCAAGATCCTGCCAAACGAGCGCAATTGTTGGGGCGACCAGACGAGCAAGGTTCAGTCGACCCCATCGAAATGGAGTGGAAGCGGAAGGACGGCACGGCCCTAACGGTCCGGCTCAGCGGACAAGAAGTCATGGGTGAGCGGGGCGAGTTTGACGCCTATGAGGTCATCAGTGAGGATGTCACCAAACAGCGCCACTTGGAGGATCATCTGCGTCAACAGGCGGCTCGCGACCCACTGACAGGACTGGCCAACTACCGCCATCTTGCGGAAGTGCTGGATATGGAAATCAAGCGTTCCGAGCGCACGGGGCGGGAGTTTGCCCTGTTGCTATTTGACCTGGATGGGTTGAAACAAATCAACGACCGCTACGGGCATCTGACGGGAAGCCATGCTATCTGCCGGGTGGCCGATGTTTTGAGCTTCTGCCGGGACATCGATACGGCGGCGCGCTACGGCGGGGACGAGTTTGCAGTTGTGTTACCGGAAACAGGCGCAGAGGCGGCCAACCAAGTGGCGCAACGCATCTGCGACAGCATTGCCAATGATGGGATGGGACCGCTGCTTTCCGTCAGCGTAGGCGTTGCAGTTTATCCCCATGACGGTGAAAGGATTGAAGTCCTCCTACGGAAGGCAGATGTGGCTATGTATGCGATGAAGGCCAAAAAACGCGAGCTTCGTAACGCGAGGTAGCGCGCTGCCTGCCAAATACAGCCGCACTATTGCCGAACGGTAGACTTAGCTTCCGGTCTTTCTGCAGTTCTCTTAGTTCCGTCTCCGTAATCACTGTATTTGTGAAGCCGAAAACAAAGCCTCCATTACGTCTTCGAACTGTGCCCAAACTGTGCCCAAAAATATTTCGGCATTGCCATAATTGATCTAGTTGACACTCAACGTCTATTGCGAGCACTTTGATTTCAGTAACTTGCAGAAGGGTCGCAAGATGGGAGATTCGTCCGGGGAATCCGGCTTACAGGCTCGGCTGTCAGCTGTAGTCCTGTCAGCTGTAGTCCCGTGTACCCGCCGTGTACCTCACTTCGGCCTTTTTGCGGTTTTTCTCCCTTTTGCCGTTTAGTGGAATCAATAACTTGCGCGTCTTGAACGCCCTTAGTAGTTCGATCCCCACCGCCCCTACCAGCCTTCTCATTTGCTTCTAAGGACTTGCGAAACTCGCGAGGCAGCAAAAGGCAGCAATACGGAGTGGATAGTGTCGGCCTTCGGATTCGAAGAATCACGGCGCGGATGGCAAGCCGACCATGGTCACTAGACTTTCCCAACTCTTGTCCTACTGGCTCGAAAGGGAATGCTTTCGACACACTTACCGTTATAACGAGCGCTCCCAGGCGGCAAGTGAGCGAAAGAACTCAATTGGAATATGCGCGACGGGCGGGGCGGCATGCCACCGCTGTTCGGCTGGCCTGAACGTAGCCGCGCTGTTTGATTCTAGCAGCAATGGACCGCGGGGTCTTTTAGGTTGGAGTCGGATTGGGGCGCAGGCGGTGCGGGCTCGGGGGCTGGTTCCGGCGCTGGCTGCGGTATCGGGTCCGGCTGTGGGATTGGTTGTTGTGGATCGCTCACTTTTTGGCCTACTTGCATGCGATTCTTAGGGGGCAATTGCCGAAAGCAGTCGCCCCTTTCCAGTTTGCGGCAGAGATTCTGTCGCTATTTCTCTTACGACGTTGCGCTGGCAGCGGCGGCCTGCTCTAGAACCTTCGCCGCCTTACCGGCGTCTGCAACCCCGAGAAGTAGCATGGTCGCATTCGTACTAGGATCAACTCCGCAGTATCCGTAATCGATGTTGATTCCCGCTTCGCCGAGACGTGTCGCAGCACGCGCCAGCTCTCCAGGACGATGAGTGAGTGTCACTTTCGTAACCTCAGTCTCGGTGTAGTCCGTCTTTTGGAGGTCGAGAATCGATTTGGCCACTGCCGGATTGTCCAGCACGAGGCGGACGGCGCTCTTGCCCTTCTCAAGAGGGCAAGAATGAAACGCGAGAATGTTGACGCTTTGTTCGGCGAGGGCTTGGCAGAGCTTGCCAAGTGTTCCAGGCTGGTCTTCTAAGCGAATTGTGAACTCCTTGATGGTGGGCATGGGAACCTCCTTACGGTGTACCTCGGGAATGGGCTGGAAACTTCCTGCGAGATCCAACGATGCTTGGAATCCTACTCCTGCGACGCAGACGCATTCAAGGTTCTTGCTAGACGGCACAAACGGCCTTCTGTTCCCCAAGGGGACTTGGGGAAAGTCCGTTTACGCCTCGGGACTGGCGTCCGAGTAGAACTTGAAGGAATCCGAGCCGTTTCAATTGCAAATCATTTCTGCACATCCGCTTCGCCAGATACGTCCCTAGTTCCTTCGGAAGCCTCCGTTTGGCATTGCCCAAACTGCGGTACCACGATGATCGTGCTCGAAAGATTCACTGCTGCGGAACTGAACTCTGACTGTACTGGAAGACCCGAGCGCGTCGGCTGTCTTGCAAGGAACTGGACTCGCCTTTGCCGCTTTCCTAGTCCTCGGATAACGCCGACATCCGGCCCCAGGATGCTTCGTTTGCCCGGGGAATTCCCGCAAGCACAGATAGAAAGCTAATTTCCGCCGGGAGATCGACCGCTGGTTTTGGAGATGGTCGTACACTGAAAGGCATAAGTGTGCCATCATCGATGTGCCGCGTTTGTTGCTCTTTCGAAACCTCTCGATCTATTTAAGAGGCTCCTGAGTTCACACTTGCGACTGTTTCCCTTTCGGAATGGTGGGTCTTTGTGAGTGATGCGGTTGTCC
>WNFE01002351.1_pt1 | contig 13914 bp, 10 predicted proteins | sample 5400451 | NCBI WGS metagenome assembly WNFE01 (sample SAMN13153344, study PRJNA577476) | soil metagenome | isolation source: 200 cm saprolite under Douglas fir tree site 2 hole 2 | place: USA:California | collected 2015-04-18 | reverse complement strand
CCTAGCCAATTTGTGGCACGGATTAATATTTTCACGCTGCCGCTCCCTGACGAGCCGCAAGCTTACGGCCGATCGCGGCGAGCAGTTCACTCTCGGCAGTAAAAACTAAATCGATGACTGCGATCCAGATCGGTAAGCGAAGATTAGTAGAGAGCAGATTCTCTGCGTCCTTTTCCGTGGTAACTAAGCCCACAGCGCCGCAAGCTTCGGAACGCAACTGGAGCTGCTCCAACTCCCGCGACGAATATTTGTGGTGATCGGAGAAGGATTTTTTCTCCGCGATGGGCACATGCCAGCGGCTCAGATCGTCAAAGAAGGCGCCAGGGTTGCCAATGCCGCAGAAGGCAAGGAAAGGCCCGGAGCCGATTTCACTAAGGTATTTCTGGTCCGGGTCGGATCCAAACCGTCGAAAGCCAAGCAGTCTCGTCTGCGCATAAAAGATGGAGAAGGTGTGAGCATCGCCAGCTTCAATAGCGGGTCTCTCAAATTTTCGCGACACCACCAAGATATCAGCCCGGCGGCAGGCAGCAAGGGGCTCGCGCAGCGAGCCAGCCGGGAGCAGCCACTCGTTCTTTAGTTTGCATGAACCGTCCAGCATCACAATCTCCAAATCCCGAGCGAGTTGCAGATGTTGGAAGCCGTCGTCCAGCAGGAAAACATCGACTACGTTTTCGGATAGCAGCCGACTTCCCGACGCAAATCGATCAGGACCGACACCGAATAGGACCTTGCCATCAAGTCTGTGCCTTAACAGCTCAATTTCGTCGCTCCTGCCCTGAGAGCCACTGTAACCGCGACTGAGAATAGCGACTCTCTTCCCCTCAGTTAAGAATTTTTCGGCGAGCCACAAGACCATAGGAGTCTTGCCGGTTCCGCCGACAGTCAAATTCCCCACGCTGATTACCGTTGCATTTAGCCGCTTAGGCTTAAGCCATCCGTGGGCGTAAAGGCGATAGCGGCAGCGAACATAGATTCCGTATACCTGAGAAAGCGGCCAGAGCAAAATGCGAAGGAGCGGCGGCAGGTTCATCGGGCTGAGCTGCCTAGATATTTGGAGATTTCGGCGAGGGCGCGCTCGGTGGCGCCGCGGCTGCTATCCACTAAATGTTTCGCGTTCTCGCCCATTTTGTGGCGGCGCTCCGGATTGCGCAGCAGTTCGATCCAGGCTACACCCGCGTCTTCGGGACTCTCCACCTGGATGGCCGCATCGGCGGTAACGAAGCGCGCGGCAATCTCCGCAAAATTCTCCATGGACGGCCCGAATACCGGGATTTTACCGAACGCCGCGGGTTCGAGAATATTGTGCCCGCCGGAGGGCACGAGAGAGCCTCCAACGAAGGCGCCGTCAGCTAAGCGGTAGAGCGACGCGAGTTCCCCGATGGTATCGAGAAGAATCACGGTAACATCGCCGGGTATCGAACCACTGTTGCCGGCTCCCGTTCCTTGCGCGTGGCTGGATAATGCAAGCTGGGAACGGCGAATAAATTTGCGGCGCGATTCGTGAATGAACTCCGCGGCAGCTTCAAAGCGTTCCGGCTTGCGCGGGGCCAGAACCAAAAGGGCCTTGGGGTGCTCGCCCTGCAGGACGCCGAAGGCAATTAACGCGAGCGGCTCTTCCGTGGCCACCACGCTACCGGCCACTACGATCGGCGAACGGCCTTGCCGCCGAGCTTCCGCTTCGAGCCAGCTTGAAAGAAGCGTGGCGGCGGGAAGCTCCATGTCGTACTTGAGATTGCCGCTTACCGAAACGCGCTCGGCGGGTGCGCCAAGAGCGCGAATACGCTCCGCGTCCTTCTCACTTTGCATCAGGAACGCGCTCGCATTTCCAAGGGCGGCGCGCAGAAATCGACGAAGGAAAAAACCGAATTTGGCGAGGTACCGCTGGTATCGCGCAAAGGAGCGGTCCGAGATTCTGCCGCCAACAAAGAGCACAGGAATATTCTGCCGGCGCGCCTCGCGCAGAAAGTTTGGCCAGATTTCGGTTTCCAACACAACGACCAGCGACGGCCGCACCGCGCGCAGCACGCGCCGCACGCAAAAGCTCCAGTCGAGCGGGAAGTAGAAAATTGCGTCGGCAAATGGCATTCGTTCGCGAGCCAATGATTGTCCGGTGATTGTTGTGGTAGAAACCACAAGCGGGCGGCCAGGATACGCTTCCTTCAAGCGCTTCGCGAGGGCGATGCTGGAAAGAAGCTCACCGACGGATACTGCATGAATCCAGATTGCGCCAGGGCGATGCGCCGGCAACTTGTCGAGCGAGGCAGTGGATAAGCCTAACCGCTCGCGCAAGTTGGCGAGGTACTTTCCCTCCCGCAGGCCACTGACCAGCCAATACGGCAAGAACATCAGGGCTGCGGCCCCCGTCAGAAGGCTATAAATGAAATACACTAAGCGTGGCTCCGGTCCCTTATCGCTGCCGCCGCGCAACCCATGCGAGGCGCAGGGCAACCCTGCACGTCCCCCAGGAATCGAAGGCGTCGAGATGAGAAAAGTCTATTATAACCTCGTGCCAAGGGCTGCTCTCAGAATTCCATTGGCCGCGATTGGTTTGCTCGGCTCATTTGGGGGCGCGCAGCAGCCCCCGTTGCGAACCGCTTCGCTGGAATCGCACGAAGGCTTGACTATCTCCGCCACACCGTGGACCGATGCCGCCAAGTACAAAGAGAAGTTTCCGAAAAAGTCGCCATACGCCGCGGGAATTCTTGCCGTGCAAGTCTCGTTTCGCAACGATTCCGACGACAGCATGAAGGTCAACTTGTCGCGCATTCGCCTGACCGTGCATCTGGATGCCGAGAATACGCAGGAGCTTCCTTCCCTTAGCTCGGAAGAATTGGTGCAGGCAGTGCTGAAACCGGGAGGCAAGGACCCGAGCGCTACTCGCAAGAAGCTGCCTGTTCCGGTTCCGCTTCCCAAGGGTAACAAGGACAAGAACGCGGGTGAACTACAGCGGCAAGCCCAGGATGCCGGTGTCCCAACAGGAGTCATCGCCCCGCACAGTACAGTGCAAGGGCTGCTGTACTTCGACCTGCAAAGCCAGTTTGATTTGCTGGATACGGCTCACCTCTACGTGCCCGAACTGGTGCTGATGCGCGGAAACCGAGCACTGACATATTTCGATATCGATCTCGGGCAGCACTGAGGCCTGCAAAAAAGGGAACTTAGCGGAAGTTTGTGCCCGCTGGAGACTGGACTTATCTAAGGCGGTTTGCACTGGCCAGTTTGCGCGCCTCGCTTCCCTCGGCTAACATGGCTGTGCAGGAAAATTTCCCACCTCGGGACCAATGCTAACTCTTCTTAACGACCTGAATCCGGAACAGCGCGCAGCGGCGGAAACAACGGAAGGACCGGTGCTGATTCTGGCCGGCGCCGGAACGGGCAAGACGCGTGCTATCACGTTCCGGATGGCGCATCTTATCGCCAGCGGCGTGCCGGCCGAGGCCATTCTGGCGGTCACCTTCACAAATAAAGCCGCGGAGGAAATGCGCAACCGCGTTTCCGACTTGCTGCTACGCGCAGGGGTGCCGCCGGCGCAACCCTGGCTGTCCACCTTTCATTCGTTGTGCGCGCGCCTTCTTCGGCGAGAAGCTGCCAATGCCGGGCTGCCGCGCGATTTCGCCATTTACGATGACGATGACCAAGTCGCAGCGGTGAAGCTCGCCATGATGAACCTGGGGATCGATGACGACACGCTGACGCCGCGAAATGTTTTGAGCCGCATCAGCTACGCGAAGAATCATGGCCAGAGCGCGGAAAAGATGCGCAGCGATGCCATTGACAAGGACGGCCGGCGCGTCGCTGACATCTATGCCGCCTACGAAAAGCTGCTGCGCCAAAGCAATGCTCTCGATTTCGACGATCTCCTGATTCGCACCGTCAAATTACTGCGCGAATCAACGCCGGTTCGCGAAAAGTGGCAATCGCGTTTCCAATACATTCACGTAGACGAGTACCAGGATACCAACCGCGTGCAGTACGAACTGCTGCGCTTACTTACCAGTCCAAAGCAAAATGTTTGCGTGGTTGGCGACGAAGACCAATCCATATACCGCTGGCGTGGTGCGGATGTTTCCATCCTGATGAGTTTTTCGCGGGACTTCCCTTCCGCTCGCGTCATCAAGCTCGAGCGCAACTATCGCTCGACCCAGCAAATCCTGGACGCCGCCGGCGCAGTGGTGGCCAACAATCCCGAACGACTCGGCAAGTCGCTGAGCGCGCACAATGGCTCCGGATCGAACTTGAAATATTTCGAGGGGCGAGACGCGCACGCGGAGGCGGAATTTGTGGCCGGCGAGCTCGAGCGAATTCTCAGTGAAGACTCCTCGCAGGCGTGTGCGGTGGAATACCGCACCAACTTTCAATCGCGCGCATTTGAAGAGGTATTCCGCCGCCGGGGGCTCCGTTACAAGCTCGTGGGCGGTTTTAGCTTTTACAATCGAGCGGAAGTGAAGGACGCGCTGGCCTATGTTCGCCTGGCCATGCACCCGGAAGACGACGTCTCGCTGCTGCGCGTATTGAACGTCCCGCCGCGTGGCATCGGCAAGACCACGGTGGATGCGCTGCAAGCCACGGCGCGGGGCGACGATTCCAGTTTGTGGTCGGCGATCGAGAAATTCGTATCCGGAGCGGCGGCCGGCCGCGCGGTAGCGCCTCTTCGCGCGTTCCAGGAGCTCATCGCCAAGCTGCAGGAAGCGCTTGCGGCAAGCGAGGCTCCGGATTTCCTGCGCGCCGTTCTCAGCGAAACCGGGTACATGGATATGTTGCGCGACCGCAATACGCCCGACGACGTCGCGCGGATCGAAAATCTCGAGGAACTTGTTCGCGCCGTCGCGGAAGGTATGGAAAACGGAGAATCGTTTACCGACTTTCTAGACGCCGCCGCCCTGGTCAGCGACGCGGATTCCTTTGAAGGCAAACCCGGCGTCACGTTGATCACGCTGCACAGCACCAAAGGCCTGGAATTCGACCACGTGTTCTTGACGGGAATGGAGGAAGGCATTTCCCCGCACAGCCGCGCGGTGAACGAAGAAAAGGGTATTGAGGAAGAACGCCGGCTGGTCTACGTCGGAATGACGCGCGCGCGCAAATCGCTTACCCTCACGCGCGCCGTGTATCGCCGCATCTTTGGCAGTGAGCATCAACTCCGCGCTTCCCTGCCGTCGCGGTTCCTTGCCGAAATTCCAAGCGAGCTGGTGGAGACAGTACGTGGCTCCATGGCGGAGATCGGGCAAACGCGGCGCTATGAGCCCGACCCGGAGTACTCGTATTCGCCCGAGGAATTCCTCCGCCGTGTGCGGGGTCAGTCTGTTCCGCCGTCCGCGCCGCGCCGGTCCGCCGGATCGAGCGCGTTTACCCGGCCTGCCGCGAGACGCGGCGCCGACGCGAACCCCCTTCTGGGTCGGAAGGTTCGCCACCCGAATTTCGGCGTCGGCACGATCGTCGGCGTCGAGGGTGACGACGAAGACCGACGCCTTTCCGTCAGTTTCCCTGGACGCGGCACGAAGAAATTCGTCGAGCGCTACGCCCAACTGGAACAGATGTAGGCAGGCAACCAGTGTTGCGCCGCTGCGGCTCTCAATGTACATTGAGGCGCGCAATCCTATCTAGCGCGGCGTATCCGGCAGGCGGGCTTCTAGCTCGCACGGATGCGATCGGAGAGTACGAGTGGCAACACCCCTCTTCCGCTGCAAGGGCATCGACCAGCTGTTGTCGGATTCCGAGAACGCCGAGGTTCGATTAAAGAAGTCGTTGGGCTGGCTGAGCCTCACGTCTCTTGGAATCGGCGCGGTGATCGGTTCGGGAATTTTCACCATCGTTGGCACAGCGATCGCCGGTCAAAAGCTCCAAGTCAAATCCATTCTTAACGCGCCCCTGCTGGAATATTTGATTTACCACTCCGCTTCCTTCGGGCGTCCCGGGGCGGGACCATCGATCGCACTTTCCTTCGTCTTAGTGGCGATCGTGTGTGGTTTCGCATCGGTCTGCTACGCCGAACTAGCCGCGATGATTCCCATCGCGGGCAGCGCGTACACATACACATATGCCACGATGGGCGAGCTCGTCGCCTGGATCATAGGCTGGGACCTCATTCTCGAATACGCAGTCAGCAACATGGCCGTCAGCGTAGGCTTTTCCGCGCACATTGTTGGTTTACTGGATTGGTTCGGCATCCACCCGAGCCTGCGCTGGATTACCCCCGCCTATCTCCCGGGCGGCCTCTCTGATTTGCAAGGAAACATGCTTTATCCGCCAGGCTGGCACCTGGGCTTCAATTGGCCCGCCTTCGTCATCGTCATGTTGCTGACGGTGATCCTCGTCCGGGGAATCCGCGAGTCCGCCGAAACTAACAATGTGATGGTCCTGCTGAAAATCATCGCCATCCTCGTGTTCATTGGCTTCGCATCGCGTTTCATTCACCCCGCGAACTGGCATCCGTTCGCACCCAACGGGTGGCCGGGAATTCTGACCGGGGGCTCCATCGTTTTTTTCACGTATATCGGCTTCGATTCGGTCTCTACCGCCGCCGAGGAATGCAAGAATCCGCAGCGCGACGTGCCTATCGGCATCATCGCCACCTTGGTTGTCTGCACGATTCTTTATGTCGGCGTTGTCGTAGTTTTGACCGGACTCGTCCCGTGGCAGACACTGATGGACGATGCCGCACCGGTGGTCAATACGCTGAAGAAACTTCATTTCACCGGCGTTCGCCTCATCGTCTTAATTGGCGCGCTTATGGGCATGATTTCTTCGCTGCTCGTCTTCCAACTTGGCCAAGCGCGCGTATGGTTCGCCATGTCCCGCGACGGCTTGCTGCCCCGCATCTTTAGCCGCGTGCACCCGCGCTTCTGCACCCCGGATTTCTCCACGTGGATGGCCGGCTTTGTGGTCGGTATTCCCGCCGGCCTTCTCGACATCGGGACCCTCGCCGATCTTTCCAATATCGGCACGCTTTTTGCCTTCGCGCTTGTTGCCGCGGGAGTGCTGATCCTTCGCTATCGGGAACCCGACCGTCCGCGCGCCTTCCGCGCCCCCGGCGGCCCGCTAGCGCCCATCGTCACGATCGTTACCTGCTTGCTTCTGATGGCGGGCCTGCCTATCACGAACTGGATCCGATTCTTCGTATGGATGGCAATCGGACTCGTGATTTACTACAACTATGGACGGAGGCGCAGTACCCTGCGCGCCGCCAATCCGGCTTAGAGCATTTTGAAATGGGGCGCATGTTCCTCAATTCATTCCGAAAGTGCCTCAACGCTAGCCTCGCAATCTCAATGAGCCTCGCGCTGCCAACCGGCGCCTGCGCTTGGGGTGGCAACGGCCAAAGGGTTGTCGTCAATCAAGCCATCGATACGCTGCCTGCCGACTTGCGCGCGTACTTTGAAAACAATCGTTCCTTCCTCGTGCAGCACGTTACCGATCCGCTGGACGCCGAAGCGAAAAATCCCACCGAGCGGCATAACCACTTCATCCGCCTGGACAAGTACGGGCGCTTCCCTTTCGAAGCTTTGCCCCGCAGCTACAAAGCTGCGATAAACAAATATGGCAAGTCCAGAATCCAATCCACCGGCCTGCTTCCTTGGGAGATTGGCGTCTACAGCCAAAAGCTCACCGAGGCCATGAAGGTCGGCCATTGGGAAGAAGCCAGGCTCGATGCTGCCATGCTCGCCTTTTACGTCGCCGAAGCGCACGACCCGTTTAACTGCACCGACAATTTCGACGGTCACTTGACCAACCAAACTGGCATCAATGACCGATTTGGAACAAATCTTATCGACCGCTTCTCATCCTTTTTTCCGATGCGTCCGAATGATGCCGCTTTCATCAGTGATCCGACCGAGCACGGTTTTGACGCATGTCTGCACGCGCATAGTTGGCTCGAGGTCATCCAACTCGCGGATCGCAACGCTCGTTTGGAGAGCAAGTCCTACAATGATGAATACTTCGACCGCTTCTACAATCTGTCGGCGGGCACGCTGATTCGCCAGCTGTCTGATGCCGCCACCGATGTCGGCTCTTACTGGCTCACCGCCTGGACCAATGCGGGCAAGCCGGCGCTGCCGCACTAGAGCCGTCTGCCTCCGCCATGCTTCCCGAAAGCGTCGCCTCACTTCCCAAAGCGGAGTTGCACCTTCACCTCGAAGGCTCCATACAGCCCGGTACCGTCTGCGCGCTCACCGCGCGGCACGGCGTCACGGTCACAGGGGACGAAGTGCGGCGCCGCTATGCTTACCAGAATTTTTCGGAGTTTCTGGAGACGTTCAAGTGGGTCACGTCTTTGTTGCGCGACCCGCGGGACTACGCCCTGATCACCCACGAGCTCGCGGAGCAACTTCTATCGCAACGCGTAATGTATGCCGAAGTGACGATCTCGATTGGCGTCATGCTGCTGCGCAAACAGCGCCCGGAGACCAACTTCGAGGCGATCTTGGCTGCGGCCGAGCCGTTCGAGAGCCGCGGGCTGCGCATGAACTGGATTTTCGATGGGGTTCGCCAATTCGGAGCCGAAGCCGCGAGCCGCGTTGTGGAAGCAGCAAAGCAGTGTGCATCGAAATCCATCGTCGCCTTCGGCATTGGCGGCGATGAATTGAGCGTGCCCACCAAAGAATTGCGGCCGGTATACGAGCAAGCTGCCGCGCTGGGGCTTCACCGGCTCATCCACGCCGGCGAAATTGGCGGCCCAGAAAAAATTCGAGAGGCCGTCGAGCTCCTCGGCGCCGAAAGGATAGGCCACGGCATCGCTGCGATAAATGATCCGGCACTCATGGATCTTCTCGCCGATCGCCGCATTCCGCTCGAGATTTGCCCGCAAAGCAATATCCGCACGGGAGCGCTCGCGCTGCAGTTGCGTCGCGTCGTTGCACGAATCGAGGATCATCCGTTACTCGCACTTTTTCGGCATGGCATTCCGATCGTGCTGTCCACCGATGATCCCGCAATGTTCCACACCACGCTGCTCAACGAGTATGAGCACGCCCACCAACTAGGAATGACGGAGAACGAGCTGCTGCGCCTGGCGCAAATGAGTTTCGATTTCGCGTTTGAGCGCAAAAACTCGCGGACTGCGGTTTGAGATTTACGATTTCAGACTAAGCAGCGAACGGGCAAGCTTCCGCTTTTGACTGCGCGTCTTCATCACTGTCGGAACGACCTCGACCTTCATTCCTAGTTTGCGAATGGGCCCTGCTTGCGTCTTGTCGGCCGGATCGATCACAAACGTCCCTGTAAAATCGGCATAGAGTTTTGCCACACCGAACGCCGAAGGCTCGTGGCCAAGCTCGGCGAGCATTTTGTCTGACGGTCCCTTCAGCGATTTGCCGCCGACAATCGGGCACACGGCAATGACGTCACCCTTGCGCGCCCGCAAGGCTTCGCGAATGCCGGGCACCCCCAGAATAGGGCCGATGCTGATAAGCGGGTTGCTAGGGCAGATCAGAATGCGATCGGCGTCGCGAATCGCTTCGAGTACACCCTCCGCCGGCCGCGATTTGTCGACGCCATCAAAGCGGATTCCGCGCACTACCGGCTCCGCGCGGCGCTTCACCAAATATTCCTGAAAATGCAGCTCGCCCTCGGCTGTATCAATCATTGTCGGCACCCGCTGATCGCACATCGGCAAGATACGCGCCTTAACTCTCAGTGCGAGGCGAATTGCTTCCGCCGCATCGCTCAGCGATTTGCCTTCCGCAAGCATTGCCGAGCGATGAATGTGCGTGGCGAGATCGCGGTCGCCGAGATTGAACCAATTGACGCGGCCGAAGGCCGCCAGGCGCTTCAGCGCATGAAACGTCTCCCGGCGGTAGCCCCAACCTTTTGTCTCATCCACAATTCCCGCGAGCGTGTAAGTCACGATGTCGAGGTCCGGCGAGATTCTCAGGCCATGCAGCGTGATGTCATCGCCGGTGTTCACAATCACCGTCAAGTTGCGGGGGTCAATTACGTCGTGCAAACCAAGCAGGAGTTTGGAAGCCCCTACGCCGCCGGCCAGCGCGGTGACGGTCTTATTCTTTGCAGAGGGCATGAGGATATGCAGCCGCTACGCCGCAAAACCGTCGGCGTCGGCCAAATGATGCGCGCGCTCACGAACGCGAGCCGAGAGAAAGTTTCCGCTCTTCACGAATTCCGGATATAGCGCAAGGCGCTCGCGTAGCGTGAATCCGCGAGCTGCTGTTTCGGCGCGCAACTTTGCGATTTGGGGCCAGGCCGCTTCGGGGTTGATGAAATCCTTGGTGACCGGGGAGATGCCGCCCCAATCGTTAATGCCGCCTGCGAGCAGACGCGGAAAATCGGCGTAACTGAGATTCGGCGGCGCCTGCAGGTTCATGTGCGGGCCCAAAATCAGCCGGGCAATGGCTATCGTGCGCAGCATATCCTCCATTGACGGCTCCGGATGATGGGCCATGGGAATATCGGGCTTGGCACGGAAATTCTGTACAATCACTTCCTGAACGTGCCCATATTGTTCGTGTAGCGCACGAATCACGAACAGGGAATCAACTCGCTCCTCGAAAGTTTCGCCAATCCCGATCAGGATTCCGGTCGTAAAAGCCATCGAAAGTTTTCCCGCTTCCTCGATCGTGCGCATGCGCAGCGCCGGAACTTTGTCGGGAGCTTTGAAGTGCGCGAACCCGTTGCGCATCAACCGAGCGCTGACTGTTTCGAGCATCAAACCCACGCTGGCGTTCGATTCCCTGAAGCGCTGCAATGCCGCGCGATCCATCACTCCGGGATTCGCATGCGGCAGCAAGCCGGTGCGCTCCAGCACCATTTCGGACATCGCAGCCGCGTAGTCCAGCGTGCGCGCAAAACCTTGGCGCCGCAGAAACTCGCGCGCTTCGGGGAAAATGCGCTCGGGCTGGTCGCCCAGGCTGAACAGCGCCTCCTTGCATCCAGCGTCACGCCCACGCTCGGCTAGCGTGAGCACTTCGTCGGGCGTCATGAAGTGCGCGCCCGGTTGCCCTGGATCTTTGCGGAAGGTGCAGTAGCCGCAGTAATCGCGACAAAGCGTGGTCAAGGGAATGAAAACTTTTTTTGAAAAGGAAACAATCGCTCCCTTCCCCCGTGCGCGAAGTTGGCTTGCAGCAACGAGGAGTTCGTCGAGCGTTGCTTCTTCCGCGAGGCGAAGAGCGCTCGGCCGATCAATGATGCCGCTTTCGCGCCATGCCGCGAGGAGGTCGCTGATTGGCGCTGCGTTTCTTCCTGATGATAAGCCGATAGACATCTCGGTCGAGACCCGATCCCTTCAGAGCCGGAGTGTTTTCCGGATCGCGATGGATAATGACCCTGCACCGATACGATAGCAGATTCGTGGTTTACGGCTGCAAAGCGGCGGTAAACCGCAGCACTCTCCATTAGCGAAAAAGGTCTTCGGCTGCGGGGCGGATGATGCTGGTCGCGCGCTCGTCCGCTGGGCGGTAGCGATAGCCGCGGATCACGACGGCGGGAATGCCTTCGGACTTGCCCATTACCAAGCCGGCAGCCGCGGCCAATTCATCAGCAACCGCCAGAATCGTGGCTTGCAACGGTTTCGAGTGGCGGTCCCGCGTACCGCGCAGATCGCGCATCACGGGTACGCCTGCGGTACCGATGGCCACATTGGTGAGGCCGAGCCGCCAGGGACGGCCAAACGTGTCGCTGATAATGACGGCAACGCGCTTCTTGGTGAGCTTGCGAATCTGGCTGGCAATCCTGCGAGCGGAACCGTCCGGATCGCGCGGAAGCAGGGTGACGACCTCTTCGCCGGGCACATTGGAATGGTCGACACCGGCGTTGGCGCAGACAAATCCCTGGTGCGTTTCCACGATCAGCACGGGATGCTCCCGCACGATCCGGCGCGACTCCCGCAAAATAATCTCTACCAAACGCGGGTCTCTTCTTCCTTTCGCGGCGAGCTGTGAAGCATGCGGAGAAGGTTCAATTGTAGAAAGCCTCACGAGCCGCCCTTCTGCTTTGGAGATGACTTTTTGCGCGATGACCAGGATGTCTCCATTGTGGAAAGCGATGCTCGCGTTGCGTGCCGCCCCGACAATTAGGCGTGCCAAGTCGTTGCCCTCGCGGATCTCAGGCAGCCCCGCAACCGATATTAGCTCGATAGGAACTCTAGGTCGCCGTTTAGAGTCCCTCCCGCTTATATTTTTCGCCATGATGACGCGAACAGAGATTACGCCAAGCGCTCGATTAATGCATCGGTTGGGGAGGCGCGACGAATATGGCACTCAGGAAGTTTCGCTACTCAAGAAATGAAACGGGCGGAGCGCGCCCCGCGGCAAACGCTCCGCCCGAACCTATGGTTAGAAGAAGATCTACCCCTTTGGCGGCTTGTCCTTATCCTTATCCTTCTCCTTGTCCTTTTCCTTGGGTTTGTCCTGTTGTTTCGGCTGCTGTTCCTGCTGACGCGGAGGCGGCTGCTGGCGCTCTGCCTGAGGCGGCCGCTGCTGTTGTTGCTGCACCTCCTGCGGCTGTTGACGCGCAGGCGGCTGCTGGCGCCCCTGCTGCTCATTTGCAGGCCGATCGTTGGCCGGCGGGCGATTTGGCTGCGCGTTGGGCGGAGGTGTATTGGAGCGGTCGCTTGCTGGTGCGCGGTTAGGCTGCGCGTTGGCCGGCTGCGTGTCCGGCCGGTTGTTGTCGGGCCGCGCCGAAGCTGGGCGATCGTTCCGCTGATTGTTTGGCCGGTCGTTGTTGGCCGCAGGTGCAGCAGGTTGACTATTCACCGCCGGACGGTTTGGCTGTACGTTTCCTGGCCGCTCTGCGTTCGGCGGAGGCGTATTCGGCCTATTGTTCTGCGGGGCATTCTGTGGAGCATTGCCACCTTCGCGACCCGGACGCACGTTGTTCTGCGGTTGATCCGGCCGGTTGCCCGCATCGTTCTGCGGTTGCGCCTGCCCATCGGGCCGGTTGTTGCCGGGGCGCGCTGAAGCTGGGCGATCGTTTCTCTGATTGTTGGGCCGGTCGTTGTTGGCCGGAGGCGCAGCAGGTTGATTGTTCACCGGCGGACGGTTTGGCTGCACGTTCCCTGGCCGCTCTGCGTTCGGCGGAGGCGTATTCGACGTATTGTTCTGCGGGGCATTCTGCGGAGCATTCACCGGAGCGTTGCCACCTTCGCGACCCGGCCGCACGTTGTTCTGGGGTTGCTGACCCCTTCGGTTGCCCGCATCGTTCTGCTGTTGCGCCGGCCGCGCCGGAGGCGCCATCCTCACGGGTGCCGCAACGGTTTTCTGTTGAGGTTCGATTTGTCGCGCCTGGGAAATGGCCAGCGGCTGCCCGCCGTTTTGCCGAATTGCAATCTGCTGTCTTTCTACGGAGGCCGGTGGAGGTGGTGGCGCTGTCCGGGCCACTACGGCACGATTCACAACCCGCTCCGGCGGATGCTCCGACGCTGGCCGCCCTGCTCCAACAAACGCCTGCCGCTCAGGCGCCATTGCAGGAGTTCTGATGGCAACCTGCGCGTTGGCCATCTGTCTCTCATCAACCCTCACAACGTTCCGCGCCACCGGCTGTGAAGTGGTGAGGACCTGTGTAGAGGTCGCCGTGACGGCGCCTGGTACTCGCTGGTTCACATATCTCACGTTCGTGACTGTCGTGTTGTTGTTGACGACGTTCGTGTTGTAGTAGTTGTTCACCACCGTCGTATTTACCGTGGTGTTCGATATATTCACGTTGTTCACGTAGGTTCGGCTCACGCGATAGGAAGGAACGTAAACTTCGCGCGGACCCAGTGGGAACCAGCCCACGCTGCTCGCGCCGCCTACCGCTACGCCCACCGCAAAGTGTGGGCCGCCAATCCACGCGACCAGCGCTGGCGCGTAAACCGGCCGCACATAAGCCACGCCGACTACAGCTCTCGGCCGGCACGGCACCCAACCCCACGCGCCACCCACGGCGATCCAACGGCCGTAGTGGAATGGAGCAAACCCCCAGGGT
>WNFE01004431.1_pt1 | contig 13918 bp, 17 predicted proteins | sample 5400451 | NCBI WGS metagenome assembly WNFE01 (sample SAMN13153344, study PRJNA577476) | soil metagenome | isolation source: 200 cm saprolite under Douglas fir tree site 2 hole 2 | place: USA:California | collected 2015-04-18 | reverse complement strand
ATTTTTTCAAGACTGTTAGAAGTGCGTAGAACGGACATGGTGACTATATTTCAACGGTTTCGACCCTCACTGGACAGAAACCTCACGGTGCATTTTCGGCAGAGTTGACCTCGCACGATCTCCAGACAACCCCCAGAGAGAGGGTATCTGCGCAAACGCAGGGGCAAAATACACACCGCTCAATTGTGCAAAGTGACATTCCGCGCCACTGAATGTGCAAAAATTACGCCGCTAAATCAGCAAAGCTACAGCGCGGTCGGGCGCGCCGGCCAGGATCTGATAACGAGCAATATGTCAACGATGACGTGGGGGCTGGAGCTGGGGCGGGCCGATCGGCGCCGGTCGACAGGCCTGATGCCGGCCACAGCATGCGGCGTGCGGCGTGCCGGCTTTGTGGAGGGTTGCAGCGGGCGCTGGACGGGGAGGCCAGGCATCAGGCACCCTCCTGCGGTGTGCGGGGAGAGGGTTCCAGCTCCGCTTCCCCCACCCAGACTTCGTGCTGCACCTCGGGACGGCCCTCTGGGCGGATGCCATACTGCACGGCCGGGCCCTGCGCGTCGTCCAATAGCATGCGGACATAGATGATCCACACGCGGGGGGGTGGCTGGCCCCAGAGGATGACACGTTGGCCAAGGGCGAACTGGAAGATGGAGGTGTCTGTCAGACGGGACCGATCCATAATGTGTCTTCCTTGTCCGGCGAGGATCACTCCCGCCACAGCTTGCGTCTCCAAGGCTTGGACCAGAGCATACTCACGGGGCAGCATGAGGAAGGAGCCATCGCGAGGATGGGTGAATCCATGCTTGTGCATCTGGGGGAAGGTCAGCGCAGCTTCGCGCTGACGCTTGTCGGTGTGCCAATAGACACGGGACGTGGATGTGCGTACACTGGGGCGCGGCCCCTGCTCTCCCCCCTCGGTTCTCCCGTGGGAGAAGCGCTGTAAGGATACATGCTCCGGGCCGCATCCACATCGGCGGAGTCGCCTATTGGGGCTGGGCGCTTCCGCCCAATGCCGGGGGAATGGCCTACAGGCACGTCCAGGGGCATCGCCACACGACCGCTTCGCTCACCACGTCACAGGAACTTTTGGGGCAGTGATATGGGGCTGGGCGCATGGCGTTGGCCCTTCCAGCTCCCGCTTGAGGAGGCCCACGCACCTCAGACACGAGGCGTGCATGGACTCCGCCGTCATGTGGAGGCCCCCACAGGGGCCGACGCGGTGATCGAAACCCTCCCTCACGCTCCGGAGCGGCGTTGCCCTCCCAACCAACCGTTGCACCGCATCAATCACTTCCAGCGTGTGCAGCTGGGCGTCAATTTCAGGAATCGCGCCGATGCCAGAGCCGTCTGGGTCGCTCCTGCCGTCGCTCGCTGAGCCACGTGCGGACCGCTCCCGCCACGCTGAGGAGCAGCCGCAGTGTGCCATGCAGGACCGCGGTATGCGCCTGTGATCACCGGACACACCGTCCGAACACGGGCTGTTACCAACGTGTGACCACAGGCCAGACTGTCCTGTTACCAGGGTGTGACCAACGTGTGAGCGCTTTTGGCAACCCGGCTAGGCATTTCTGGCGAAATGGCACCCCCGAGGGGCGAGGACGCCAGACGAGAACCCTTGAGGGGTGGGAAAGGAGCGACAGCGCATACAGCCACAAGACCGCTGAGGGCTGGTGCAAGGGCAAGTAGCGCCAAGTAAGGGGCAGGGCACTCGCTCTGCCCCTTTGGCCTCTAGGGGCTCCTGTGGTCCCTCTCGTATCTCCTAGCAGCTCCTGCGGGCTCTCAAGAGGCTTCTAGAGAGCTCTCAAGCGGTGGCCTTGAGTCAAGCGCGCATACCACAGACCAGGCCTGCCCGCACACACCTGGATGCGTGCTGCAGATGATCACCACAGGGGCTCCTGCCGTGGTCCGCGCTTAAGTCTCATTGGCTATGTGAGAGGCTACTAGGTATATTATCTTTCATAACCAAAAGGTCTATTATGTGTAATCTGCCTGCGCCTCGAAAGGGACGCCTATAGCACGGGGACAAGGGTGAACACGGTTCGTGGTGCTGGCTGTGGCTCTCAGTCTGTGGGCGATTGGTCCTAGTCCTGTCGTAGAGTCAACACCCACAGTCTCCGCGTGTACGTCTGACAACGTGTTACACAGCGACACAGTCGTCAGCATCGCTGACTTCCTGTCACCACAACAAGTCTGTTGCAAGGTCTGCCACCAGGGCAAGGCGTGCGGCGATAGCTGCATCTCTCAAGCATTCACCTGTCGGAAGCCTCCAGGATGCGCGTGTGATGGGTAAGGTGTGCAGGCATGCTCCTTGAGGAAAGCACTCCCAGCATGAAAGGGACAGCCATGAATTACCGAAGGTCTCACCGCACCGTCTTTGCTTGCTTGGGGCTCCTGCTCGCCGTGGTCGTCGTCCCCCAGGAGAGCCACGCCGCCACGCTCACAGCCGCCCGCGTCTGCCGATAGGTCTCTGAACCCCATGCGGGGCCACTCAGGCCCTTAGGAGACGGTATGTACATCATCCTACGTTGGATTATCATTGGGAATACAAAAAAATTAAGGTGAAAAAGGTAATTGTTGCCGCAATGTTGATATTTGGATTGATGGTAGTAATCGTAAATGCTGGTGTTATTCCCCTCGTTAGAACTCCACACGGAAGCTACGAGGTTCTTGTGACCTTCTCTGATGGTTCTCGCGAATACTTTATGCTTGACACAGGAGCAACTATTACGGCGATGTCTCCTGAGACATTTGTACGTCTTACCAAATCTCGTAGAGTCTTACCTACCTACCTAGGAGAGGGACACGCGACACTAGCCGATAATAGTCGCGTAACCATCGACCTTTGGGAGTTTGAGCAAATATCTCTCTCACCAACTGTTGTTGTTCATAATTTAGAGGTTATGGTTGCGCCGTCTGGAGGAAGTAATCTTTTAGGGATGAACTTTCTCTCTCAGATGGGAACATGGAGCATCAATTCAAGCAATAGTACTTTGATTACTGGACAACAGACGACTCCTTCTCCTTCTCAGAATCAACTCCCTCCTCATGTTGAAGTAGTGGATAATGAAGGGCATACGCGTCCTGCAAAAGGATATATGTGGGTCGATCCTACTCACCCAGGAAACGCAGTTATCCCTGTGCCTACTCATGTTGTTACAAACTCTCTCACACAACCTTATCAGTATCATCCTGAGCCAGGCTACCGATGGGCTAATCCAAACGATGTCCTAGGATCAAGATTTGCAGTTGTTGCGATCCCTAGTAATGGTGTTTACGCAGCACCAAAGGTTGGTGTGGGTACTATGGCAGACTACAATACTACACCAATACCTGGTGAAGAAGCTGGTGTCATCCCTCACCAACGGGTGTATAATTTCGCCCTTGGGATGACCAAAAAGGAGGTCATGAAGCTTGGGAAACCTCAAGACCAAATAACGACAGGACTCTCTGCGGGTGTACAGTTGTGGAAGTATACCAATAAGAACACGGGTAACACCCTTCAGGTGTATTTTGACCATGAACAAGTATCCCTCATCTGTTTTACGAATCAAAAGTTCTCGACAGTTGAAGGGATAACCACAGCAAATTTCGACACACCAAATGCGATGTTGACCTATACCCCTGCTACACCTGGTCTTAGTGCGCGTTTTGACTACGCTGGAAGAGGGCTCTTCTACTTAGTGTCAACGAGAGAAGGCTGTGTGGTGAAATAGTTCAACACAGTGATCTCTCTGAGCGGTCATCATCCCAACACGGATTGACGCGTCTTTAACCATACTGCCTATGACGCCCTACGACGGACTAGAACACTGATCAAGTCGTTGGAACCTTGCTCAGCACATCGACGTGCTTTCTGGGGGGCACTGGGGGGGTTGCCCTATCGACTACGCACCGGAAATGTTTCACGCTCTCAGAAGGCATCCCCCTGTATTTACGGACTTGCTGAGAGCCAGTGTTTAAGCACTTGATCAGTGTTCTAGGGCGCCATCCGTGGCCAGTACGGCGACAGCCCCACTCAGGCCAGGGTCAATGCCAACGATGTGCATGCACTGTCTCCTCACGCGCGCAGGTCCACGTAGTGCACTGTAGGGATTGTCCTATGTAACACAGAGTCTCCTCACGCACGGGGGGGGCCACGTGCATACCCCGTGCTATACTGTCGGGGATATATTGTTCCCGGTGGTAGGTTATAGCGTTGGTTATATAGACAATCGAAACTAATGAGGAACGAATTGGGGAGCGCTTGCGGCGCTTACGAGGTTTCCTCTCACAGCAGCGCACGGGAGCCACCCTTGCAGGTCTGCTGTATGCATGTGAATACACGATGGCCCACAACTCACCCCACGCGCGTGCACACCAAAACGCGAGCAGCCGAGGTGTTGGGCCATCGCGCTGAAGACCTCGAACTGCTGCCGCATCCCGAACGTGCGGAGAGCCATACCCTCGTCTCGGTATTCCCTGGGGCCATGGTGTCCCGCCGGCGCCTGCTCCCGCAGACCAGGGGCAGGACAGAGCACGGAACCGGGTGCCTCATGGCTTAATTCCTTCGCCCAGCCAGGTCAGCCATCAGCTTGCCTTCGACGTGCAGGGTCACGTTCGGCAGCGCCAAGCACGTACGACAGAGGGCATAGCCCATGAGCCGGACTTTGCTCCGCTGACCACCGTACAGCTCGGGCTTGTCGGGCTTGAAGATGGCGTTGTAGTCCGCGGGAAAGACGCCACAGAGCAGGCAGGGTTGGGGCTGTCGGAGCAAGCAGTTCAGCTTTGCCGCCTCCGATCCGGATAGGGCCTCCTGCCGTTGGCGCATGAGGCTGTCCACTTGCGCCGGCGTCCCCGGTAACTGCTGGCAGTGCTCACAGAGGTCGTAGTACACTGCGAGGTCCGCTTCGTTGACGCTGTCACGGCAGGGCGTCGGCACGGGGGGCGGCGTGGCCGTAGGCCGCCAGCCTCCACGCCAGGTACCCAACTCCCCACAGAGCACACACCAGGCGGCGGGGGCCTGGACGGCTTCCAGAAGGCGACGGTGCTCCTCCTGGTGGAACGGACAGCACGTCGTCGGCGGCATGCGCTCCACAAAATGCTGGAAGGCAAGGGGATATGGCGGCGGCTTTCGCTCCCGCATCCAACGTGGTATCCTCGCAGCACGGTTCCGTTTTGACATGATGACTCTCCTCTCTATGGCCTCCGGATCGCCATGGCGCGGCTGTCCAGGGCTTGTTCATGCCTGCCGTACTGGGGCCTGGGCACACTGCCAAGTCAGCCATTCTGCTTCCGCACGCGTGAGCCCACTGCAATACTCAGCGATCGCGGCGCGTTCCTCGAAGGCCTCCCCCTGGGTATACGGTGTGGTGCTACCCTTTTTCCTGCAAAGGGTAGCATCGGTTTCGCCGCGTCGTTACTGGGGGGCACGGTGTTTTTCTCTGCCAGTGCTACCCTTTCTACCCTTTATCTCCTATTGTTCCCCCTAGAGAAGACTCTTATTGGCCTTCTTGGATTTGAGGGTAGCAAAGGGTAGCACTGGGGGTAGGCATATCGGTTTCGCCGCGTCGTTGCTAGGCCTCAGCACTGCTACCCTTTGCTACCCTTTGCTGTTGAGGTGCTACCCTTTGGGTAGCATGGAGGCCAATACCGCGGCGTATGGCGCCCCTGCCAGTGGCGTTCCCATCAGACGGGAAGTCGTGTGCCGTCAGGTAGGCGCCGAATTTGTTCTGAGTCAGCGCCTCGTGTCCATTCTCCGCGCACCAGCGGCAATACGCCGCAAACAGTTCTGTCGCCTTAATACTCGCCTCTGGCAAGACCACACAGCATTCGTTAATAAACTGGGCAACCCGGTCCTGCTCCAAGCGGTATTGCTGGGTGGCAGCCTTAACCTTCTCGGGAGGGTTTAAGCCTTCCCGCTGCCAGTCCAAACAGCCCTTTATCGTCCAGTTCAAAATGCCCGAAAGCTCTGTTCGGAGTGTTTCGGGGAGCGTGGGGTCAACGCGGTCCGCAAAACTCACCTCGAACTCCACGAGTTTGACACGGCTCCACAGGGCATCATCTGTCCCCCGAATTTCAGGTTTGTGATTGCCGTACATCCACGGTTTGAATGCGGGCTTAAAGGTGAACGGCTCCCGGTAGAGATGGCGCCCTTCGAGGGTATCCCCTCCTGTGATATCCTTAATCAACTGTTCGTTGAGGCGGTGCTCGGCGTCCACTTCACTACTGTAGACAAAGCGCGGGCCAGCCAGCATCGCTGCTTTGCGCTGGTTGTCGTCTTGATTTTTCGACTTCACGAAGGTACTGACGTCCACCTTGCGCGCGTAGCCAAAGCTCGCCTCGCCGTAGTCACCCAGGAGGTCACGTATAATCTCAACCAGCGTCGTTTTCCCGTTATGGCCTTTGGGGCCATAGAGAAAAAACAACGCGCGCTCTTGCACCACGCCAGTCAACGACCAGCCGATAGCCCGCTGGATGAAGCGCACCATCTTCATATCGTCAGCGAAGACTTCCGATAGGAACCGCTCCCACGTTGGGCAGGTCGCGTCGGGATCAAACGTCACAGGCGAAATATGGGTGATCAGGTCCTCGGGATTGTGGTCCCGCAGCTTTCCGGTGCGTAAGTTCAGCGTTCCATTCTCACAGTTGAACAACCAGGGGTCAGTATTGGTGGCGCGGTGATCAATCAGCAAAGCGCGTTTCGCCAGTTTCAGCCCAGCGGCAATGACCCGCTCGTTCTCAGATTGTACGGCCCACTTGAGGCGAGCATCCGCCAGCTTCATCAGGGCAGTGCGACGATCCTTATCAACTTCCTGGGCGGCTTGTTCGAGAAGGGTTGACGCTTCACGGGCAATAGCGTGCGCGAGTCCACTCACAAAGCCAGAGGCGAGTGCACCCTCGGCGGTCGGGTCGGTACGCCAGTATTGCCCCGTCCACAGTATCCAACCACGCCCCACGACATAGTGCAGGCGATCCGCATACTCGCGCGCGAGGCGCGTGGCGTTCGCCACGTGGGTGCACGGGCTAACGGTGCCCAGGCTAGCGGCAGGGTCTCCCGCTGGGAGGGTGGCCTGAGTCGTACTGTTGGAGTTCCCCGGAGAGACGAGCAGACGTGGTGGGGCAAGCGCCTTGGCGGCAGCCTTGAAGTTGCCGCCGTGCTCCAAGAGGGTATAGGCGCTGAAGGGCAGATAACCACGCTCAGGCTCAAAGGGGGGCGCGTTGCTGGAGAACACGTAGAAATACGGGCCGCACGCGCCCAGGGTGGCGCTCCACCCCTTCCCGTCCTTCCCCGGCCGTCGCCAGTATTGGATGTCACCACGTTGGCGTACCAGCGTCCAGCCATGCCGCTCCAGCAAATTCCGCCACCAGTCCCGGTCGGCGGTCGTATTCAGGGTGTCACCGGGTCGCTCGCCGTTGGTACTGGGGCTGCCAGCGTCACGGGTGGTGTGGACTTGGTTAGGAGTCACGTACTCGTTGAAGGAGCGAGCCAGCTCGAAGAGGACTAGCCGCTCCTCCGGGGTGATGATGCGCGGGTCCTCCCAGGACCCGCGCACCAGCTCATAACCGCGCTCGGGGTGCTCGGGGTGGATGCCTGGGGGTGTGGGAGCCACTACAACTTGCCCACCAGCGCCGCGTGTCTCGATCAGGGTTACGACAATGGGATTGCCGTGCTCGTCGACGCCCTCTTGCCGCTGGGCGAGCTTGGTATTTCCTGCCCACTGCTGGCACAGATACCCAAAGTGGCCAGCACCGCCGGGCGTGCGTTGGTGCAGGAGCCGACGGAGGAGTTCTCCTAGGCCCTGCCAGTTGGCCGCCTCGATAAACTGGTCGAGAATCTCGGCATCGTCGAAGTCCGTAACTTCCAGAGCGTACTGCACCCCGTCAATTTGGACGCCGCTGACAGGGCCGCAGACTATGCCAATACCCAGCGGGCTGTGAGTAAACATTATCTGAATCATCCCCTGGTCTGCGGGGCGCTTTTGGAATTTCTTCCATGAGAGTTCCTGGAACTCGCCGGTGGTCGTATTGAAGAAGCTGGGTATTTTCGAGCCGGGTGCAATCGGCAAGACGGAGCGGCCTGCAGCCCCGTAGGCTAGGGCCACGTCGCGGATGGTGGGTGTCGCAGCGGGCGTGGCGGTGTCGACACGAGAGACTTGCTGGATACCATGGGTTGATGGCGCTGTACTACGGGGCGTGCGTGCGGTATACTCTAGCATACGTCGCCTCATGATATGGCCGGAGCTGCTTGTTACAGTCACCGGCACGGTTACTGGCCTGGTGGCCCTGAGCTACCGGGCCAATTGCTGTTTCTGGGCAGGTCACTCTTCCCTGACGACACTTGCACCGTCCAGCGCAGTGCTCAGTGTCTCCCGTATCCGGGCGCGCTCCTGCACCCTGGCGTCGTGCTCGAAGATCAAGCGCGCCAGAAACTTCCCCGTGCTTCGGCGGCCCGGTGGGCAATAGTGCCGCAAGACCTCGACAGCCTCGGCGTCGATCGTGGTGTTGATTACAATGGCGTCCGCCCTGCGGTGCGCGTAGGTGATCTCGCTCATGTTGCCTCCGTGGTGGCGCTCGGCAAAAAAAAACGCCACTCCAAGTACCTGCTGGTACTTGCGAATGGCGTTATAGCTCGGTGGACGCGTTCCGCTTCCGGGGTCTTACGTCGCCGTCCTCTGGTCTTTTGTCCTCACCCGTGGCGAGGCGGAAACCGTCGGGAGCGTCAAAATCTCCTAGTCCGAATAATGATGGCTTGAAACGTACACGAAATGATACTGCAAGCTACGAGCCAGTGCAAGACACATTAAGGCTTTGTGTTCTCGTCGCCACTGTATATCTTGTTCCCTTCTCCCCAATACCATGGCGCTGGTGTCCATCGCCTGCACGGTGCCCAGTGCTCTGCAGCGATCCCGGCGTCCGAGCCGAGGTGCACCCGCTGCGTCAGCCTGTGGAAAACTCGCCAGCCTGACAGCCCGATACCGTAAGAATGATGGATGCTATACCCAAAGTATTGTCACATTGAGCGATGGAGTATTGTCACATTGAGCGATGTTTTAGGCAATAAACCATTGATTTTAGATACCTTTTTGGTGCTACAACTCTTACTTCTTACAACCCGGAAAAAAGAAAAAGAACTAAGCTCTTGGCTCTAAAGAGTAAAAGAAAATGTTCCCCCTATCATCAAGGTCATACCGGGAACATGCTTGTCCTTTGATGAGATCCAAAGCAGGAAATACCACCCGCTTCAGTCGCTCGGTACGTCGCCATCCCGGTAACCGTGTTAAATGCCCCATCCCGATGTCGGATAAAAACCCGTCGAACGCCCGGACATAGACGCCCTTCTCTCCGAGCCGCTTCGCTACATGGGCATAGAGAAAACGTGCCAGTGGCTCTCTTTGCCGATCTAAGAACAGGCAGAAATCCAGGTCCAGCCGACGCAGATAGCCACTCCGCAGACTGCGGAGAAAAATGTCATTGAAGTAAAATCTACTCTGGCCTTTCCCGTTCCGCGCCAACTCCATGCCATCCAACACCCGAAAGAATGCCGTGTGTGTTCGAGCATGTGTTACTGGGTCTATTAAACGGTCGGTCTCAATCTGCAGCGCAAAGTGCCGTTTCATGTCCCGTACAAAGCCACGGTATTGCTCGCCATGTACTGGGCCTTGATGGAGATTCGAGAGTAACCGATAGGCTGACATCTCCACACACCCATGGTGAAACAACTCCTTTTGCCCGTAATACCACAGTGTGTCCAAATAGCCTGGTGAGAGCACACTAGGCATACCCCGAAACGCTTCAAGCTGGAAATACGTCCCGTCCTCATAGTCGATGCGTAAATGGGTGAGCGTGCTCTGCTGCTTGCTGAAGGCCCACAGGGGAAATTCACACACATGCCCCTCCATGGGGATGGTTGGCTGCACCTCGGGCACGGGTGGCAGTCCAAGACTCGCCCGGATGTGCTGCTGCACGGCCGCCGCCGTGGTGGGTGGGTTCGTGGTCATGGCGTCGTCTCCTTCCGTCCACGGAGGTATACCTACGTGGACTTCCCGGCAAAATACTGGGCGAAGGCGCGGTTGACGATGGCGGCGTAGCTCTCACCGGTGAGGTCGGCTTCACGGCGCACGGCTTCAATAAAGCGCTTCTCAATGTGGTAGGTCTGGCGCTCCAGTTGCCGCTCGGGCGCGGCGGCGTCCTGGACCAGGCGGTGCCGATCACGCCACCAGGCGAGCAGGGCCTGGAGGTCCTGGACGTCCTGGGCGGAGAGAGAGTATGGCAGTCTCCGCTTCGTCTAGCTGAGGTGGACGTAGGGAGGCGTTGGGTGTACGTCCACCCTGGTTTCCCTGGGGTGGACCTTGAGGTATCCCATGGTATACATGAGGTGTCCCTTCAGGTATGCCTGTGTCTCCCTGAGGTGGCCCTTGGTCGCCTTGTGGCAGCCCTTGCGAGGCCTGGGCCTTCTGCATGACTTTGAGGTTATCGCGCAAGGTGCTCTCGGCGATCCCCAGTTCCTTGGCGATCAGGCGCTGGGAGAGGCCTTGTCCGTGTAGCTCCTGGTAGCGGTCGTAGTCCAGGGGGGCTCTCGCTTTGGGCATGGCGCGTGCTCCTGTAAGTGGACATCTGTAGACCTGGGTCCACCTGTGTAATGACGTGGACCTGAGGCATACGCAGGTGGACCTTGCTGCCTCCCGCCGGCGGGGGAGGAGGGGACATTCTCTGCCGGCGGGACCGCTCACCGATATTGTTCCCTCGTCACGCAATGGTCCCCCCATCCGGCGAAGTCATTGCACCGCTGGGCCTTATGGCGATGGCGTGATTCGAACAAAAAGTACTATAAAGTTGACATAATGGCGCTTATCAGATCCTGGCCGCCTCAGGGACCTGGTGCAGACGGCGGCGGAGGTGCGGCGGTGGACAGGGCGCCGCGCAGCAGGAGCGGCGAGGGCGAGGCAGCACCAAGCCAGCTCCTTAGGGCACATACTGGGGAAAAATGCACGACCCTCTTGCCTGCATCACGGACGTGTGCCAGGCATGCTCGGCTAGTAGGTACATGTTCCCTATGCTGAGTAGCGCTGGAAATGGGCTTGACGCCGCTTCGCTACCTGAGTAGCATACGGCCTCAGTAGAACCTACGGCAGGGAAGCTGCCATACGACGCCATTGTCTCTATCTCGTTTAGTAACGGAAGAATAGGTAGTCGCTGGCGCGAAATTAAGTATCAGTAAATTGGTGCCTTAGGGTCAGTAGCAGCGATCAAGAATGCGAGGTCCAAGAGACTATCATGGAAGTAATGCAGATTTGTGACCAGGCCTAACAGTTATGAATCTCTGGGTCTTCAACCACTATGCCGAGTCACCGGACGGCTCGGCGACGAGAACCTTTGAGCTTTGTCGGGCACTCACGGACAGGGGCCATGATGTGACCATTTTCGCATCAAGCTTCAGTCATTATCGTCTTCGGGAAGAGCATTTCACGAAGGGCTGGCAGTGGTCCAAAGTGGAGGTGCGCGACAAGGTCCGGTTCATCTGGTTGCGAGGCTTCCCATACAGAACCAACGACTGGCGCCGGATCACCAACATGATTGAGTACGGGGCGCTCGCCCTCTTTCGCAGTCTGGCGACACAGCCGAAGCCCGACGTCATTATAGGCTGTTCTGTACACCCCTGCGCGGCGCTCGCGGGTCTGGCGATCGCGCGTTTGACCCACAGGCCATTCTTCGTCGAAATGCCCGATCTCTGGCCCCAGGTGTTGATCGATTTTGGGCGAATACGCTCCAATAGCATGCAGGCCAGAGTGCTGCGCCAGATTGAAACGGTCCTGTTCAGGGCTGCGGAACGGGTGATTATGCTCTGGCGCGATACAGACGGTTACGTGCGCAGCCGTGGACTGGACCCTGACAAGATCCTCTGGATCCCCCATGTCATCGATCCATCGCATTACCCTCAGTTGCCTGAATGTACTGAGCACGGCCCACCCTTTATAGCCATGTATGTGGGCAGCTTCGTCCAGAGCATGGCCCTCGATGTCGTTCTCGACGCTGCTCAGCTCCTCTGGCAACACGGCAGACAGGACATTCGTGTCGTCATGATCGGCGATGGATCGGACAAGAAGAGACTGCTCTCCCGCGCTCGTAACCTGCACCTCTCGAACCTCGAGATCCGGGAGCCTATACCGAAGTCGGAGGTCCCAGGAGTGCTGGCGGAGGCCGACTGTCTCATATGCTGCTTCAAGAGTTCTCCCGTCTACCAATACGGCCTCAGCATGAGCAAACTCTGTGACTACTTGATGTCGGGGCGACCCGTGGTGTTTGCCGGCGAATCCTCCTACAACCCAGTCGCGGAGGCTGGGGCCGGCATTGCGGTGCGGGGCGAGGACCCGGAGGCCCTGGCGAGGGCGATCGAAACCATCGTGGATCTGCGGTGCAAAGTACGCAGGGCGATGGGGCAGCGGGGGGTCGCCTGGGTCAAGAACTACCACGATGTGCGACTCCTCGCGGACCGGCTTGAGGCAGTGCTGTTGAGGGGCCGTGGCAGAGAAGGAGGCGCGCAATGATTGTTGTCATACCCACGTGTCGGGGCGTGAATCTCGAGTATCTGGCTCCCTTGATTGATCATGGCTGCCGCTTCATTGTAGTAGATGACACGGAGGGGTCCGTCAAGGTCAATCACCGCTCGTTTGAGGTATACGCCTGGCCGGACCGCAGCAGGCTGCTGGGAGACAAGGCAATCGCTATCCCCAGAGGGAACGGAGCCTGCCGGGATCTGGGGTTCTACATCGCCTGGAAAGAGGGGGAAGACGACGAGATTATCGTCGCCCTTGATGACGACTGTGTCGTGGAGTCGCACAAGTTCGTCGACCAGGTGCTCTCGAGTCTCGATGCCAGGGAGCGCCCGGTAGTCTCGGGATTGGGGAGGCACTTCAACATCTTCGACTTGTACGACGATTCCGCGATTCGATCCCAATTCCCGCGCGGATTCCCCTATGCGGCGCGTATTGGCTACCAACCCTGGGCCGTCCACGACGTCGCCCACTCCGACGTGCTGATGCATCTCGGGCTGTGGCGGGGCGTGCTGGACATCAACGCCGTGGATCGTGTGTCGCTCCAACGCCACGAGTTCCCTGATGCCGCTCTGAGGTGTGAAAATGTGGGGGTTCCCCCGGGTGCCTTGATTTCGCTGTGCGCGGGCAATATGCACTGCCGGCGCTCGGTCATCCCAGCGCTCTATCAACTCCCCATGAATATCGAGATCATGCCCGGCTGGAAGGTCAATCGCTTTGGGGACATATGGGGAGGTTTCATTCTGAAAAGCCTCATGGATCGCCGGGGAGACTGCCTCAGTGTCGGCCAGCCGATGGTCCGACACGAGAGGGTTGGACCCCATGGGGTGAACGTAAGAGAGGAGCATCTCGCCCATCTGGTCAATGAAGAGTTCATTGCGCTGCTCGATCGGGCTTGCGAGGAGATAGAGCCGCAGGGGTATCTAGACATGATGACTCACCTGCATGAAGAGTTTGCACGGCTGGTGCCAGCGACATCGCCAATTTTGCGGATCTTCCTCGGTGCGCTCGATCGCAGCCTCGGAGCTTGGATCGCGGCGCTCGGAGCCTGCGCGAGGTGAAGCAGCCGGTGAATTAGGTCATCTTTTAAACGTGTCAATCAATATTTGGTAGCTCTCGGACAGGACAGCGAGGTTCTTTTCCCGCTCCCCGCGAAGCTTGACCTGCTGCCGGTTGACCTGGATGGCCCTCTGCCGGAGTCCATTGTCCTGGATCGCCGACGAGAGGCAGTTCGCCAGCTGCCTCTCGTCGGCGGGATCGAAGAGCAGACTGTCCCCGTGGCCTGTCAGCCACTCGCGGTTGCCGGGGATGTCCGACACGACCGGAAAGAGTCCAGAGGCCATGGCTTCGAGCAGAGAGATGCTGGCGCCATCGAAGGCTGTGGCAGA
>WNFE01002348.1_pt1 | contig 13929 bp, 10 predicted proteins | sample 5400451 | NCBI WGS metagenome assembly WNFE01 (sample SAMN13153344, study PRJNA577476) | soil metagenome | isolation source: 200 cm saprolite under Douglas fir tree site 2 hole 2 | place: USA:California | collected 2015-04-18 | reverse complement strand
TCTGCAGGTATCTATGAGGAGAGTGGTAGAATAGATATGCAGAGGTTCTCCATCCGTGCGTGGGCTTTGGCGGTCAGGCTGGTATGCTGTGCCATTCCGAGTTTGGCACAAACTCCGTTCAAGGCTCCCGAAGTCACATCAGTTATCGGCATCCCATACCCGATCCAAAGTATTGCGGATGGTGTTGTCGTTCTGGATGCCTCACTCAATGACAGAGGCGCGATCACAGGAAGCACTGTCGTGCGCGACATTCCTTCTCTTACTCCGGCAGCAACATCGTCGATTCAGTCCTGGAAGTTCACTCCGGCTTCTAGACAGGGGAAGCCCGAGCCATCCGTCCTGAGGGTTGCCGTTGTTTTCCGGCCCCGGGCATATTTCGCTGCGGGCCCGGCTTTCACGCCCCTTCTTTCGGAGGGAGGCACGAATCGAGAGGATCAGAGTTACGTCCCCCCAGGCAACGTTTCCGTCACTTATCCTCAATACCCCATAAACGCCGCAGCCCCTGGGACAGTCGTCATCCAGGTTATTGTGGGTAAGTCCAGGTCCATTCAACACTTGAAAGTCGTGCGCGACCTTCCCCCTTTTACCCAGTTCGCGCTGAGTGCCGTGGACAAATGGCGCTTTCAAGCGGCTACCCTTGACGGGAGGTCAATAACTTCAAACCTCGTAGTTGCTTTTGTTTTCCCCACCCTGTCCGAACGCTGAGTTCTGACCAGGTACCATGGTTTGGATGGGGAGATGGGAGTCTCCGTGCCCGCTGCGACAAGCCAGGTGGTATTTAGCTAAACTCAATAAAATATGCCACTTAGGTGGTCCCAAAAGACAACAGCTTTAGCCGTCTTCCTGGGAGGTGGCCCTACAAATTTGGGTAGAAACTATCCGGTACTGCCGTACCCCGGAAAATGGCGCTATCTGCCTATGGCCGGGGTCGAGGGCTGGGTCCAGAATGTACTTACACAAACAATCAAGTTTTACTTTAGGAGGCAAATGATCATGAATCGTTGGTGGTGTATGGATTGTCGATCGGCGGTAGACCTGAACAGGCAGGGCCGATGTGGAAGCTGTGAGTCCGAAGCAGTGGATTCATTAAACCCACGAAACGGCCAGGTAAGGTCAGCCTCGATAGTCCATACGCCTGTAACCAGTGCTGTTTCATGCACTTAAGACATAACGATAGCAAGAGTAATCAAAACAAGGCTGGTTGGAATCGGTTGAAAACATGGGAGGTGATGCCTAGGAAAATGTTGAAGGCGCCATAAAACACAACTGTCGAAAAGGAGATAGACCCTTGGAGAAAAGACTACAAATCTTCGGCTTACTGGTCGTAGCGAGCCTGCTCTGGACTTACCCAACGTCCGCAGCAACCACTAAGGCAAAGCCGTACATAGCACCCAAGAGCATGAAACTGAGCTATGTAGGAACTGCGTCCTGGTATGGCGAGCGGCACCAAGGCCGGAAAATGGCCAACGGCAAGCTTTTTGACCGTCACAAACTGACAGCAGCAAGCTGGTATTTCCCGCTCGGAACCACTATGCGGGTGGTTAATTTGAAGAACGGCAAGTCTGTGGTCGTTACAATTACGGATCGCGGCCCTGGTATGCACCTACATCGCCTCATAGACCTGTCCGAGGCTGCGGCGGGACGTCTAGATTACGTGGGCCAGGGATTGACATCGGTGTTCATTTTTCCACTGGCTTCCTTTAGCACTACACCAGCGGCCCTGGACTCCCACCTGGTAGGGCCAAGCACGCTGAGTGCGGCAGGAAATGAGATTGCAGCCGTACATACGCCAATGTGACCTCTCCAGGCCGCCCGCAGGCACCTCTTGCCCTCATGTAGAGGGTGGCCTTTCCCAGGATGATGTTCGCGTTTTGAACAGATAGGCCGATTTCCGGCCTACCGCGGAGGTTTGTCCTTTCCCATGAAACAAGATTTCAACACAGAAGTCACGAAGAACTCAGTGAAATCAGGCGTGCCTTGTACATCTGCAGCCCGGCATTTCTGCGTACTCCAAACATTCCTTTCTCCCCTGTGCGCTTTGTGCCCTCATTGCTGAAATTCTTCCGCAAGCCGGGCTTATCCGTCCAATCAGGAATCGGAAGCACGAACTGGCCCCAATAAGCCAGGTCAGGCGTATACTGCACGTTTGCCAGGACGGCAGTATGGAAACCCCGGCGCTCTAGTGTTCGCCGCAATCAATTGGCACGAAATTGATTTGGGGAGCAAGCCATGATTCGCCATCTTAAGTCCGGCCAGTCTGCCGAGGCGAAGGCCGAAAACAGCGCGCAAGTTCGAACCACCGTTGAGGCGATTCTTTCCGACATCGCTGCTCGCGGGGAAGCGGCCGTGCGCGAATACTCGGAGAAATTCGACAAGTGGTCTCCGCCCTCCTTCAAACTCTCAGAGAGCGAAATCGCCGATTGCGTACGCGCCCTGCCGCACGGTGTGATCGACGACATCAAATTCGCGCAGACCCAGATCCGCAATTTCGCGCTAACGCAGCGCGCCGCCCTGCAGGACGTGGAGGTGCAGACACTTCCCGGTGTCGTGCTGGGCCACAAAAACATTCCCGTCAACAGCGTTGGCTGCTACGTGCCGGGCGGGCGGTATCCGATGGTCGCCTCCGCGCACATGAGCGTGGTCACCGCGAAGGCAGCCGGCGTCCAGCGCATTATCGCGAGCGCGCCACCCTTCGGGGGCCAGCCGCATCCGGCCATCGTTGCGGCAATGCATTTCGGCGGCGCCGATGAAATCTATGCGTTCGGCGGCGTGCAGGCGATCGCGGCCATGGCCTTGGGCACGGAAAACATCGCGCCCGTCGACATGCTCGTAGGACCCGGCAACGCCTACGTCGCGGAAGCAAAGCGCCAGTTGTTCGGGCGCGTCGGCATCGACTTGCTCGCGGGACCCACTGAAACGCTCATCATCGCGGACGATACGTGCGACTCCGAAATGGCTGCGATCGATTTGATCGGACAGGCGGAGCATGGCCCGGGCAGCCCTGCTATCCTGCTCACAAACTCCGCAAAGCTCGCCGGGGAAGCGCCTGCGGCGATCGAGAAGCTTCTTGCGTGGCTCCCAACCGCCGCGATTGCGCGCCAAGCCTGGCAAAACTGCGGCGAGATCATCCTGTGCGATACACTCGACGAAATGGTTCAAGAGGCCGATCGCATCGCCTCCGAACACGTGCAGGTGCTCACGCGCGATCCGGATTACTTCCTGCAGCGTCTAACGAATTTCGGCTCATTGTTCCTCGGCCATCGCACGAACGTGGCCTATGGCGACAAAGTGATTGGCACGAACCATACTCTGCCGACCATGAAGGCGGCGCGATATACAGGCGGCCTGTGGGTCGGCAAGTTCATCAAGACTTGTACATACCAACGCGTGCTAACCGACGAAGCCGCCGCGATGGTCGGTGAATATTGCTCGCGTCTGTGCGCACTCGAAGGGTTTGCCGCACACAAGGAGCAGGCGGACCTGCGCGTCCGGCGTTACGGAAAGAAGGTGGCCTAGCCGATGGAATCGACGCATGAAAGGCCCGTGGGAGTCGTCACGGGAGGCGCGGGAGGGATTGGCAAAAGCATCTGTGGGGCGCTCGCTCGCGAGGGCATGCGCGTTGTCGTCGGCTACAACCGATCCGCGGATGGGGCGCGGGAGCTCGTGGAGAGTCTCCCGGGGGGAGGCCATGCCGCGCTATCCGCGCCAGTCACCGACAGCGCCGCTCTTGCTAGCCTCGCGTCAACCATTGCTAAGCGCTATGGACAGTGCGATGTGCTGGTCAACTGCGCGGGGACAACACGCTTCGTGCCGCACGTCGATCTTGAAGGCCTCGATGACAATTTGATCGATCTCATCCTCGCGACCAACGTGCGCGGCCCGTTTGCCGTGCTGCGCGCGCTGCGGCCGCTGCTGGAAAGGAGCACGCATCCGGGTGGCGCGGTGGTCGTCAATATTTCGTCGCTCGCCGCCGTTACTGCGATGGGCAGTAACGTGATGTACTGCGCCTCCAAAGCAGCGGTCGACAATATGACCAAGTCGCTGGCGCGCGCTCTCGCCCCTCGAATCCGTGTTGTGTCGATTTCGCCCGGCCTGGTCGAAACTGATTTCATAAAGTCGATGGACCAGCGCTGGCGCGACGATCAGTTGGACCGCACGCCGCTCAAGAGACTCGCCTCTCCCAAAGAGGTTGCCGCAGCGGTTGTCGCGGCGGTCAAGAATCTCACATTCACCACCGGCGCCATCATCGCCATCGACGGGGGGCGCCCGTTGAGCTGAAACCTAGCCCGGATTTCTCACGAGTGCGGATGGATCTGCTCTGCGATGTCAGTTTGCTGCGTCGAATCGCGCCGCAGTGTATGGAGGCCTTAAGTAGCACAGGCACTCTTGCCTGTGCGGGTTTTGCTGCACTTATCATCGATGCACAGCCAAGAGTGGCTGTGCTACTGGACTGCGGCGGACAGGGCTCCTGTGGCAGAAATTGACGCCCTGGAAGTCTCGCCGCCGCCGCTATGTGAAGCGCGGGGACGACTCAGATTTGTGGATGAAAGTGTGCCGTCACGGGGCGGCGACGCCTTCGGCGATAAATACGCGGCTCTTCGCCGAGCTATGCCTGATCGGCTTGATCGCCTCATAGGCTGGCGAATCCTCCCAGCTCTTCGCTTTCTCCATGCTGTCGAAGGCGATCACCACAAAGCGTTTTGGCGCGTCACCCTCGAGAGACAGGGTCTTGCCCCCACGAATGAGATAATGGCCATTGAAAGGCGCCAGCGTTCCCGGAACCTTCTCCCCATATTTCTGAAAGGTGGTGGGGTCCGTCACATCGACTTCCGCAACTACGTAGCCGAGTGGCGCCTTGACTTGGCGCGCATGAATCACGGTGGCGCCGGCAATGCCTATCGCAATGCCAACCAGCACTGCAAACGCTAATTTGTGGTTCGTTTTCATGAGTTCATTCCCCCTTTGTGTTTGTGCGAACAAGCACTAGCCAGTACAACTTGATCGGTGACGCAGGACCAAAAATATCGTTCCACGTTCTCGCGGAGTCCAAGGGAAGCCGGCACCCGCTGAGACTTCGACACCCGCGGGCGGCATCAGCCCTACCGCCAAAAGCGGGATTTAGGCACGATCCCGGTGGCAATTCTCGGGTGATGCTACACCACATGCCTGTGTGCGCGAAAGGGGCGCGCGATGTTCCAGCACTCTGGACCTGCCCCCGATGGCCTGATACTGTTCCAGGGCAGCGGAATCAAGCGCACAATTTTACGCAGGAGCCTTTTCGAATGATCGTCGATATTTACACGCACATCATGCCCCCGCGATTATTGAAATCCATGGAGAGCCTGGGGGCGAGCTCCGGACTTGTGAAGCGGATGGCGGGCATCCGCGAATTACATGACCTGGACGCGCGATTTCGCGCGATGGACGCGTTTGGCGACTACCGGCAAATCTTTTCGATACCGAATCCGCCGCTCGAAACGGTCACCACTCCCGCGCAAGGGCGCGATCTCGCGCGCATTGCGAACGACGCGATGGCCGACACGGTGCGCCGCCATCCCTCCCGATTCCCTGCCTTCATCGCCGCGCTTCCCCTCCATAACATGGATTCGGCCATGGAGGAATTGAAACGCGCCATCGAGACCTTGGGCGCGCGGGGAATCCAGATCTTCACCCACGTGAATGGACACCCGCTCGACGAACCGCAATTCGAGCCGCTCTTTGCCTCGATGGAGGCGTACGACCTTCCGATCTGGCTGCATCCCGCGCGCACCGCAGTCATGACGGACTATCCCTCCGAGCAACAATCGAGATTTGAAATGTGGTGGTGCTACGGCTGGCCGTACGAAACGTCCGTGGCGATGTCGCGCCTCGTGCTCTCCGGAGTATTCGACCGTCATCCGAAGCTCAAGATCATCACGCACCACCTGGGCGGAATGATTCCCTACTTCGACAAGAGGATTGAGGATGGCATGGCGCTGCTGGGCACACGCACGCAGACGGAGGATTATTCCGGCATCCTGCCTTCGCTCAAGCGTCCGCTCATCGATTACTTCCACATGTTCCACGCCGATACGGCGTTGTTTGGCGCGTCGCGCGGGCTCGCGTGCGGCCTGGACTTTTTTGGCGCCGGCAACGTAGTCTTCGCAACGGACGCACCGTTCGGGCCTGTTGCCGCCACGCGCGATGGCGTCGACCATCTCAACCTGGAAAAAACACAGCTTGAGGCGATTCATCATCGCAACGCGGAAAAGCTCATCAATATGCGGATTGCGTGACGCCGCTTGCCCGCCAAAGCATGCGCAACAAGAGAAAAAATCCCCGCCTCTAAAGATGCGGGCTACGAAAATTTATTGGCGATCGTGCCAGTGCTGTAGCCCGGGTCTTCAGACCCGGGGGGGATACTTGGCCCTCCACCATGATATGGCCAGCTTGCAAGGAAATTTTCCGACTTCAACAACGGTCCAAGCCCCTTCGCGGCTCAGTCCCAGGGCAAGCCGACGTAGTTTTCGGCGAGGGACGTCATCGCGGCGCGTGAGCCTGTCAGGTAATCGAGTTCGGCAACCTGGCGGCGCTGATCGAAGGGACTGTCAGTATCGAATCGGTGGAGCATGGACGTCATCCACCAGGAGAAGCGCTGCGCCTTCCAGACACGCCGCAAGCAGCGTTGCGAATACTGTTCGAGCAAGTGAGTACTGCCGGAGGAATAGAAGTCAGCGAAGGCCTGCGCCAGCAGGCGAACGTCTGCTGCGGCGAGGTTCAAGCCCTTCGCGCCGGTTGCAGGAACGATATGGGCCGCGTCGCCGGCAAGATAGAGTCTGCCGTATTGCATGGGCTCCACAACGAAACTCCGCATGGGCGTAATCCCCTTCTGGAGTATGGGACCTTCGGTGAGCTTCCAGTCTCCATCCGCGGCAAAGCGCAAGTGGAGTTCGCGCCAAATTCTATCATCAGGCCAGTTGTTGATGTCCTCGTCGGGCGGAACCTGCAAGTAAAGACGCCCGATCTCCGTGGAGCGCATGCTCAGCAAAGCGAAGCCGCGCTCGTGATACGCGTAGACCAATTCATTTGAAGACGGCGGCGCCTGAGCCAGGATGCCAAGCCACGCAAATGGATACGTCCGATCGAATGCGGTGAGGACTCCCGAGGGGATGCTCGGCCGACATATACCGTGGAAGCCATCGCACCCGGCGATGAAATCGCAGCTCAATTCGCGGGGCTTGCCGTCCGTTACGAAGCGAATCGAGGGCGCCGTGCCATTAAACCCGTCCACGCTCACATCTCCGGCTTCGAAAAATATCTGGCCTCCGGCGGCAAGCCGCGCGCTCACGAGATCCTTGACAACCTCGTGCTGGGCGTAGATCGTGATCGCCTTGCCGCCAGTGAGTTCGTACATGTTGATGCGATGGCCGCGCCGGTTGAAGCGCAGCTCAATTCCGTGATGGATGAGCCCTTCGCGCTTCAGGCGCTCCCCGACGCCAGTTTCGACCAGCATATCCACCGTGCCCTGCTCGAGCACGCCTGCGCGGATGCGCTCTTCGATGTATTTCCTGCCGCGCGCTTCGACAATGACGGATTCGATCCCTTGCAGATGGAGGAGGTGCGAAAGGAGCAATCCCGCCGGCCCGGCTCCGACGATTCCGATCTGTGTGCGCAAGGTTTTGCCTTTCCGCAGTCTCAAATGGCACGAAGATCAGCTGGAGTGTAGACGCGCGGAGCGGCGATTGTCCACGGCGCAGACTGGAGATTGCTGCGGCGCCTTTCTATTATGTCTATTTCAGTGGTCCTCGCGAACCGCGTGTCTTCTCGATGGCGGAGGGGCATTTACTGCGGAAATATATAAGGAACCCCGCCTCTAAAGAGACGGGCTACAGCAACCTGTACGATCGTGCGATTGCTGTAGCCCGGGTCTTCAGACCCGGGGTTTTTCTCCGGCTTCATGGACGTGCGATTGGAATGGACAGGTAATCGAGCCTTACTCGTTCGCGACGGGGCGGAGGACGGCAACGGCAAAATGCGCGAGCAGCGGCGCGCCTTCATCCAGCTGCAGCCAACGCACGGCGCAATTGTCCTTCAAATACTTCCCGACGCGAGCCTCGGTGATGCCCAAATGTTCGGCGAGCTTTTCCTTCAGATTCGCGCCTTCGCGGCTGCCGCGCCCGCTTCGCAGCAGATTCCCGATGCCAACGCGTAGCGTCTGGCAGGATTCGATGTAGTAGTAGCAGGTCTGGTCCGAATCGGTGATGAGGAAAACGCCAGGGCCGGCGGGGGCGTCCTCAGGCTGGTCCACGGAATGCAAGGAGCAGGCCAGCAGGCGGCGGAGCTGGGACTCGAGCTTGGCCATGCGCGAAGAAAGCGCCGGATCGCCCGCGCGAGCGCGCATCTGCAAGGATGACCCTGCGGCAGCGGTTTCGAAACTGCTGACCGGTTCCGGTTCGCGCGTCCGGCGCTCGGAAACTTCCTCGGAGACAAAAGGACGAACAATAGGGGCCGGCTGCGGGACTACCGCGTGTTCGAACGACGGCGCCACAGCAGGAACCGGGGCAGGCGTTGCGGCAACAGCGGCGCCAACGCGCGGGCCTTTGTGACGTCCGCGTCCTCCTCTGCGCCCGCGCCGTTTGCGGCGGTGGCCCGGAACGGCACCCGCGGATTGTGCAGGGGCCGCCGCTTCACCTGGTTGTTCTAAAACCGATCCTTGCTGAACGCCGTCCGGCTCGCCGGCGGGTGCGGAAACTTGAACTTCTGAAAATTCTGCGATGATAGGCTCCAATCGAGCTGCCGGCTCCGCGCCAGGTTCAGCGACGGAGGCAGCAGCAGGCGCAACAGGAATCGGCACGCCGAGGCGGGTAAGCGCCTCTTCCGCTTTTTGTTTCCATTGCGCACGGCGAAAGCGCTCGGCGGCAGCGGTGTACCAGCGGGCCGCTTCCGAGTGCGCGCCGATCTTTTCATGGATCTGTGCGAGTTCAAACGCAACCATGGCATCGCGTGTGCGTTCGTACAACGCCGCGAGTTGACCTGGGGGATCCGCGCTGGTTCGCGCCTTGCGGATGCGCGCCTGTATCTGTCGCCAATCGCTCACTGTGCGACATTGTATCAGCCGCACGCGCGCGGGGCCAGCAGTACACGCGGAAAAGCCACGGGAACGTTCGGTTGCGGGCCAGCTTCCGGAACATCGGCCTTGCAGGCGACATTGTGCAAGTACTTCCGTTTAGGCGCTGATGGATGTTTGTGAGGATCGGAATGTGCGTTGAAACTTGAAGCGACTCGACGGTCACTTGTGGACGATGGCGATATAAACACCGATTGCTAAACTGTTTCGGCCCAAAAATCTAGCGAGGGCCCGCGGCGGTCGTTTCGAATTTCCCCTTCGGCGCGGCCGTCAAGCGGCCCGGCAGAGCAATTCCTGATTTTTCCTTCTTCGACGCAGGGAGTTCGGCGCCGTTGGCGCCACTGTGCTTGAATTGCGCGACGAGCTTTCGGAGCTCTGCCGCCATGCTCGAGAGTTCCCGGGCCGCAGCCTGGGTTTCGCTGGCACCCTGCGTTGTACTTTTTGCGGCTCCGGCTACTGCTTTAATGTTATCGACGATTCGCGCACTGCCCGTCGCGGCGTGGTTTACATTTCGCACCATTTCGTTTGTGGTCGCCGTCTGGTCCTCAACCGCGCCCGCAATCATGTTCGAAATGCTGTTCACCTGGGTGATGATGGCTGTAATCTCGGCGATCGCATTCGTGGTTGTCTGCGTTTCGCCCTGCATCGTTTCGATCTTCCGGCTGATCTCTTCGGTCGCTTTGGCCGTTTCCTTCGACAACTCCTTTACTTCATTGGCCACGACCGCGAAACCTCTTCCAGCGTCGCCGGCGCGCGACGCTTCGATGGTTGCGTTCAAGGCCAGCAGGTTTGTCTGGTGTGCGATGGAAGTGATCACCTTGATCACTTGACCGATTTCCGCGCTCGATTTTCCGAGCTTGAGCACGGATTCATTGGTCGTCTGGGTGGTACTCACCGCGGATCTCGCGACCTTGGTCGCTTCCATCGCACTCTTGGAGATTTCCTGGATGCTGGCGCTCATTTCTTCGGTTGCCGCCGCCACCGCCTGCAGATTTTTGCTCACTTCCTCGACGGAGACAGATACGAGCCGCGACTGGTTCGAAGCCTCTTCGGCGTTATCACTCATCTGCTGGCTCACGCCGCGCAAGTCTTCGGAAGAATTCGCCACATTTCCCGACATTTGCGCGACGGACACAATCATCTCCCGTAATCTGGATTGCATCACGTTCATGGCGACCATCAAGTCACCGATCTCATCCTCTGAACGGCGCGCCAGTTCCAGTCCGCCAAGATCGCCTGCTGAAATCGCCTGGGCGCGCTCGAGAAGCTCAGCTATAGCAACGGACATGCGTTTGCTGATGAAGTATGCGGTAATGAACCCGGCCAGGATTCCGATGAGGGTTGTGGTCCAAAGAGTAAGAGTCGCGGCGCGGCTGGTATCGGCGAGAGCCAGGATTTCCTTGTTGGTCTTCTGTTGCTGGTCATCAACCAGCGCCTTGAGCCGGCTCATCAGCTCACCTTGCTGAGCGGCCGCTTCCGTTTTCAGCATGTCGTAGGCGCGCCCCATGGCTTCGTTCCCCTGGCCCATGGCGAGTTGTTCGATGTTGTTCTGGAGTTGGTGATACACCCCAAGCATGGAAGCGATGGATGAAACTTCCTCGGATTCCGCCGCCGCCCCGAAATTTTTGGTCACCTGCGTCAGGTCAGTCGTTGCAACGTCAGCGGCCTGCCAGGCCTCGGCGCGCGCGGCTTTGAAATGTGCCGCGTCCTTGGGGTCGCTCCCGAACAGGACGAATGCGCGAAGGGCCCCTCCTCCGTCGCCTATAGCCGCCTGAATCCTCGCCGCATCGACGGTAGCCGGGTACCGGATATTGCGGATTTTTTCCTGCAGTCCCGTCGCCTTGACCATCTTCGTGTAGGCAAAGGTGGCGCTAAAAAGCATCAGGACCATCAGCACACCGAATCCCGCGGCCAGCTTTTTGCGGATTGTGAGACGCATTTTCTCTCTGCTCATTTCAGTATCTAGGGAGCCTGGCCGCGCTCCCATTCCCTTTCGGGTAGACAGACGCTCAGCGGCCGGCGCCGAAACGACACGATTTAAGCGCTAGGAAGCGCCGGTACTCAATCGTTGCCAGACGGCCTCACAACTCATGAATCAGGCGTCGATGGCCCCATTCGGCTTAGTGAGGGAGCACAAAATCGACATTGACGGCCTGAGTGGTCTTACCGCCTCCCGGCTCGTATCGCCACTTTTTCACGGCCTCAACCGCAGCTGGCGCGAGGAGCGCGTGGCCGCTGATGACTTTTGCATCCTCGACGGCTCCTTCATCGTTGATGATTGCCTCTATTTTGACCGTGCCCTCTACTCTCATCTTGGCTGCGAGAGCGGGGTATGCAGGCGGCGCGGTCTTGGTCGCCTTTCGTGAATCCGCGTATAGAAGCATCGCGGAGAACAGGCAAACACTCCCCACTAGCATTACTACAAGGAGACGATTTCTAGTCATGGTGGGTATCCAATCTTCGATCCGGTAGATGATTATTCTTGCTGGGGAACAACGCGCGATCCACGGTGGCCCATGAGCACACGTCGTTTGCGTGCTCGCGGTATAGCAGCTTGTTCCTGCACGTACATGGATGTCGACAATTTCCCATGGCGCCGGAGAACTGCCCCCGTATTCTTTATCGGCAGCGTCCTTGAATACTTTAGAAAAGGGCCGGACGTCCAAACGGCGTCCAAACAGACGCAATCCTGCTGAGGTCGATCGTATCTTCACGCGGAATAAGAACTTACGTCCGTAACGAGGTGGCGCTCGATACGATCATTTTCTGTTGTAGCGGAGAATCCATTCGATCCACACCCGAAATGGGAATAATTCATTGTGGTGACCTCGAGTAGGGCACCTATTGATTGATTCTGCCCCCTCGCGTTCTGTGCGCGGCTGCGGCAGAATCGAAGCATGACGAACGCCGATCGCACCGGGCGGGTCATCGACATTTCACGCGCCTTAGGAATTGATCTCTGTGGCGTCGCTCCCGCCGCGGAATTCCCTGAACTCGCGCATCTGGAGGAGTGGCTCGGACGAGGGTATGCGGGTGACATGCGTTATCTGCACGACGTGCGTCGCCATTCGCCTTCGCAAGTCGTGCAGGGAGCGCGCAGCGTCATTGTCTGCGCGCTCAACTACAACACCTCGCTTCCCGGCTCCACCGAGGCGCCGAATGAAATTGCTTCCCAAGACGGCCCGCATGGATGGATCGCGCGCTATGCCTGGGGAGACGACTATCATGACGTCCTTGGAGAAAAACTCGACGCGCTGGCCGAGGCGCTGCACAAAGAATTCCCGGAGCCATTTGAAGCGCGGGCCTATGTCGATACGGGACCAGTAGTCGAGCGAGTCGCGGCGAAATACGCGGGGCTCGGGTGGCTCGGAAAGAACACGTGTCTCATCCAGGAAGAATTGGGGTCTTGGTTATTCCTTGGCGTGATCGTAACGACGCTCGATCTCGCGGCGTCGCTTGGTCCGGCCCAGGCCCCGGCGGCGGATCTGTGCGGGAATTGCCGATTATGCATCGAAGCGTGTCCGACCAGCGCCATCATCGAGCCTTACGTTCTTGACGCTCGGCGCTGCATCTCGTATTTGACGATAGAGCTGCGCGGCGCGATTCCGGCCGAGCTTCGCGAACCGATGGGCCGGCACGTCTTCGGTTGCGACATCTGCCAGGACGTGTGCCCCTGGAATCGCCGCGCACCGGCCACCTCCGTCGCAAATTTCGAACCGCGACGCGTTGCGGAGCATTCGCTTTTCTCGCCCGCCTTGGAATGGTTGATCTCGCTCACCCAAGAGGAATTTCGCGACGCGTTTCGCGCTAGCCCGGTGAAGCGGACGAAGTGGCACGGCCTCGTCCGGAACGCCTGCGTCGCGCTCGGGAACTCGGGCCTGCGCCCGGGAGAGCCGCGCTACGAAGAAATTTGCGCCCGGCTCGCGCAATTGGCTGCCGCTGACGACGCCATCCTCGCGGAGCATGCGCAATGGGCGCTCACACGTATTCAATAAGGGCGGGAGGCCGGTAATTCAGCCGAGCTAGGCTGGCTGGGTCTCTCGCCGTCGGAGTCACCAGGTGGGAGATCGCCTCAGCTAGAAGCCTTTAACCTTCCCCGCCTTCTTATAGCATTGCCAAATGATGTGCCACCCCAGAAGTATCACGACCAGCATGGTGATCCATGCCCAGCTGGCTTGAATTCCGAGGTTGCCCCCGGCAAAGTACGCAGCATGGGTGTTGAGCATCGCCCAGATCAACGGGAGCGAGAGGTAGGTGTTGTGCCGTGACCTCGAACCCGCGAGTGCGACAACTGCCGCATCAGGCGCCTGGCCATTCTTGACTGCCGTGATAATTTTCTGCTGACTTGGCCATATCCTGAACCAGACGTTAAAGGCCATGATCGTACCGAACATGGCTCCGGTGTGGATCAGGTATGCGCGATAAGTGAAATGAGCCCATCCAGCCATCAGGAATAGGACTACGCCGACGAGGACAAAACCGACGGTAGCGAGCACCTTTACGTTCTTTCCGGGCCCGGACTTTGCCAGGAGGTCATACAGGATCACTGCCAGGAACGTGACGGCCACCATCACTATTGCGCCCAAACCCCAGCCCTCATCCGGATTATCCAGAAAAACGGTTCGATTGCTGTAGAAGACTATACTGATGAGCAGCACACCCGTAACCCAGGTCCAGGCCGCGCCCCAGCGGAACCAGAACAGCGCGCGTGGCATTAATTCCGGCACGACTTTCTTCTTTGAATCCGCGTCCAGTGTTCCAGCGAAAGGGCCATTTACGAAGTTAAAAAAATAGAGCAACCCAATCCATGTAATCCCGGCAAA